>Ga0310345_10003213_pt1 | contig 15693 bp, 12 predicted proteins | sample HC15DNA20500_MG_FD_204667 | JGI IMG/M metagenome (GOLD analysis project Ga0310345, IMG submission 204667) | Marine microbial communities from station ALOHA, North Pacific Subtropical Gyre - HC15-DNA-20-500_MG | ecosystem: Environmental > Aquatic > Marine > Oceanic | place: Pacific Ocean: North... | reverse complement strand
CATGCCCCCCGTCGGGTTGTTCGCCGGGGTGGTCAGTACTGCAAGTCCGGGTACTGCTTCGGCAGCTGCATTCAGCCCATACTCACTCTCCAACTCGGCAATACGCTGAACAGCGTCGCCATAGGAGAAGTGCGGAATGAGACCGAAATCCTGCTTGTTCGACATCCAGATCACCGGCACCAGGTAGGCGATGATAAGCACGATATACTGGGCCACCTGGGTCCAGGTCACACCGCGCATGCCACCAAGCATGGAGCAGATGAAGATGCCGAGCAGGCCAAGCCATACGCCGACCTCGAACGGAATGCCGAGTGCGCGCGAGGCAATAGTGCCGGTGGCGTTGATCTGTGCCGTCACATAGGTGAAGGAGGCCACCACAAGCACGATGACCGCGCAGAGCCGGGCCAGATTGCCGCCATAACGCGTGCCGATGAAGTCAGGCACCGTGTAGCAGCCGAACTTGCGCAGGTAAGGCGCAAGCAGCGAGTTCACCAGCACGTAGCCGCCTGTCCAGCCGACGATAAAGCCCAGATACTGGTAACCGCCGAAATAGACACCGCCGGCCAGCGCCACGAAGGATGCGCCGGACATCCAGTCCGCCGCCGTGGCCATGCCGTTATACATTGCCGGGACTTCACGCCCCGCCACATAATATGCGTCAACCTGCATGGTTCGCGAAAGCCAGCCGATGATGGCGTAGATCGCAATCGTGAAGAGCAGGAAGAGAACGCCGATGGTTCTGGCACCGACGCCGAATGATTCAAGCAGGGCCATCAACGCGAAGAAGGCAAGGAAGCCTAGCGTATAGAGCGCATAGACCTTGCCGAGATTGTTGATGAAACCGCCGCTGTCGCTTTTCACTTCAGCCATGTCAGTTCCTCCCCTTATTCGCCCACGCCGAATTCGTCATCGATGGCATCCTGGCGCCAGTTCTGGAACCAGATCATGGCCACGAATGCGATGAGCGAACCCTGCACACACATGTAATACCCCAGCGGGAAGCCGAGGAAAGTCATTGAGTTGAGCGCGCCGGCATTCCATGGAATGACGATGGCAAATATGAACCAAAGCACGAGAATCAGTATCGTCAGATTCCGTGTCTTGGCCCAATGCTGCTCACGCGCCTCGGGTGTCAGTTCAGGCAATATTACCTCCCCCAAAACAATCGGACTAAGGCAACAACTTGTGCCACATCGTCCGGGTTGATATCTGCTCCTCCCAACGGAGCAGAAGACAAGGCGCACAGAATCGGCGCAGTCTTGCCCAGTGAATTTGCACAAAAGCGGTAATAATCATACGCAACCATTGTCTAATTGCGGGGGATAACCATGAACGGTGCTGCCGAGGCACTCAGGACCTTCTTCAGCCGTTTCTCGGTCATGAAGAGACCCGATCCGGTGGTGGATATGGCCTCATATTCAGAATTTCTGGCTTCCAGACCCGCCTTTGTCGGTCAGAAAAAGCTGTTCGAATATGTGAAGACCCGCATGGGAATTTCCTATCCCGAACACTTCAAAAATGACGAGTTCATCGCTTCTTTGAACATCGCCAAATGGCATGTCTACGCCGCCTGCATGCAGGATCTTGGCATCTGGATGGCAGGGCGGATGGCGGCCAATGGCGCAACGCCGGCAGAAGCGCGCGCGCTAACCGAAGACGCATTCCGCAACGCCGTGGCGTTGCGGCTGTCAGATGCGGAATTTCCCGGAGACAGGGTGGCAATCGTCAAGGAATTCGAGGACCGTCTGGCACTCACCGATCTTGTCGCGACCGCTGAAGGCGACAAACCCTTCCATCGATCTGCACGCAAACTGGTCGAATGGGCGCCCATCGCGCCGCAATTGAAAAAATATGACGAAGAGATCGTTCAGAACTCGATCCGCTTCGCCTGGGTTGCCTTCAGGGAAGAATTCAACCGGATTACAGATTTCGCGGCGGTCCTTGCAGACTGGCGCAACAATCATGGCGACAGAACAAAGTAACGCCGGAGCCTTTGTCAGGTGTCCCGGCTCAGCCCCTTTGCCGCAAGCTCGGCTTCATATTCCGCCAGTCTCTCGGGCAGGTTCTCGCCGAGTTCGCTGAGATAGGTCCAGGTGTAGATGCCGGTATTGTGGCCATCGCCGAACGTGATGCGGACGGCATAATTGCCGACCGGATCTATTTTTGTGATCTCCACCTTGCGTTTGCCGTGGACGAGCTTGCGCTGTTCCGGTGAATGTCCCTGGACCTCGGCGGAGGGCGACTGTACGCGCAACAATTCAGCGGGCAACGTGTACTCGCTGCCGCCGACATTTTTGACCGTCAGGGTTCTCCGGTCAGCAGATACTCGCAGCTGTTGTGGGGACTCCAAGGACATTTCCGGCTCCTTTTTGCCGCTTTAGGGCTTTCTAACCCCTACACCGACGATTAGTAACGGCAAATCCTCGAATACGATCTTCAGGGTCTGAGCATGAAAGTAGTTGTAGCGGGTGCAGGACAGGCCGCGGCCGCCTTTGCCGCCAAGCTGCGTGAGCTGAGTGCCGATGCCGAGATTTCCGTCTTTGGCGATGAACCGGTTCTGCCCTACCAGCGCCCGCCATTGTCGAAGAAATACATGACCGGCGAGTTCACCCGAGACCGGCTACTGCTGCGTCCCGACGAATGGTACGAAGCGCAGCGCATCGACTGCAGACCGCGTACGACGGTCACCGCGATTGATGCCGAAGGCAAGACTGTGCAGACAAGCCGCGGCGAGACCTTTTGCTGGGACAAGCTGCTGATCGCCACCGGCGCCACTCCACGTCGCCTGCCGGCAGAAATTGGCGGTGACCTCGACGGGGTCTATGTGCTGCGAAATTTGGCCGATGCCGATGCCATGACCAGCGAATTCAATAAAGGCCGGCGGGTGCTTGTTGTCGGCGGCGGTTATATCGGGCTGGAGGCCGCTTCGGTCGCCGCTTCGCTGGGGCTGCAGGTGCATGTCGCCGAGATGGCCGACCGTATTCTCAAGCGGGTGGCAGCCCCGCAGACTTCCGATTACTTCCGCGATCTCCATGCCAGCCACGGCGTTTCCATCATGGAGCGCGTTTCTCTGGAGCGGATCGAAGGCGGGAATGGCCAAGCCCGCCGGGCTGTGTTCGCGGACGGACAGGCGCTGGAAGTCGACTTCGTGCTGGTCGGCATCGGCGTGACGCCCAACGACCAATTGGCCCGCGACGCAGGTCTTGCCGTAGACAACGGTATTGTTGCCGATTACGCGACACGCACTAGCCACCCGGACATCCATGCAGCAGGCGACTGCGCTTCGTTCACTTACCGGGGAGAACATGTGCGGCTGGAATCGGTGCAGAACGCCATCGATCAGGGCGAAGCCGCGGCACGTGCGGTTGCCGGAGAGGACATCGAATACAAGCCCGTGCCATGGTTCTGGTCGGATCAGTATGACGTCAAACTGCAGATTGCCGGTCTGCATGCCGGCTATGACGAAACGGCCGTTCGGCCCGGCGCTCGTGAGGGCAGCCAGTCTGTATGGTATTTCGCGAACCGCGAATTCATTGCTGTCGACGCGATGAACGATCCGCGCGCCTATATGCTCGGCAAGCGTATGCTGGAGGCGGGAAAGAACCTCCTGCCGGAGCAAGCTTGCGATCCGGGTTTCGACCTGAAGGCGCATCTGGGCTGAACATGGCCTTGCTGGAGCCGCATTTGCGGTGGAACACATGCGGCACTTTTGCCAGTTGAACGCGGTCACCCTTGCGCCACATCAACAATGCGGTAGCCTTGGCTGACATGGGCCTGTGGAGCTGTGCGTATCAAGACGAAGCCACGGGCAAGCAGAAAAGATGAGTCTGGAAGACCGCCGGAATATGAAGCCCGACACTCCCCTCCTCGACACGATCAGGCAGATGCCGGATTTGCGCGCGCTGGACGACAGTCAGCTTCCTCAGCTGGCCACGGAGTTGCGCACAGAGATGATCGACGCGGTTTCCCAAACCGGTGGACATTTGGGTGCAGGCCTCGGTGTCGTCGAACTGACCGTCGCCTTGCATCATGTGTTTAACACACCGCATGACCGGCTCGTCTGGGACGTCGGTCATCAATGCTATCCCCACAAGATACTCACTGGCAGGCGGGACCGCATCAGAACCCTGCGGCAGGATGGCGGCCTGTCGGGTTTCACCAGGCGCGCCGAAAGCGATTTCGATCCGTTCGGAGCCGCCCATTCCTCCACTTCAGTTTCCGCCGGCCTCGGCATGGCGGTTGCCAGTCAGCACCAGGGCGTGAAACGCAACGTGATTGCGGTTATCGGCGACGGTGCAATGTCGGCAGGAATGGCGTACGAGGCGATGAACAACGCAGGCGCACTTGATGCCCGGCTGATCGTAATCCTCAACGACAACGACATGTCAATTGCGCCGCCGACGGGGGCCATGAGCGCCTATTTGGCGCGGCTTGTATCCGGCAAGACTTATTTATCGCTTCGCGAAACCGCCAAGCAACTGGCGCAAAAATTGCCGAAGTTCTTCCACGACAAGGCGAAGCTTACCGAGGAATATGCGCGCGGCTTCTGGACCGGCGGCACGCTCTTTGAGGAGTTGGGCTTCTATTATGTAGGGCCAATAGACGGTCACAATCTGGGCCACCTGCTGCCGGTGCTGCGCAATGTACGCGATGCCGGTGACGGACCTATTCTGGTCCACGCGATCACCCAAAAGGGCAAGGGCTACGAACCGGCCGAAAACTCCGCCGACAAGTATCATGGCGTCTCCAAGTTCGACGTGGTCAGCGGCAAGCAGGCCAAATCGATCCCGAATGCGCCGAGCTATACAAAAGTGTTTGGCGAAGCGCTGGTGCAGGAAGCAGAAATTGACGATCGCATCATCGGCATTACCGCGGCCATGCCTTCCGGTACCGGGATTGATGTTTTCGGCAAGGCCTTCCCGGAACGCACATATGATGTCGGCATTGCCGAGCAGCATGCGGTAACCTTCGCTGCAGGCATGGCGACGGAAGGCATGAAACCCTTCTGCGCCATCTACTCGACCTTCCTGCAACGTGCCTACGACCAGGTCGTTCATGACGTGGCCATACAGAAACTACCGGTACGGTTCCCGATCGACCGGGCGGGTTTCGTCGGCGCCGATGGCCCCACCCATGCGGGCGCCTTCGACGTAACCTATCTTGCGACGCTGCCGGGCTTCACGGTCATGGCAGCGTCTGATGAAGCCGAACTGAAGCATATGGTCCGCACCGCTGCCGAGTATGATGAGGGACCGCTCGCCTTTCGATACCCGCGCGGCGAAGGTGTTGGCGTGGAAATGCCCGGACGCGGGCATCTGCTGGAGATTGGCAAGGGCAGGATTGTGCGTGAAGGAACCAGGGTCGCATTACTGTCGCTGGGGACCCGTTTGGCGGATTGTCTGAAGGCGGCCGAGGACCTCGACTCTTATGGACTTTCGGCCACCGTGGCGGACGCCCGTTTTGCCAAACCGCTCGACACTGATCTCATCATTCGTCTGGCACGCGAGCATGCCGTGCTTGTCACGGTCGAAGAGGGATCAATCGGCGGTTTCGGTTCGCATGTTGCGCAGTTACTTGCCGAGAACGGATTGCTCGGCAACGGTCTTCAGTACCGTTCACTGTTCCTGCCTGACAGCTTCATCGATCAGGCCGCACCGGGCGTCATGTATCAGCGCGCCGGACTGGATTCCGCAGGCATTTTGGTCAAGGTCTTCGAGGCGCTCGGAATGGAACACCCCGCCACACGGAGCGGGCGCCGATAAGCAATGCCGACCGGGTCTCTTGCCGGACCGCGTCCGAGCTAGACGCGCTTGCTCAAGACCGCATCGTCCACAAACTGACGCACGATATCGCTGAGCGGTGACCTCCAGTCGTCCAGCCCCATCTGCGCAGTCTTGCCGAGTTGGGGAGTAATTGTGTTCCGGATGAAATCAGTCTGAACGTCATGCCAGGGATTGTTGTGCAGATCACCAATATGCTCACTGGCTGGGTCTGCAGCCAGACGCTTTGAATGAGCGGAAATAATTCGCCTTGCGTGACGGATATCCTGACGAAAACGCGATCGGTACCTCATTCGCGCGAAGGCACGCGGTGTCGAGGTGACGATGTCGGGCAATGCTATCAGCAGAGTGATTGCGAAAAACGCAACCACACACCACAGGATCACCTTGAGGGCGAAAGGCAGTACTTCTCCCGGGTTAATCCAGGCAGTAACCGCAAAGACCACTGCTACGACCGCAACGGCAAACCGCTCCACCATTGATAACACTATCCCGCTGAAAGTCGCACACGAGCAGACCCGAAATCCGGCTGGATTGATAATCGGAAACGCGGTCCTGTCGAGATGGGCTTGCTATGTACTGGAAACCCCCAACTTCACGGCATACCACGTGGTCTGCTCACAGGGTTTTCCCTGCAGAAGCCCGGCAGGGCGGGCAACCAGGCTATCCGGCCTGTTTGATCAGCCCGTACAGATTCGTGCAGCGCCCGCCAGTACGGCAATAGGCCAGAACCGGTTTGGGCATTTTCGCCAGTGCGGCGCTCATGTCGCTCACATCTTTCGGCGTGATCTGGCCGCTGACCACCGGAATGAAGCTGAAATCCAGACCCGCAGCACCTGCGGCAGCCTCGATCTCACCATGCGCCACCGCACCTTCCTCGGTATCGGGCCGGTTGCAGATCAGGCTCTTGTAGCCTGCGGCCGCGATCGCATTCACCTCGCTGGCCTCGATTTGCCCGGCGACTGAAAAATCCGGGTCCAATTGTTTGATTTCCATGTTCACCTCTCGGAAAAAGCCCGGTTGGTATGTTCGCGCAACCGGCTAGATTAGCAGGGTCGTCCCCGAACGGCCTGCCTCGCGCTGGTTGTAGATTATTTCCAGGAAGTTCCACAATTCATTTCGTATTTCCAGCGGCGCATCGGCGCCGTTGCGCGCGATGAAATCCGCGAAGGTGAAGCCCTGCCGCTCGATGAACACGCTGGCGGCATCGCTCAGCCGTGGCAGCGACAGGTCCCGGTCCTTGTCGATGCGCATATAGCTCCTGGCCGCCGAAGGGATATGCAGCAGATTGCCTATCGCCGCATTGCGGAGCAGCACGAACTCGCTCTTTCGCGCCTTCTTGCGGATCTTGGCCGCGGTTTCGATCGAACTGATCGAGCGATCCACCATGTAGAACACGACGACACCGATACCCGCTTCCGCAGCACCCTTGTCGAAGCCGATATCGTGAAAAATGGTGAAGAACTTGTCGAGCCATTCCGACTGCAGATCGACAAGATGGTTCACGCCCGGCCGCTCGATCATGGTGTCAAACAGCTTTACCTGGCCCGCCGTCTTCGAGATATCGACTATCTCGGTATTGGCGGGGAAGTATTTCTCGATCCCGCCATTGGGATAGTCGGTATCGAATATGTTTATTCTGTCCTTGCCCGAAAGCGAAAGCGTATCAGCATAAAGGCGCGCAAATAGCGTCTTGCCGTTGCGCGCCTGGTTCGAGCAAATGATATAGATGTGAGAGTTTATGCGTCCCTCCAGCCCGATGGCTGTCGTCAGCTTTTCTCTTCGCCCGATTCTTCCCGGTTGGCCCTTTCGGCCTCGCTGATCGACTTGATCAACTCAAGATGGCCGAATTCCTTGTCGAGATCGTCAATCCACTTGCGCACATAGCCGCGCAGCACGAAGGAGAATTTGCCGTCATTGCCCTTGGCATCCTGATTCTCGATGAAATCGGAGAATGTCACGCCTGCCAAGTCGACCTGCTCGTAGGCCATCTCGTTGAGCTTGGGAATTTCGATTTCACGGGCGTTGGACAGACCGGCGAAATATTTCTTGTAGGTGGTCTCGTCCCACTCGAAGAAGTTGGTCTCGTTTATGAAGTTGCGGGCGACGATGTAGTAGATTCCCTTGGTGTATTTGGCGACTTCACCCATTTCATCCAGCGACGCGATTGCCGGACCGACAACGTGGACAAGGCCGAGATTGAAATCGCCGCGCCGTGCTGCTTCCAGCACCCCAATTTTGTCAAACGTGTCCAGCGCGCCCGATAGTGAGCCCGCCTTCAGGTCCACAACAGTGACCTTGACCGCGGAGGAATCGAGCGTGTCGAGCACCTTCATCTGATCCGACACCTTGCCGAGATCGATAATCTCGGTAATGCCCGGGTAAAAACGGCGAAGTGTGCCGCGGGGATTCTCGGTGTCGAATGCACGTGCCAGAATGTTCTTGCGCGACAGATAGTCGAGCAACGCACGCGAAGTTGTGGTTTTGCCTACGCCGCCCTTGTCGGCGCCCACCAGTATCAGGGTTGGTTTCATCCGGATGTCCCCGTTTCTCAGCTTTCCAGGCGCAAGTCGCATGCCCGGAGATCACGCAGTACTCGTTTTCAGGCAGACCGGAAAGCGGCAGCAAAGCCTATGCTTTCAGGGCCCCGACCGTGTCTATAAACCGGCTGCACACAAAAATGAAGGCGGGGACCGGTAGCGATCACCAGTCCCCGCCGAAAACTGCAGCCTTGGCGTTAGGAGCGCAGGATTGTCTTGCCCGTCCCGACGGCCTGGGCGATGCGCTGGTAGTGGCTTCTGCGCTTGGCCGAACGGCCTGCAGAGCGGATAAGCCGCTTCTCGGTATCGGCCACAATCCGGCGAACTTCCCTGTTCACGCGCGAGACAGCCTGCCTGCGCACCGGACGGGCAGTCTTTCCGCCGGTCTGGATGGGTGGCTTGGACCGATCCAGATTCCGTGTAACTACTCGCTCGATGCGCCGCGCTGCACCGACGAGTTCCCGGCGCGCATCCGCATATCCCGGCCCCCGCAACAGCGAAGCTGCCTGGTAGTAGACCTGCGCAAGGCAGTCGGCGCGATATTCGGGCGGTAAACCGGCACATTCGGCCGTTCCCGATCGAATGAAGGCGATGACATTGCGCGTAACGCGCTCGTCAACTCCATCGTCACCACGGATGATCACGGGCGGAGCGACCTCTTCTCGGGGCGGGCGGAAAATACTCGGCGGACGGAAAATCTGTCCAGGGGGACGGCGAATGCCGTCATTCGGCCGGAAATGAGAGCCCTCGCCACCGCCGCCGCCGCCACCGCCGCCGCCCCCCTCGCTGGCGAGCAACAGTCCGGGTTCAGCAAATTGGTTTCGGTCCAGGGTCTTTGCCAGATCTGGTTGCAAAACCAATCTGCCGGGGTCACCGGAAACCAGCGCCGATTGCCCACCAGTAGCGGTCCCTGCAACCAGAACGGCAGTCAGCACAGTACGCAATACATTCTTCTTCGCAATATACTTGGAAAACACGGTATTCTCCTTTGGGTTCTACAGTTTACCCCAGTTCGCCATAGCCCGGCCGTTGCCGGACACCCCAATTTCACTCCTCGTATCCGAATGCGAGCCGCATTGCCCTGCTGGTCTGCGGTCCAAATTGCCCGTCGATTGTGCCATCGTAGAAACCGTTCTCCGCCAGCACCCGTTGCAGGGCCATCCGGGTTGGTCGATTGAACAGTTTTGGCTTTGTCGTCAGTTCGGTAAGCGCCTGCTCCTCACCGCCGCGCAATGCGCCATAGAGGTATCCGGCGGCATCTTGCGGCGTCTTGCCCGTCACCAAGCCCTCGTCAATCATTGCCGCGAAATTGTACATTGCCGGTGGATGACGCCGGTCGGCTGCCTTTTCGAAAAAGTCGAGCGCCCGCTTCTTGTTGGGTGCCAGCCCCATTGCGCCGTTGAAGTTCAGAAATCCGAGATCGTTCAGAGCATCGGCAAAATCTGCGCTCGCGGACTGCTCATACAGCTCCAGAGCCTTGGCGACGTCCTGATCAACACCGATGCCGCGCTCATACAATTGGGCCAGTTCAAACTGGGCGCCGGGGTCGCCGGCTTCTGCTGCCTGCGCAAACAATTGTGCCGCCTTGGCCGGATCGTAGAGCTTGTCCAAGGAATTAAGCCGCATCGACGCGAGTGCCTTGAGCGATCGCGTGTCGCCCTCGCTGGCTAGCTTCTCGATCTGTTCGACCTGATCGACGTCAAGGTTGGTCCAGGCACGTCGGCGTTCACTCTTGCGCAGCGCATTGACTTGCTGGTTGGAACCGGCAAGGAAGTACGGATCGCCGGAAAGCGAACCATAAGTGTGCGGTTCCTGCTGGTTCCTGGTTTCCCGCAACACAGCATCACGGACCTGCCGGAACATCAGTCCGATCTCTATGTTCGGGGCACTGAGATTTTGGGAAAGAGCCAACGCAAACGGGCTGTTCTCACCCTCGCCATCAAGGGCGACCGCCCCATCCTTGGCGGCGTAGGCAACCAGCGTACCGCGCTCAGGCGACGGAGGCGCCATGCCAATGCTGCGGTTACCGGAAACAGTGACGGTTACCTGCTGCTCGCCTTCCTCGCGGAACGGGTCGTCGCGGCAGGAATCCAGAATGACGATGCGCAACTGCCGTGCCCTGTCCACGGCTGCAAGTATCTCTTTCAGTGAAACAGAGGTGGCTGCGGCCTCGCGGCGGTTCTTTGCGGTGGAATCAGCGGGTATGAGCAGGTTTTGGCCGCCAACCTCCATGCCATGACCCGCGAAATAGACCAGCGCCACATCGGCCGTCTCGGACCGGAAAGCGAAATCATTTATGGTTCCCCGGAACTGCTCCAGTCCTGCATTGGTCAACTTGGTGACTTCAAAACTGAGCGACTCGAGCGTCCGTGCGATCAGCTCGCTGTCATTCAGCGTGTTCTTCAGCGACGGAATCGTCTCGTAGTTGGCGATGCCAACCACCAAGGCAATTCGTTTTTCCCGCGCCTCCACCGAACCCGCAATCAACTGCAAAATCAGCAGGATTGCAAGGCAGGCCCCGGCCTTGCGAATGCGACTTTCCCCAGTCATCCCTAAACCCTATTTGCCCCATTGGTTCCTGTCAAAACTCCTGAACCAAATTCCCGGCTCCAAATTCTTGCAGTCAAAGATGACGACCGCATCTCTGTTCACCAGGATTACGCAATACACACGGATTTTATGGGATCCCCAGCCCAACCCGGATCGTGAAGGGTGCCGGAATCCCGGCACCCTCATGCTTACTCGCTCTTTGCCTTGACGTTGAAGGTGACCATGTGGATGCCGGAAGTGCCTTTCCCGCCTTCCTTCTCATTATTGGCCTCGGCCTTCTTCTCTTCTTCCTTGGTCTTTTCGATCAACTGGATCGCAAGACCACGTGAAACAGGCTGTCCCGACTTGTCGGCAAGGTTCTTGGCTTCATCAGCGCTTAGGCGCTTGTCGCCAAGACCACCTTCGCGGCAGAACAGAAGCAAGGTCTCGTTCAAGCCTTCCTCGTCGAAGACAAGGTCACCGGACTCGTTGGCGGGTATCCGCCGCGCCGTGTCGGCTTCCAGGAACGCGTCGCCGATCATCGACTGCGGGATCACCTCGACATTGCCGGTGGATTCCACATAGAAGATCTGCAACTCGCACTTCTTGTTCGAGGTCACTTCGAACGATAGCTTCTCATCGACAAGCACGTCGGTCTTTTCGACATTGACCTTGAGTTCGAGCTTGGTCTTGCCATCCTCGCCCTTGAACGCGTCGTCGCGGAAATCGGCGTCCTTGTAGTCGGGGGTCTCGCCGTCCGTCTTGAGCGGTTCAAGGTTGAGCAGCGGCTTGCTCAGCTTGGCGAACTGGGCTTCGACCTCGAAACGCGGCACCTTGGAGCCACCGCGAAGCTGGGTGATCCAGTCGCGGCCGAGACGCAGCGTCTCATTGTCGGAGACCCTGTTTATGGCCTGCTCGAACTGCTCGGGCGTCATGTCAAACTCGGCGGCAAGCGCCTCGCCATCCAGATCGTCCTCATACAGATCGGCAAACCAGGTGATGATTTCCTCCTTGTTGGGGCCGGTGGCACTCTTGATCGTGCCATCGGGCGCCTTCTCGGAAGCACCAATCTGGTCGAGCGCGTTTACGAAACGCTCCCGGTCCTTGGCATAGAGCTGATCCAGCTCGGCCTGTTCGACATACATCTCCAGAAGCAGGTTGCGCTGCTCCAGCGAAAAGGTCGGTGAGCTTTCGATATACTCACGCAGCCTGTCCTGCTTGGCGATGATTCCATCGGCATGGCAATCCATGCATGAGCGGCCGTTGAGGATGTCCACTCCCTTCCCGATCGGACGGGCACGGAAGGAAACAATCTCGGTGGGACCGCGATCCAGCTGGTCACCCTTGGCAGTCGACAGGTAGTAACCCTGCAACCCGTTGGGCAGCGAGAAGATCATTTCTCCGCCATCATGCTCGAACGACTCAAGATCCGCCTCAAGCGGCTCGAGTTCAGGCGGCCCGTGAGGGTGCCGCTTCAGGCTCTGCTTTTCGCGGCTGCCTGCAAAGTCGTAGGACTTCCAGTAATAGCCGCCCTGCGGCAGGTCGTGGCGCTCCAGCATCCGGTTGTGATCGGACACGCCCGACTCCCCTTCGTTGAAGGCAGCCCTGGCGATGTTGCGGCGCTTGATGTTTTGGTTGACATCGACGCCCAGGGTCTTTTCCAGGTCGGCGATGTTCTTCGGCAACTCAAGCAGCGCATGGTACAGCTTGGGACGTGACGCATTGGCCATGAACCAGTCCGCACGCATGATCGGCAGCTTGGTGTCGATTGCGTTGGAGAGCGACTTCAGAATGGTGTCACCGTCGGGATCGTAGCCATAAGGATACTCGGCGACGATCTTGTCCCATTTGTCGGAATCCCACTTCAGATCACGGATATCGACCTTGACCAGAAGCTCCTTGGTATCGTCCACGGTGTCGGGAACGACCAGCGATGGCCCAAGCGACAGCGAGTTGATCAGCTTGTTGAAGCCCGATTTGTAGAGTGCCAGGCGCCGTGCAAAGGCATCATCTTCCTCGCAGGGCAGCTTGCCGTTGTATTGGGTGCGGAACGAGAAGTAGCGGATCGACTTCTTGTCGCTTTCACTCACTTCACCAAGATCGCGCAGGGCGGCCTCTGCAAATCCGCGCCATTCCAGAACGGGACGCTTGCGCTCGATGCCGGCACCGGCGGTGACCGCGCGGGCTGTACCGGTCGGCTCATTAAGCGAATCGATCCACTGGCCGAGCTTGTCGATCTCACCCTGGCTTGGACGCTTGCCATAGGGCATGCGACCGCTGGTGACACTGGTGTAGAGGAGCGAGCTCTGCTTGTCGCCCGGCGTTACGAACGCGGCATTGGTGGCAATGGAACTCAGCGCACCTGCCGGGAAAGATCCCTGCGCGCTTTCACCCGGGCCATGACAATTGCGGCAATATTTGCCAATGAAATCATCAGCGCCAATCGACAGGTCGTTGCCGCCGGCTGAAGCCAGGGCGGCAACGGAGGAACTGTCGTCCTTGCAAGCCTCTTCCTTGGAGACCTCGATCTTGGGCTCCTCGATCTCGTGGCCGCGCAGATAGGCGAGGATGGCCGTGCGGTCTTCCTCGCTCAGTTTTGCAAAACCTTCGGAATATTTGCGCATCACCGGATCGGCAATCGGCGTTCCGTTGAGCTTTTTGCCTTCCTTCAACACGCCATCAATGATGGCCTTGTCATCGACACTGGCAAGGCGGGCCTTGGTGATGTCGGGCGCAACCGAACCGGTCAGGCCTTTCTCACCCTCGAACTTGCGTGCGTTGTCGAGGCCAAAATCCAGAGTGCGCGGCGTGTGGCATTCGCCGCAGGCACCGGCATTCTCGACGAGGTAGCGACCGCGTTCGATCTGACTGTCCCCGGTATCCTGATAGGCGGCGGTGGTGAAATTGTTACGCTTCCAGAATGCGATGGTAGCGCTCAGATTGTAGGGGAAGGACAGCTTGTGCTGCTCCACCTTGTTGTCTGATTTCGGCAGCGTCTCGATATAGGCCTTCATATCCAGCACGTCCTGCGGCTTGAGCCCCGCATAAGCCGTATAGGGCATGACTGGATACAGGTGACGTCCATCCTTGCCGACGCCGTTCATGACCGCGTTGAGGAATTGGGCATTGCTCCATCCGCCGATGCCTTGGGCGTCAGCGGTGATGTTTGGAACGAAGAAGGTCCCGATGAAGGTATCCATCTTCAGCCCGCCCGACATGAGCGTGAGATCGTCGCCATTGGCATGACAAGCCGCGCACCCCGCCGCGTTCGTCATGTATTCGCCGTTCTCCAAGTCGGGCTTGTAGTCGGAAAGAATACCTTCCTTGAATAGGTCGCGCGCCTGGGCGGGCGATCCAAACGAAACCGCGGCGAGCATGGCTGCGCCTGCAGCGATTTTCAGCATCTTCACGTGGCTCTTCCCGGTGCTTTTGGACCCGGAACGGGCCCTACTCGTCACACAGAATGGCTTCGGGGCGGAAGTCATGGCTGTCTCCTGTTCAGTCGGGGCACAATAATCCATCAGTTAACATAGCATGCTTGGCAGAGCATTCATGTGTCATTCTACACAGGCGCCGAGAGCAACGTCCTTCACTTGTTGCCATCGCTCAGCGAAACTCGAAGCGTTCGAACTTCACGCTCTTGAACCGCTTTCCAAGCTTCTTGAGACCACCCACAATGGCGTTTCTGAGCGGCGGCGGGCCGCAAAACCACAAGTCCGAACCGTCCACCTCGAATGGTGCCTTTGCGACCAGCTTTTCAGCGTCGATCCATCCTTCTTTCTCAGAATCGTGGAGAACGAAGCTGAACCCTTCCACTTCTTTGGCGATGTCGAAGAGCCGCTGGTCGGATACCGCCTCGGAAGCGTCGCGTACGCTGTGGACGAGGTGAATTTGCCGCTTCTGTCCGGGTTCCAGGCTTTCGGCCATCGCCAGAAACGGCGTAATGCCGATGCCACCGGCGAGCCAGACCTGCCGATCGCCGCCACGCCTCTGGATAAACCGGCCGTGACCGCCCTCGATCTGGATGCGGTCGCCAACTGCGATACTCTCGCGCAGACGGCGGGTGTAGTCGCCGAGCGGCTTGATCGCGAACGTGATCGTGCCGTCCCCGCCTATGCCGGCAAGGGTAAACGGATGGGGCTCACCAAGGCCTGATTTGGCTACCCGCAGGAAACCGAACTGACCCGGGGTGGCGCGAATGCCGCGCCCCGTTGGCTTGGCTTTGACCACGGTCGCCGCCGGCAGCCGGTCCACCTCTATTACCTCGAAGCCACGGCGTTTGAGGAATGGCATGATCTGGGTGTAGAGGAAGCTTGCCACCCCGATGATGCCGAAGACGGTCAGATAGTTGACCAGCAGTGCCTCGCCACCAAATGGCCGTTTGATGAACAGCCAGTGGAAGACAATGATCATGAAGAAGATGCCGATGAAGCGGTGGCTCTGACGCCACAGATGATATGGCACTTCCCATTTGGTAAAGGGTATGCGCTTGACGAGAGACAGTGCCGCCAGCGCCGCCAGCCCGTAGAAACCGTATTCGCCGGCATATCTTGCCAGCGTGTTGAGGCCCGAGTTGAGCTGCAGGCCGGTGAAGCTTGGCGTGAAGAAATAGTGTACCAGCATAAGCGCCAGAGCGGTCATGCCGATCTGTCGGTGAAAATGGTACATACGGTCCAGTCCGCCGAACCAGCCCTCGAACAGCCGCGGCCGCGTCGCCAGAAACTGGTTTATCGCCATCGCCACGAAGGCAGTGGATGACGCCGCCAGCGAAATCCAGTTGTTGAGGCCGTACGGGCTGACCGCGGGCACCGACAACAGGGTCGCGCCGAGGCAAAGCAGAATGA
>Ga0310345_10003212_pt1 | contig 15696 bp, 17 predicted proteins | sample HC15DNA20500_MG_FD_204667 | JGI IMG/M metagenome (GOLD analysis project Ga0310345, IMG submission 204667) | Marine microbial communities from station ALOHA, North Pacific Subtropical Gyre - HC15-DNA-20-500_MG | ecosystem: Environmental > Aquatic > Marine > Oceanic | place: Pacific Ocean: North... | reverse complement strand
ATCTAATACTTTCCAATATGGCGTGTTCGGCCATTATAGATTTTCCTGATCCTGTGTGCGCTGTAACCAATACATTTTCATTTTTCGAAGTTCTAAAACAAGCTTGCTTTTGGAAATTATCTAATTCAAAAGGATATGGTTCACAAATCCTTTTAAGTAACTCAATATCTTCACTCTCTGTGAGAGAGTCTTCAATTTTTTGCGTAAGTATTTTTACCATTTTTAATTTATTGTATTTAAATTAATTTTCAAATATTAATACAATAAATATTCAATTTTAAATTAAAATTAAATTAATCCCATTAAATTAATTCCATTAAATAAAAATTTAATTCTACTTACATAAGTATGTTTATCTTTTACATTTTTAATTAAAGTTAATAAATCATCAAATGAAGTATCCTGAATATATTTATCAACTTTTTGAAATAATTTAGAAGTATCTGGTTCATAACAAATTTTTTTATCAAATAATTGATATACTTCTAAACTATTAGTAATACAATAACCACCATAAGAAATATTTTTGAATGCCCTACAAGGAATATAACCTCTTTCTTGTTGCCATTTTCCAACGATTGTGGGCGAATATTTTCCTTTTTGTATATATTTAATATTTTGTTTCATAGAAATATTAGTATATGAATAAAATTTAATATTATTAGAAATACAATTATTTTTATATGGTGTGAGTTGATCAATATTTCCAAAAGTGCCTCCCCATACAGAACCAATATAAAAAGATTGATTTTGTTTAGAATTAATAATATTTTTCATATTATCAATAATTTCTTGAATTTCATTTGGCAATAGATCAGTGCCCCATGGCATATAACAAATTTTTTTAGAAATACTATAATATAAAAAATCATCATATTTTGTGAGAGTATATTTTTTTAAAATAGGATTACTATAAACTTGCATTTTAATTGTTTTCAGATTTTTATATTTTGATTTATTACAATTATGTAAAATATAAAAATAAGAATTTTTAATTGGAATATAATTATCAGATTGACCTTCAGTCAAAAATAATACTTTAGATGAAAAATTAATTTTTTGGATAGAAGATAATGAATCTGGAAGCCATAATGTATTATATTTCATATATTTAAAAGCTCTATTAAAGGCATGATGTATCCAATAATGAGTATGAGATTTATTGGTATGTCCCCATATAACTACTAAATTAAAATCCATATTCTAGTACTTGAAACATTAATTTTTAAACATAAACGACTTTTGATATATAATTCGTAATTATTTCGCAAATACTTGAAGATAAATGTTTATTTAAACTAGCATATATAGATCTATACATATCAACATCAATTGGTACAATTCTATTATGAGATCTTAATATTAATGTAGAAATAGATGGATATCTATTATAAGAAAAATGTTCTGAAGAAGAATCAGATTCAGAATTTTCATCTTTATTAGAATTTAGTGAATTTTCACTTTCACTTATATTTTCATCCATATAATTTTGTAAAAATGTAGATATATTATCAGATTCTGTCTGATTTTCATTAGATATATTTGGTAAATTAACCGAAGAACGACATTTATTCATATCTTGTTCTTACTTATAATATATTTATTATTATTATTATATTTATAATTAAACTCTAATTTTAATTTATATTATTTTAATAGTAATGTTAAGTTCAAATAATAATGAATTAATAACATTAACTGATAAAATCAAGAAAATAAAACTAAGTGAAGTAAAAGAAATTATCTTCTATAAAAGTTTAAAATATTACAATGTGTATATAAAAGAGATAGAAGGTAGTGAGCAAATTTACGAAAAACTGATCTCAATTACAAAAATTAAATTTACAGAGCGAAAAAATTTAGGACATAAAATAAGAGATATCACGAAAATATCTGATGATATTAGTACTATAATAAATAATTATTTACAAGATATCTGTTATAAATGTAAAAAAAAGAGTATTTCTATAGCTAGATTAGGTAGTAGGGATGTTAGTATTTGTAAAATGTGTTTAATAAGTAAGATAATCAAAAATAAATAAAAATATAAAATATAATATATAATTATATTACAGAATTATGGATAAAACAGAAAATGAAAAAACAAAAGAAATTTCAATAAAATATATATGTTATACATGTAAAAAACATACAAATATTTTAATTCAAAACATAAATAAAATTAATTATATTAAATGTGATAAATGTTCTGGAAAAATTCTACACAAAATAAGAACAACAAATAAATGTCAATATAATTGTCGATAAATGATCTATTATTATTTTTCTAAAGGCATTCTATTTATTGCATTAATATAAGCACATGCACTTGCCATAATAATATCATTATGAGTGCTATATCCGGTTATAATATTATGATCATTATCAGAAATTTTAATAGAAACTCTTCCAAGAGCATCAAATCCAGAAGTAATGGATTCGACTTTATAAGTTTTGAGTTTAGTGGTTACTCCTATAATCAAATTAATACAATTGTATATTGCTTCAATAGGTCCATTTCCCAATGTTTTACGAGATATACACTTATTATCTTTATTACTCATCGTTATTTTAGCTTCAGTTTTTAATTGAGAAGAATTTATTTCAATAGAAATAATTTTCCAATTATTTTTAATAGAAACTAATTTATTAATAATAATAGCTTGAATATCTTCATCAGTAATAGTTTTTTTAATATCAGCTAAATCTTTTAATTTTTTAACAATTTGATTAAGTTTATCATCATTAATAGTATCATATCCCATTTCTTTAATTCTTTCTTTAAAAGCATGTCGTCCAGAATGTTTTCCAAGAATGATAGAATTTGCTTGTAATCCAACAGATTGTGGTCTCATAATTTCATATGTTAATTCATTTTTTAATACACCGTGTTGATGTATTCCTGCCTCATGTGCGAAAGCATTAGCCCCTACAATTGCTTTATTTGGTTGAACAATCATGCCAGTAAGTGTGCTTACCATACGACTTGTTTTCATAATATTAGTTGTAACAATAGAATGTAAAACTGGATATATATTAGGACGAGTAGCTAAAATCATAACAACTTCTTCTAGACTGGTATTTCCAGCTCTTTCCCCAATTCCATTAATCGTAACTTCAACTTGACGAGCTCCGGCTAAAATTCCAGATAATGTATTAGAAGTGGCTAATCCTAAATCATTATGACAATGAGTTGACCAAATAACATTATCAAATTTTGAAACATTTAATTTTAAATATGAAATAATACTAAACATTTCATTAGGTGTAATATATCCTACTGTATCAGGAATATTAATAGTAGTAGCACCAGCATCAATAGCAACAGAAACAGCTTGACATAGAAAATCTAAATTTGTTCTACAAGCATCTTCAGGTGAAAATTCAATATCTTGGCATAATGATTTAGCATATGATACCATATTTTTAATTTTTTCTAAACATTGTTTTCGTGTTATATTCAATTTATATTTTAGATGAATATCACTTGTTGCTAAAAATAAATGTATTCTACTTTTTTTAGCACCCTTAACAGCATTATAAGCACAATCAATATCTTTCTTACAACATCTTGATAAACCACAAATAGTCATTGGTCCATTTTCTCGTTGAACTTCAATAGAATTAATTTCTTTAACAATTTTTTGTACAGCTTCAAAATCACCAGCAGAAGCAATTGGAAATCCTGCTTCACAAACGTCTACTCCTAAAAAATATAATTGTCGTGCTATAACTACTTTTTCTTCTGCTGTTAATGTTGCCCCGGGTGATTGTTCACCATCTCTTAAAGTTGTATCAAAAATAATTAACTTGTCTTTAATTGATTCCTTCATTTATATTAATATGATTTAAATTATATAAACATTATTTATTTAACTAATTTATATTAAAAATGTTCCAAAAAGTAGTAAAAACTTTTAATATTATCGAATTAATTGGTGATGGTATTAGTAAAGAAATCACATCAGAGGCAACAAAATTATTAAAAATAATAGAACAAAATAATAATTTAATTAAATTTAACATAACACAATATCCAATTGGATATAGATGTTATAAACAATATGGTTCTCCAATAACAAATGAAATAATAAATAAATGTAGAAATTCTGATGGAGTTTTATTAGGTGCTGTAGGTCATCCCAATGCAAATAATTTAAATTCAGATCTTCGTCCGGAAAAAGGTTTACTAAGATTACGAGAAGGAATGGAATTATACTGTAATGTTCGTCCAGTAAAAGTTTATGATAATTTAATAGATGCTTCTCCTGTAAAAAGTGATGTTATTCAAGGAACAGATATTGTATTTGTTAGAGAATTATCGGGTGGTATTTATAAATCAGAATGTGGTATTTTAAAGGATGATTATGCCGAAGACATTATGAAATATTCAATGGAGCAAGTTGAACGCATTTTAAGATATTCTTTCAAACTTGCTTCAAAAAGAAATAAAAAGCTTTGTATAGTAGATAAATCAAATGTTTTAAATACTTCAAAATTATGGAGACGTTGTAGTTTAATGATAAAGGATGATTATCCTGATATTGATGTAGAATATCAATATATAGATGCTATGAGTTATTTATTAATAAAGAAACCTCAAAAATATGATGTAATAGTAACAGCTAATTTATTTGGTGATATTTTATCAGATGAAGCGGCAATTTTATCATCAAGTTTAGGAATGTTGCCTTCAATGTCTTTAAATGATAAAAAGGGTGGACTATATGAGCCAGTTCATGGAAGTGCTCCAGATATAGAAGGTCAGGGAATAGCAAATCCTACAGGAACAATTTTATCATTAGCAATGATGTTAAAACAATTAAACTTAATTAATTATGGCGAATTAATAGAAGATAGTGTTTCAAATGTTTTAGCAAAAAACAATTATACAAAAGATATTAATCCTTCTAATATAATAAAAAGTTTAAGTACTTCTGAATTTGGAGATGCAATAGTTTATGAATTTCAAAAATTATTTAAGAAGTAATAAGAAAGTTAAGAGATTAGTTCTATTTGTAATTAAAATTAACTAATGTATTTTAGAATAAAACCAAAAGAAGAAATTCTAAAAGTAGATGAAATATTAAAAGTTCATCCTATATTTCAATCCATGCTAATTGGATTTGGATTTCAACAATTAATGAAAATAATAAAGGAAAATCAAAAAGAGAAGTCTGAAAAAATGGTTAATATATTAGAAAAAGCATTAACATATTTAAAATCTGGCATTGCCTTCCCAGCATTTAGTCCTAATAAAAAGATGGAAATGATAAATATTTTAGAAAAACAAAAAAAAAAGATTATGAAAAAGTTAAAAAAAAAAAATAAGTAAATTTACTTATTTTTTTATTATTTTTTCATAAATCAAAAAGTAATAATTTAAAGTATTATGAATTAAATTTTATAATAAAATTAAATATAATGATTGATATTATAATTTTTAAAAATGATAAAGAATTTTTTGTTGCTTTATTAAAAAATCCTCATTGGATTGATAATATCAAAAATATTTTTATGAACGGGTTTAAGAAAGATTTGAAATGTGAAAATTCTTTTTTACAATTTATAAAAAATGATACTCATATAATTAAATACAGATTATTTGGTATTGAAAATAATTTAATAATTTTTTTTGCATTTTTATCACATACAGAAAAAATATTCAGATTTAAGAATAAAGTAGAATTTTATAAAAAATATTCAGAAATTGAATATAATAATACAATAAATGAAATGAATATTGTAAAAATAAAGCATTATCTATTCAATATTTGTAGAAATCAGGATAAAATATATAAAGGTGTAGGTAGTAAAATTTTAGAAAAATTTTATAATTATTTGAAAAAACAAAATATAACAGAAATATATCTATGTCCTCAATACAAATATTTTGAAGATTATTATAAAAAATCAGATTATATAATTTTAAAAAATCTTTGTAAAAATTCAGAAAATAAGTTTCATCCAGTTATGATAAAATATTTATAATTATTAAAAATAAATTTAAAATTTATTTTATATAATAAAGAATATCATCAAAAATGAGTATGGATTTAAATACAATCGAGAATAGAATGGAAACATATGAAAAGAGATTATCAAATTTAGAAAATTGGAAAACTATATTTGATAATCATCTTAAATTATTAGAAAAGAAGAAGCAATTACAACAAAAAACAAAACAAATAGATAAATTATTAGAAATGTCAATAAAAGTAATAAATGATTTTACGGATGTTGATAATATAGATAATGGTGATATAGATTTATCAGTAAAATATTTAGCAGAAGAAATAACAAAAATTTCAACGAAACCAATTTGTATAAAAACTATCTTACATTATTCACTAAACGCAATTATTGATTGTCAAAAACGTATAGTAAATACGATTGATTATTTTAATTTTTTAAAATTTTTAGGATTATCAAAAAATGAGTAAAATATAATGAATATTAATATTAGTTATCATTTATATGATGGAAATTGATCAATTAATTGATTCCGAAAATTTAATAACAGATTATGAATTTATTTTAAATAACGTAAATGATATTTTATATCAATTATTAACTGGTTCTGACATACACCAGGCTACAAATAATGAAAATCGTGGATATATTCGAATAAATATAAAAGTATCGCCAAAAAAAAAGAGAAAAAAGAAACTAATCAAAGATATTTTATCACATTTACCAACTTATCAAAAAATAAAAAAACACGATAGTATAATAGTTGAACACACTTGTTGTGCAATATGTCAAACTAATTATAAAGAGGGTGAATATAAGAGAGTATTACCATGTGAACATTGTTTTCATAAAAAATGTATTGATAAATGGCTAATGTGTAGTGATAAATTATCTTGTGCTTTATGTCGTGAATCATTTGTAAAAGATAATATTGTTATAAATGAAGAAACTCGAAGTCGTATTTTTAATAATTCAATAACAAGTGATTAGACATATTTTAGTATTAATTTCTCATCAATACTCGGTAATATTGGTTCATACATCCATTCACGTATTTTATCCATTTTTTCTAATACAAATTCATTTGGATAAAATTCAATTAATTCGGATTCCGGATCAATCATAAAATGTTGATTATGTTCTTGTAATAATTTATAAGATTCTGGTGGTAATATCATCATTAATTGTTGTTCAGAACTATATGGTTTATTTTCTTCAAAAGTAATATCATTAATATCATTATTCATAATATATTCTTTCATATATGATAATAAAATTCCTTTATATTTGTAATAATGTTTCCAACATGGACAGCCTTTAAAATAATATTCTTTAGTCCAAATAAGTGTTCTAAAATAATTTTCAACTATTTTATCAATGTATAAAGGTGAATGTGTTTTATAATAATAATCATAATATCTATTAGACCAACCTTTATAACAATATCTGATAGGAGTATCATCTAAATGATTCCTTTTATATTTATGATGTTTTATATTTTCAATAATATAATTTTCTTCATTTTTATAAAGACGATTAAAAATTTTTCGCAATAATGACATATTAATATTTTGATTTGGTAATATTAAATAATCATTATCATATTGCTTTGTTTTTTTAATAAAAAAACAATAAACACTTAATAATAAATGAATACCATTATGATAAATATCTAATGATTTTAAATGTGGTAGAAAATCATTACCAAGGAAAAAACACAGAAATATCCAATCACGTATAAATGAAACTTGTTTTTTAATTCGTACATGATAATTTCGTTCTACATCTTTTATTAACCCTCTTTTTAAACTATCTATACAAAGAAAATGAAATTGCATAATATCTGTATCAAGTTCAGTTTTATAATTAGATTCAAAAAACTGAATTTCACGTAATAAATAAATTTTTGGTAAAAAAGTTGACATAGATAACATAATTAAATCAGCATCAAGACCATAAATAACATATTGTGTATTTTTATTATAATTTGTTCTAATATGATTAATAATAGAATGCTCTCCTTCACCTGGATCAGATGTATCAGAAAATTTATAACCTTTGACAAATTTTGGTAATTCATGATGAAAATACTTATTCAATCTAACTTCAACAGATATCATAAAATCTGTTCCAGGAGATATACAATTTTTATCAAATCTTGATAAATTCGTATTTTCTTTTGCTGATTTAAATCGTCTTAATCTTTGTTGAGTCATCTTAGCTCTTGGTGCTACGCCATCCATTGCTATATACACAAATTCTGGTTTAATAAAATTAATTATATCGTTTGTATATTTAACTATTCCATTACACATATGTTGAACTAATTCATAATCATTAATATCAATGTTTTCAAAATTTTTTAATGTATTTTGTACAATGGTATGTATGATACCATTGTAATCAAAAAATAAATGAGGTGATTTCAAAAAAAGACTATCCTTTTTAATACATAAAGGATAATTTGAAATAATATGCTTGTATAATCCAGGAATTCCCATATTACTTGATAGTAAATATAATTATTATTACAAATGTATTGTTAATTCAATTTTAATTAATTAATTAAATTACTGAAATGATACAAATTTTTTAATAACGAGACAATAAAAAGTAATTCCTAGTCCATAATAAACAAGTAAATCTGTTGGGGCGGCTTCAAACATATCTTTTGAAGATGATAATTGATTAATAAAATAAACAACTGCAAAAATAGTTAATAGTCTAATTATTTCATTAATATAATCAATGTATACTTTATCTAAATCTAATTTAATTGTAAATAATGCCATTATATACTATATATAATAGTATAACATAAATTTTTTTAAAATTTAATTATAAAATAATTAAACTTTTAAAATATAAGTAAATAACTCTGTAAAATTTAAATAACTATCTTTTCTTTTTCTTATTTTTCTTTCGTCTTTTAACTGGTATTTCAATATCACTATCTGAATCTTCACAAATAATAATTTTAATCTTTTTCTTTTTGTTTTTTGTAGTTTTCATATCAAAAAAGGAAGTAATTTCTATTTGATCAGATTTTCTATTTTTTCCAACTCTTTTTATATCATTAAAAAGAAGCTTCGCACGGGTATCAATACCATCAAACAATTGCATAATTGGTTTTTCTAATTGTCGTTCAATATAATACAAATAATCCATTCTTAAATTATTTTGTTCAATAAAAGAAGGTGTTTCTATGCGATCTCCTTGTAATAACTTTTTATTATTTCCTTTTATTTCAACAAAACAATATGGAACTCTATCATTTGATGCAAAAGCATTACCAGGGTCTCTATATTTTTGCCTTAAAGCAAGCATAACGTGAGCAATATTCACTTTTCGCATATCATAATATGAATATCTTTCCTTTAAATCAATAATTTGTTTAGTATGCGGTTTGTCATCCGCTTCCAATTGATTTATTTTATCAGTAATAGCATCCATTTTTTCTTGAGTAGCACTATCAACTTTATATTTATCCATTGATTTCACTGTTTTAGATATAATGAAATCACTCATAGGATATTTCTTCCTTTCATGATTATGTAAAATATCATAAAGAGAATTTTTTAAAAAAGAGATTGAATCATCCATTTGATTGTTCAATATTCGATATAAACATCCTTCGTAAATTTTCTTTAAAAATCTACAGTTATCTCGTCTTTTTAAAATAATACCCTTACAATCCAAATATTTCGGTTTCTTTACATCAAATTCATATAACCACCCAGCATACCTCTTCTTTGAAAATAAAATAAATGGTAAATACGTCTTTTCATACTCTAAATCATGTGGTGATGGTAATGGAACCAACTCCCCTAATTTACCCTTCCATTTACCATGTGTAATCAATTCACCAGATTCTACCGCTTCACCGATTGTCCACTTTAAAGCAACATCACTAAATAACCCATGCTCCTTTACTATATCGTCTGGAACTTTGAAATGAATGAATACTGAGTCCGTATCTCCATAAATACATTTCGAGCCTTTATAATAATCGAGAATTTTATCACGAGAAGTAGCTAATAAAGATCTTCCGGTAGTTGTAACAGAACCAGCAACTTGTTTGCAACTAATAGAACCGACACTCGCTCCAGTAGCTCCATAAATAGAATTCGCTGTAACTTTATAAGCGAGTTGAAGACCATCAAGAAGTTTCTTTTTAAAAGGATTTTTTTCTTTTTTCATTTTTTTTTTAGTGGCTTTTCTGGTATCTAATAACATTCTAAGAATTCGTGGTAAAATAGCCCTATCTTTAAAATCAATAATATCTTGTCCTTTATCATCCTGTTTAATATTATGATTTTCATCATATTCTCGTTCAGGTTGAACGAAATAATAACATTGAAATTTTCCTTCATCCGTCCAAGAACAAGGATAAATCAATCTATCTTTAAGATATTTTATTTTAGGTTCGTCTACATTCATATTAGCATAAAAAAAGAATTGATCACCTGGGTATTTAGTTTTCCTTGATGATATAAGTTCTTTATTCTCTCTTTGTCTGTCTAATTCTTTTATCATATCTTTATCAAGTATAATACTTTCAATACATAAATTATGTGAAAGCATACAACTGGGATATAGAGATGCAAAATCTAAACAAGCAACTGGATAAAAATGAGCTCCTCTATTTGCATTAAGAACAGTTGCACCTTTATACGAACATCCACTGATATCTTTTTCTCTAACAGGCATTAAATATCCATCTTTTCTACACTGTCTTGCGACTAAACTTTGAACTTTAATACCTTGTCCTCTAAAGAAGATGAAAGATAATGGAACACAACAAGTTTGAGCCATACCAATTTCATTTGGAATAACGCATAATTTATCCATAAGAATATTACAAAGTCTGCAATCCTGAATACAATATTTGGCAACAATGCCTCTATGATGAGCATCTTTACCTTGAAATTCAAAAATTTGAGCAGGAGTTACATCATCTTTAGCTAATCCCCATCTACATTTTTCATCATTCAATTGAGTTAAATCTTCTTTAACATATATACAATTATTTTCTTCAAGATCAATGATTTTAAATTTCTTAGATCCATTTAATTTAAAATAATTTTCATCATCGTTAACAAAAATAACTTTCTGAGCTAAGTGAATTTTACTCTTCATATTAATAGTAAAATATCCATTTTTAAATAAACCAAGTGTATTATCTACATCTATTTTACATAATCCATTATCCAAGATTTCACAATGTTTAATTTCACCATTAATAATTTTGGTAGAAACGAAATCTAATTTATAACTTTTAAATTTTTGAGTTCTTCTAACAAAATTAAGTAAATCAATGTTAATCCTCCCAATCATATTCATAATTTTCATTTTATTATCACCTAAAGCAGCAGATGATAAACTTTTTTCAGTTAATGTACTAATCAACTTTTTCTTAATGTATTTATTTTCAAATGCTTCAACATTTAATTTTCCAAGATGACCGAATTGTTCATCCTCCGGATCAACAAGATTAAACATTCTCGCTCTTTCGTATAAATAATTATAATCGAAACCTAATATATTATAACCAGTAATTATATCAGGATTAACTTTTTGGATTAACTTTTGCCATGCTAAAATTACTTCAGCTTCAGTTTCATATGATTCAATAATAGTATTTGGATCATTTGTAAATTTTTCACAAGATTTTAGTGTAATAATATGATTTAATTCATATTCAGGTTTATTAAACATTCTAACAGTTGTTCCAATTTGAATTAATTTATCCTCCATTCTCGATGGTTGAGGAAATGAACCATCGCCACTTGTACATTCTATATCATAACTGGCAACAAGAAGTGGTGCAATATTTTCTGTATTATATGGATTTATATTATTCCAATGAACATTAAACTCATATTGACAATTACTTTTTTTATTATATCCTTGAACTACATCATATTTTTTTGCTGTAAGATTTACCCAGCTACATGGAGTAATTTCTCTTTTATGACACATACGTAATACAGGCATTAAATCTGCTTCAAATAATTTCACTGGTATTTTAATATTTCTCGGAGTTTTTAATCCTTTATGTTTAATACTTTCAAAATAATTGCGAGTTGTTCTCATAGCTTGATTGCTATTAAAAATAATTTCAACAAATTTATGAAATTTTTCAGTTTGAAATCCATCAAATTTTTGTCTTTTAACAACTTTAAGTTCAATGTTACAATTATTAAACCATCTTAATTTTTTATCTTGTCCCCATTGATTAGTATATTTTGTTTCTTTATCAATTAAATGTTTTTGTAACCAATCAGTATCTTGAAAATTCCAATTTCTTGGAACAGCCAAAAAAAAAGAAGGTCTATAACCAGAAACACGAATACATACAGTTTCAGATAATTCCGTTACTCCGAAAAAATAAACAATATATTCTCCAGGAAAATGCCACATAGGGGCTTCTGGTTCAGATTCATCGTGGTCATATATGTCAATTAATTGACAATTAAAATTTTTATTATTTTTCCATTTACGTTTTTCTGAACGAAAAAAATGTTTATCTGTTGCCAAAGACATTTTATTTTATAGATATTAATTTAATATTTATAAATTTTAAATTTTAAATTTGCTTTTATATATTTTCGTTAATTAATTAAATTAAGGCAAAATATAAATAATAATATAAATTAAATATTATAATAAAAATGTTTGATTGGGACGTAATTAACTCTGACGAATTTGATATAGTTGAAGATAAAATTTGTAAAAAAATCCCACAATTAGAAAAAAAAGAAGAAGAAATAAATAATAAAAAAAATTTTTTCGAAAAATGGACAGAATTTACAAAAACAAACAAACTCGAAAGAAAATATTACAAAAAATGGAGAGACTTTGTAGAAAAAAAAATTGAAGAACGACAATTTTTAGATATAGATTCTTTAGAAATTGAACAAGAATCTAATATACCAAATTTAGAAATAGAACTAAATGAAAAAATCGATATAGAAAAAGATAATAATAAAGAAGAAGAGAAAGAACAAGATGAAGAAGAAGAACAAAATGAAGATGAAGATACTGAAAAAGATAGTAAAAAAAAGAAAGATTATATAGTTATTGAAATCCAAGATGAAATAATGCCTAAGAAAAGAAAACGAAAGATAAGAAAATTAAATAAAAGATTACGCAAAAAAAGAAAAATTGAATATACAAAAATAGATGGAACTTATACTAAAACACAATTGACAGAAGGTAAAAACATTTTTATGATGATAAAAATGGATCAATGGGGTCAAGTTCACCCAGAAGATTTAACAAATGATATTGAAAGAAAAAACGTTCAAAAATTATTTGATTTTATTTGGAATGAAATGCAATCAAGCGAAAAATACGCTTATGTAAAATATAATACAATAGATGATAAATATTATACAGCAATAGAAAATTCTATATTAAATACAATTGGAGATTGGATATGTAATATGTGGTCAAATATAGAAAATTTTTTTGATGGTTTAATTTGTAAAAGAGAAAATTCTCATACAAAAAAAATTTAAAACTGAAATTTTATATAAAAATAATATAAAATGAATAAATCAACTTCACAAGAAGTTAATGATTGGGCTGTCTTAAATTTTGATGAATTTAAGAAATCGCCGTTGCCTACACTGAAAAAAACAGAAGAAGAAGAAAATAAGTCATTTGAACTTATTCTCGATGAAAATAAAGAAATGTTGCCTACACTGAAAAAAACAGAAGAAGAAGAAAATAAGTCATTTGAACTTATTTTAAATGAAACATCTCCAATAAGAAAAAATAATATTCTTGTTTCGCCGACATTGGAACCAAGTTCAACTTTATCACCATCTTTTGATTTTGTCAGATTTGAAAAAAAAATACAAAATTATAAAACTATAGGAAATTCTACAAAAAATTCTGATTTACAAAATAAAAAAATAAATAAATATAAGAAAAAGTCATTACAACGTAAAAAACGACCACCACCACCTCAAAAATGTTGGCTTTTAGATTGGTGTGAAAAATCAGGTTTTTGTAAACGTCCTGGAAAATAAAGAATAAAATTGAATAGTAAATATAACGATTAATGATTGAAAATTATATTAATATTAATAAGGTTATAATTCCAAAATTTGAAGACGTATTAAATTTAGCATTTTTTATTCTTAAGATTTCAGATAATGAAGCTAAAAAATTAAGGTTTGAGAGTTGTTATCGTTTATTTTATTTTTTTTGTATTCATAATAAAAACAAAAATCACAATATTTCAACTTTCTATGAAAAGATAAAGTTTCATATGATCGGTAACTTATTAATAGTAAATGAAAAAAATATAAAAAGATTAAGAGATATAATGGGATATTTTATAAATAAGTCAAATTCTTTTAAAGATAAGTATATAGTAAATGAATTAGAATTTATGTTAAAAGATACAAATAATATAGTCTTAAAAAGAAGAAATCATATAAAAAATATTTTAAAAAAATTTATATCAAACGATATAAACATCATAGTAAATAGATATATATAATAAATATAGTGTGATGATTTAGATATAATATATAATAATATTGTATTATTATATATTATATTATAAAATGGGTCTAACTCCAAGTAAACCAGAGCAATACAATATTTCAGATAAAATATCCCAGAATAATGCTGATACAGAGGGAATTCAACAAGAAGAGGCAGATATAGATGAATTAATTAGTTATTATGTTCATGATTTAAATACAGATGTTTTATTAATATTTAATGAAGATAATGATGATATAAAAGATCAAATTTTAATCTTGCCACATGAAGAAGGTAGTATAATAGGAGAATATACAAAACAATATAACCTATTAAAAAAAGATAGAGACACAATGGATAAGTTAATAAATAAAGAACTGGAAGAAATAAAAAATTTAAAAAAAAGAATATCTGGGACAAAAGAAGATATTACTAAAATAGTTATTAATAAAGAGAAAAAGAATAAGAAAAATATAAATGATATGGAAACAATAAATAAGGATTTAAAAATTATAAAAGAGCAATTTGCCAATTTAATAAACACTTATTCACCAAATGCATCATCAAATATATTAGAAGATAAGTTTAAAGAAAAAATGTTAGAAGATATGAAAAATTTACAAGAAGTTACTCAACCTGCAGCAAAATCTAAAGTACATGTATCAATATCAGCACCAGCACCAGCACCAGCACCAGCACCAGCACCAGCACCAGCACCAGCACCAGCACCAGTACCAGTTACAATTGGTGGTCGTAAAGAAGAATTTAAGGAAGATCCATTAGATTATGTTTTTGAAAAATATATGAATAATTTAAAGAAACTTTCAAAAGATTGGGGTATAAAATATAACAAAAATGAAAAAAACACATTAAAATTATTAAAAATTGCGTTAAAATGTAAAAATAATATGAAAATTACATCTAAAGAAATGAAAATTTTAGCAAAAAATATAGGACTTTCTAAAACCAAAACAAATATAGAAACATTAAAAGAAAAACTACTAAATGTTCCTATTATTAATTAAAGATATTTAGTTATTTGATAAATTTTACTCTTTATTATAGGTTTTGAAATAAAATCATTCATTCCAGAGTTAATACAGAGTTCGCGAATATTAGAATCATCATATGCTGACATACCGATAATTGTAATATTTTTGTTTCTTGATTCTGATTTACGAACCATTTCTGTAAATTGTGTACCACTTAATTCAGGAAATT
>Ga0310345_10003211_pt1 | contig 15697 bp, 14 predicted proteins | sample HC15DNA20500_MG_FD_204667 | JGI IMG/M metagenome (GOLD analysis project Ga0310345, IMG submission 204667) | Marine microbial communities from station ALOHA, North Pacific Subtropical Gyre - HC15-DNA-20-500_MG | ecosystem: Environmental > Aquatic > Marine > Oceanic | place: Pacific Ocean: North... | reverse complement strand
CCGGTGTCGGTTACCGCTTCAACAAGCATTTCCGCACCGATCTGACGGTCGACTACTTCAAGGCCGACATGGAGGGATCGAGCCGGTGCGGCTACCTGGTCGAGATCGGCTACCTCCTGGATCCGACCGATAACGACTGCCGCTACAATGACTCTTCCTCCGCGTCGGTCTGGACTGCGATGGCCAACGCCTATGTCGACATCGGCACCTATGGGCGCATCACGCCCTATATCGGCGCCGGCCTCGGCTTCGCTCACGTCAGCTACGACGAGATGAAGAACAGCATCGATTGCACGGGCGGCCTGTGCACCGGCAACGGCACCTATGTGGGAACCCATCCGGGTGAGTCCTCCTGGCGCTTCGCCTCGTCGCTCATGGCCGGTGCGACCGTCGACATCACCAAGAAGCTGAAGTTCGACGCGGGCTACAAGTACACCCGGATCGCCGCCGGCGACGCCTTCGGCTACGACGCTCTTGATCGCAGCAATGGAGCGTCGGGCGTCCAGTCCCGTGACCATGGCTTCGACATCCACACCATCAAGGCCGGTCTGCGCTACGAGTTCGGTGGCGGCGGCGTTGGGTTCGGCAAGGGCAAAGGCAAGGCGCCGGCCCCGCTGTACAACGAGCCGGCTCCGATCTACGCCGACGCACCGACCTACGTCGATACGCCGATCTACAAGTAAGGCCTCTTTGGCCACAAAGGGACACGAGTCGCGACCGACCTCTCGCGGCTCACCTTCCCGAACAGGAACGCCCGCCGCATCTTGGATGATGCGGCGGGCGTTCCTGCGTTAAAGCTTGACCCACCAGGCCCTGGCGCTTCTCAAGCGGCGAACACCGCGGCCATGTCGGCGAAGCCCTTGAACTCCAGCGCATTGCCGGAGGGATCACGCAGGAACAGCGTCGCCTGCTCGCCGGGTTCTCCACGAAACCGCACCATCGGTTTCTCGATCCAGTCGACGTCGTCGCGCCGGGACAGTCGCTCGGCCAGGGCGTCGAACTCCTCCATCGACAGCACGACGCCGAAATGCGGAATCGGCACGGCATGACCGTCGACCTGACCGGTGGCGTCGGCCGCGCGCTCTGCTGCATCCGCGCGGCGATGGGCGGAAAGCTGGTGGCCGAACAGGTCGAAATCGACCCAGGTTTCCGACGAACGGCCGATCTTCGCGCCGAGCACGTCGCGATAGAAGGCGCGCGTGGTCTCGAGATCGGCGACCGGGAAGGCGAGATGGAAGGGCTTGATCGTCATCGTCTGTTGACCTTGTTGGGGGGAGTGCGACGACCCGCGAAGAGCAGGCCGCGGCGCCGGCGTTTCGGCGCATTGTCTTCGATCACGGCGCCGGTGTCCTCGCCATCGGGCATCTTTTCGACCGCGTGAAGGCCGGGTTTCGGTTTGACGAGTGGTTCGGGCGTGACCACACGCGAGGTCACCATGTCGCTGCCAGCGTAAACGCCCTCCGCTTCCTGCAGTTTCAGGCGCGCGGTGTCGCGATGGCGGACATCCTCGACGATCCGCTCGGCGAGTTCCTCCTCGACGCCGAGGGCGTTGATCGTCGCACCGCCGAAGGAAAGCGCCGATTCCACCGTCTCTCGGATCTCGTAGTCGACGCCTCGCGCCCTCAGGGAGAGGGCGTGGCTGCGGTCATAGGAGCGGACGTACAGTCGCACGTTCGGGAATTCGTGCCGGATGAGATCGACGACGCGGTCGGTCGTCTCGCGCTTGTTGGTGCAGACAGCGACCAGTGAGGCCCGGCGGATCCCGGCGGCTTCGAGCACGTCCTTGCGCACGCCCGAGCCGAAATAGATGCGGAAGCCGAAGCGCTCGGCCGTACGAATGCGCTCGACCGAGGAGTCGAGGATGGTCACGTCGATTCCGCTCGACAGGAGCACCTGCGCGACGATCTGACCGAAGCGCGAGAAGCCGACCAGCAGCACCTCCGAGCCGGCGCCTTCGAAATCCTCCTCCAGTTCCTCTTCCCGGGCCGGCTGCACCATGAGGCGGCCGAGATAGGTGGCGAGCGGCGTGAGGACCATCGAAAGCGACACGATCGCGATCAGGATGGACGAGGTCTCGGCGGAGAAGATCTGGTTGGCGGCGGCCGCAGAGAACAGCACGAAGCCGAATTCGCCGGCCTGCGCAAGAAGCGTCGCGACCTTGATGGACAGGTCGTGTCCCTCGCCGAAGAGGCGGCACAGGCCGTAGAGAAGTCCTGCCTTGACGACCATCAGGGCCGGGGCGGTGAACAGGATGATCATCCAGAACTCGCGGATCACCGCGAGATCGATCGACAGGCCGACACCGATGAAGAACAGGCCGAGCAGAAGCCCGCGAAACGGCTCGATATTGGCTTCCAGCTCGTGCCGATAGGAGGAATCGGCCAGAAACACGCCGGCGATGAAGGCGCCCATCGCCATGGAGAAGCCGGCTGCCGCCATCAGCATGGCCGAGCCGAGGACGACGAAGAGGGCTGCCCCGAGCATGACCTCTCGCGCGCCTGCGGAAGCCATCAGCCGGAACAACGGATTGAGCAGGAACCGGCCGGCCAGGATGAGCGCCGCGACCGCCGCGACCGAGAGGGCGATCTGGCCGGGCTCGATCTCCGCCTCGCCGCCGAAAGGGCCGAGAAAGGGAATGATCGCCAGGAGCGGAACCACCGCGAGATCCTGAAACAGGAGCACCGAGAAGGCCGCCTGACCGTGATGGGTGTTGGTCTCCCCCGCTTCGTCGAGGAGCTGCATGCCAAAGGCGGTGGAGGAGAGCGCCAGGCCGAAACCGACGACAAGGGCGGTCGAGATGTCGAGGCCGACCGGGTAGGCCGCGACCGCCGCCAGCACGAGGCCGCTGACCATGACCTGGGCGAGGCCGATCCCGAAGATCTGGCGCCGCATCGCCCACAACCGGTCGAGCTTCAGTTCGAGCCCGATGATGAACAGGAGGAAGACGACGCCGAGCTCGCCGATCGCCAGAAGTTCCTCTCCCTCGCCGATCAGGCGGAAGACCGGCCCCATCGCGATGCCGGCGGCGAGATAGCCGAGCACGGTGCCCAGCCCCATCCGCTTGAACAGCGTGCCGGCGACGATCCCGCCGCCCAGGAGGAGGACAACCTCCAGGAAAATGGCTTCAGACCCGTGTTCCAATGGCGCTCGCTCATCCCTATCTGGTTCTCATCGCGGCTTGTCGCCGCTTCTTGATCATAGCGCAAACCCTGCCTTGCGGAGGATGCGCTGCACAATAGATATTTTCCGGGAAAGTGCAGGTGGGGAAACGATGGACGAAAACACCAGGCGCCTGACCGAGACCGCCGAGCGGCTGATCGACGCGGCGCGCCGCGCCGGCGCCGACAAGGCCGACGCGGCCGTCGTGCGGTCCTTCGGGCGCTCGGTCTCGGTGCGGCTCGGCAAGGTCGAGGATACCGAAAGCGCCGAGAGCGAAGATCTTGCCCTGCGCGTCTTCGTCGGCCAGCGCGTTTCGACCGTCTCCGCCGACATCAACGCCGATGTGGACCGTCTGGCCGAGCGCGCGGTCGCCATGGCGAGGGTCTCGCCGGAGGACCGTTTCGCGGCTCTCGCGCCGAGGGACCGCCTTGCGAAGGACGATCTCGACCTCGATCTCTACGATGCGACCGAGCTTGCGAGCGAGACCATGGTCGAGCAGGCCCTGGCGCTGGAAGATGCCGCGCGCGCCGTCAAGGGTGTCACCAATTCCAATGGCGCCTCGGTCTCCGCCGGCTCCAGCGGTCTCGTTCTCGTGACCTCGGAAGGCTTCGTCGGCGAACGGATACGCTCCGGCTTTTCGCGATCGGTCAGCGTGATCTCCGGCGAGGGGACGCGGATGGAGCGCGACTATGATTTCGATTCGCGCATCCACTACGCCGATCTCGACCCGGTGGAAGCGATCGGACGGCGGGCGGGCGAGCGCGTGGTGCGGCGACTCGATCCCGGCAAGCTGCCGACCGGGACCTACCCGATCGTGTTCGATCCGCGCGTCGCGCGCGGGCTTCTCGCCAATCTCGTCAGCGCGATCAACGGTGCCGCGATCGCCCGCGGCACGAGCTTCCTGAAGGATCGGATGGGGGAGGCCGTGCTGCCGGAATCCATGACCGTGACCGATGACCCGCTGCTGGCCCGTCGCGCGGGCTCGCGGCCGTTCGACGGCGAGGGTGTGCGCGGCGAGCCCCTCAAGCTCGTCGAGAATGGCCTCCTCAGGCATTGGCTGCTCGATACGGCCACCGCCAACGAACTCGGTCTTCAGACCAATGGCCGCGCGGCGCGCTCCTCCGGCGGCGTGTCGCCCTCGGCGAGCAACGTCACGCTTTCGCCTGGCGGGGTCTCGCCCGAAGAACTGATCGCCGAGACCGGGCACGGCATCTATGTGCACGAGATGATCGGCCAGGGCGCCAATCTCGTCACCGGCGACTACAGCCGCGGCGCGACCGGCTATCTGATCGAAAATGGCGAACTGACGCGCCCGGTGTCGGAGATCACCATCGCCGGCAATCTCAAGGAGATGCTCCTGTCGCTGACGGCCGCGAACGATCTCGACACGCGGTTCTCGATCGTCGCTCCGACCTTGCGCGTCGCCGGGATGACGGTCGCGGGGCAATAACGTGCCGGAACATGCTCCATCCCGCCTTGCCGACGACCTGACGCTCCTCTCCGAAGCCGCCCGCGAGGCGGGTTCGATCGCCATGCGGTATTTCCGCCGTGATCCGAAGGTCTGGTACAAGGAAGGCAATTCGCCCGTCAGCGAGGCCGACTACGCGGCGGACGATTATCTGAAGCGCGTCCTCACCGCGGCCCGGCCGGACTATCGCTGGATCTCGGAAGAAACTCCGCCGGACGGTAGTGAGAGCGAGTCGGACGGGCGCTGCTTTGTCGTCGATCCGATTGACGGCACGCGCGCCTATTTGCGCGGCGAGGATGTCTGGTGCGTCTCGATCGCCGTTGTGGAGGCCGGACGGCCGATCGTTGGCGCGATTCACGTGCCGGTGCGCGAAGAGACCTTCGAAGTCACGGTGGACGGGCCGCCGCTGTTGAACGGCATGGCTTGCACGGTCAGTGCCGTCGCAGCCGGGCAGCCGATGCGGCTTTCGGTTCCCGACGGCATGCGGCGGAGAATGTCCAGGGCGCAACGCGAAGGGATCGTGTCGGTGGAGTCGATCCCTTCGCTCGCCTACCGGCTTTCGCTCGTGGCCTCCGGTCGGCTCGACGGCACGCTGGTGCGTCCGCGAGCCAATGACTGGGATCTGGCCGCCGCCGATCTCTTGCTGCAGCGGGCGGGCGGACTCATCTGCGACGATCAGGGCCATCTTCCCCATTATGGTCGGGAGGGCGGGTCGCATGGCCTGCTGGTGGCCGGAGCCCTTGGCTCCGAGCGCCGGCTGCGCGATATGGCAAGGGAAATCGCCGGTTGAGTGGGCCGCCCGGGAGTGGCGAAGCAAACGGAAAGGAGACTTCATGCAGGAAGAAAAACCCAAGCAGCTCTTGCACCTGGTTTTCGGCGGCGAGCTGAACGATCTCTCCAGCATCGAGTTCAAGGATCTGGAAAGCCTTGATATTGTCGGAATTTTCCCGGACTACGCCTCGGCACATGCCGCCTGGCGGGGAAAGGCGCAGCAGACCGTCGACAACGCGGCCATGCGCTACTTCATCGTGCACATGCACAGGCTGCTCGATCCGCAAAGCTGATGGGCAGGAATCGCAGGGGGCGACGTGTCGCGTACCATGTCGGATGAGACATTTTCCGGTGAAACGGTAGGACCCGTCGCCACGGTCGCACGAGACAAGCCGGAGCGGAAGCGCCCGCCACGCCGGCGCAGCTTCATGCGCGATATCGCCCGCTCGCCCGCCTTTGTCCAGATCGTGGGAGGAGCGGTCTATCGCCTGCTGCGTTTCGTTCGCGCGACCCAGCGACCGGTTCCGGGCTCCTCGGAAAGCGCCCGCATTTTGCGGGAGCAGCATCCGGCGATCGTCGGGCTCTGGCACGGCCAGCACCTCTTGGCCCCGTTCTTTCGTCCGACCGATCTTCCCTATGCCGCGCTTCTGTCGCGTTCGACAGACGCCGCGATCAATGCGGCGGTGGTGGAGCGGTTCGGCATCGCCACGGTGCGCGGCTCCGGCGGTCGGTCGACGACGAAGGGCAAGCGCGCCCGCAAGAAGGGCGGTGCGCGGGCCCTTGTCGCCATGCGGCGCCTCCTGGCGAGCCAGACCGGCATCTGCATGATCGCCGATGTTCCCAAGGGAACCCCGCGCGAATCGGGTCAGGGCATCGTGACGCTCGCCAAGATTTCCGGCCGGCCGATCATCCCCTCCGCGGCGGTGACCAGCCGGCACCACATCGTCGAAAGCGCCTGGGACAGAACCCGGATTCCGCTTCCCTTCGGGCGGATCGCCGTGGTGATGGGCGAAGCGATCCATGTGCCGCCAGATGCCGACGACGCGCTTCTGGAGGAAAAGCGCCGCGAGGTGACGCAGGCGATCGAAACGGCAAATCGCGAGGCCGAGCGCCTCGTCGCGGCCCAAGCCGGGCGATCGCGGTGAGCGACGCCATGACCCGAGCTGCCTTTGCCGCCTATCGTCTGGCCGGCGTCGTCGCCTATCCGCTGATCGGCCCTTATGTCGGCTGGCGGGCGTCGCGCGGCAAGGAGGAGCGGCGTCGGCTGAAGGAGCGCTACGGCCATGCCGGGCGCGAGCGGCCGGTCTCGGGGCCCGTGGTCTGGCTGCACGCGGCAAGCGTCGGCGAGACGGTGGCCGTGATGCCGCTCGTCCAGGCCATCGCCGCGGACGGCCTGTCGATCGTGATGACCACCGGCACCACCACCTCGGCTCGTCTGGTCGAGGAGCGCCTGGCGGATTCGGTGATCCATCAATATGTGCCGCTCGACGTCCAACCGGCGGTAACGCGCTTCCTCGATCATTGGCGACCGGATCTGGCGATCGTCGCGGAAAGCGAGATCTGGCCGCTCACCATCCAGGAACTGCGCCAGCGCCATATCCCGCAACTTCTCGTCAATGCGCGCCTGTCCGACCGGTCCTTCAGCCGGTGGAAGGGGACGCCACGCTTCGCCGAAGCGCTGTTCGAGAATTTCTCCCATGTGGTGGCGCAATCGGACGTCGACGGGGAGCGCTTTCGCATCTTGGGCGCCGCCTCGGTGTCCGTTGCCGGCAATCTGAAGGCCGACGCGGCCCCGCTGCCCTTCGATTCGGAGCAGCTTGCGAGGCTGAACGCTTCGCTCGGCGACCGGCCTCGCTGGGCGGCGATCTCGACCCATCCCGGTGAGGAGGAGATCGTCGCTGCGGCGCATCTCGCTCTCAAGACGCGCCATCCGGGCCTTTGCACGATCATTGTGCCGCGCCACGTCGAACGCGCGGCGGCAATCGCAAAAATCCTCGGCGACAAGGGCCTCAAGGTCGCACGGCGCAGCCGCGGCGAGTGGCCGGAGCTGGGAATCGACATCTATCTCGGCGATACGATGGGCGAACTGGGCCTTGTCATGAGGACCACGGAGATCGCCTTCATCGGCAAGTCGATCACCGGCCAGGGCGGCCAGAATCCGCTCGAAGCCGCGACGCTCGGCACCGGCATCCTGTCCGGCCGCTATGTCCAGAATTTCCGCGACAGCTTTCAGCGTCTCCTGAGAAATGGCGGTGCCCAGATCGTGCGAGACGCCGACAGCCTGTCGGCGGCAGTGGACGATCTCCTCAGCGAGCCCGAACGGCGCGGGGCCATGGCGAGTGCCGCGGCCCGCACCGTGAGCGAGATGCGCGGGGCCCTCGATCGAACGCTGGGCGCGCTCGATCCCTATCTTCATCCCTTGCGGCTATCGGTGAGCCTGGAGCAGCGCGAGCGCGCGGGGGCTCTGCGGTGAAGGCCGCGCGCGCGCCGGCCTTCTGGTGGCAGCCACCCTCTCTCGTTTCCCGCCTGCTCACGCCGGCATCCTTCACCTATGGCCGCGTCGCGCGGCGCAATCTGGTGCATGGGCCGCGGTCGCCCGTCGATTGCCCGGTTCTGTGCGTCGGTAATTTCACCGTCGGGGGTGGCGGCAAGACGCCGACGGCGATCGCGCTCGGCCACGCCGCGCTGTCTCTGGGGCGCCGGCCGGGCTTCGTCTCCCGCGGCTATGGACGCAAGAGCCGCAAACCGCTGATCGTCGATCCCGCGCGCCACGGCGTGGCCGATGTGGGCGACGAGCCCCTGCTCCTCGCGCGCGTCGCGCCGACTGCGGTCGCCGCCGACCGGGCGGTGGCGGCCGAACTTCTGATACGCGAGCGCGGGGTGGATTTCGTCATCATGGACGACGGCTTCCAGAGCGCTCACCTTGCGATCGACTATGCGCTGATCGCGCTTGATGCCCGCCGCGGACTCGGCAATGGCGCGGTGTTTCCGGCCGGCCCGCTGCGTGCGCCGCTGATCGACCAGATCCGCCATGCCGACGGTCTGCTTCTCATCGGCTCGGACGAGGAGGACAATCGCAACGGGGAGGTGGCGGTTCGGATGATGGCGCGGGCGGGGCGGCCGATCTTTTCGGGCAGTCTCATGCCGAAGTCGCGGCACATCCTGTTCGGCGAGCGGATCCTCGCCTTTGCCGGGATCGCCGATCCGACGAAGTTCTACGCCTCGCTTCGCGATCTTGGCTGCGACGTGGTGGAAACCCGCGATTTTCCCGACCATCACCCCTTCGTGCCGGATGATCTGGCGGCTCTCGCCGAGCGGGCGCGGACGGAAAAGCTTGTCCTGGCGACCACCCGCAAGGATGCCGTCCGGATCGCCGGCGTCGAGGATGGCGAGATATTCCTCAAAGGCTGCGCAGTGCTTGATGTCGAACTGGAATTCGCAGTGCCGACGGTCCCCCGGCGCATCGTCCGCGAGACGATCGCAGCACTCGAGCGACGGCGCGCCCATCTCGTGCCCGCCCATCCCGCAGAGGGCTGAGCGCGGCTGTCAGTTCGCCTGACGCGCTTCCAGTTCGCGGCGGAAGGCCGCGGCCCCGTCCACATAGGCTTCTTGCCGTTCCACGCTCCAATAGCGCAGAAGGTCCAGCGGGATCGCCTCGCCGGTCACCGCGCAGCGGACATAGGAGCCCGCCCGGATCACCTGGAAATCCGGTGTCCCGTACCGCAGCTTCGCCTCGCCCGAATTTTCGAAACGGTTCATGGCCGTTCACTCCGATCGTTCGCGGCTCGCACTACGGCGTCTTTCCCGGAAAATCAATCGGACGATCCGACGCTGCGCTATCGCCGGCCGAACAGCTTCTCGATATCGGCCAGTCCCAGTTCGATGAAGGTCGGCCGGCCGTGATTGCACTGTCCAGCGCCCGGCGTTCTTTCCATCTCCCGCAACAGCGCGTTCATCTCGTCGAGCTTCAGCGCCCGGCCCGAGCGCACCGAGCCGTGGCAGGCGATGGTCGCGGCGACATGGTCGATGCGGCTCGACACCGTGTCGGCCGTGCCGAATTCGGCGAGTTCGTCGGCGAGGTCGCGGACGAGTTTGGCGATGTCGGTCTGGCCGAGGATCGCCGGCGTCGCGCGCACCGCGACAGCAGCCGGGCCGAAGCGTTCGATGGTCAGGCCGAGCTGTTCGAGGCTCTCGGCATGCTCGGCCAGCCGCTCGGCGTCGTCTTCGCTCAGATCGACGATTTCGGGGATGAGCAGGCCCTGGGAGGGAAGCGCCCGGCCATGGATGGCTGTTTTCAAGGCTTCATAGACCAGCCGTTCGTGGGCCGCGTGCTGATCGACGAGAACCAGGCCCTTGTCGGTTTCGGCGACGATGTAATTGCCATGGAGCTGCGTCCGTGCCGCGCCCAGCGGATAGTCCTCGGCGGCCTCGCGAGCGGGCTCCCGCACCTCCACCGGAGCCGATGGCAATTCCCCTTCGTCCTGCTCCGGGCGCAGAGTTTCGGCAAAGCCTGAAGGAGCGGAGCGACTCGCGGCCGCGCTGTCGCCCCACGCCGGCCGTTCCAGAGTGTCGGTCGCGTTCGGAGAGAACGGGCGGAAGGGCGAGGCGCCGGGATCGTAGTCGGCCTGGCGCGGGGCGGAGAAGCCGCCCGGCGCAAATCCGTCGAAGCGCCTGGGCGCCGGTTGGACGCTCTCCGCATTCGCCCGCATCCGCGCCATGAGACCGGCGGTGCCTTCCGAGGATGCGCGCAGGCCCGATTCGGCGAAGGCCTGGCGCAGTGCGCCGACGATCAGGCCGCGCACCAGCCCCGGATCGCGAAACCGGACATCGGCCTTGGCCGGATGGACGTTCACGTCCACCAGCGCCGGATCGAGGGTCAGGAACAGGACGGCGACCGGGTGACGATCCTTCGCCATCACGTCGGCATAGCCGCCGCGCAGCGCCGAGACCAGCATCTTGTCGCGCACCGGCCGGCCATTGACGAAGAGATATTGCTGCAGCGAGTTGCCGCGGCTGAAGGTCGGCAGGCCGGCCAGCCCCGAAAGCCGCACCTCTTCGCGCTCGGCATCGAGCGTGATCGCGTTGTCGGCAAATTCCTCGCTGACGATCTGGCCGATCCGCTCGCCCATGGTCCGCGCCGCCTCGAACACGGTAGTCGAGCGGTCGGGGCCGGAAAGTTCGAAGCGGATTTCCGGCTCGGCGAGGGCCAGGCGCCGCACTACATCCGTAATCGCCGCGGTCTCCGCGCGGTCGCTCTTCAGGAATTTCAGCCGCGCCGGCACGCTTTGGAAGAGATCGCGCACCTCGACCACCGTACCGCGCGACAGCGCCGTCGGGCGCGGACCGTCGCACTCTCCGTCGCGAATCTCGACCTCATGAGCTTCGCCCGCGCCTTCTGCCCGCGAGCGCAGAAGAAGCCGGGCGACCGATCCGATCGAAGGCAGCGCCTCGCCGCGAAAACCGAGTGTCGCGATCCCGTCGAGGCCGGCGGCAAGCTTCGAGGTGCAGTGTCGCCGCACCGCCAGGCGCAATTCGTCCCGGGGGATACCGCAGCCATCGTCGGTCACGCGCAGCAGCGTCTTGCCGCCTCCGGCCGTCGCGATCTCGATCCGGGTTGCGCCGGCATCAATGGCGTTTTCGACCAGTTCCTTGACGACGCTCGCCGGCCGTTCGACCACTTCGCCGGCAGCGATCTGATCGATGAGCTGTTCGTCGAGCTGGACGATGGGCAAGGGGACGCTCCGGGCCGCCGGGTGGGTTCAGGCCTTGATTTTATTCGAGCATCGCCGGCGCTTCAAACGGCTGGCGGGGAAGTTTGCTGGAATCGCACCCTTCTCGGCAGACTTGTCCACTGACATCGAGATTACGCCTGGTTAACTATGAGTGCAGGACGTTTCAGTTGATTTAGTGAATTCTGCAACTTTTGGGAAAGTCTGGCCATGGAGGCATGGACGGAGTTTGCCCATGAAATTCAAACGGTCTGGCACGTGGCGCATCGCAACGATGGCATCCGCGTTGATGGCAATGGTCGGCTCGAAGGACGCGGCAGCCGGCGCCTGGACCTTGAAGGCAGGCGAGGGGCAGGCGATCGTCACGGGGCTCTATTCGGAAGCAGGTGCCGGGTTCGATTCGTCCGGCGATGTGAACTCCAACGTCGACTTCGCTAAGGGCACGGTGAGTGCCCTGGTCGAATATGGCTACACGGACTGGCTGACGTTCCTGGGCGAAGCCGAACTCGGAAGTTCCGCCGAAAACGGGCTTCCCTTCGCCCGCCCGGCGCTGTCGAACTTCGCCGGCGGGGCCCGGATGCGCGTCTTCGAGGCCGAAGGCTTTGTCGCTTCGGCGCAATTGACCGCGCGTTTCGAAGACGCCTTTGGCGAAGCGGACGCGGCTGTGGACACCTTTGGTTGGGAGGCGCCGCAGATCGAGTCGCGGCTGCTTCTGGGCTATGGTTTCGAATTGTGGGACTACCCCATCTTCCTCGACGCGCAGGCGGGCTATCGGGCGCGGGTGGCGAAGCGCGACGAGGGCTTCGACGAGGTGAGGCTCGACTTTACCGCCGGGGTGCGGCCACGCTCCGACATGCTTCTGCTTCTCCAGTCCTTCTCGACCATCGCGGCGGCCGGGCCGGAGAGCGCCCGCCTTCCGGACTATCATTATCACAAGGTGCAGGCCTCCGTGGTCTATGACCTCAATGAAAAGTGGTCGCTGCAGGCAGGGGGCTTTGCAACGGTGGCCGGCAAGAACGCGCTGCGGGAACAGGGCGTCACAACGGCGGTCTGGTACCGGTTTTAAGCGCAGCTCTTCCGGGAGCAGCCGTCGGGAGCAGTGTCTTTGGCCGGTGGTTGGCCTTGATCGGGCTCTCTTCCCAAGTTGGGCCTCGCTCGGTAGACAGCAAAGTGGCGCGGCGAGGGTCTGGTGCGGCCGCACGATCATCAGCCTCAATCCGCGACATGCTGAAACGGCGCGTCGGCCACAGGACACCGGCCAGTCCCAGAAGTCCAATGGCAATCAGGAGTCCCGCTTTCAGATCGGCGCCAAGCCCGATCAACGTGACAGCACTCGCGGTTAGCCAGAGGACGGGAACCACAGCCAGAAGAAACCGCCAGCGGCTCGGCCAGAAACCCAGCAAGCCAAGTGCCACCAGGGCGGTCGGGTCCGGCGCGAGTCCGAACCATTCCAGCGCGGCGATCTCATCGCCAAGGATGGAGCCGGCAAGCGGATGGCCGAACAGGCCATACAAGGTGACGAAGGTGGCGATCGCCGCTCCGGCAGCCGTTTGTCCCATCTGAACCGCGCCTGCCGGCGCGATGAGGAAGGCGGCGAGGGCGCAAAGCAACGCTTGCGCCGCGAACGCCCAGCCGGGATAGACGGCCGTCCAGTTGATCGTCTGGTAGACCCCGAAGAAGAAGGTCCAGGCCGATATGGCGAAGGCGAGTGCCAGAAGAATGGCGCTTGCGCGGGTCCCCTCGGGACGTCGCGAGAGCAGCAGCCACAGCGTGCCACATGCGGCCAGTGTCAGCACCACCGCGATCGGCCAGTGATCGGTGTTCAGGAGGCCGAACAGCCCGCGATAGATCGTCAGGTCGAAAAGCAGGAAATCGGCAAGCGAATAGCTCGAAAGATCGGAAATCATCGTGCGGTCTTACAGCCCGTCGAAATAGCGCGCCATCTCCTGGCGCATGGCCGCGTCCGGCATCGGGCCGCGCGCGGCCGTCATGTTCTCGCGGACGTGGTCGACCTGCCGTGTCGCCGGAATGGCGACGGTGAGCGCCGGATGCGAGACGATGAACTTCAACAGGAATTTCGGCCAGGTCTCCGCCTCGATCTCGGCGGCGAAACCGGGCAGCTCGGCCCCCGCGACGGCCGAGATCAGCGCACCGCGGCGGAACGGCCTGTTGGCGATGACGGCGATGCCGCGTTCCCGGGCGAGCGGCAGAAGCCGGTTTTCCGGCTCGCGGTCGGCGATGTTGTAAGTGAGCTGGACGAAGTCGATCGGCCTTGTCTCCATGATCCGCTCCAACTCGTCGTGCCGGCGGCCATGGGAGGTGGTGATGCCGATATGGCCAACGAGGCCTTCCTCCTTCATCGCCTGAAGCGTGTCGAGATGACCTTCCCAGCCGAGGAGATTGTGCACCTGCATCACGCCGAAACGATCGACGCCCCAGAGCCTGCGCGTCTCGGCGATCTGGTCGGGGCCTTCGGAAACGTCGGTGGTCCAGACCTTGTCGGCGGGAAAGAGCTGATCGGGAATCCCAAGCTGTTCGAGCCCGTGGCCGACAGTTGCCTGGGACGAGCCATACATGGGCGAGGAATCGATCATCGCGCCCCCGGCCTCGAAGAAGGCTTCCATCACCGCGGTGCGCTGGGCAAGCGCTTCCGGATTGTTGCCGACATTGAAGGTGATCCAGGTGCCCATGCCCACCACCGGCAGTTCGACGCCGGACGATGGGATCGCCTTCCTGAGCGGCGATCCGGCGACCGACTGCTGCGCGAAGGATGGGCCGGCAAGGGCCAGGGCGCCCGACGCCGCGGCACCCTTCAGAATGGCACGGCGAGGGATCGGCTTTTCGAACGGCATTCTGATCGTTCTCCTGGTCGGTCTCGTCTCTGATGAGCCAACAGGCTTGACGCTCCTTCGTTGCGTCGAAAGCTGCGGCGAAACGCCTGTCTGCGTTCACGGTCGCGTCAGGTGTCCGACGTGCATAGGGGCTGGACGCTCGCGGAAACTTGGGCCAAGCGGGCGTTTGCTTCGCAAAGTGACATGCACAGGGTCTCGCGCCAGAGACCGGAGTTGCGGAAACCTACGAGGAACTGCGTAACCCTTTCCGATGCCGTCATCCTCGGGCTTGTCCCGAGGATCTACTGTCGTGGCCGCACCAGAAGCCCCGCCGGATGTTCTTCCTCCCACCGAGAGCCCAAGAAACCGCCCTCGGTAGATCCTCGGGACAAGCCCGAGGATGACGACGCGGAGGGAAAGTCGCTTTTAAGAGCGAGGACCGGCCCGTTCGACCCGCTAATCCAGCCCACAGGCAATTGCCGTCACCCGCCTGTGCCGCGCTCTTCAATTTGCCCGCACTCCGTGCCAAGTTCCGCTCCCAACGAGCCGCGACATCAAAGCGGGCCGACAGACCTGGGAGGACAGGATGAAGACGATGAAGGGGCCGGGGATCTTCCTCGCGCAGTTCGCCGGCGACGAGGCGCCGTTCAACGATCTGAAGACGATCGCCGAATGGGCCGCGGGCCATGGCTACAAGGGCATCCAGATCCCCACCTGGGACGCGCGCCTCTTCGACCTGAAGAAGGCTGCCGAATCCAGGACCTATTGCGACGAGGTCACCGGCATTTGCCGGGAAGCAGGCGTCGAGATCACCGATCTGTCGACCCATCTCCAGGGCCAACTCGTCGCCGTCCACCCGGCCTTCGACGAGGCCTTCGACGGCTTCGCGGCGCCCGAAGTGCGCGGCAATCCGAAGGCGCGGCAGGAATGGGCGGTCGATCAGGTCAAGATGGCGGCGAAGGCGTCGGCCCATTTCGGCTTCAAGAGCCACGTCACCTTTCCCGGCGCGCTCGCCTGGCCCTTCCTCTATCCCTGGCCGCAGCGCCCGGCCGGGCTGATCGACACCGCCTTCGAGGAACTGGCGAAGCGCTGGGTGCCGATCCTCGACGCCTTCGACGAGGCGGGCTGCGATGTCGGCTACGAGATTCATCCGGGCGAGGATGTCTTCGACGGCGCGACCTACGAGATGTTTCTCGAAGCCTGCGGCAACCATCCGCGCTGCCAGATCAATTACGATCCCTCCCACTTCGCCCTGCAGATGCTCGATTACGTCGAGTTCATCGACATCTATCACGAGAGGATCTGTGCCTTTCACGTCAAGGACGCCGAGTTCAACCCGACCGGCCGGCAGGGCGTCTATTCGGGCTACCAACCCTGGCTGAAGCGTGCCGGGCGGTTCCGGTCTTTGGGCGATGGTCAGGTGGATTTCGCCGCGATCTTCGCCAAGCTTGCCGAATACGACTATGATTCCTGGGCCGTCCTCGAATGGGAATGCGCCATCAAGGACGCCGAACAGGGGGCGGCCGAAGGCGCGCCCTTCATCGCCGGCCACATCATCACCGTGACGGAAAAGGCGTTCGACGATTTTGCCTCCGGTGGCACGGACGAGGCGGCGAACAAGCGCATGCTCGGCATCGAGCGCTGAGGGGAGGCGGAACATGGCAATCGAAGGACGCGACGACAGACATTCGGGCCGCATCCGCCTCGGCATGGTGGGCGGCGGGCAGGGCGCCTTCATC
>Ga0310345_10003209_pt1 | contig 15701 bp, 20 predicted proteins | sample HC15DNA20500_MG_FD_204667 | JGI IMG/M metagenome (GOLD analysis project Ga0310345, IMG submission 204667) | Marine microbial communities from station ALOHA, North Pacific Subtropical Gyre - HC15-DNA-20-500_MG | ecosystem: Environmental > Aquatic > Marine > Oceanic | place: Pacific Ocean: North... | reverse complement strand
GCCCCACAAACGATCTTGCCTCGTCCTGCCATGCTGCCTTACGCTGCGCTCCAGGCCGCCCAGCAGGGCGACCCCAACCGCCGGAACTCTAACTTAACCGGTGGACCACCCTGATGGGGCAGGTCAGGTGGAAGACTACAACCGAGAGAGAGCGCCCTCATCCCTTGGCTACGCGACACCGGCGGCGTTCGCCGCCGAACTAGATAAGCAATGGCCTCCTTCGCCACGCCCTACGGGCTCCGCTGCGCAGCCCATTGCTTCAACCGCGCTCATACGCATCAACGCGGCTCGGCTCTAATCCCAGCTGGGGGAAGATCAGGGGGTCACGTCACTCATTGGAAGGCGGCTATCGCGACGCAATTCGCTCTGAAAGTCGTGGGACAATTTTGCAGGTCTTCGAGGAACAGACCTGCTAATTTTCGCCCTGCAGTTAGTTCCATTAGGATAACGCTGTTAGCATACGTAGGCACCGCGGCCGCTAGCCAAAAGGTTGCCAGTAGGACCGTATACACGTGTTTCAGCGACCGAGATATTTTTACCGATCTTGATTATTTTGCCCGATGCTACGAGTGGTCCCGAGGTTGCCGGGCGGTGGTAGTCGACCCTCAGATCGGCGGTCGCCTTGGCCCCTGTACCTTGCGACAATAAGGTGTAGAGCCCGGTTAAATCGATCAGAGAGGCGAGCACGCCGCCATGCGCTGAACCGATTGCCGGGTTTGACACGATCTCGTCGCGCCAAGGCATCTCCAGTTCAAGCTGCTCGTTCGAGCATGACCGTAAAGTGAGGCCAAGCCACCGGTGAAACGGGGCAATCTGCAGGATCTCTTCGAGGCGCTTAGGATCGATCCTTGTCGGATTATCGGTCATGTAACGGCTCCCTGCGGACTGTGATTACGCTTGAGAAAATCGAGTATCGCTGCCGAAAAGGCATCGTTGGCATCGCCAACCACCATATGTGTTGCCTCTGCGATGTCGGTGTATTCAGCGTGTGGAACAAGTTCGAGCAATTGCGCGACCGCGTCTTCGGAAACCAGATCGCTCGATCCGCCGCGAATAATATGCAATGGCAGAGAAAGCCTGCTGGCTGCATCGTTCAGCGCATCAAACTGGCGTTCCTGATGAGCCGGATCGCTTCGCTTGGCTAGTGTGATGTTGCGGATAAAGGCCGGATCCCAATGCCAGTAGTAGCGGCCGTCTTCCTTCTCTCGCAGATAGCGCCGTAAACCCTTGCCGGCTCCGCGCTTGCGGCGATGTGGCATGTAGCGCGCGATGACCTCTGCCGCTTCGTCCGGTGAAGAGAAACCGGTCTCCACGTGCTCCTCCATAAAGCCGACTACGCGCATAACGCCCCCCGTCTCCATACGCGGCGCGATGTCGACGAGAGTGAGCGACGCGAAGCGGCCCGGCGCAAGGTGTCCTTCGGCGATCAGTCCGGCCAGCCCGCCAAGGGAGGCCCCGACGAGCGCTGGCTTGCGGTCCATTTTTGAAGCGATCGCAACGAGATCTGAAGCGAAGTCGCGCGTTTCGTAAGCGCCCTCGGCAGACCATTCGCTGTCGCCGTGACCGCGCATATCAATTGCGATCGCACGGAATCCCGCATTGGCGAGATCGGCTGTGACACGTTTCCATGCGTGACGGGTCTGGCCGCCCCCATGCGCGAGCAAGACCGGTAAAGCATCGGCATTTCCGGTCGCTTCGGCTGCTATGGAGATGCCACCATCTCCCCCGATATGGAAAGTTTGCGACTGCATACCGCAACCTCTATATTGTAAATCGGTTTACAGTAAACGGCTTTATTTCCTGATCGGCTATGGTAGGTAGCCCAGGATGGCTGCCACGACGGACTATGACCTGGATACAAAGGGGGCAAGTTTCCTCACCGATACCGATCGGCTGTTCTTTCTTATGGAGGAAGTGACGCGGCGTTTGCGCAGGACCTTTGATTCTTCGGTTGAACAATTCGGGCTCACGCGGACGCAATGGCGTATTTTGGCTTATCTCTTTCGGAGCCCAGGCATGACCCAGACCGAGCTGGCTCGGGAACTGGAGTTAGAGCGCGCTAGCATCGGCCGGACTATTGATCGCCTGGAAGAACTTGAGCTGGTGGAAAGACGCAGCGCGAAGAACGACAGGCGCGTTTGGCGGGTTCATTTACGCCCTGCCGCAATCGAGCTACTTCCCAAGATGCGAGTAGAAGCTGATGCAATGTATGCTCGCTTGCTCGGGGGGATCCGTTTTGGGGAACTGGAGCGCTTACGCGGATCGCTGGCCAGGATGCATGACAATCTGGCCAGCGAGCCATAATCACTCGAAATCGAGCCAATGCCCCGCGTTCATGCCCCACCTTTGCCCTTCAGGGGGGGGCTGATGTTCAAGTGATGGAGGCCGAGCGCTTGCGATCATAAGATCCCGGCAGTCGTGGCAGGCGAGGTGGCCGGAGCCCTCGCACTCACCCAGCGCCGTACGGTTCCTTATCGGCTTGAGCGACCATTGGATTCAGTTTCTGCTGTAGCGTGAAATCAGCGAGTGTTTGCAGGGCGGCACTGCTAGCGAATATGGTTGACCCTGAGATTGAGCACGCCAGGCTTGCGCGAGCCTTTCAGGATAGCGCGATGGATAAGCATATGCCGAAAGATGAAATACGTGATTACGCCCCCAACGAAAAGGATGACATCCTATATTTGCTGGAAGAGGTGAACAGGACCGCTCGGCGGACGTTCGACGCTCTGATCGTGGGGCTCGACCTCAATCAAACACAATGGCGGATCATCGCGTCCTTGTTGCGGGAACCTACGCTAACACAGACCGAGATTTCTCGCCTGTTCGAGCTTGAATCGGCGACGATAGGACAGGCTGTCACAGTTTTGGTTGAAAAAGGTTTGATCGAGCGAGAGCGGGCGGCGCACGATCGAAGAGTTTGGAACCTCCACCTCACCGAGCAAGTAAGAACCATCTGGCCGGAACTGCGCGAAGCGGCTGATCGACTCCACGAAACGCTCTGGAAGGGAATGTCTGCGCCTCAAATCGACTTCCTGCGTGCCATGCTTCGAAAAGTTGCGGAGAATCAGAAGCAGGCTGACACTTGTGAAGCAAGCCGATGAAGCGCGATCTGGAAAACAGTGTCGGTGAACTGACGCGGCTAGCAGAACTCGGTCAGATTTTCGCCCGGCACGGTCTGAAAAATCTCGGAAGCTTGCTTGGCATTATGCCGGTTTCGGAGAAGGAGCCAGATACCGAGGACTTGCGTCCTGCATCGGTGGTGGCGCTATTGCGCGATGTCGGCCCTGTCGGGATAAAGCTTGGCCAGCTCCTCGCGACCAGAAGCGATCTGTTTACACAACCCTGGATTTCCGCGTTCGGCACTCTCCACGACCAGGTGGAACCGCTGCCGTTCGATAAGATCGAACCGGTGATTGTATCGGCTTGGGGCAGCGACTGGGAACGTGAATTCGCGGCTTTCGAGAGAAACCCGATCGCCTCCGCCTCTATCGCACAGACATATGTCGCAACCCTGCTGGACGGAAGCGAGACTATCGTGAAAGTACGCCGACCCGGCATGGCGTCCAGGATCGAGGCGGACATGAGGCTGTTGACACGGCTCGCGGGCCTCGCCGAGCGTCGGTCAAGCGACATTGCCCGCTATCGACCCGTGGAATTCCTTCAGACTTTCGGAAAGAATTTAGCGCGGGAGATGGACCTGGCGGCAGAAGCACGCGCCTGTGAACGGATTGGCGGTTATCTGGAGATGCTTGGGGTGAAGACCCCCGAGATCCATTGGGAACTCACAGGCATGACGATCAATGTGCAGGAAGCCCTGGTCGGAAAACCCGCGTCGCGGCACCCGGCAACTGATCCGGCAGGGAATGCCCGGTTCGCGAAGCGCTATGCCGATGCAGTGTTGCGGATGATCCTTCTCAATGGAGAGTTTCATGGCGACCCGCATCCCGGCAATGTTTTCTGGATGGAAGGGAACCAGGTAGGCTTTATCGATTTCGGCTCGGTGGGCTTTCTCAGCGGCGCGCGGCGTCAGGAAATTGTCCGCCTGATTTTTGCTATCGCGAACGATCAGATAGACAAGGTGGCCGATCTGCTGCTTGACTGGGCAGGCAATCCACTCGTGGACCGCGCGCAATTGGTGATGGATCTGGACGAGCTGATCGAGGAATTTCGCGGCACAGCTCTTGTGGGGATTGAATTCTCGGCAATCTTCGATCGGGTTTTCGGATTGTTGCGCGATTATCGCCTCGCATTGCCGCCCGACCTCGCTGTTTTGCTGCGTACCTTGCTGACCGCAGAGGGCTTCGTTCGCTCTTTGGCACCGGACTACAATATTGCCGAAGAAACGAAGCCGATCGTGATGCAATTGTTTGCCGAGCGATTTTCGATCGGAGCCGCGCGGGATCATTTGGCCAAGGTCCGCAGTGGCCTGCTGGATTTCTCGGCATCGCTGCCCGACCTGATCGATAACGTTGCCTCGGTCGCTCGATCGGGTACGATTCAGGTATCCATCGACCCAGCCAGCCTGAACCATCTGACGCGGGAAGAGGACCGCAGCACCCCCGTCAAGGGTCCGGTGGTGGCAGCGTTGATCATCTCTGCCGCATTGCTGGCCGACCAATCGTTGTTACTGGCAGGAATTGTTCTGGCTTTCGCGGGAATAGCACTCATTCCTAGATGGAACTGATAAGACCACACACAATGAACGCTTCGATCACGGCCGCCCGGCACCGATATTGGCTACATCAAGGGAGAAGAGTGGAAATGACCGAACAGAAACCTGCCGAGGCGGTGCCTGCCGCCACCATGCTGCTGGTGCGGGATGAACCGGAGTTTCAGGTTCTCATGGTGAAGCGACATCATCAGATCGACTTCGCATCTGGAGCACTGGTCTTCCCTGGCGGGAAACCCCATTCAGATGATTCTTTGGAGGAATGGGCCGCTTACTCTGACGGGTGGGATCAGGTCGATACGACCCAAAGAGTTTTAAAGATCGCTGCGATCCGCGAAGCTTACGAGGAGGCTGGCATTTTGCTGGCGGTCAACCGCGATGGCAGCCCTTTCGAAGGGGCCTGTGACCCGGACAGCCGCCGGGCAGTCGAACAGGGGGAAAGATCGTTCCTCGATGTCGTCCGGCAGTCCGATGTGATCTTGCGGCTCGACAGTCTCACCGATTTTGCCCGGTGGATTACCCCGGTCTTCATGAAGAAACGGTTTGACACCTGGTTCTACGTCGCTCGAGCCCCCGAACGCCAGATTGCCGCGTGCGATGGCTATGAGACGGTGGATGCAGAATGGCTGTCACCCAATCGTGCTCTGGAGATGGGCAAATCGGGCGAGCGCACGGTCATTTTCCCGACCCGACTGAACCTGGAACTGTTGTCCGAGGCGAACAGTGCTGCGGACTGCGTAGATCGCGCGCTGGCGCGCACGATCGTGCCTGTCCTGCCGCGGGTCTTGCAGCGAGATGGCAAGAATATCCTGACCATCCCGGAGGATGCAGGTTACGGCCCGGCGAGCGAGGTAGTTGGGTAAACAGTGCATCAAGGCAGTCAGTCGAAAGAGATCAGCTAAATGCCTTGAGTGTCTTGCCCCGGACGGTTTGAAACCGAACGATCTGGCCCCGCTCCTAGGTTGGCGACCGCTGTTTCATATCCGTCTGCTCGATCGCGATTGAGAACCTCAAACAGCTCGGAACGGAGACTGTTCTTTTAATCCCGCGCGGCCGAACTTTGGTCAAAACGCTCGCTGCCCTGCGCAATAGATTGAGTGGCCAACACCAGACTGAATAGCCCCGAATTTTCTAGACGCCCTCGGTGCTCATCATCTGCTGCCTTTCGAACTCTACGGGTGACAGCATCCCGTTCCTTACATGCTTGCGTATCAGGTTGTAGAACATTTCGATGTAATCGAACACATCCTGCCTGGCCTCGTCGCGTGAGCGATAGGTCCTTCGCCGGATATACTCGCGCTTGAGCAGGTTGAAGAAGCTCGCGACCACGGCGTTGTCATGGCAGTTGCCACGGCGGCTCATCGAGTGTTCCGGATTGTGGGCCTTAAGGAACGAGGCCCAGTCCATGCTGGTGAACTGCGATCCCTGATCCGAGTGGATCAGAACCTTCCCCTTCGGCTTCCTGCGCCACACCGCCATCAGCAATGCCTGCAGGACCAGGTCGGTGGTCTGGCGGTTCTGCATCGACCAGCCCACCACGCGGCGGGAGTAAAGGTCGATCACTACCGCCAGATGGGCAAAGCCCTCCTGCGTCCTGATGTAGGTGATGTCGGTCACCCATGCCTTGTCGGGTGCAGCGACATCGAACTGGCGGACCAGCGTGTTGTCGATCACCCTGGACGGCTTGCCGCCATAGCTGCCCGGCCTGCATTTGTAGCCTATCCTCGCCTTGATCCCGGCCAGGCCGGCAAGACGAGCCACCCGGTTCGGGCAGCAGGTCTCGCCCTGATCGTGCAGGTCGTCGTGCAGCTTGCGGTAGCCATAGACCTTGCCGCTCTCTTCCCACGTCTGCCGAGCATCTTCCTTCGCCCGCCTGCTCAACGGGCTCTTCAACGAGGCGTTGAAGCCGCTGGGCTGGATGCGAAGACACCGGCACATCGCGCGCACCGAAAACAGCACGCGATGCTCGGCAACGAACGCGTATCTCACTTTGCATCCCTGGCAGAACGAAGTGGCCGTAAGTCAAATATGCATCGTCGCCGCCTGTCCTCAAAATTTGGAAAGAAAGCGTCCACAAATCTAAGGGCTATTCAAAATTTGCGATCCCAGGTGCTAGAGCGGTTTCCGCCCGGTCCGAATCGCGAGGGATTCCCAAGCCGGTGATTTTCTGATTCATCATGCTGGCAGGTGAAGGAGGCCAGTATGGAATGGGTCAGCCTCTCTCGATGGATTTACGTTCGCGGCTGCTGGGCGCGGTTGACGCGGGGATGAGTTGCCGTTCGGCGGCCGACCGGTTTGGTGTTGCCCCTTCGACAGCGATCCGGTGGCAGGCGCAGCGCCGCGCGACCGGGAACTTTGCACCCAAGCCGCAAGGCGGGGACACGCGCTCGCGCCGGGTCGAGGAGTATCGGGAGATGATCCTGGCTCTGTGGGAAGCGCGCAAGGACATCACGCTCGACGAGCTTCGGGCGGAACTGAGCGGCATCGGTCTGGTAGTGGCGAACTCGACGCTTCATCGCTTCTTCGTGCGTCACGGCATCACGCGCAAAAAAGACCGGCCACGCGATCGAGCAGGACCGGCCCGACGTCCTGAGCCAGCGCCGCGCCTGGTTCGAAGGGCAACTCGACCTCGATCCGGAGCGTCTGGTCTTCATCGACGAAACGTGGACCGCGACCAACATGACCCGCAGCCATGGCCGGTGCGCCAGGGGCGAGCGTCTGAGGATGGGCTTCCCGCATGGGCATCGCAAAACGACCACGCTGGTGGCCGGCCTGCGGATGAGTGGAATGATCGCTCCGATGGTGCTCGACGGGCCGATCAACGGCGACTGGTTCGAAGCCTATGTCGTCCAGGTTCTCGTACCCGAGCTGCGCTGTGGCGACATCGTCATCATGGATAACCTGTCGAGCCATAAGCGCGCGTCGGTGCGCGAGCTGATCGAGGCGGCAGGGGCAACACTGCTGTCCCTCCCGCCCTACAGTCCCGACTTCAATCCCATCGAGAAGGCCTTCGCCCGGCTCAAGGCGATGCTCCGCAAGGCAGCGGAGCGAACCGTATCCGGCCTGGGACCTGATCGGCAGGCTCGTCGACCTCTTCCAGCCCGACGAATGCGCCAACTACTTCAGCTCCTGCGGCTATGACCCAGAGTGAACGGAATCCGCTCTCAACCTTGTATATCTTGGGGCTGGCATGGCACCGAGCGGGAACCGGATCGAGGCATTCCTGGCTGATCGCGGTTATGATGCCGATGCCATCCGCGAGGAGATCGTCGCTGCCGGCGTCGAGGCTGTGATCCCCGCAAGGAGCAACCGCCGCAACCCCGCCCCACATGATCGGGAGAAATGCCGCTGACGTAACCTTATCGAGCGATTGTTCAACAGACTGAAGAACTGGCGCATGGTTGCCAACTCACTACGACAAAACCAAAGGGTGCTACCTTGGCTTCGTAGCTTTCGCCTCAGTCAAACTACGGATATCCTTTGTCCACGCGGCCTAGAGCACTGCTGGCCAACATCTTCGTCGTACGGAGGCACGCAATCTTCCTGTAACAGGTCGACGGCCCGCCAAGGCCGTATAAAATGTATTGGCGCTCCGTCAGGCTGCGGCTCGGTTATAGGTTTCTGTCTGGATAAGTCGGATAATCTATCTGCCGGGTGAACTACGGTAGAGAAACTTATAGCCCGTTTGGACCTTCGAAGGAGATGTTTGCGTTCTTGTTTTCCAGCACACCCGATCCCATAACGAAGAACTGGGTTCTGGCGCGTAATCGCTCAAGGCTGTTGTCCATACCCACCCTGTGACTGATCGCGTCTGCATGAACGTCGCTTACGAATAGCCCAAGAAACAATTCAGCAAGTATATGCGGTGGTGCGTTCAGTTCGATCCCTCTATCTTGCCAGTCCGCAAAGAGCTGTTGGAGCGAATCAAGGGTCCGCGTGGCCGTACGTTCGAAAAACCGTCGGGCGAAATCCTTGTCGCTTACGCTTCGTGCGATGACGATTCGAACCAAAGCGACTACTTCCGGATCTAGGAAGTGGGCCTGAAAACTTACTGCAAGGCGGTGAAGGATTTCGTGCGGCGTACCGCCTTTTTCAGCTGCCTCGCGGACCAGCGTCGCGCCGGAAGATGCCTTTTCGAAAACAACAACCTCGAGTATCCCTTCTTTGTTGCCGAACAGCTTGTAGACCGTAGCCAAAGAGCCGCCTGCACGATCGACTATGTCACCCAGCGTCGTGCGTTCGTAGCCCAGTCTAACGAACAATTCCCTGGCAGCTTCGATGAAGGCTCGCCTGCGGCGGTCAAGTCGGTCACATTCGGTTTGATCGGTCATTTTAGCGCAAACCTCGACGAAAACGGGTTGCCGGACAACAGCGTAATATCTATTACATCTTCGCACATGCACAAAAGCTGACTGAAAGCCGCCACCCGTGAAATCCAAAATTGTATTCTTAGCCGCAGCCCTCTTGCTCGTCGGCTGTGCCGAACCGAATGAAGAAATGGCGCCTCAGGCGATTCCGGTCCGCACGGTAACAGTAGCTGCGCAAACCGTTCCGAACATAATCGAACTACCTGGACGGGTCGAGCCGGTACGCGTGGCAGAGGTGCGCGCCCGGGTTACGGCTTCTCGCGACCGAACGGGCCTTGCTCCAGAACTGCGCTACGCTTTTCGTAGCTCTGGGCGGCGGTATTGGAGACGAAAAGCTCCTCTGGCAAGGGACTTAATAGAACTCTTGCAAATCCGGCAAAGGTCAACGCGGGCGGACGTCGCTCAGACGGTATCTCACCTCGCCAGCCTTCGGGCCAAGCGCCGCCGTTGTCCGGCAAGCTCCGATATTCCCGCAACGCAGCATGAGGGCCATGCGTCTTTGCCTCGCTACAGGAGCAAACGGGCCACCCGATTAGCAATCGAGACCGGGGTAGAAGGTTCCACACGTTCGGCGGCAGGACGAAGATCGTCTCGCCTCAGGCAAGCTCGATGCGAAACGAGCCAATGGCGCGGAGCCGTACCGTACCAGGCTCTTCCCGGGAGATGCCTCCCCTTACGTGCCTAGCCGATTCGATACGATATGGCCGGCGGTTTGCAATAGGCTATCCTCTGAAGATACAGTATGTCCCGCGTCTGCGCGATAAAGCTGAAGTTGCGAATTCGATACCTAGCAAGAGAGACGTTTAGGCGCACTTGCCTACCCCCTAAGTTAATGATACGAACCAGTCTACTTAAGGGTCAGAGACAGTGCGGCATGAGCTATTTGTTCAAAGCGGATCGGACTGCTTCCGGCGAATTTGGAGTGTATCCCGGATGCATTGCTCGACCAGCTCCGGTTTCTGTTGATGCACCTATGATTCCAGCTGTTCTCTTTGCTCGATGAAGCTGGGATCACGGCCAGAGATCTTCGTTCGAGAGGAACAGGAAAATGCCACGTTGGTCGTTTCAGGCGACTGGATTACGCAAAACCTCGCAGAACTCCCACCGACAGTTTCGTATGGTTCTTCGGATCATCCGGAAATCGACTGCAGCGAGCTAGGTCGGATCGACAGCGTCGGCGCGCTTGCAATCCTGACGCTTGTGCACCGAGCGGCAAAAATTGAGGGACTGCCTGAAAATCTGGCGCGCTTGTTCGAACTCGTGGACGCCGCCACCCAGGGAGAAGATGCCTCGGAGGCTGCCCGCCACCCGCTGCACGTACGCTTGGGGAAAGTGGTTTATCGGGCAGGACAGTCCATAAAAACAAGCGCGCGGTTTCTGGGGAAGCTAGAGGTTTCTCTGGTTCGTTCGATCGCAAACCCCAGCCGCATCAGGCCCGTTGCCCTGGCATCGTCAATCCAGAAAGCCGGACTCGAATCCTTGCCGCTGATTGCCATCATGACGTTCTTTATCGGGGCGGTGGTCGCCCTGATTGGAAGCGATCTGCTGGAACAATTGGGGGCAGCGGAACTGGTCGTGGAACTGGTCGGCATATCGGTCCTGCGAGAGTTTGGCGTGTTGATACCCGCAATCCTTCTTGCCGGGCGATCGACATCGACCTTTGCCGCCCAGATCGGTGCGATGCGCATGAACCAGGAAACCGAGGCGATGCAGGTTATGGGTATCGATCTGTTCGACGCTCTTGTCCTCCCCCGTTTCTTGTCCTTGCTCATCACCATGCCGTTACTTTCGGTCATCGCCATGATCGCTGGCCTGGCCGGGGGCCTGGTCGCCAGCTGGGGCATTATGGGCGTAAGCCCGATTCTGTTCATCGAGCGGTTGGAAAGCGCGGTGGAAATTCGCCATTTCTGGGTCGGGATAGCGAAGGTTCCGGTTCTTGCTGCCGCGATTGCCATTACTGGATGTCGGCACGGCCTTGCTGTCAAAGGCGATGTCGAGCAACTCGGCTCCCGAGTCACCGTGGCAGTTGTCCAGGCGCTGTTCGCCATCATCTTTCTAGATGCTGCCTTTGCCGTTCTTTTCAATGTGTTCGGCATATGAGCGAAGAGAATGACCAGATTATCAGTGTCCAGGGTCTGACCACCCGCTTTGGCGACCATGTCGTTCACGAAGATCTGGACCTGGAGGTGCGCCGGGGAGAGATTCTTGCAATCATTGGCGGATCGGGAAGCGGAAAGTCGGTTTTGGTGAATGCCATCCTCGGCCTTTTTGAACCGCATAGCGGAACTATCGAAATTTTTGGCAAGGAAATGTCGAATGCCTCTGATCGCCTTGCCGTCGATCGCCGCATTGGCGTGATGTTCCAGCATGGTGCGCTATTTTCATCGCTGACCGTTCAGCAGAATGTCGAAGCGCCTTTGATCGAGCATGCCGAATTGCGCGGCGAATGGCTAAAGCGTGTCGCCTTGATGAAGATTGGTCTGGTGGGCCTCGAAGCGGAAGTCGCGCGTCAACAGCCGACCGAACTTTCAGGGGGCATGAGCAAGCGCGTCAGTGTTGCCAGGGCCTTGGCCCTCGACCCTGAATTACTCTTTCTGGACGAGCCTACTTCAGGGCTTGATCCCATCGGTGCGGCAGAATTCGACCAACTTATCCGCACCTTGACCGACACGCTGGGCCTCACCGTAGTCATGATAACTCACGATCTCGACAGTCTCTACTCCATTTGCGACCGCGCCGCTGTGGTTGCTGACCGTAAAATTGTGGAAATTGCTTCAATTCCCGAGTTGGAACAGTCCGGTCATCCATGGATCAAGGATTTCTTCGCGGGCCGGGCGAAACGCGCCAAGGAGAGGAATTGCTAATGGAGCGAGAAGCGAATTACGGTCTTATCGGCGGGTTGACGCTTGTCCTGCTGGGCGCGGCCTTCGCGTTCGTGCTGTGGTTGGGGCAATCGCAGTTCACCAGTGATTTCGACGAATACCGTGTCGTTTTCGACGGTCCTGTTCGCGGCTTGAACCAGGGTAGCGAAGTTCAATTCAACGGGATTCCCGTCGGGGAGGTCACGTCAATCCAACTCGATCCGGACAACCCGAATCTGGTTGTGACCGAAATCCGTGTTCGAGAGGATACGCCGGTACGATCAGATTCAACGGCAACGACCGAGTCCGAGGGAATTACCGGTGGCAAGCATATTCAGATCGGCGCCGGAACGCCAACAAAGCCTTTCCTAATGGAGAGCTCGAGCGATAAGCGACCGACCATCCAGGCGGAAGAAAGCTCGATGGAATCGCTGATGGATGGCGGCGGAGAGGTGCTTGCCGATGCTTCGGAGGTCCTGAGCCGCGTTAATCGGGCTCTATCCGATGAAAACATCGAGAACATTTCTTCCGCGATTGCCGATGTCAAGACAACCACCGAGCAACTGCGCGCCAGTCGTGGTATGTTTGAAACAGCGGAACAGACATTGGTCCGGCTGGACCGCGCTGCTGCAGATGTCGAAGGTGCTGCGCAATCCGCACGGACGGCGATTGAAGGCGATGGCAGGGAGGCCTTCGCGGACGTGTCGGCAGCCGCAAGAGATTTGAAGGCCGGGATCGCCGAGGCGCGCACCGTCATCCAGCAACTCGATACAGCCACAAGCGGATTGGCCGGGCCGGACGGATCAGGGATCGCCCAGACACTGGAATCGCTCGATAAAGCCGCGACTGAAGTAGAGCAGCTTTCTCGTCAACTGCGCCGTAATCCCCGTGAAAGGAAACTGTCAGAATGATCAGATTGCTATCGAAGAACCTTCCGATCATCGTGGTGCTGGTGGGTCTGACAGGGTGCGGCGGCGGTGTTTTGGGAATTGGCGACGAGACGTCCCTGTACCGGGTGGGCAACAATGCAGACACGGCACCGGCTGTCGCGCAAGGCCGTTTACCTCTTTATATCGCTCGACCCCAGATGCCTTCAGGTGCTGATGCAGACCGGATCCCCACTGTCGAAATGCAGGAGATCACATATTTGGCCGAGGCCCGGTGGGCCAGCCCTGCCCCTGAGATGATAAGCGATCTGCTCAAGGAGAGCATAGAGCGCAACGTAAATCAGGCCTATGTGCCGATCCAGTCGGGATTACCCGATCATCATTTGCTCTCTACGAGATTCACCTCTTACGCGGCCTATTACGAAAATGGGTCCGAAAAGCCGCCGGTTATCCGTGTGGTCGCTCAAGCCGAACTCGCTCGCGCTGCGAACTCTGGCCCCCTGGCAGTTGGGAAATTTTCCCGACAAGTGCCGGCAGTAGAGAACACGGTTTCGTCAGTCATCGACGCTTTCAACACTGCAAGTGTGCAAATTGCTGACGAGATGGCTGTCTGGGTCGGAGAAAATATGGGCGAATAACTAGTCGTGCAGTTTGGATAACGGGTTCCACATACCCCCGCTTATCGTGAGGGACTATCGGCAACGGACGGTCGACAACCGTAAACGAAGAGGTTTACCGATCGATCCATTCGTTCGGCAATTTCAGGGGTGTAGCCAGCTTCAGTTATGCCCAGCGCCGCACGACGAAACGGTGAAAGGATCACCGCCGAAACGAATTGCTCAGCGGCAAAATCGGGATCTGACACGGCAATCTCGCCTTTTTCGTTCGCTCTCTGCAACACTCTGACCACCAGTTTTGTGGTGCGGATGAACCCGAACTCATAGACTTTATTTGCAAGTGCGGGGAACCGCGTGGCCTCCCCCAGCACGACGCGCTCCATAGCGACATGCACATCGGAAAGCATCCACGAAAGTAGCTTTTCGGCTAAGACCACAAGATCGAGAGTGATATTGCCAAGGTCCGGTATGTCCTGTTCGAGAGCGTTCAACCGATCGTGGATTTCCGTCAAGATCACAGTCTCGAACAGTGCCGATTTGCCCGTGTACCGAGAATACAGGGTTCGTTTTGATATCGCCGCTTTCTCGGCAATGTGATTGGTTGTTGTTCTGACGAATCCTTCATCCAGGAAGGCTTGACGAGCGGTCCGAAGTATCTTTCTCGACAGAACCCTCGAAGCTTGGCGGGTAGGCCTACCCATTCAACTTGATTCCATCACCTGGCACGCACTTCTCTCCGCCAACATGTTTCGCCCGTCTCGCCATTGCCGCCATCTTAAAGAAGACAGAGGCGTTAGCCAACAGTTTCGCAAGTGGTCTGAGCCCCTAAATTTCCTCCAATGATAGGTAGAGTCCGGCCCTGACAAGGAGACGGACTGACGTGCTCCCCTGAAATGTGACCGGCTTTTGGTAGAGTCCGACGCGAAGGAGTCGGACGAAAATGAAACGAAGCAGGTTCAGCGAAGAGCAGATCATCGCGGTATTGAAGGAGCAGGAGGCTGGGATGCCGACGGCGGAGGTGTGCCGCCGCCACGGGATCAGTTCAGCCACGTTCTACAAGTGGAAGTCGAAGTTCGGCGGGCTGGAGGTCTCCGATGCCCGGCGGCTGCGGACGCTCGAGCAGGAGAACAGCCGGCTGAAGAAGCTGCTGGCCGAGGCGATGCTCGACAACGTGGTGCTGAAGGATCTGGCATCAAAAAAATGGTAACGCCCGGCGCGAAGCGGGAAGCCGTCGCCCATGCCCGTGAGCAGCACGGGCTGAGCGAGCGTCGGGCGTGCAGTCTGGTTGGTGTGAGCCGCAGGGTGATCCGTTACGAGCCGACAAGGCCGGATGACGGAGCACTGCGGCAACGGTTGCGCGAGCTGGCAGCGGAGCGTCGCCGGTTCGGCTACCGCCGTCTGGGCTACCTGCTGGCGCGGGAAGGCATGAGGCCCAACCACAAGAAGTTGCTGCGCATCTACCGCGAGGAAGGGCTACGGGTGCGCCGCCGTGGCGGCCGGAAACGGGCACTGGGCACGCGCAGGCCAATGGTGTTGCCAGATGGTCCGAACCAGCGGTGGTCGCTCGACTTTGTATCCGACAGCCTGATCTGTGGTCGCCGCTTCCGCATCCTGTGCGTGGTCGATGACTTCTCGCGAGAATGCCTGGCGCTGGTGGCCGACACGTCGCTGTCAGGCGCGCGGGTCGCCCGGGAACTGACCAGCCTGATCGGGATGCGCGGCAAGCCACACACGGTGGTCAGCGACAATGGCACCGAACTGACCTCATCGGCCATCCTGCGCTGGTCACAGGAGCGGCGGGTCGAGTGGCACTACATCGCGCCGGGCAAGCCGATGCAGAACGGCTTCGTGGAAAGCTTCAATGGCCGTCTGCGCGACGAATGCCGCAACGAGACGCTGTTCACCTCGCTGGCGCACGCCCGGTTCGTGCTCGCTGCATGGCGGCACGACTACAACACGGTCAGGCCACACTCGAAACTGGGCGGGAAGACCCCCGCCGAGATCGCCGGCGAACGTGTCTGGGGGCATGCCACCAGACACGTTGCCATCCCATCAAACATCAATCATGAAGGCGCGAGACTCTACCTCTGAATGGTAACAATCAGGGGAGCACGTCACTCAGACCAGTTACATTGGCTGAGAAGAGAGGGTCAAAAAAGAGGGTCCGACACAACGAAGCGCCGAACCCTCTTGCAATTAGCGAGTAAGTTTAAAACTTGCCGCGCACGGTGATGCCGTAAGTCCGCGGTTCCGCAAGAAAAGCGGAGAACGTTTGTTGCGGAGCCACGAAAGGCGTGTTG
>Ga0310345_10003207_pt1 | contig 15716 bp, 12 predicted proteins | sample HC15DNA20500_MG_FD_204667 | JGI IMG/M metagenome (GOLD analysis project Ga0310345, IMG submission 204667) | Marine microbial communities from station ALOHA, North Pacific Subtropical Gyre - HC15-DNA-20-500_MG | ecosystem: Environmental > Aquatic > Marine > Oceanic | place: Pacific Ocean: North... | reverse complement strand
CGCTTTGCAGCTGTAGCTGTGCGTGCTAGGCGGTTACAGCTTCTCGCTTGGTCTCATCGGAACCTTGGGCACTCATGTCAGAAATACCCGCAGCGATCACCTTTGTCTCTGCCGATACGGACGATGCCCGCGAGGCCGCCGCGCGGCTTTCTGCGCTTTACGGCCAGGAAAAAATGGCCGATGCCGACATTATCGTGGCGCTCGGCGGCGACGGCTTCATGCTGCAGACGATGCGCGATACGATGGGAAGCGGCAAGCGCATCTATGGCATGAATCGCGGCACGATCGGCTTTCTGATGAACGAGTATCGTGAGGAAGGCCTGCGCGAACGCATTGCGGCTGCCGTTGCCGAAACCATTCGACCACTGGAGATGACGGCAACCGATGCCGAGGGTCTCAGCCACAAGGCGCTGGCGATCAACGAAGTATCCCTGCTGCGCCAATCCTATCAGGCAGCCAAGATAAGGATTTCGATCGACGAAAAGGAACGTCTCGAAGAACTCATCTGCGACGGCGTGATGGTTGCAACACCTGCCGGCTCCACCGCCTATAATTTGTCAGCCCAGGGCCCGATACTGCCGCTGGATGCGCCCTTGCTCGCGCTGACCCCGGTCAGCCCTTTCCGCCCACGACGCTGGCGCGGCGCCTTGCTGCCGAACCAATCCACCGTTGATTTCGAGATACTGGAACCCGGAAAGCGTCCGGTAAACGCTGTGGCCGACCACACGGAGATCAAGTCGGTGCATCGGGTGCGCGTGCGCGAATCCCACGATCTCACCGTCACAGTAATGTTCGATGCAAGCCATTCCTGGGACGAGCGTATTCTCTCCGAACAGTTCCGTTATTGACTGGGGAACTTCACGCGCGGAACCAGATCGCCCCGTTAAACATTCTCGCAAAAGAATGCTCTGGCCACGCGATTTGAATATATTCGCGCGCCGGACGTGTTTATACTGTGGTTGACAATGCGTCAGGCACGCTCTAGGCCCCAACGCGGATCATCCTTCAGGTCTGCCGCATAGCGTTCATCCTCTTAATGTTGAGAAGCAAAGACAGCTAATTCGTGTCAGAAGACAAAGATACCGCACAGGAAGCTGTGACATTTGCCGAACTCGGCCTTTCTCCAAAGGTACTTTCGGCTGTTACCGATGCAGGTTACACAACGCCAACGCCCATCCAGGCTGGTGCAATACCGCACGCCATCCAGGGCAAGGACGTTCTGGGCATAGCCCAGACCGGCACGGGCAAGACCGCCTCCTTCGTTCTTCCGATGCTGACAAGGCTGGAGCGCGGACGCGCACGCGCCCGCATGCCGCGCACGCTGATCCTTGAGCCCACGCGTGAGCTTGCCGCACAGGTTGAAGAAAACTTCGTCAAATATGGCAAGAACCACCGGCTGAACATCGCGCTTCTGATTGGCGGCGTCTCCTTCGACGAGCAGGAAAAGAAGCTGGAGCGCGGAGCTGATGTTCTCATCGCCACGCCCGGCCGTCTGCTCGATCATTTCGAGCGCGGTAAGCTGCTTCTGACGGGTGTCGACATCTTTGTCATTGATGAAGCCGACCGCATGCTGGACATGGGCTTCATCCCCGACATCGAGCGCATCTGCAAGCTGATCCCCTTCACGCGACAGACGCTGTTCTTCTCGGCCACCATGCCGCCGGAGATTACAAAGCTCACGCAGCAGTTCCTGCAGGCTCCCGTTCGCGTGGAGGTCGCCAAGCCGGCCTCGACCAACACGAATATAACCCAGAAGCTCGTGAAGACCGGTTCCAAGCCCTGGGCAAAACGCGCACGCCTGCGCGAACTGATCCGTTCCGAAGGTGACGCGCTGAAAAACGCGATCATCTTCTGCAATCGCAAGTCGGAAGTGGCCACCCTCTTCCGCTCGCTTGCGCGGCACGAATTCGATGCCGGTGCCCTGCATGGAGACATGGATCAGCGGGCACGCATGATGATGCTCGACAATTTCCGCAAAGGAAAACTGACCCTGCTCGTGGCCTCTGACGTTGCAGCGCGCGGTCTGGACATTCCCGATGTCAGCCACGTCTTCAACTACGACATCCCGACCCATGCCGACGATTACGTCCACCGCATCGGTCGCACCGGCCGCGCCGGCCGCTCTGGCAAGGCCTTCACGCTCGTCGCCAAGAGCGATGCGAAATATCTCGATTCCATCGAGAAGCTGATCGGCGAAGATGTCGAGTGGCTGGATGGCGACCTGTCGACGCTTGAAGCGGAAGAACAGGGTGACGAGAAGCCACAGCGCGGAAAAAAGGCCGGCGCCAAGAACAAGTCCGAAGACGCGCGCAATACCCGCACACGCAGGCGCAAATCATCCCCCCCTTCGGAGGAAGCCGAGCCTGTTCAGGAGCAGAAAGCGCCAGAACAGCCTGCGGAAGCCAAAGCAGAAAAACCGCGGCAGGAGCGCAAGGACACCATCAAGGCTTCAAACACGAAATCGAAAAAGCGAACCAGTCGCGAAGATGATGCACCGGTCGGTTTCGGTGACAACATCCCCGACTTCATGAAAGTCCCGGGCAAAGTTTAGAGACAAAAAAACCGGCATCAAAACTGCCGGTTTTTTCTTGTCCGATTGTGCTGCCGACGCCTGCCCGCCCTAAGCTCCCTGGGCCCGGGCTTCGGCAAGGGCCTTCAGGTCCGCAGGCTTCAGTTCCACCGACTCACCACAGCCGCATGCCGAACTCTGGTTCGGGTTGTTGAACACGAAGCCCGTTCTCAGAGTCGTCACCTCGAAATCCATCTCGGTGCCAAGCAGGAAAAGTGCTGCCTCCGGCGCCACATAGACATGTGCGCCGTCATGCTCGACGTGATCATCGGCCGGATTGGGCTCTGTTACGAGATCAACCGTATACTCCATGCCGGCACAACCGCCCTTCTTGATGCCGACCCGTACGCCTTGCGCATCTTCACGCCCATCCACAATCTCACGAATGCGGGTGGCAGCGGCATCGGTCAGGGAAATTACCTGGAAGCGGCGCATGATTTTCTCCATTCACTGCGAGTTCAAGTCTCGCGGAAGGTTCGTTTCATCGAAGATGGCGTCTGCCTGCCTGTGCGACAAGGGCAGATCAATAAAAGCCAACGGCAACCTGTGCTTCTTCCGACATGCGATCCGGTGTCCATGGCGGATCGAAGGTCATCGACACTTCCACATCACTGACACCTTCGACCGTGCTGACGGCGTTTTCCACCCAGCCCGGCATTTCACCGGCAACGGGGCAGCCGGGAGCTGTCAGCGTCATCTCGATCTTCACCGAGCGGTCATCCTCGATGTCGATCTTGTAGATCAGGCCAAGCTCATAGATATCGGCCGGAATTTCGGGATCATAAACCGTCTTCAGGGCGCTGATGATATCATCGCTCAGCCGTGCCAGCTCTTCCTGCGGAATGGCAGATGTAGCCTTAGGCTCGGTTTTTTCCGGCTCTTCCGTGCTCGGCACAGAAGTGTTTTCCACCATATCGGTCATATCGCTACCCAAAGAACTTTCGTGCCTTGTCGAGCGCTTCGACCAGCGCATCGACTTCCTGCTTCGTATTATACATGGCGAATGAGGCACGACATGTCGAGGTCACACCAAAACGCTTCAAGAGCGGCTGCGCACAATGGGTGCCTGCGCGCACCGCCACGCCGGAACGGTCGATGACCATTGCCACGTCATGGGCGTGGATGCCTTCAAGCTCAAAGGAGATGATCGCGCCCTTGCCCGGAGCCTCGCCGATGATGCGCAGGCTGTTGATGCCGTGCAATTGCTCATGCGCATAACGCGAAATCTCCGCCTCATGCGCGGCAATGGCATCACGGCCCACACCCTGCACATAGCGCAAGGCTGCTCCAAGACCGATTGCCTGCACGATGGGCGGCGTGCCGGCCTCAAAGCGATGCGGTGGATCGTTGTAGGTGACGCGGTCCTGCGAGACGTCCTCAATCATCTCGCCACCGCCCTGGAAGGGACGCATCTCTTCCAGAAGATGTTTCTTCCCGTAGAGCACACCGATGCCCGAAGGCCCGTAAAGCTTGTGACCAGTGCAGACGTAAAAGTCGCAATCAAGGTCACGCATGTCGACCGGCATGTGCACTGCAGCCTGACTGCCGTCGACCAGCACGGGAATGCCGCGCGCATGGGCGATCGCGATCATCTCTTTCACCGGATTGATCGTCCCAAGCACGTTCGACATATGCGTGATGGCGACCAGTCGCGTCTTCTCTGTCAGGCTCGCTGCAAAGGCTTCCATTGAGATGGAGCCGTCATCCTCGACCGGGATCCAGTTGAGCTTTGCGCCCTGCCGCTCCCGCAGGAAATGCCATGGAACGATATTGGAGTGATGCTCCATCACCGACAGCGCAATTTCGTCACCTTCGCCGATGCGTGGCATTGCGTAACCGTAAGCAACGGTATTGATCGCTTCGGTCGCCCCCTTGGTGAAGATGATCTGATCGGTGCTTTCAGCTCCCAGATAGTCGCGCACCGACTCGCGCGCGGTCTCATAAGCATCGGTGGCGGCATTGGAGAGGAAATGCAGCCCCCGGTGCACATTGGCATAGGTAGACGAATAAGCCTGCGAAACCGCATCGATGACCGCCTGCGGCTTCTGCGCGGACGCACCATTGTCCAGATAGACCAGCGGCTTGCCATAGACCTCGCGTGACAGGATCGGGAAATCCCGCCGCACTGCCTCGACATCGAACGCTTTGGGCATAGTGTCCTGGTCCATCTCTTCCGCTTCCTGTCAGTTTGGCAGATGAGGGCAGCGTTTCCCCCGCCCTCGATCCAAGATTAGCCGTGCTCGGCGAACCAGGCGTCGAGCTTTGCTTCGAGCGCCTCGATCAGAGCCTCGTCTTCCAGTTCTTCGATCACTTCGGCCAGGAACGCCTTCACCAGAAGGCCACGTGCTGTCTTCTCGTCGATACCGCGCGCCATGAGATAGAAGAGATGGTTCTCGTCGATCTCGGCTACTGTGGCACCATGGCCGCAGGCCACGTCATCGGCGAAGATTTCAAGCTCGGGCTTGGCCGAGAAGCTGCCTTCATCCGACAGAAGAAGCGTGTTGCAAGCCATCTTGGCGTCCGTCTTCTGGGCTTCGCGATCCACACGGATCTGCCCCTGGAAAACGCCCTCGGCCCTGCCGGTCACCACATTGCGGATGGTCTCGGTCGATTCCGTACCCGGCGCGATGTGATCAAGCACCATGGTCACATCTGTATGCGTCTCGCCCGACAGCAGGTTCACGCCACGCAGACGAAAGTCGCTGCCCTCGCCTTTCGCGGCGATACGCAGTTCCTGACGAACAAGCTTGCCACCCGCATTCATGATGAAGACGGTGGCTTTCGCATTGCTGCCGATCGTCACGTTGAGCTGACCGAGATTGCTCACGGTCTCAGGCTGCTCCTGAACGATGATCCAGGTGATCTCGGCACCATCGGCGACGTCAAGATGCGCGATGCTTGAGACGAGCGCTTCACCACTACCGGTCTGGCGTTCGACGATCGTCGCCTTGGCACCTGCGCCGGCTTTCACCACGAAACGCGCATGGGCCTGACCACCGGCCTGCAGGTTCTGCAGCTCGATGGGACGCGCGACCTCGCACCCGGCTTCGATGTCGATGATATAGCCATCGGAAACAAGTGCTGAATTTATCGCCGAAACCGTGTCGTCATCGCCGGTGGTGCCAAGAAGCTCGGCAAGACTTCCGTCCGAGAGCTTCTCCGCAACCGTTGATACCGAAACCTGCTCCAGAGCAATGTCGCGATTGGCGAAACCATTCGCGACGACCAGAACGTCCGAGCCCTCCAGCAGCGGCTCAATCGTTTCGACACTGGCTGACGGGTCGAAGGACGGAACCTGCGACAGAAGACGACGAAGATCCGTATAGTGCCACGCTTCCACCTTGCGGGTGGGAAGGCCGCGCTTGAGGAGTTCGACCGCATTGTCGCGTTTCAGCGTCACGCTGCCGTCACCCGGCAGGTCGGCCGCACGCGCACCATAGGAAGCGATCAGCGCTTCCTCGGCAGGCGTATGCTTTACGGGTGTTTGAATGTTCATATCAAACCTCAGGCTGCTGCGCCGATGATGCCGGCATAGCCGTTCTTTTCCAGTTCCTGCGCGAGATCCTTCTCACCCGACTTGATAACCTGGCCCTTGTAGAGCACGTGCACGCTGTCCGGCACGATATAGTCAAGCAGGCGCTGATAGTGGGTGATGACCACGACCGCACGATCAGGCGAACGCAGCGCGTTCACACCATCCGCGACGATCTTGAGCGCATCGATGTCGAGGCCAGAGTCGGTCTCGTCGAGAACGCAAAGCTTCGGCTCCAGAAGCTTCATCTGCAGGATTTCCGCGCGCTTTTTTTCACCACCGGAGAACCCGACATTGAGCGGGCGCTTGAGCATGGACATGTCCATTTCCAGCTCGCCGGCAGCTTCACGGACCTTCTTTAGAAGATCGGGGATCTTCAGTTCCGGCTCGCCACGCGCCTTGCGCTGCGAATTGATGGCAACCTTCAGGAACTCCATCGTGGCGACACCCGGTATCTCCATCGGATACTGGAAGGCCAAAAACAGGCCGGCCGCCGCACGCTCTGCCGGATCCATTTCGAGAATGGATTCGCCATTGTAGAGGATATCGCCCTCGGTCACTTCGTAGTCATCACGACCTGCAAGTATGTAGGACAAGGTCGACTTACCGGAGCCGTTGGGGCCCATGATGGCAGCCACTTCACCAGCCTTCACCGTCAGGTTCAGGCCCTTGATGATTTCCGTACCGTCTTCGGCAATACGGGCGTGCAGGTTCTTGATCTCAAGCATCTTTTTCTTTCCCAAACTTTTTCCGGCTATCAGCCGACTGAACCTTCAAGCGAAATGCCGATGAGCTTTTGCGCCTCGACAGCGAACTCCATCGGCAGTTCCTGGATGACGTCTTTCACGAAGCCGTTGACGATGAGTGCGATGGCCTCCTCTTCGGGGATACCGCGCTGCATCACGTAGAAGAGCTGGTCCTCGGAGATCTTCGAGGTCGTCGCCTCATGTTCGAACTGAGCCGTGGCGTTCTTTGCTTCGATGTAAGGCACCGTATGTGCGCCGCAGTCATTGCCAATCAGCAGACTGTCGCACTGGGTGAAGTTACGCGCATTGGTCGCCTTGCGATGCGCCGAAACTTGACCGCGATAGGTATTGTTGGAATGGCCGGCCGAAATACCCTTCGAAATGATGCGGCTGGACGTGTTCTTGCCCAGATGGATCATCTTGGTGCCAGAGTCGATCTGCTGGTGACCATTGGACACCGCGATCGAATAAAATTCTCCACGGCTGTTGTCGCCGCGCAGGATGCAGGACGGGTACTTCCAGGTGATGGCAGAACCGGTCTCAACCTGCGTCCAGGATATCTTGGAGTTCTTGCCGCGGCAGTCACCACGCTTGGTGACGAAGTTGTAGATGCCGCCCTTGCCGTCCTTGTCGCCCGGATACCAGTTCTGAACGGTGGAGTATTTGATCTCCGCGTCGTCGAGAGCGATCAGCTCAACCACGGCAGCGTGAAGCTGGTTCTCGTCACGCTGGGGCGCCGTGCAGCCTTCCAGGTAGGACACATACGAGCCTTCATCAGCGATGATGAGCGTGCGCTCGAACTGGCCGGTGTTCTTCTCGTTAATGCGGAAATAGGTGGACAATTCCATGGGGCAGCGAACGCCCTTGGGAACATAGACGAAGGAGCCATCGGTAAAGACGGCGGAATTCAGCGTCGCGTAGAAATTATCCGACACCGGAACGACGGAGCCGAGATATTTCTGCACAAGTTCCGGATGCTCGCGCACGGCTTCCGAAATCGAACAGAAGATCACGCCTGCCTTCGCGAGCTCCTTCTTGAAGGTCGTGACCACGGATACCGAATCGAAGACCGCATCTACGGCCACACGGCCGGAAGAATAGACGTTGTCGCTCTCTTCACCTTCAGCGTCCGCCGGGCTCGGCTCGCCAGGCTTGCGCACGCCTGCAAGGATCTCCTGCTCTTTCAGCGGGATACCAAGCTTTTCATAGGTGCGCAGCAACTCGGGGTCGACTTCGTCCAGCGAGGACGGTCCGGGCGTGTTTTTGGGTGCTGCATAATAATGCAGGTCCTGGAAATCGATCGGCGGGTAGTCAACGCGTGCCCATTCGGGCTCCTGCATGGTCTTCCAACGCTCAAAGGCCTTCAGGCGCCAGTTCAACATCCATTCCGGCTCGTCCTTTTTGGCCGAGATGAAGCGGATGATATCCTCATTCAGACCCTTCGGCGCGAGATCGCTTTCGATCTCCGTCTCAAATCCGTATTTGTACTGGTCAACATCGATCATCTTTACCTGATCGATTGTCTCCTGCACTGCAGGCATCGGCGTTCTCCATTCAAGCCGGCCATATTGCCGGCACTCTCACATTTCGGGAGCATCTGGCTCCTATTTAATGGCTCGAACGGGCCTTTTCACCCGTTCATGAAGAAAATATGTCTCTTTTTCTCCAGTTTTCTTGACACAGCTTTGAGCGTTCGCTCAAGCAGCGTTTTCCTTGGCATTGCGGCGTTGGGCAAAGCGCTCCAACGCACCTATGAACTCGTCGATTTCAGCGCTGGTGGTTGACGTTCCAAGCGAAACGCGGATGGCACCCGTTTGAGCATCAGCACCCATCGCCTTCAGCACGTGGCTTTGGCCGACCTTTCCCGAGGAGCAGGCAGACCCTGCAGAAAGCGCAAAACCTTCGAGATCGAAGGCGATCTGAACAGTTTCCGCTTTCACGCCGGGCACGGTGAAAAAGCTGGTATTCGGCAATCGCGGGGCCTTGGACCCGTGGATCTGTGCGTCAGGAAAGAGACGCAGCAGAGCATCTTCAACCTTGTCGCGCAGCACAGCCATTTGCTCCATCCGCACGAGATCCGCCAATGCGGCTTCTGCTGCCGCTCCGAATCCTGCAATCGCCGCTACATTTTCGGTGCCGGCGCGATGGCCCTTCTCCTGACCACCTCCGCGAATGAGAGGCCGCGGCATCATGAGGTCACTTTGACCAATGATGGCACCAGCCCCCTGCGACCCGCCGATCTTGTGCGATGACAGGATGAGAAAATCAGCACAACGCATTGCAGGGTCGAGCGAAATCCGGCCAGCAGCCTGAACGGCATCAACGACAAGGGTTGCAGCGTGTCCACGGCAGATCGTGCTGATGTCTTCAACCGGCTGCAAGACGCCTGTCTCATTATTTGCCAGATGCACAGCCACCAGCGGCAGACCGGCTTCCCTGTCATGCTTTTGAAGACATGTCTCGAGTGCTTTCAGATCGATGACGCCACTGGCATCGACCGGCAGTTGCTGGACATGCTCCGCAGCAAAATGACCGCCGCCCAGAACGCATGGATGATCCGCAGCGCAGACATAGACCTTGGAGAAATGCAGCGATCCACGACCCATTACCCAATCAGGCGTCAGCAAGGTGGTGGCAGCTTCCGTCGCGCCAGAGGTAAAGACGACATGTTCGGGTCTGGCACCAGCGAGTGCTGCAACCTGCTGTCGAGCACGCTCAACAAGGCGACGCGCCTTGCGACCTTCGCCATGCACGGATGAAGCGTTTCCAACAGCACCAAGCGCATCCACCACTGCCTTCAACGCAGGCTCGCGCAGCGGCGCGCTGGCATTGTGGTCGAGATATATGCGCTTGTCCGACATCATCTTCCAGTTGGGGCCGGGACAGAATCACGCTGCCGCGGCGTTATTTCCTTGAATTTGCAGGGCCAGCCGTCCTATTTACGCGGCTATCGCGCAGCACCGCTGCCAGTTTTGAATAATTCTAAACTAGCTTCTATGGAGGCACACGCGCCGCGTCAAGGGCTGAGCGACACTTGCACAGGGTATGCTTCAGTCTCTCGGGCGTATCGCTAACGGAGACACGATGCCAGAGGTCATTTTTGCCGGACCAGCCGGTCGCCTTGAGGGCCGCTACCAGCCATCGAAGGAAAAGAACGCGCCGATCGCGCTGATTCTCCATCCTCACCCGCAGTTCGGCGGGACGATGAACAACAAGATCGTCTACGACCTGTTTTACATGTTCCAGCAGCGTGGCTTTACCACGCTTCGCTTCAATTTCCGAGGCATTGGTCGAAGCCAGGGCGCTTTCGACCACGGAACGGGCGAGCTTTCCGACGCCGCAGCCGCGCTCGACTGGGTGCAGTCCCTTCATCCCGATTCGAAGAGCTGCTGGGTCGCAGGCTATTCGTTCGGTGCATGGATCGGCATGCAGCTGCTTATGCGTCGCCCTGAGATCGAAGGCTTCATGTCGATCTCGCCGCAGCCCAATATTTATGACTTCTCCTTCCTCGCGCCCTGCCCCTCTTCCGGGCTGATCATCCATGGCGAGGCTGACAAGGTGGCTCCGCCCGCGGATGTACAGACGCTCGTGGACAAGCTGCAGTCGCAGAAGGGTATTACCATCACCCAGAAGACGATGCCCGGCGCCAACCACTTCTATACGGACAAGATCGACACGCTCATCGAGGAGTGTGCCGATTATCTGGATCGCCGTTTGAACGGTGAACTGGCCGAGGCGCGTCCGAAGCGACTGAAATAGACATTCAGTGGAATCAGAACTTCAAGCGCTTCCGATCAGGCTTCAACACCCGATCGGAAGCGTTTCTTTTTGTAGCCGGTTATCTTCGCAACTGACTCAAGGTGAAGCGCAAAGCCCTTGGCGATTACTCACAGGCCGTCTTGCTTGTCTCTGCCAAGGAACTGGTGTTAAACGCCGCAATCCTCCATCCAACCACCCCATTGGGACCCGATAGACGATGTCCGAGTTCAAGTCCGACTTCCTGCGCACGCTCTCAGAGCGCGGCTTCATCCACCAGACCTCTGATGACCAGGGCCTGGACGAGCTGTTTTCCAAGGAGACGGTAACGGCATATATCGGCTTCGATCCGACGGCGCCCAGCCTGCATGTGGGCGGTCTCATGCAGATCATGATGCTGCATTGGCTGCAGAAGACAGGTCATCGTCCCGTCGCACTGATGGGAGGCGGAACTGGTATGATCGGCGACCCCTCCTTCAAGGACGAGGCCCGCAAACTGCTGACACCCGAAACCATTGAAGAGAACATCAATGGTATCAAGAAGGTCTTCTCGAACTACCTGACCTTCGGTGAGGGCAAGACCGATGCGGTGATGGTCAACAATGCCGACTGGCTCCTCGGCCTGAACTATGTCGAATTCCTGCGCGATGTCGGCCGCCACTTCTCGGTCAACCGTATGCTCTCCTTCGATTCGGTGAAGCTGCGCCTTGATCGCGAGCAGTCGCTGTCCTTCCTCGAATTCAACTACATGATCCTGCAGGCCTACGACTTCGTGGAACTGAACAAGCGCCTGGGTGTGCGCCTGCAGATGGGCGGCTCGGACCAGTGGGGCAACATCGTCAACGGTATCGATCTTGGCCACCGCATGGGCACGCCCCAGCTCTATGCCATCACCTCGCCTCTTCTGACCACCGCCTCCGGCGCAAAGATGGGCAAGAGCGTGGACGGCGCTGTCTGGCTCAACCCGGAATTGCTTGGCGCCTATGAGTTCTGGCAGTTCTGGCGTAACACGGAAGATGCCGATGTCGGTCGCTTCCTGAAGCTCTACACGACGCTTCCCCTGGACGAGATTGCCAAGCTGGAAGCGCTTGAAGGAGCCGAGATCAACGAGGCGAAGAAGGTGCTGGCGACCGAAGTCACTGCCATGCTCCATGGCCGTGAAGCGGCAGAAAAAGCTGCAGAGACCGCGCGCAAGACCTTTGAGGAAGGCGCACATGCTGCAGAGCTTCCTTCGATTTACGTTCCCCGCAAGGAGCTTGACGAGGGTGTCGGTGTACTCGCGCTTTTCGTCAAGGCGGGCCTTGCCGCCTCAAATGGCGAAGCGCGTCGGCACGTTAAGGGCGGCGCCCTGAAGGTGAACGACATCCAGGTCAATGACGACCGCGCCATCGTTTCCGACAGTGCGTTGAACGCCGATGGTGTGATCAAGCTCTCGGTTGGTCGCAAGAAGCACGTCCTGGTCAAGCCGCGCTGAGCGGCTTCACCTGTCACCGATATTCGAATATCTGCCTGAATATCCCAGGCGCTATCGCCGAAATCGGGTTGATGAACAATTCGGGATCACTTGCCTTGCCACTGAGCTTGTAGGTGATCCCGATCAGTCCCCTGTCCCGGCCATTGCCAAGGATTTGCCCGATCACGGGCAACTCGCCGAAGATGCGGTTCAAACCGTAAAGCGGCATGAAGGTGCCGGTGATCTCGATCATGTCCGCCTTCTCGTTATAGGCACCCTGAAACGTTGAGCCGATAAGGCTTCCGCGCAGAACACCTTCCGCAACATCCAGTCGGCTGCCATTGATGGCAACCTGAGCTGAACCGAGATCAAAGCTCATGCGCGAGCTGTCGACATCTGCCTTTTCTGCACCATCAGTGGCGGCGACAAGCGACTCCATCCGCGGCTCGTTCACGATCCAGAAATTCTCGACATTCACCTGCCCGGCAAGCGCATTCAGGGACTGCCCCGACAGCGTTACGGCAAGCTGGCCACCCTGCATGTTTCCGTAAAGATCAAGAAAGCGCGCCAATGCACCGGCATTGCCCGAGGCAACATTGATCTGATGCTGCTTCTGCTCGGCGGTTTTCGTGATGTGGAACGCGCCACCACCGGCATGGCGGGCGCGAACCGATCCGGTCGCAATCCCCCCAGCCGAGACACGATATTGCGCATCAAGGGCGCTCACCGCCTCTCCCTTGAACCCGTGAACCAGATCTAGCTTTGCATCAATGGCGACACGTTTTCCGGAGGATTCCCCCCCTTGCGTGCCCGAAACCTTGGAGGGCGCGATAAGCTTCTTCACAAGTGCCCGCGCATCCATGGACTTGCCGCGCACCGTAACGCGGTAGCCAGCGCCTTCTTTCGCGATACTCGCCCGGAAATCGTCCTGCCGCGTCAAACGCACATTTGAGAAATCAGCCCCAACCAGTGCGCCTCCGGCAATGCGAACATTTCCCGTTATCCCGAAGCTTTCACCCTTCAGGCGGAAATCGGAAAGCGTGGTTCGGCCATCCTTCTCAGTCATGGAAAAAGTGGCAGTGGCAGGAATGCCCGCTCCCTTTGCCCATCCGACCCAGGGCAGTTGCAAACGCGCTGCAGTGAGATCCACCGTGAGATTGCGGATATTCTTCGCAGGCTCCTCTACGTCGATCGATATCGGCCCGGAAACGAGCTGCGACAGCCCTGGAAGATGTTCCTCGCGTGCTGCATCATCCATCTTCAGCTTGATATCGCGACGCCGCGTAAGCTCGGCCTGCTGTAACGGCTCAAGAATACTGATGACGGCCGGCATTCCGTTGAGACGGGCTTCGGCTTCTATCTCTGCCCTATCCGGCTCGATTGTAAGCGTGCCCTTCGCGTTCTTGATATCCTGCCCCTGAAAGGGTTCGGCAAAATCAAGATCATCGAATACGAATGACACATGCCACGGAAGGTCATCGCGCTCGATACCGTCCTGCAGCGGTATTCGCGCCTGAACATGGCCACGCACAAGTCCGCTCAGATCTTCTGGCTCCAGGTCGTGGAAACGCGATGCATCTATTGGCTTGTAGGATGCGAGTTCGAGTATGGCTGCAGCTTCACCCTCGACCTTGATGTTCAGATCGCCGATTCGCGGCGTGAGATGGGCAGCACGGATGGTCAGCGCTCCCTCGGCTACCTGTACCGAACGCCCGCTGCCCGTATAGATCACGCCCCGTGAAAGGGCCACGTCGACATCGGTCCCCGCAAAGGAAACCGTCCCGGTCCCTTCCCGAACCGCCGGAATATCGCCGGCAATGTCGAAACGCGCGCCCTCAAGCTCAAACTGTCCTGAGACTTCCTCGGCCGCCAAGGGAACTCCGTTGCCAAGTCTGCCGGGTGGAACTTCCAGCGAGATGCGGCCGGCCTTCATCAGCCCGCCAAAGACGTTATCAAGTGTCCAGCGCCGTGCTCCTGGAGCGGAAAACCACGGCCACAACTGCTTCACATGGGCAGTGGCCATGTCCCGCACATCAAGCTCGAACCTGATGCCTGGCGAACGGTCGCGCTCGATATCAATGAGGGAACGAGCCGAAAGCTCACCACTCGATGTACGGATATTGATTGCTTCAGCATGAATTGCGGTTTCGGCCACATCGAAGGAGCCGACCAGCCGCGCGCCGAATGGCAGGGCCGCCTCGGGAGAATCAAGAGGTGCCAGTCTGGAATCGCGTGAGACCAAGTCATAGGCATAGTGCGTGCTGCCTTCAGCCTTCGGACCGAAAGTGCCAAGCAGGCGCACTTCCGAGCGCCCCATATCGAGGTCAAACGCGGCAAGCGTGAAGCGTTCTGCAGCCCCCGAGAAACCTGTCCTGAAACGCAGCTGCTCCACAAGAACTGCATCGTCATCGAAGCGCAACGCAATATCGTTCACCTGCGCATCCAGCAGCAATTCGCCCCCAGACCCGTCTCGGCCCTCACGACCGGTTAGGACGAAACTATAGGCGCCGACGCTTTGCAGCCCCGCCTTGTTGGCTGGAGCGGCAAGCTCCGGTGCAGCCGAGGCTACCTGAAGCTCCAGGTCGTCGATCCCATCGTCTTCACCGCTGCGCCTTGCGCTGCCTTCATAGGCCGCCATGCGATCGCGCCAACGTGCTTCGCCGGAAAACTCGATCTCGTCAGCACTGGCGCGATACAGATCAAGATGCTCGATTGTCAGGTCCGAGAGCCCGCTATCTGCATTCAGACGCAGCCCCACATTGCGCAGCACCAATTGCCGAAGATCGGAATCATCGGTAATTGCAAAGGCGCGCTGGACTGCCCCGAAAACCGCACGCTCCACCTCCAGGGGTGAAAGCGCGCCTTTCGGTGCGCCCATGCCCTTTTGTCCAAGCTGGGGAAGGAAAAACGGTGCAAGCTCTGCATCGACCAGCGTCACCGCACCGAGCTTCAACTCGCCGGAAAGCATCGGTACAGCCTTAAGCCCGATGCGCAGCATCTCCGCGCGCGCCAATTGCTCGCCAGTATCTGCGAGATTGATGCGCATATCACTGATTTCAAGCGCAAATAGGCTGCGGCGCCCCAGACCCAGATGAACCCGGCCCAGTTCCACATCGACATCGGTTCCCGCGAGGCGACTCAACGCCTGTTCAGCCTGTGCGCGAAGGCGCGCATTGCCGATGGAATCTACGCCGACAAGCCAGACCGCACCGACAAGGAGCAACAAAAGAGCCATCAGGCCGATGACCGGTATCACAAACCAGTTGCGCAGGCGCCGCCGCCCCTTGAGACAAGCCGGCCGGTCGCCAGTGGCCGCCTCCACGGAAGGATATGCCCCGTATCGAGGCAGGTCTCTCCGCCCGAAGCGGATTTTCTCGTGATTGCCCTGATCTGGTGTCAACGCCGCACCGGCAGCCTTTACAAATTGAGTTTGCCGCTCGCGATGGACGAATCCGGCTGAGCCATTATATCTGTGCAGCCTTGCGTGGGAGCCACTGCCTGTGGTTTTCCCTCGATTTCATTGCGCGCAACAGCTTGTGAGGTAGAAACGATGGCCGGTCCAGACATTGGCAGCCCTGCTCCTGATTTTGAATTGACGGCAGATGGCGGCGATATTGTGAAGCTGTCGGACTTTCGCGGCAAACCGGTCATGCTCTATTT
>Ga0310345_10003204_pt1 | contig 15724 bp, 9 predicted proteins | sample HC15DNA20500_MG_FD_204667 | JGI IMG/M metagenome (GOLD analysis project Ga0310345, IMG submission 204667) | Marine microbial communities from station ALOHA, North Pacific Subtropical Gyre - HC15-DNA-20-500_MG | ecosystem: Environmental > Aquatic > Marine > Oceanic | place: Pacific Ocean: North... | reverse complement strand
CCTTACCGGCAACGTGGGCAAGCCTGGTGGTGGAATCTTTCCAATGCGGCTTGGAATGAATGAGCAGGGTGCCTCAGATGTGGGATGTACTCCCAACCGTCTGCCCGGGAATCTCTCGCTGAGGGATGACACGACGGTTCAGGCCTTGAGTAGGGCCTGGGATAGTCCAATTCCAGTCTCCAGAGGTCTGGGCGTCGCCGCGGCAATCACTTCCGCACAAGAAGGCCAGCTCAAGTCCATGTTGATCATCGGAGACAGCCCCAATTTCACCAATGGAAAGCTGGGGGACGGATTGTCTGCCCTTCAGAATCTAGACTTCCTGGTGGTTCATGACACCTTCTTGGGACAATTGTCCCAGGTGGCCGACGTGGTGCTGCCCAGGGCTACCTTCGCCGAGAAGAACGGCACCTATACTAGTCTGGAACGGCGAATCCAAAGGGTAAAGCCCAGCATAAAATCACAGAGCGAGGGTGCCCAATCTGAACAATGGGTGTTCAGTGAGTTGGCTATACGGATGGGGTTTAGTGGCTTCGACTATTCCGCCGAAGATGCGATCATGGACGAGATCGCTTCGGTTAGCCCAATATATTCCGGCGTCTCGTATTCACTGCTAGAGTCTCAGGTTTCCACTGTGCTCCGGAGTGATCTGGAGAGTCCCAAACCGACACAGGTGCTCTACTCCAGCAAAGTGCGCCGAGGTATTCAGTGGCCTTGCACCTCAGATGCTCCGTCTGCGACCCCAATCTTGTATCAAGATGGTTTCCCTAGCGGTAAAGCTGACCCGATAACTCCAGTGTTTCAAGCGCCAGCGCCTCACCTGGATTCAGAGTATCCCGGCTGGTTCGTTCCCGGCCGGGTATTGTTGCAGACAGACCGTGAAACGAATGTGGAGCGGGGTAAATTGAACCGAATCGTAAGAGAAGAACTGGTGTGTATGCATCCCAGCTACGCAGGCAACCAGTCGATACAGGAAGGAGACGCGGTGGAAGTAGTGACGACACGGGGAACCTGGTCTGGTCTGGCCCGCTTGGACGAGTCGATTCCGCCCGGTGTGTTTAGCGTTACCACCTTGTTTGGACAATTGGCCGTGGATCTACAATCCAGTGAAGAAAAGAACCCGATGTCTAAAGTGGCTGGTCTGGAGATTCTACCGGCCAGAATCTCCAAGGTGGCCGCGCTGATCAGTCCGTAGCAAAGCATAGTTCATTCTGGGTGTCTGGCGGGAACTGAAATTGTGTGTGCACCCCCTGTTTAATAAATCTGCAGTCGGTCAGCATATAAATTAAAGGTGGCACCCAGAACGTCCGCCCTATTCCCAAATGGTAGCCACAAATTTTATGCATGTGCATTAGAAATCCACCCAATGGGGACGTATATGACCCATCCTAAAGTTGAACCCAAAATTGAGTCGGGCGAAGGAAAGTTGGCCAGCCTGCCCCGGGCAACCTTGGTGGAACGCCGGGATGTCACTGATGATCTGATGGTAATTAAACTGGTGCCTGATGACGGTGTCTTCGAATTTAAGCCGGGACAATACTGTACTTTGGGCAAAGAAGGCGTGGAACGGGCTTATTCCATTGCGTCCGCACCGCATCAGGACTTCCTGGAAGTATTTGTTGAATTGGTGCCTGATGGAGAACTTACTCCCAAGATGTGGAGGCTCAATAACGGCGATACCATGTCGGTCCGGCCTCGTGGCAAAGGGGTTTTTACTTTCAAGGAAAATTTCCACCACCATCTGATGCTCTCGACGGTAACCGGAGTCTCCCCAACCATTAGCATGATCCGCCATTACCTGCATGAGAACCGGCAAGCGCACACGTTTTACGTGCTGTTGGGCGCCAGCTATTGTGATGAATTTACCTATGACCGGGAACTGTCTGAATTGGCGGTCAAGTATCCAAACACCGTCAAGTTCGTGCCTATTTGCAGCCGTCCCGACGAAACTCGCAACGCAGGCTGGGCTGGCACCAAGGGCAGGGTTAATTCGATATTTGAGGGATACCTGAGTAAGTTTAACCTCCCCAAAGACGACACCATGATCTATGCTTGCGGTCATCCCGGCATGATTGCCGATTCTAAAGAAAAGGCCGATCGGGCTGGATGGAACTTCGTCGAGGAACGCTTCTGGAAAGAGTAGCGATCCTTAACCGGAATACCGTGATTTGAAGCTATTAGGGGCGCAAAATACTGTGCCCTGATTTTTTGCCTGGCCATAATTGCAGTAGGGCGTCATGGCGGGCGTTTATCACCACCAGGTTTGTGGGGTAGAATAGGAGAAATGTGACCCCAATGGTAAGGTGGTTGTGACACCAGTACGTCGCCAGTATTTGAAAATCAAGCACTCCTATCCCGACGCCATTGTCCTGTTTCGCTTGGGTGACTTCTACGAGACCTTCGACGGCGACGCGCAGTTGGCCGCGCGGGAGTTGGAAATCACCCTCACCTCCCGAAGCATGGGCGAAGTCCTCAAGGTGCCAATGGCAGGAGTCCCAGCACATGCGCTGGAGTCTTATTTGGCCAGGCTCATCAAGAAGGGCCATAAAGTCGCCATTTGTGAACAACTCAGCGACCCGGCGGCCTCCAAAGGACTGGTGGAGCGGGATGTGGTGCGCGTGGTGACTCCCGGCACGGTGGTGGAGTCGGGGCTGCTGGAGCAGAAGACTAACAATTATCTGGCGGCGGTGATTGAAGACGGTGACATTGCCGGGGTGGCCTACGTTGACATAACCACCGGAGAGTTTGCCACTACACAACTGCCGGTTATGGGGTTATCGGTGGAATTGGCACGTATTGCCCCGGCAGAAGTCCTGGTTCCAGACGAACAGGGGCAATTATTACGCACGGGTGATCAAATGGCTGTTGGGGGTCAGCATTTTACTCCGGTAAACGCATCCTCCTTTGATTTTAACTTCTGTAGAGAAGCCCTCCTGAGCCAATATAAAATCCTGTCGTTGGAGTCGTTTGGCTGTGAGGGAGTGCCTTTGGCGGTAAGAGCGGCCGGTGCGATTATTGACTACCTGGGTCGCACTTACAAGACGGCCAAACCGCAATTGGGACCGCTGAGCACTTATTCCACCGCCGCCTACATGACCCTGGACGCCCCAACCCGGCGTAACCTGGAACTGTTCGAGGCCGGGCGTGCGGGCAGCAGCCAGCTATCTCTGCTGGCTGCTCTTGACCAAACAAAAACCCCGATGGGTGGCAGGTTGCTCCGCCGCTGGCTGGGTCAGCCGTTGCTGGACCTGGCGGAATTGAGCCGTCGGTTAGACGCCGTGGAGTTTTTCCACCAGGATGCGTTCCTGCGGCGTGCGGCTTTGGATACGCTAGCTAAAATTGCCGACCTGGAGCGGGTCTGTGGCCGGGTTCAAGCGGGGACAGCCGCGCCTCGGGAATTGCTGACATTGAAGTCAGGAATAGAAGCGTCAGCTGTTTTGGCAGAGCAGTTCAAGAGTAACGATAGCGGATTATTATCCTGGTTGGGTCAGGAATTGGTGCCGCTACCCGAGGTGGTTGCTTTGATTGACGACTCCATTGCTGCTGAGCCCTCCGGTAGCGTAGGCGAGGGAGGCGTCCTCCGGCCGGGATTTTCTGCCGACCTAGACCACTTGAAGGCAGCCTCCAACGACGCCCGAGGGTTCATCGCCGGATTGGAGCAGCAAGAGCGGGAGAGTACCGGGATCAAGAACCTGAAAGTCGGGTACAACCATGTCTTTGGCTACTACATCGAAATCAGCAACGCCAACTTGTCGCAGGTTCCTGAGGATTATATCCGGCGTCAGACGCTGACCAACGGCCAGCGGTACATGGTGCCCGAATTGAAGGAGTATGAGTCTCTAGTGCTGACCGCCCGGGAGCGTATTGAGGAGATGGAGCGGGATCTCTACCGGCTGGTGTGCGGCCAGATTGCCGAATCCGCAGGGGCGATTATCCGGTTGGCCCAAGGCGTGGCCCAGGTGGACGTGTTCGCCGGGTTGGCTGAGGTGGCGGTTAACAACCAATACGTGCGCCCGGAGATTAATCAGGGCGACCTGGTGTCCATCAAGGACGGGCGTCATCCGGTCGTTGAACAAGTCCTGGATACTGGCTCCTACGTCCCAAACGACGTCTATCTTTCCAATGACGACGCTCAAATAATTGTCCTGACCGGCCCCAACATGGCGGGGAAGTCCACTTACATCCGGCAAGTTGCCATCATCACACTGATGGCGCAGATCGGGAGCTTTGTGCCTGCCGCCGAGGCGACCATCGGCCTGGTCGACCGCATTTTCACCCGTGTTGGATTGCAGGACGACCTGACCACTGGGCAGTCTACTTTCATGGTGGAAATGGTGGAGACCGCCGCCATACTGAATCAAGCCACTCCGCGATCGTTGCTGATTCTTGATGAGATTGGTCGGGGCACCAGCACCTACGATGGCTTGTCCATCGCCAGAGCGGTAATTGAACACCTGCACAATGAATCCAGGCTGCGTTGCAAGTCCCTATTTGCCACTCATTACCATGAGCTAACTGAACTGGCTGACACCCTGCCGCGAGTGCGTAACTTTAACGTGGCAGTGGCTGAAGAAGGTAACGACGTGGTGTTTCTGCACCGGATTGTCCCTGGTGGCGCTGACCGGAGCTATGGGGTGCATGTCGCCAGGCTGGCCGGGCTGCCCCCGGCTGTGGTCCACCGTGCCTGGGAGATTTTGTCGGACCTGGAGCAGCCATCATCGGCTAAAAAATCTTCGGGAAAGCGCAATGCTAGATCTGGCCCGCCGGTGTTGCAGATGCCCTTGTTTGGCCGGTCCCAACCGCTGGTGGGGGAAGTGCTGGGTGTGGACATCGCCAACCTGACCCCTTTGGAGGCGATCAACAAGCTGTATGAGTTGCAGGAACAAGCCAAAGGTATGAACGAGACCGCGTGAAAGCGGGCACCGCGCTGGGATTGTTAGCCCTTTCCTCCTGTGCTTACGGCCGTTAGAATTTGGCCTAGACTTCAAATCAGGATGTGATTATGAGTGAGAAAGTAGGATTTTACACTTGGCCACGTTGATCCACCTGCCGCAAAGTGAGAGAGTTGCTCTTACAAAAAGGTATGGAATTAGAGGAACGAGACTTTTTCAAAGACCGCTTCACCGAGAAAGAAATTCGCGCCCTGGGTTCGATGGTCGGATTGTCGGACATGTTTGCTTGGCGCAGTCCCAGCTTGAAGCAGATGGGCTTGGTTGGTCAGGACATCGCCGAAGACGAGATGGTCAAGCTCATGCTGCGAGAACCCAGGCTGGTGCGCCGCCCTTTGATCAAGATTGGCGACCGTCTGTTGCTGGGCGGCAACATCAAGATTATTGAAGAGGCTCTTGCTGGCCCATGAGGGTCAGGTCAGTTGGATGTGGCTGGCGAAGCTGAAACTGAATGTACACTGGCCGGTAACCGCCTTGCCACTGGCCGCAGTTGGAGATGTAATATAATCATGCTAATATAGCCGCCTGTGCAACGAACGGAGCGGTCAATTATAAGCAAGAGGACTTACATTCCCTGATGAAAATATTCTTCGATGTCGACTACACGATTCTAGGTCTGGATGATTCGCTTAGACCCGGCACCACTGACACCTTCCAAAAACTGATGGATGACGGGCACGAAATTTATATCTGGTCGGGCATGGGCGAGCGCTGGGAAGTTATTGAAAAGCACGGCTTGAGACCCTACGTCAGCGGGGTTTACGAAAAGCCCACCCACCATTTTCACGAGCGATTGGAAGAGATGAAGATCCCCTTTGAGCCGGAATTTGTCATTGACGATTATCCGGAGGTAGTGGCGGCCTTTGGCGGCGTGTGGGTCCCGCCTTATTTCTTCGCCCGCAGTGTTGACCAGCAGATGGGGCGGATTTACGATATTATCTGTGACTTTGCCCGCGAGGGAACTTCGGAAGACCGCCAGTACCGGCCCAAAGGAACCAAGCTACCGCTATTTTAGCCATCTTTGCTAATCTCTTCGCCGTATAATAGGCGAGAAACGGTTTACTGCCATGCTGATCAAGGTTTTGGAACCTGAACTAGCCTCCCAAATTGCCGCTGGCGAGGTGGTGGAAAGGCCGGTGTCGGTGGTGAAGGAGTTGGTAGAAAATTGCCTTGACGCCGGAGCCACCCAGATAACCGTTGAGATCAAGGGTGGGGGAGTTGACCAGGTACGGGTCATCGACGACGGTGAAGGTATCCCTGCCAATCAGGTCGCGTTGGCCTTTCAACACCACGCCACCAGTAAGCTAACTCATCAAGAACAACTGGACTCCATAGGCACCCTGGGTTTTCGCGGTGAGGCCATTCCAAGCATCGCCGCCGTGTCCCAAATGACTCTGACAACCCGTCCCCGCGACGCCAGCGGTGGCCAACAGGTTCGATATCAGTGGGGACAAAAGCTCAGCGAAGGTGCCCAAGGATGCTCTCCGGGCACTGCGGTGACGGTTAGTGATCTCTTCGGAAACCTGCCCGCCCGCCGCAAATTCCTCAAGTCTAACTCGGCTGAGACCTCCCGCATTCGAGAACTGATTAACCGGTACGCTCTGGCCTACCCGGAAGTCCGGTTTCAACTAGTAGTCGAAGGGCGCGCCTTAGTAGCAACCCCAGGCAGCGGCAACCCGGCAGAGGCATTGCTGGCGGTTTACGAGACAGACATAGCTTCTGGAATGCTGCGCGTGCAAACAGATGACCCTGAGAGCGGCTATGGCGTAGATGGTTTCGCCAGTGCGCCCCGACTGAACCGGGCTAACCGCACCTATATGACCTTCTTTATCAACCGCCGCTGGATTCAGAGCCGGATGCTTTCCTTTGCGCTGGAAGAAGCGTACCACGGCTTGCTGCCGGAGCGACGCTATCCGCTGGCCGCGCTGAATCTAACCCTGCCCTATCCCGATGTAGATGTCAATTCCCACCCGGCCAAGCGGGAAGTGCGGTTCCTCGATGAAAGTAAAGTCTATTCGACGTTACAGCGGGCAGTGCGGGCCGCCTTGATTGCCGATTCCCCTGTGCCGGTCTTGGGCCGCTCCAGGGCCGATATTAACCAGTTGTCATCTGCTCATGCTGCGGCCTCACCCAGCTTTTTTCGCAGTGCCTTCGATCGATCAGGAAGCGGTGCTGGAAGTCGCACAAACCTAGATTCCGGACCCTTGACTGCTACAGGATTCACTCCTCAGGAGGCCCTGCCTGCACTGAGAGTAGTCGGCCAGGTACGGCTGACCTACATCGTGGCCGAGGGACCTGATGGGATGTACCTGCTCGACCAGCATGCCGCCCACGAGCGAGTGTTGTTTGACCGAATTGTACGAAATGCGTCTGATCGCTCGCCGGAGTCTCAGCCGTTACTCTCACCAATGACTGTGGAGCTGACCCCAAGCCAGACCGAGGTATTTCACAACAATCTGGCGTTTTTAGCATCCTATGGGTTTGAGGTGGAGCCTTTCGGGGAGAATAGCTATCTTTTGCGGGCGGTGCCGAGCGTAATGACATCCCAGAACCCAGCCCAGTCGCTGGTCGATATTTTGGACATGGTTGCGTTTGAAGGGTTGTTACGCCAGCATGATGACATTCTGGCGGCCTCGATTGCCTGTCACAGCGCTATTCGGGCGGGAAAGGCATTGACCGAGCCGGAGATGCGGGCCTTGTTGGAAGAACTGGAGGTCACCGACAATCCTCACACCTGTCCTCATGGCCGCCCGACGTTAATTCATTTCAGCGAATACCAGATGGACCGTGAGTTTGGGCGGCGCTAGGCCCGGCGCGGAATTTCAAAAGAAAAAGCCAATCTCACATCTCTACTACAAGAGCGTGGCTCTTGCTCGGCTTTGATAGACGGGCAGGTGCTAACCGCGGCGGGGGTCTTTGCGCGGGTCTTGCGCCGGATGGAATATTGAGCCCACTTCTGGAAATGCCTGGTCTTTAGCCGCGGTTTCTCGTTTACTCAGTCCGATCAGCCCACCGGACACGCCAGCCAAGGCAGTAACACCAAGGCCCAGCTTGACCAGGAAACTTCGCCGAGACTGCCCGTTGGGTTTTAAATCTGAAGACACTAGCCACTCCAATCCTGTCACTAACGTTTAGGCATTGCCAGCCAATTCCACTGGCTCATTTTACCGCGTAGCCCAGCGTTTGGGAACAGCCCGCTTACTTGAATGTGGATCAATTTGGTTCACATTATTCTGGCGTAAGCCGGTATCCATATTTGAGTCTAAACACCGCGTGTAATTAGACATCGGCCTTCGCAGGTGTGACCAAAAGACACCTGTTGTAGGCACGGCAATCTGGTACAAAACGGATTTTGCCCCTCCACACTACTCCAAATCCTCCATCACCATTCGCGCCACCTGCCGCCCCATGCGAACCGAATAATTGGTGCCCCTGTCTTCAGGGTAAATCTGTGTGGTATTGGCCAGGTACAGGTTTTTGATCGGCGTTCGGTGGTTGGGTATCTGCTGGCTGTAGTTCAGTCCGATGATGGGTTGGGCGCCGTCCACCTTGTGGTAGTGATCCTCAATTATCCACGATCTATCGAAGTCGGGGTTGATCTTTTTCAGATGCGGGATGTAGGTTGTCAACAGTTCTTCCTGGGGCATCTGATACAGATCGCTTTGCCGACTGAGGTAGTTGGTGACGTAGACAATGTGATTATCGCCGTAGAGGGATTTGTCGATCATGTTGGTGTGCTCGATAACTCCCACAAAGGGCAATTCCCGGTCGGCGATGTTCAACCAATACATGTTGGACAGAGGCCGGTCCAGCACTAGAATGATCAAAACCGCCGACAGATAATTGGTCGTCGTTAACAGTTCCAGATAGTCTGCTGGCAGCGTCGGCACCAGCCTGGGAAGGATATATGAGGGTGTGGTGGTGATCACAGCGTCGTATTCTTTTCGTTGCGCCTCGCCGTCTCCAATCCGCACCCTCACTCCGGTGGCTGCGCCGTCTTCAACCGTTATCTGCTCGACGCCAGCCTGAATATGCACATTCCCGCCCTGTTGCTCGATTCGTTGGGTCAACGTGTCGAACACCTCACCGAAGCTACCCATTGGGTAGCCCAGGCGTTCCTTTTGCAGGCTATTCCCCCGTGAGGCTACGCGCAAATAAATCTTGCCCCACAGCCAGGTCATGCTGATCTGATCGTAATACTCGCCGAATTTGCCGCGCAGCAAGGGCTCCCAAATGACTTGATAAGCCTCCTGACCCATATGGCTAATAATCCAGTCGCGGGCGGTGACACTTTCAAACTTGCGCCAATCTTTGGTCTTTTGCATTACGAAGGTCCAAAAACCTACCCTGAGCCGTTGAATCATGGATAGAGGCGTGAAACGGAGGAGATCCAAGGGGGTGGAGAACCTCCAGATCTTGCCGCTGTTGTACAACCCCACTTTGGATTCCAGCCAGGCCATCCGATGTCCCAGGCCAATTTCATGAATCAAATCTACAATGTCGGTATCGCTGACAAAGAGATGATGGTATCCCCGTTCCAATTGGCTGCCGCCCACCGGGAACGTCGAAGCCTGGCCGCCCAGGAATGGCGCTTGTTCAAATACCTCGGCGTAGTGACCTTGCTTGGTCAGTTCGTAAGCGGCGGCCAGACCTGCTGCGCCCCCGCCAATGATGCCGACTCTCACGGGGTCTCCTCGGTTGTAATCTGCAGTCCGCCGCCGTATCCGGGAGTCAATTTGGCATCGGCGTCGGGAGGTGCATCCGCCAGACCTCGAAGCGAGAGGTTTTGCTTCCAAAGGAGGGCCAGGCCAACTAGATTTACCGGCAGCCATAGCGCTATTAGATGCAAAAATCCGGCGTAAACCGCGCCCACCGACGCGCCCACGCCTAGCACTAGCAGAGTCTGTTGGGCGGCTAGCTCAAATGGCCCAATCCCGCCGATGCTGGTGGGCAGTGCGCTGGCCAAATTGGAGGTGGCAGTTAACAGCAGTAGCGCCAGCAACAGAATCCAAATGGATTCGAAGTAACTGTCGATGCCGAAGGAATAACTGACCAGGAAATACATAGACCCTTCGAGCAGCCAGACCGGTAGGGACAGTGCGAACACTGCCAGGTGTTTTTTGGGAGAGCTGAGGACCGAAAGCCCTCCGATGAAGTTAATTGCCAGATGCCGGGCTTTTGGGCGAATCACGGGTGGAGCTGCTCTTAAAGCCAAATCCAACAACCGCAAGAACCCGGGGAAGGTGGCAAATGTCAGCACGGCTAGGGCGGTCAGGAATAGGGCAACCACCCCGATGGCTAGGGCGATGGCGGTGGTTCGATACGTCTCACCGGTTGCGTCGAACTTGCCCAGAAGCAATAAAACGGGCGCGGATATTGCGGCAAAGGCCAGCAGAGTTACTCCGTCGTAAACCCGCTCAATTGCAATGGTCGCCAACGCTGAACTCCCGCTAACCTTTTCCCTGCGTGCTAAGTAGTAAGACCGCACTAACTCGCCCAGTCGGGCTGGCATCAAGTTATTGGCCATATAGCCAATTATTACGACCGGATACAGTCGGTTCACCGGCAGGGAAGCTAGCGGCGACAGCAAGAACCTCCAGCGAATCGCGCGAAAGTATACCGCCAAAAAATAAATCCCAACGGCCGGAACCGCGTACAGGTAATTGGCTTCTGCCAGCGAAGTGGCAATCTCAGTCAGGTTGACGTTATAAGCCAGCAGGAGCAGGGAAAATATGCTGACCCCCAAACCCAGCCACAATTGCCAGTTGTTGATGTTCAATAGAGATGACCCTTGGCGTTGGTCCTTGATTGCGTCATCCAGATATTATCCCACAGGCGCGGGTACGTTTAGCCTTCCAGAGAACATTAAAACAGAGAACATCATTTACGGATATAGCTGTAATACTCCGAGCTATACCAGTCCCTTTTCAGGTCTCGGAACAGAATGTAGTTGATGGCTCCCCGCCAGGCTGCGCGGCTCTTGGCAGAGTCCCTGAAGAACGCAAAATCTTTGGAAAGCTCCTCAATGGGCCTTTCAGATTGCCTATCTTCAGCCGGTCGGCGGTAGCTTTCTGGAAACCACAGCAAATTTCTCATTGGCTCTGACTTCTCGTGGCCGTCCAGAAGTTTGGTCTCATCGCCGATGTGATTCGCGGTCAATAAGAGCGCGGTTGAGCCCGCACTTTCTGATGCCGGGTTGCAGCTGTCGTTCCAACCGTCCTCTTTTTCGTCTTTGAAGCAGGTAAAGTGCAATGTGCCTGCGCTAGACTCGCCACGGACATACCACTGAAAGGGATACCAGAGGTCATAGTCTACTTTAACGGCGCTTTTACTCGTGGTCAGGAAGACATCTTGCTGGAGGTCTCGATGGGTCTTGGGCAGATCTGCACTGCCCTGGGCGTATACCAGAATTTCTGGATGGGAGTCGTCAAAGGTGTAGGCGGCGCGGAAGGCGGTCCAGGTTCCGAAAACCAACAGCAATGCCGCAGTGCTGAGCCCGACCAGCGCTGGCCCCGACCGTGAATTGCCGCGCCGGATCAACAGGGCGCAGGAAATTGCCACAGCAGCTACGCTGATTAATACCAGCAAATGGATGGTGGAGAAATCGGCACCGAAATGTAAATAATGTCTCAGTGAGTAGACGCCGCCAACAATTGCTAGGGGCGTCAGTATCACCAGGAAGATCGTACCGTGGGCGATAGCGTCGCGCCAGCAGACTCGCTCAGTCAGTTCACCGATGTACTTGCCCGACAGCAGAATGAAGGGCAATGTAATGTTCACCAAAAGCCAGGGCATCTTCTCGCTGGCGATAGTGTAGGCCAGTAAGCTCAATCCGCCCCAGAACGCAAGGGCCAGACCAAAGATGGCGCCCTTTTTAAAGAAATAGACCGCCCCAATAACCCCAAATACCACGGGCAGAATTTCGTACACGGAGAGTCCTACAAAGTAGTAATACCAGGGCTGGTTGCCGCGGGCGACTTCCTGCTGGGCTATCCAGTACCCCATGCCCTGCCAGACCCCGCTGAACGCCCCAGCCCAGTTGGTAAACAGCGTGGTATACAGGGTCAGCCAAATCAGATAGAAAATGGTAGCGCAGGCTAGCCAGACTCCTCCACGCCAGGCCAGACCCAGTACGGCGGATACTGCTAGAGCAACAATCAGGATGCCCCCGGCCACGATGAAGTTGACTGGAATGCCATTAAGCGAGGTGTCTATCTGGATGCCTGAGGGTAGCACGTTATTTACCACAGAGCCCACGTTAACTACCGGGGTCAACAGCGCGGCATAGATCAACGCCAACGCCGCCGGGCCTATAATCAGTAGTAGACTCTTGCGCCAGTGCTGGCGTTGTATCAATATAATGCCAATGGAGATGACTGACAGCGCGCCAGCCAGGGGAATGTCAACCAACAAAGGCGGGTTCTCTGAGGCTATGAACTGGCCCAAGGGGCGATATATTGCTATGACCACCGCAGCCGATACCGCCAACGGCGTGGCCACTCCTGGCAACAGCGACTTAGCTGACCATCCGTTGGGCCTAGTAATCCAAAGCAAAACGACGATTAATAGCAGTGGTGCTATGGCGTGAATCCAGACTGGCGGGGAATATACCGGCAGTATCACCAGCGGCCCCGCCCAGTGCGGCGCGCCCACAATGCCTCCCGCCACGCCGTCTGGGTTGACCAGGGTTAGTCCAAACAAGCCTTGAAACAGACCGGCTATCGCCGACCATTGGGGCAGAGTAAGCGTAAATATCAGCAGAAAGAACGCGGCGGGCCCGGTCAGGTGCGATATTTTGGCTCTTCTGAACACCAACGGCGCTATCTGAGGAATCGCCAGGAAAAAGGCCAGCGCACCGAAGATTAACACGATAAAGTAGGCCGTCTCTTTGGTGGCGAACATAAAAGCTAGGATGGCCGATGTCAGGTACAAATATCGATCTTTCTGATCGTGGGCGTACCGCCATAGCAGCACCAGCAGGGCAGTGGCCCAGAAAGCCATGATAATGTCGTTACGCCCAAAGCGGCTGAAATAAAGCAAGGCGGGCGACACCGTTAACATTACGCCCGCTAATAATGAGCCAACCCGCCCCAAATGCTGGCGCAGAAAATAAGGCAATGCAACCAGAGCAACCCCGAACAGAACGTAGCCTAACCGTGAGGTGAAGTCGGTATCCCCGAACACGCGAAATATGAAGGCGACAAATTCAATCTGGAACGGCCCGTGCATCCACGGGGAGTGGATGAACTCTTCCATGTTGGATAATTGCCAGGCGTAATGAAGGTGGATAGCCTCGTCGTAGTGCATGGCGCGCCCGCCTAGTTCCCATAGACGCATTGCTAATGCGGCCACTATCAGGATCAAGAAGCTGACTTCCAGCCATCCGATCCTTCTTTTACAGGAATGTATACTAAAAAAACCGCGCAAATCGTTCCACTCCTAAATCTGTCGGCACATTAAGGGACTTAACAAAATGAGACATATCATTCTGAGGGATTCCCGATTATGTCGGGGCGACAGAAGAATGTGGGGAGGGTTCACGCCCACAACCCCAGACCCTTCGCGCAGTTCATCCTGAGCGGGGCCGAAGGACTCAGTGAAACATGCTATTCGTTAGGTTCGGCGCACTTAATTAATCGTTTATGACATATGTTAGCCTCAGTCTGTTTCGTTGAACAGTTGCCGGTGCTTACTCGGCGGCTAATTGTCAACTTTTTGGTAAATGACTACGCCCGGTGATTCGAAGGAGGTTCTCATAAAGCTGGCGAAATCGGTCAACCCCGAGCCTCCATAGCTGGTGCGCTCTCGGCGTCCTAGGTACACATATCTAACCCCGTATTTATCCAGCACCCGAAGCACTTCCAACTGGTCATCGCTCTGATAGATGCTTGCCACTTCCTCTGCCCGCCCCTCGTACAGTTCGGCGTTTCCCCGCCATTGTTGCTCGTGTCCTGGCCACCCCAGTATGGTGGGTAATCCGGTGCTGGAGGAAATACGTCCGTAGCTGGAGTAGTCATCACCCACTGCCTCTACGATGCGTCCTTTGTCTGCCGTATCCCTCAACCAGACCACCGCCGCGTACTCGGCGGGGTCGGTGCCATTCAGAAATGCCAGTCCATCCAGCGTCTTGTCGGAAAAACGATAACCAGCGGTGATTATGCCCGTCCGGTCGACCAAAGCTCCCGTTGAGTAGTAAATCGACGCCGCCACCATAAGGATCAACACTGCCGCCCAACCATATTGTATAGTTTTGGCGCGAACGCGGTGCGCCCGCCAGTGTGCCTGACAGTAGTACAACCCGTAGGTGCCCACCACCGCCAGCAATAGCCAACACTGAAAGTATACCTTGAACACGGTGTTCATGCGATTTCCGAAGAGGTCTACCAGGAAAAATAATTCGGCGCCCACCAGGAGATAAAATGCCGTTGCCAGCAACAATAACGCAAAGGCAGTTGCGGGGTCCGAGCTATGCCGGATTCGCTGGAGTGCGCTGAAGGCGGCCAAGCCCGCAATGACCAGCCCCGGTATAACCAAGGGCATTCTTCCAAAGATGGTGGGCGCGATTCCGCTAACATCTCCGGTAATTACGGCTACCACCGCAACACTCAATATCCACAACAACAAAGGCACTGCTGAAAGCAATGCCAGCAGCAGGATCGAGGGAGCCTCAACCGCAGTTGGTCGCCTCACGCTAGGAAGCTGCTTCGCCAGGAACTTAATTGCCAGAAGTGAGAACAGGCCCATCACCACCAGGAATAGAAAGGGTCTGGTTCCGGGGCCGGTAACGGGCAGAATTCCGGAAGCCTGGCTGCTGAGGTCCAGGTAGAATGGGAGGAATAGGATCACCGATAGCACAGCAATGGGGGCGATCATCAACACGGAATTAGCTGCAGGTCTAGACAAAAGATTGGCTGTCTCATAGTGCCTATCGCTGCCGGCCTGTCCATACGCCTTGGCGAAGATGACCAGCGCCAGGATGGCGGCGAAAACCGGAAAGTCCCAGGCATTGATAAATGCCAGCGATCCCAGGAGCAGAGCAACCATCCCCGACTCAACCGGATGCCGAATCAGCCAGCCTAGGCCAAGTTGTTCTTTTGTCTGGAGCAAGTTGAGGGCTACTCCCATGAACATGACTAGAAAGGGCAGGTTTACCATGTGGGGATGCAGGTCGCCCAGAATAAAGGAGAAGAAGGGAAATTCGGTAATGGTATAGTCCAGGCTCTGGCCACCCTGCAGCGTGTCGATCACCCGGGTAGCTCGCCACCACCACCCGGGTTGGTCAGGGAACGCACCCGGACTGGCGGCAGCTCCGTCCAATCCTTTGATACCAATCCATTGCCAAAAGCCATCGCCGCCCAAGCCCAGGGAGTTTGCCAATTCCAGGGCTCCTTCCAGGTTGCCGATCAGAATTAGCAAAGCGGTGGCGACCAGGCCAAAATTGATCGCCGCTCTGGCTCTGCCGCCGGAGAGCCGTATCAAGTTGGAGACCAGTCCAAAAACTCCCATCGCCAACAGAGCTGGCACCAGAGCCACCGCCAGGTTGTAACCTACTGGAGAAGCCACTGTGGTCAGCTTGGTGATGGCCGCCATCATAAAATGGCCGAAGTAGTAGTAGCTAATTGGGTGCCCGGCCAGCCAGGGGTCTTCCGGTGGGAAGGATGAACTCTGGAGGATGGCGTTCATAAACGCGAAGTCCATCGGTTTTTCAGTGTGGTTGATGGCAGGAACGTCTGAAACTATCAACAGCCAGAAAATGAAGAAGCCTAGGAAAATCCCTT
>Ga0310345_10003202_pt1 | contig 15738 bp, 9 predicted proteins | sample HC15DNA20500_MG_FD_204667 | JGI IMG/M metagenome (GOLD analysis project Ga0310345, IMG submission 204667) | Marine microbial communities from station ALOHA, North Pacific Subtropical Gyre - HC15-DNA-20-500_MG | ecosystem: Environmental > Aquatic > Marine > Oceanic | place: Pacific Ocean: North... | reverse complement strand
CTAAATTGAATAATCTAATTGATTTATCCAAAAAGGACCCTAAAGCTATCGCCAAGCTTGTTAAAGAAAGTGATGTAGATCCTTTAGAAATCGACAAAGATGCACCCACAGAATACGAACCAACTAACTATTCTATTACAGATAAAGAATATAATTTGGATCGTGTACTCGATGACATCAAAGATACCGAAACATTTAATAAAACCATTAATGTTTTAACTAAGGAATGGGATACAGAAAGTAGAAGTGCTATCTCAGACCAACCTGAAATTATTGGGATTGTTAATGCACATATGGCTAATGGTATTTATGATGAAGTAAACGCAGTATTACAACAGGAAAAAGCATTAGGTAAACTAAATGGAATTCCTGATGTAGAAGCGTATCGACAAGTTGCAGAACATATGAATAAAAATAATATGTTTAAACAACCTGAATCACCTGTTGGGAAGTCGAAAGTATCAAGTAAAACTGACGAAAAAGCTGAGGCTGATCGTGATAAAAAACGAAAAGCAGCAGCACCGGTCAAGCAGACTACTACAAAGAAAGCTCCACCTGATGATAACTTTTTAGGTTTATCAGATGAAGATTTTATGAAGAAGTATGCTGTCCGGTAACTAATCACTATATAAATAGGAGCCTAGTGAAAAATGGCTGGCGAAACTTTATATAATACTCCTAGTCAGGGCACCCCTGCTGGATCTGCTTCCAGTATAGGCGCCCAGGCGGTAATGGACTATTATTTCAAAAAAGCTCTTATTGCTGTTCGGGATCACCAGTATTTCATGCCTTTGGCTGATGTACGAGCGATGCCTAAGCATATGGGTAAGAAGATTAAGCAGGATGTCTACGTTCCTTTGATTGATGTAGCAAATACAGGTACTCAGGGACTAGATCAAGATGGATTGTACGACCAAGCTACAAAAGATACCTGGACTGGCTGGAACTCTTCTGGTGTTGTAGTAGATGATGCTTATGGATCTGAAACAGCTGCTATAGCAGGTTCTGGTGTAGTAGACGTTGCACGAAATGACCAAAATTTTTATGGTTCATATAAAGATATTGGTGCCATTAAAAAGAAGATCCCAACTTTACGTGAGAACGGTGGTCGTGTTAACCGAGTAGGTTTCACGCGTACTCAAGTTGAAGGGGATTTGCTTAAACGTGGTTTTTTTACTGAGTATACTCAAGAATCAATGGACTTCGATTCTGATGCAGATTTGTTGTCCCACATTGTTGAGGAAGCTCTTGTAGGTGCTAATGAATTGACTGAAGCTGAGCTTCAGAATGATTTGATTACTACCGCAACTTCTGATGGTACGGCTTTCTATATGTCTGGTGCTGATGGAGTTGAAGTTGGTGGTACTTTAGAAGTTGATGAAGTTGTTAATTACACAACTATGATGAATCTTTCTATTGCTTTGGATGATGCTAAATGTCCTAAGCAAACAAAGATTATTAGTGGTTCTCGTATGATTGATACTAAAACCATTAATGGTGGTCGAGTTATGTTTATTGGAACTGAGTTAATTCCTATAGTACGTAAAATGAAAGATATTGCAGAGACAACTGTTGGTTCAGCTTTTGTTGGCGTAGAAAAATACGCTGACGCTGGCACTATTATGCATGGTGAAATTGGTTCTATTGATCAATTTCGTATTGTTGTAGTTCCAGAAATGCAGTATGACCGTTTAGGTGGTGCTGCTGGCGGAACAACTGATGGTACCGGTAAAGATGGTGCTGATATTTATCCAATGCTAGTTGTTGGAGATGGCGCATTTACTACTATCGGTTTTCAAACTGATGGCAAGAGTGTTAAATTTACCGTTAATCATAAGAAGCCTGGTAAAGAAATTGCTTCTTTAGATGATCCATATGGTGAGGTAGGGTTCTACTCCATCAAATGGTATTACGGCTTTATGGCACTTCGTCCAGAGCGTTTAGGTATTATTTGGACTGCTCTAACGTCAACAGGTCCGTAGTAGTTATTATTGTTTAATCGTCCCTCCGACCGCTGCTCGCAGAGTAGCGGGAGGGGGAGACTTTTTAATAGGAGAATGTCATGGCTGGCGGATTAATAGGTAAAGCTGCTAAATTAGTAAAAGGTAAAAGTAGAAGCTACACCAAGAAAAAACCTAATAAGAAAACTAGGAAAGCAAAAAGCAGAGCTGAACCGACAAAAGAACCAAAAAGACCTAAACATGAGGAGAAACCGGGAAAAAGTGTAAAGAAAAGACAATTGAAGAAAAATCTTAAAAATGTAGGGAAAAAAGATCCTGATAAGTGGGTACAATGGGGTGAAGCATCAATGGCACATTCTCCAGAAGATATGCGTAGGTGGGAGAAAATGAAAGGATCATGGAAAAAAGGCGGTAGAATAAAATCAATGTAATTATCAGATTACAAGGAGACAGTCATGGCCGCTAGATTACTTAGGAAAGCTGTAAAAAAGAAAAGTCGAAGTTATACTAAGAAAAAACCTAGTAAGAAAACTAGAGTAGCACGAAACAAAGCAAAAAAGCGTAGAGACTTGGAATATGATATAGCTTCAGAAGATCGTGCTTTTAATAGCCCACAATATGGGCGGTTAAGTAAGAAAGACTTTAAACAAAAACCACCCACTAAAAAAAGTAAAGATGATATACCATTTTAAAGGAGAATAGTTATGTGGCAAGTACTACCACATCTAGCGAGACAAGCAGGAAACGCAATCAGAGCAGCTGGGGGAGGAAAAAAAGGTTTCGACAAAGTTAGAAAAGCACATCCTAAATGGTTTAAAGACACTGGTAAAAGAACAACAACTAAATTAGATAACAGAACAGGTAAACCAGTATCTGGATCAGGTGCAAAAAAATCTGCACCTAAAGCTGCATCTACATCTAGAGGAGGCTGGAACAGTGTACCTGCCAATATTAAAAAGAAACTTCTAGCAGGAAATACTAAAGGAATGAGTCCAGAACAAGTAGCAAAGTACAGAACTCTGTATAAAAATAGAAACTAATAATAGGAGGAAGTATGGAAGACACTACATCAGCAGTTCCCATTAACTCAATGACAGACGAAGAAATACGACAAGAGTTAACAGATAACGGAGTTACGTTACATCATAAAACTGGAACAAAGAAGCTTGCTTCTACTCTAGCTGACGTTAGAACTAAAGAGTATACAGAAGATACTAAAACATCTACATCTAATCTTTCTGGTTCTACTGAAGCGTCTAGAGCTGCAAAAGCAAAACATTTAGCAGCCATGCAAACTAAAGAAAAATTAGCTATGAAACTTGTTCGTGTAGTAGTTACTCCTAATGACCCTAATATGGCTAACTACCCAGGACTTATTTTTAGTGTAGGTGCTTCAGGACTTAATAATGGACGAATGATTAAAAAGTTTGTTCCTTTTAATAATGAAGAAGGATGGCATGTCCCGGTAATTCTTCTTAATCAGATTGAAAATGGTCAGATGCAGAAATTTAAAACTGTAGTTAGACCTAATGGTGAAAAAGTTTTGGAACCATATTTAACTAAGAAATTTAATGTACGAATTTTAGACCCTCTTACTGGAGAGGAAGTAGAAAAAGTTCTCGCAGCTAGTAAAGCTGCAGGCTTTAGTGTAGGAGCCACTAACTAATGACTATTTCTATTGTTAATTTAACCCAGAATGTTGTTACAAGTGCCGATAATATAGTAACAGGTACCGGTATATTTGATGACATGATGACAACTGTCAATGCTCATATGGCTGCTCAGTTTAATCTAGGTCGAATTACTGGTAGTGATTACGCAACAGTATACCTAACAGCTATACAAGCTACTGTGCAACAAGCTGTAGCTTATACAATAGGCGCACAAAAAGGTAACGCTGAGGAATCTCTATTATTTCAAAAAGAAGTCACAGAGTTTGCACAAACTGAACAAGAAACAAAAGTAGCTCCTACAGCTGGTAGTGTTGTTGGTAAAGCAAATAGTTTAGTTACTGAACAGGCAAAAGGTTTTCAATGGAATGCAGATCAGAAATACCTTAAAACTCTTTTAGATGCCTGGGCTATTAATATTTCTACTGCAGGTACGGCTTCTACAGGAGTAAATGCCTTAAACACAACAGGTACAGGTAATATTAATACCCAAATAACTAACGCCGAGCCTACCTAATAGGAGGCGTTTAATGAGTTTTATAGGCAGTATTTTTTCAGCAATAGTAGATATTATTGTATCAATAGTCGAAACTGTTATACAAATAGTTGAACTGATTATACAAGCCATCATGGTACTACTTGGTTTTGATGGTGGAAGTACCCAGATTATTGAATACTTTGAAGTACATAATATCCCTCTGTTTGAAGATGTAGATAAGAAGAACCCCCTCCTAAATTCACTTATCCGTAGTATTCTAAATGGTCAAGATCTTATCAGTAATCTTATTTATCACAGTGTATTTCGTAGTCTTAAGGGTAATGTACAAGATTTTATGAATTTTATAGATAATGGGAATTATTTCGAAAATTTCCCTACTGTAGAATCCTATATTTTAACTATAGATTATACTGAGTTAACAGCCGCATTAAATACTCTCAACGGTGTTCCGTGTACTCCTGAAGGATCTTATTTAAGAGCATTGTCAAAAGTTGATTGGGTTAAATACTGGCTTCAAGAAAATAAAGAATACAATGTAGGAACTAATACCATAGGAGTGGATTACTCTACAACGAGTGAAGATACCGTTACAATAACCCCGTCTACTAATAACTTTGATATTGATATAATTGGTGAAGTAGCTACTGCGGATGCAGGAACTATTAATGCAGTAGCTATTGATACAGATACGGTTACGGTAACCCCATCTACTAATCATTTTGATATTGCTATAACTAGTGAAATAGCTTCTTCAGATACTTTAAAAGCTATTGCTTCTAGTATAGGCTCCCAACCGTTACAAGTTAATCTTAATACAATTGTTTATAATTCAGGCGCAGATACCTACACAGTTCAAGTGTATAATGCCGCAGGTTTAGTCCTAACTCTTCCGTATACAGTACCTACTAAACCAACACAATTACATTACGTTTCTACTTATTACAGAGATAGCGCTCCTTCGAGACGCTACTTATTTATTTATCAAGTAGGATCGGGAACATATACTGATCTAGATACTATAGAAGAACCTATTGATATAGATGGTACTACTATTGAAGCACTTCCTTGTATTCCATTAAGACTAAGTAATTCTAATTACACTACTTTTGGTGCAACTAAAGCCGAACAAATTGAAGATTTACTAGATATAATCCATTTAGATGCTGAAACAGTTCTTGATACGATTTTAGAGGAATCAGGTATTCCTGGGGGAGATTTAGATCATATCTATGTGAACTTTGGTGTACGAATGTGGGATACTTCTCAGGCAGGAATGTCATATTTATATACTATGTTTGAGAATTTATATCCTGCACAGGGAGTTACACAAGGTACTTACAATGATTCCCCAACAGGAGATGATAAACCGCAGAATAATATAATAATTACAACAGACGATAATAAATTAGCATATCAATGGTCATATATTACATTCGAACATACTAGCTTAGCTGCTATTGATGCAGATAGTGGAAGTGTTGAAAATGGCATATATTATTCAGATATGTCTAAATTCGATGCTGATGGCATTTTAGTATACAACTATTTCGTTTCTTCTGGAAAAGGGACCTATAACGTAGGTTATAAAGCAGATGATCTGGATGAAGTACAGGACTTTCTAGACGGCAGTGGTGTGCCTAATCCAGGTGATACTAGTACAGAAGCAGCGAATTGGTTACAAGTAACTACCCGCCTTTCTTATAATAATCCTAGTCCTGTGTTACAAGAAGCAGATGGTGTTACTGCTGATTTAAAACATTTAACTCCTGATCTGGTGTATGAAAATAATGGTTCAGGTGTATTACGATTAGTTCAACAAGCTTCGCATGAGACAACTGTAGGACAATCAATAACTTATTATTGTGTTAAACCTTCAGGATTAGATGCCTATACAGTAGTTGCTCCAATTTCTACTTGTAGAGTTGTTGATGGGTCTAGCGGACACTTTAGAGTAGTTAAATTTAATCTTGGGAATAAAATGGATCTAATGGTCCCATTTATTCACACTTTTATCAAAAACTTATCCAATGATAAAGTTAGTAAACTCTTTTTAGCAGGAGCCCACGCATCCATATATGTAGCTCATTATGAAGTTATTGTGCACGAAGGTATGAGTTTTCTTCAAGCTCTGGTAATTATTGTTATTGTTGTAGTTATAATAGTGTTTGCGCCGGAAATTGCAGCTTATTTAGGAGAGGCATTAGGAAATACTTTAGCAGGTCAGCTAGTTACAGCTATAGGAGCAGGGGCGTCTTTAGGTACTATTGCAGGTATTATACTTTCAGCATTACCTGGCTTACTTTTTGATTTCGTTGTTCAAATGGCTATTCAGATGATTATTACAGAAATAGCTGGAGATAATGAAGGACTAGCAATGCTTCTTAATTTAGTTGCTATGGTGGGTATGTCCGCATGGCAAGGTAATGTTACATATGGATCAGCTCCAAATACAGCACCAGTAGGTAGTTATGGAAATACAGGAGGCTGGCAAATAGGACAGGGAGGAGGTAGTTTAAATACAATTTCTTCAGGTGGGTCTATAAATCCTCAAGGATTTCAGTTTACTAATATGACATCCTTTAATTTTAGTGGTGTTTTAGATCCTATGAATCTTGCAAAGTATGCTCTTGCAGCTTTAAAAGGCATAGGATCTATGTCAAGTATGAGTGTTAATACATTAGCTGAAGAAATGTCTGCAGAAAGATCTGCTTGGAATAGAGAAAGACTAGGATTGCAGAGTGAAATTGATGCACTAGAAGATTCTACTGATGTATATTCAGGTATTGATCCTCTCAGAACTCCTTTGGGAACAGTTAGAGTAGCAAAAAATACACGATTATCAGGAGAATATTTTATTAAAGCAACGGTAACTGAGTGGCATGCAATAAATACTGTTGTTCCATTCATGTCACCATTCGACACGGATTATTATGCTTCTATCTACGCATAAGGATAGACAATTAGATTAAATATAGGTAATATTACATATTATATTAGTAGTAGTATATAAGGAGATAAAATTATGGCTCTAGATCAAATTCAACCAGGACCCATCATGACAACGGGATCAAGACAAAGACACCCGGTGTTCTTACCTGAAGACTATGAAAATCGTGGTGGTGGTTCAATGGCAGACCGACAACTTCAATTTAATATGGACCCAATAAATATTCAAGCACCACCCCCAGGTCCTGGTTCTTTAGGTCAAGGTGGATATGGTTTAGGAGATTTATGGGGTGGTATGAAAAATATTGGATCATGGGCGGGTAAGAATGCTGGGGGTATATTTGATGCATTGAAAACAGGGTATGATATATACAATAGGGAAAGTTTTATAAAACCTATGATGGAAAGACAACAACGAAGAGCTGAAGATTTATGGAATACACAAAAGCCTATGATGGAATATAATTTAGCATCAGCAAGAAGAAATGAAGGAAGAGCAGACGCTTATCAAGTAGATCTTTGGAATGCACTTAGTCGTAAAGAAGGCGAAGCAGAAAGAACATATGCTTCTGGATCGCCTCAAGTTTCATACGTTTAGGAGAATATATCATGGGTTGGAGAGATGCCGCAAAACAAATAGCAGTAGGAAATCCTGCTGCTGGATTAGCAGTAGAAGCAGATATTGTTAAACAACTTATTGCAGAAAGCGAAAAAACTCCAGAGGCTCTTAGTCAATTTGTTAATCGACAAAAAGAGAGAACTACACAAAATTTACTTGGTGAGATGCAATCTGTCAATACTGGAAATCCTCTTACTGACCAACAAATACGTGAGACTATGTTAAAAGACAGAGGTATGGGTCTTTATGACATGGGAAAACTTAATATAGCAATGCCATTAATGGAAAAAACAGGCAAAGCTGAGTATTTAACAGATGTAAGTACAAGAGATAAACTACGAGACGAAGGTCACCTAGCTACAGAGAGAAAACAAATAGCTAATCTTCCAAGTCGTACTTTATCTGATGGTTCACCTAATCCTGCCTATAAAAAAGCTTTAGAAGAGAATGAAGAATCAAATTTTAGGAATCAAGTTCCCGCTCTAAAGCAAAAGGCACAATATGGAGAACTTTTTAAGGCTCATCCGTTTGCCCTTAAAACCAATAAAGAACATGCACAATACCCTGAGGCACCTACTGCAATTCTTGATGCAGTTGGAGTAGATAATTTTAATGATCCTTCAAAATATAATAAAAAAGCTCGAGATAAAGCCATCAATACTATTGCTGATAATCTAGGTATACAATACCCCGGAATAAGAGATAGAAAAGTACTTAAAGCTAGAGCTGTAGAGCTTCTTGCATTAGATCCAGCTGGTAGAAAATTTGATCTACGAATGGCTGATGAAGCTGGTGAAACATATGGCAGTATAAGAATGGACGAGTATTCTGGTGCCTTAGCTACATCTATGGGTAATCTGGCTGGAATGAGCCTAGCTAAAAATACACAAGCAGAAATAACAGCAGCATCACAAGCAGTTACCAAAGATGTGAATGCAGTATTCACGCATATGAAAAAGTTTGATGTAACCCCCGAACAACAAGAACGTATTATGCCGAGTATACTGCAAGCATTAGCTACTACAGATTTAATTGAAGGAAGCGGAAGAAGAGCTGGATTTGGTGAAGCAAGACTTGTACTTGAGAAGATGTATCCAGGGAATGCAGCAGCGCAGAGAACTGCGGCTGCAGAAGCATTACAATCTGGAAAAATAACTGTAGGAATTCAATCAAAACTTAAACAAGCATTACGTAGAATTTATCAAGATAGATTTAAGAATAATATACCTAATAAGATTTTAGATAGACAAGTAGATGTTGTCCTTAATGAGGATAGTGCTTTAACCAGTGCTATGAAGACAGGTGCTAGTGACGCAGCAGCTAAGGTAAGACACCGTGAAGAAATGTCATTATCTCACCAGCAAGCTAAAGCAGCACAAGGAAAAAAATTAAATGAAATGATAGGAACTGGTTTAGAGGGAACGCCACTTAATACTATTTATGATGATACACTTGCAAAATTAGTGAAAGAAGGTGCAAACCTTGATGAGTCAGATAGAGGAAAACTTAAACAGCAACTTAGAAACGTCTGGAGAAAGGTAGAAGGCTTCTTTTCAGTTACTAAAGGCAACCAACTAACTAATGAAGGAAGAGAAGCAATGATGCTTGCTGCACGAAGAATGTTTGTAAATAATGTTACAATACAAAATGAAGGAGCATTCTTCAAAGGACTTTGGTTTAAAGCTGATTTTGATCTTACCGGTGTCGATGGTGATATGGATGATAATGATCAAAGAGAAGTATTAGAATTACTTTATGAAAATCTACCACGACCAGAAAGATCTATAGACTCTGTTGCAACTGGACTTGATAAGTTCAGGAAGAAGCTTGTTACTGAAATTGAAACTCTTAGAAAAAGCGCTAAACAAGTATTTGGGCCCACAACTAAATACCAATACAATCCTCTGCCTATAAATAAAGGCCCATAACTCTTCTATTTATGACTGATATAACAATATGGCTAATGAAGACGGTACACTTAACAATGCAGACATTATTAGTAGAATTACAAGTCTAAATATTCCTACCAACGGTAATGGTCAAAATACAGCAGTAGCTCCTTCCCCGCATGATGCATCTAAAGCACGAACTTTACAGAATAAAGCCCTTGCTATACAGAATCTCCAACAAGCTGCAGCACTAAAGCAAGCAAACGAAGCTTTTAGTAAACAAGTCGCATCTACAGTACCCATAATAGACATACCTTCTTTTGTAGAACACAAAGATACAAGTACTGAAGATCTACGTTCTGAAGATTTACGTGTACCCCTTTCAAGTAATGATCTAGCCCTCCCAAAAGCACCTACAGAAAAGGATATGACTACGCCTTTTACTAAATTAGGTGAACAACAGGCAGATCCTGCCTTGGTAGAACTAGCTAATCAAGCAGCAATAAGACATGATGTTCCTCAAGCTATATTTAATCAACTAGTTAAACAAGAATCTTCTTGGGACCCTAGAGCAAGATCCAATAAAGATGCTATGGGGCTTGGTCAATTAAGAGCTGGTACTGCAGCAGACTTAGGACTTAATTTAGATACATTTGGTGGACCTGGATCTGTTTGGCATCCTGAATCTAATCTGAATGCTTCTGCAAAGTATTTAAGACAAGGTTTCGATAGATATACTAAACAAGGTTTTTCACCAACTGAATCTTGGAAAATTTCTGCTGGAGCTTACAATGCAGGAATGGGTAACATTAAGAAAGCAATGAAACTAGTTGGTGGTGATGTTACAAGTTGGGATCAAATTGCAGCAGTTTTACCTCAAGTTACAGGAAAAGATAATTCTACTCAAACTATTAATTATGTTAATAAGCTGACAGGAGCTATTACAGGTATTGATACTGTTGATGAACAACGTAGAAATATTGAAATAACTAAACGTCAGGAAGAAATGGTTCCTGCTAAACCTGGAGCATTAGAGAAATTAAGTGAGAGTATCACTAATTTTTCAAGACATCTTATACAAACCACTAAGAAAGCTGAGCTTAATATTACTGAATTTGCTAAATCTATTATAAAAAAATACCCTAATTTAGGTATAACTTGGAATGATAGTCCAGATAATTCTGATGAGAATAGAAAAGCAGTTGAGCAATGGGTAGAGAATTATGGACCTGAATTCGGAGTAAGTCTTGAATATCCTGATACTAGTATTGATGCAGAAAAGCAACACGAATTAGCTGTACAAGCTGAGCGTCTATTAGAGTTCAAAAAGAAAATGCAGGACTCAACATTAACTAAACCTCAAATAGTAGCTGCAGGTCACGATTTCGCTTCTCCAGATAAAGAACCTCCAAAAAGTCAATTAGGAACTCCCAATCAGAGAGCTACTGCTGCTGATCTAGCTGCTCAAGATAAAGCAAATGATATAGCTAGATTAAGAGCATTACAGGATACAGCTAAATTTAAGAGTACTGATAAAACTATACTTGATAAACCTATACTTGATATTTTAGGTAGTGTTTATAATAAAGCAGGAGATCTTGCAAAGAAGGTTATTGATACTATACCGGCTGATAATGACGTACCAGAACCCCTCATTGATCCAACACCTAAAGATAGTCCACTATTTGGTGAACAAATCGTAAGACAGCAATTCAAGCCTCCTATTTCAGATTCAACTCTACCGAAATTTGAGAGAGATCGAACTACACCTTCTTTTGAAGATCCAATACCTAATATATTTCCACCTGCTCGTATGGAGGATAAATCTACTCCAATTAAAACTGAGAATAAAACTAATGGAGTAATTGAATATGTTGATGATTCATTCGGGTGGAGAAACCCTGAAACCAATGAAGTGATTTCTGGCTTGACTAGACCGGCAGCAGTAGCCTTCTCTGCATATATGTTAGCAAACCAGAGAGGTAGAGCACAATGGGCACCTACACCAGGTTCACTTGAAGAACAGATTTCTAAAGTAAAGAGAAGTTTAGGGCCTCCTCTTGAAACTGTATTTTCAGCATTCACAGGTCCTACAACTTTATCAGAAGTAGCTGATAGGTACGGAGTTAGTTATGAGGATGTACAAAAATATCGAGCTATGCAGGGAAGTACTTCATTATCTACCGAACAACAAGCATTCGCAAAGACTACTGCATATAAACTACTTACTATAGCGGATGAACAAGCCAAAAGAAATCAGGAACGATCTGACTATATTAGAGAATTCGCTGAAACTTACAGAAAACAATACCCCACAAATGACAAACATATAGCTGGAGCTACTGCAGCTTTTCATGAAGTTATGAAAGCTCATGGTGGTGGCGCCAAAGGAGCACTTGCAGCTGTTATAAACGCATTTAAACATGACAAATTAACTTTTGCATCTCAGGGATGGGATAGTGTTGGGTACACTATTGCTATTACTATGGGGAATCTACCCGTACAACTGGGCATGTTTGTTGCTTTAGCTATGGGTACAGCTAAGCTCGGAATCCAGGATTGGAAGAAAGCACATAAAGGGAAAGAACCTCCTCCAGAAGTAATTCGGGATATTAAAATACTATCTGCTCTTCGAATAGCTGTTGAAAAAGCAAGTGCTGGACTATTAACTAAATATCTTAGTGAACTTCCTTTGATCGGTGGACCAGCTGCATGGGCGGGTAAAGTACATGGAAAAATACTAGAAGGGATTCATCCTTCAGTTCGTAGTTTAAAAACCTTTGCTGGAAAAGTAGTTATTACACCAGCTATTAAAACTGGTAAAGCTGTAGTAGCTGAAGGAGGCCAAGAAACAGTTGATTCTATTCTTGAAGAATGGGCACTTATAGATCCTGCAACTGTACCAGAAGGTGAACGATGGAAGATTGATGCTGGTAAATCAGGTTTGGCATTTGTTCATGGAGGACTTGGTGTATTTAGTACAGGTGCTGGAGTCAAGGTTGTTGATCTAGCAACTAGAACAGTTGTAAAGCTTGGTGATGTAATAACAAGTGAATCGGCTGCAGCACAGTATAATCGAGAATACAAAGAAAGACTCCTTGATCCAAACATAGCAAGGGTAGAAGACGAATTAAAAAGAGCTGAAGACTATAAAAATGCTGATCAAAAAATTATAAAAGAACTTGAAACTGTTAATGAAGAACTAGGAGAGCTATTAAGTATAGATCGTGCGGGAGCAGAAATAGGACCTAATGGAGAAGTAGTAACTGATAGTACTTATATTAAAGAAAACTTTTTAGCATTAAGTTTACAAATTGAAAGAGGAGAGCTAACTCCAGAAGAAGCTCTTGAACAAGTTGTATCTCAGTTAGAAACAGAGTTGTCTTCTAAAACGGAGACACGAGATAATTTAGCAAGTCAAGTACCTAAAGCTTTAACATTTGGAGAAACTGATTCAGGTAAAACAGATGTAGCAGCATATGAGGTAGTACTAACGGAGATTAAAAAACTTGAATTAGAAACTGAACCAACTGAAGAACAAACAACTCAATTAAGTGCGTTTCGTAGAGAAGCAGAACGACTTAAAAATAAATTAGAGCAACCAGCTATTCCAGAACTGGTAAAAATTCATGAAGATAAATATAAGCCTGAGCTAGAAGGATGGATAAAAGAAAGAGACACTAAATCTTATCAAATAACTTGGGGTATAGGGCCATGGGGACACAAACAAAAATATCCTCAAAAACCAGAAAAAGTTAAGCAAGAAGAACCAGAAGATAACAGTATTAGTGATGACGAGTTTAATAAGCAAATCGAAGAAATAGATAGATTAAGTATTCCTGATACAGAAGAACGAAAAAAACCTGCGCCAGAAGAACCCTCACCAAGAGAGGGTGTGCTAACCGAAAATCTTAATAAAGCACAAAAAGAATATGATGATTGGCACAAATTAAATCCTAATGCCTTAGAAGATATAAGAAAAGGCAAAGTTATACTAAAAAGAGACGGAAGTCTTCACGGAGCCGAAGCCTATTATGCGGTTATAGAGAAAAAGTTTTATGAAGTTCGAGATAATTTAAGGGCAGCTAAAGAAGAACTAAGCAAGTTCAAGAAAACTAGAGATAAGAAAAAGCCTGAAGAAGCTGTAGATCCAGAAGGAGCAGTTGTAATACCTGCAGATGATCCTCTTACAGTGCATATAGATGATGGAATAATACGAATTGATAGCACTGACGAGCATGGTACAAAAACTAGCTCAGTTGAACTTCGACAAGAAAATAAGTCTTGGCTTGATGAAAATGGAAATAGAAAAACAAGGAAAGATTTTGAGAGTGATGCAGATTATGAAAAGTTTATTGCTATAACCAAAGAATTTGATGCCCATCGTAAAAAAGGTCTAGCACTACTTGCTAAGATTCGAGATAAACACCGCCCTGATGAAGTTGTAGATCCAGACAGTACTGCTTATGCATCCATAACTCTGGAAAAGTCATATGAGGGAGAAGGAATAACACCTGAGGCTGATCTTAATTTTGCTAATTTTGACCCATCAGGAAAGTGGAGAGTAGGAGATATTGTTACTATAAAGGATTCAAAAGATCCTAAGATACAAAACGCTCAAGGATTTGCTATAGAGTACATATTAGCAGAACAAGTAAGAGATGGAAGAATTCATGTAAAACTTAAAGGAATATCTGAGACTGTTCCAATAGATCAACTAGAAGAAGTAGTTGAACGTACTGATAAATCTCCTGTAACACCAGCAGAGCGTTTAGAAGTATTAAGCAGGAAAGATCTAACTGAAGAACAGAGAACAAAGCTTCGTGCTGCATATGGCAAAGAAATAGATGCTCTTAAGAAAAAGTTAAATATAAAAGTACAGAAGCTGGGGTCTATTGAAAGCTTTGAGAATATAGATAAAGAACCTGATGATAGTGTAGATAAAAAAGCTAATGATTCTTCTCTTCCTCCAGCCAAACAACAGTTTTATAAAGATGTAGTTGCCTTCCGTAAAGCAAAAGCTATAAGAGCTCAACAAGAGAGTTTAAATCCTAAGTTAAAGACACTAGCAGGGGTACATGGTGAGATTCTTCAAGGTGAATCTAAACAGTGGAAAGGCCTATACTCCTACTACACAGATCTAGTAAACGCTTACACAAAATTTAAAGGTGACAAAGTATTACGTGATCAAAGTGTTGATACTATTCTTTCACGAATGGAGACCCATTCTACTAATTTAAATAAAAAATTAGATAAGTTTAAAGAAGCTAGAAGCATAATGGGTACTGTTCCTCCTGGTAATGTTGCTGCTGTTGTCGGTACATCTACAAGAACTGATAGCGGTATGAGGACTATGAGATATGACATAGTCACAAATATGACAGAAGCAGAGGTTAAAGCAGAACAAGATAAAGGTAAATTCATTACACAAATTGATCAAAATTCTGACAGCTTAATTAGGACTCTTGAACAAGAAGCAACATACGGTAATTACATTATGGGAGTAGTTAGGGGATATGAGAAATCTCCCATGAAAGGACAAGTTTCTGACCAAGAATTAAGCATTGAAAAGCATGAAGAAGTTCTTAGAAAATTAACACAAGCTAGAGACAGTATTGAAAGAGTTATTAAACCAATTTCAAAAGAAACTATAGAAGGTATTGGTGTTCCTAAAGGTGAGGAAGCTCCTCCTACTGGTGAAGCAGCTCCGCCTACTCTTGAAAAACAATTAGAAGATACTGTAAAGAGAGCTAATGAACTTGCTGATAAAAAAGGAAAAACTAAGGAGGAGTGGAATGAACTTAATAAACTTGGCATCAAAATGCGAAGTCTCAACGAACAAATCGAAAAACGTGACGCTGAAGATAGAGAGCCTGAAGGAGAGGATATCCCACCTGAAGAAGCTCCTCCAGTTTCTGATGAAGCTCCTCCTGTTGTGCGAACGCCTTCTGAACAAGAAGCCAGGGAACAAGAAGAAGCAGATACATTTATAGGTCCCCAACCTTTACAGACATTTATTGAGGGAGCTACACAGATCTATAGAAATGTTGTAGGACGAGCATTAGATATAGTTCTGGGATTAGCAGGTGCAACATTCGCTGATTTGATTCAAATAGGTCCTCTGAAGAAAGTTAAAGGGATAAACACCCTCCAA
>Ga0310345_10003201_pt1 | contig 15740 bp, 12 predicted proteins | sample HC15DNA20500_MG_FD_204667 | JGI IMG/M metagenome (GOLD analysis project Ga0310345, IMG submission 204667) | Marine microbial communities from station ALOHA, North Pacific Subtropical Gyre - HC15-DNA-20-500_MG | ecosystem: Environmental > Aquatic > Marine > Oceanic | place: Pacific Ocean: North... | reverse complement strand
TCCATCATCGGATCCCGGTCAGCCAACTGCAGGAAGAAGGGGAGCGGATCGTCTTCCCGACCGGGATGATCCTCCCATGAAAAGGGGCGTGGACCGATGGCGACCAACTCGTCGGGAACGGTAAAAGGTTGCTTCTCCTTGGCCCATTCGAGCGCATGTGCCTCGAGCTCTGCCCACTGCCGGTCGAAGTCCTCCTTCGTCAGGACAGGATGGAGCTCTGGCTCCCCAACATTCTTGAATTCCGCGACTTTCAGGGCCTGTACGGTCCGGCCGTATTCGCGGCGGGCGAGAATCCAGGCATCCTGCCAGGTATATGGCATCAGCCAGACGTTCTGCATCCACCAAGTATAATTTTCTTTGCCTACCCCTGTCGGCACGGTCATCCGACTCCTGTTCTCCCCGATCCACTGCTCGTATTCGCCCATGGAACTCCGAGCCTCATCGAGTAGCGGTACGAGGTCGGGATGGTGTCTGCCCAGGGCAGGCTTCAGCTCGTCGAAGTAGCTCCCGTCATAGTCCAGCGACATGAGGGCCAGTAACGCTCCATCGCTCTTCGCCTCGTCCGGATCAATGTTGGCCCTCCCTTGCTCCAGCATCGAAGGAATCGACTCCAAGTTATTTCTAAGCGCCAGCAGGTCGCCGCCGTCCAGGGGAAGGTTGTCGATGTCGACAGAGCGATACCCCCAACCGCGTGTCCTGGGAGTGTAGAAATCGGCATCGGTCGCCCAGGGGCGAATAACTCGGTGGTGGAATTCCAGACCGTTTATCTCTGCACGGACGAGGTGATAATCGGATTGCCGAGGGATCGGCCACCCCGTGATGTCTAGAGCCTCAAGCCGCCCCCGGAGTCGATCGAGCTGCTGCTTCTGTTCTGCGATCGCGGCTGGCGAGTAGTCAGGAACGCCATTGTTCAGATCAGGTTCTTCGACCTCACGGAAATCGTCGAAAATTTGAACGAGTTCTCCGAAATCACTCTGTCCGGCCGCAGAAGCGTCGTCGACGACGCATGCAGTGATCAAGGACAAGGTCAGCCCGCCAAGGGTCAATCCCAAGAGGAGTACGATACTTCGAATACTGAACATTGTCTGCCTCACTTTACGGTCTGTTGGGCCACCCTGGACAACCAGCGGAGCCACGCTCGGATAGGTGGTGGAAAAACTTCACGGGCGTTCCCTTCCTGCCCCCTCAACCACCGCCTGACCAGTTGGTATTGTTTCCCGTTTCCAGGTCGGGCTGCGGCCAGCACGTGTCATCCCCGATGGGACCGAATCCGTCCTTCCGATATGCCGATCCGGGCGCCGGAATATACTGCATGGCGCTGGGATGCCGGCGGTTGTCCCCCAGACGCTTGCCTTCGAAAAAGAATTCCCTTGCCCGCTGGTCCATGAACTCGACTAGGACACTCTGGGCGTCGGTCGCACCGCCGTAAGGTCCGAACCCATTAGCGGCTCGTTGCTCCTGGATCATGACCAGCTGGGCCGCAGTTCCCTGAGCCTCGGCGGTGATATAATCAGCTTCGAGCTTAGACGCGAGCCGTATGGGAGCATCATAGGACATATACTTGGCCTGAGGCCAGTATTCACTCCCGTCGCTCGAGCTGACGCTATGTTCGGCGGGGGAAAGGAAGGTAACCCGAGGGTCGTTCATGGCCCTAAACGCGGGCGTGACTGACATATTGGTCCGGCTGTCGTAGCTTCTCCAATAGATTCTATTCGCAAGCCGATCTCGGTTGCTCGGGTCGGCACTGTGTTGAACATCGTATTGAAACCCGTCCGGAACCTGCCCCGCAGCGGCGAGAGCCGCTGAGAGTCGACCGGCCTGGAGTTCCGCGCGGGCCACTCCAACGCTGGCGGCATTCGCAATATCCGTCGCTTCCTGGAGCTCGGCACCGCTCAGATTTGACGCGGCCGCCAGGGCAATTTGCCGAGCCCGTGACAACCGGACTACGGCTGAGTCGAGAGTTTCCGTCGACGACATGGGCGGACCGCCCTCAATCACGCCCTGACAAAAATTCTCTCCCATGATCGCTAACGTGAACCCGGAGCTGAAATAGACGCGGGCCACGTGGAGGTTTCTATCGGCGTCCGGAAGTTCGGTCGCCGCCTCCAGAACCCGGTTCGCCGCCGCAATGGCCAGGCCAGGGGGATCTCCTAGATTGATGATGTAATCGTCCTTAATGAAGTTGTTCACATCACGGCGCGACACTGAATTCCCCAGGGTTCCTGTTCCTGTCTTGTCAGCCTCGTAAGTGAACCAAGTTGAGAACTGGATCATCCAACCGTAATTGTGGACCCACTCCTGGTAGGCCGAGTGGCTGAGCATCCCTAGTTCCTTCTCAAGATCAAGGGCTCGCTCGTCGATTACCGAAGGATTTTCAACCGTAAGGAAGTCGTCGCAGGCCCCGGCGATAAATGCGAACGCCACAACTGGAAGGAGCACTTTCAAGCTACTGGCAATAGATTTCATGGTGTAATCTCCTCTCCGTTAGAACTGGACTCTCATGCTCATGGACCAGCGACGGGGTGTTGGTGTAGCGAAGAAATCGTATCGGAGGAACTGGTCGGTCGCCGTGTTCGAGATCGACTCAGGATCGGCACCTCCGTACTTGGTAAGGATGGCGGCATTTCGAACGCCGAAGCGGAGCGTGGCTCCGTTGAGCCCCATTCGGCCCGCCATGTCCTCCGTTAGAGTGTAGGCGATGCTGACCTCCCGTAGGCGGATGAAATCTCCCTCCTGCGCAAATTCCTCCGATGCATCCGGGATTGAGACCGGCTGGCCAGAAGCGGTAAAGTAGGGGCCGTGCCTCCTCAGGTCCTCCTCTCTCGACATAATCGCAAGAGGATCAACTCCTCCCTGGCGCCTTATGTAGCCGCGTTCGCCCCAATTTGCTACAGAATCCCAGACGCGGAAACCAGTCTGCCAATCGGCCTGAGCGTACAGTCGCAGGTTTCGGAAGAAGGTAAGCCCCGAGGATGCGCTCCCCGTGAACGTCGGTATATGTGATCCTAGGAACTCTTTCTGGTCGGTGACGATCGCCCGGTCATTCGAAGGCTGAACATCTATGATCTTATGGGTAAAAATCGAGCCGAGCGGGTATCCCTCCCTCATGCTGTAGCTGAACTCGTTCGAGCCGAAGGTGTACTCAGCCACCCCACCCATGTCTACGAGCTCGTTCTTCAATGTGCTCATTGACAGCCGGGCATCCCACAGCAGATTGGGTCTTCTGACCAAGTCACTGTTGATGCCGACTTCGATTCCGCGGTTCAATACCTCGCCGAGATTTGCCCATGGACGCTCGGTGAATCCCAGCGAATTGGGAATCGGCCGCGCGAACAACAGGTCGGATGTGACCTTGTTGAAGAACGTGACTTCCAGGCCCACTCGATCGGAAAGGAAAGCCGCGTCGAATCCCGCTTCGAGCTCGGTTCCCCGCTCGGCCGTCAGGTTCGGGTTACCCGAGTTCGCCGCAATGACACCGGGTTTGATGGCCCCAGTGTACGCATCGAAGTAGCTGCTTGGCGCGAAGGTGGTCAGCGACGCCCCAGCACGTGGTGACCGACCGGTTGTCCCGTACGCGGCACGAAGTCGAAACGTATTGATCCACGAAAACCTGTCCTCCCAGAAATCCTCTTCCGAAAGCACATAGCTCACTCCCACTTTCGGAAGGAAGAACGCGGGGGCCGCATCTCCGAAGGCAGAGTGCTGATCGATGCGAGCACCCAACTGCAGGAAGGCGCGGTCGTCATAACCGAAGCCGGCCTGGGCGAAAAATCCAACCTCCCGGTTCTCGTCTCTCCACGACCCACCTGTAACCTCGGCGGCCGCGCTCACGACTGGGGTTGCATTCGAAGTCAGACCCAATCCATTACTCCAGACGAGCTCGTGGGGAGTCATCACCATCTGCGCACCTACCGAGACGGTAGAGCTCCACGGCTCCGGCAGCACGGACGGCGTAAAATTTGCCAGATAATCGACGGTCATGTTCGAATATTTAGTATGATTCTCTTGAACCCTACCAGTATTATTGGGCCTACCAAAGCGGAACCAACCCTCATCGTTTTTCGGCCAGAACTGAAAGAACTTTGTGTTAGAAAAGTCACCACCGACCGTAAGCCGGTTCATGAACCAGTCCGTAGGCTCGTAGGTCACGTTGAGTGAAACGATCTGACGAAGCGTCTCGTCGCTTTGTGTCTTTTTCCCTCGATATCGGGCCGCCCGATTAAGCCAGCCGTCCGAATCCCCATCTCCTACGTTCAGGGGGTTGCCGACGTAAGATCCGAGAATCGGAGCGCTACCCGTGTGATCTCCGCCCGCGAAGTTCGCCGACGTGTTATAGAGTCCATACCGAATCTGAGCGACCGCGTTGTCCGACATCGTCCAGTCGAAATTGGCGCGGAAGGACTTACTCGAGTTTGTATCCGTTGGCCAGATCCCCTCCGCGTCTGAGAGATCACCAGCGAGATAAAAGGTGAAGCCCTCACTGCCTCCTTGGCCGCTCCATGACAGGGTCCTATCGTATCCATGATTCGGCAAGCCAGCACGCTTCAACGGGTTGTCTGAGACAACGTCGCCTACCTGCTTTCCCACACACAGTGTGCGTCCTGCAGCAATGCAACTCGCCGTGACTCTAGCCCAAGCGTCCAGTGGCTCGAAGTTGGGCTCAATGTTCGCTATTTCCGTGCTAATCGTCTGCGTAAATGACCCACTCCGTCCTCTCTTCGTGAAGATCTGGATCACACCGGCCGATGCATCCGCCCCGTAAAGCGTCGCCGCGGCCGGGCCCTTCACCACTTCGATACGCTCGATCTGGTCGGGGTCGATATCGTCCAGCCTGCTCCGCGTTTGTCCTGCTATATCGCCGTATCGACCCAGAGCGTCCGGGCGGGAGTTTTGCAACCTGGAATCGGCACGGACTCCGTCGATAAAGATGAGGGGGTCGTTCGAAAGGGAGATCGAAGCGTGTCCGCGGATTCTGATCCGCGAGGCTACACCGGGCCTCCCAGTACCCTTCGTCACAGTAACACCAGGGGCTCGGCCTTGAAGCAGTTCGGCCATGGTTCGGACGGGCGATGAAAGTACGATGTCTGCTGCGTCAAGCTGTTCTACCTGCGCCCCCTGAGCTCGCCGTTCCTGCCTTCCTGCCGTACCTGACACCACAATTTCGTCCAAGGAAATCGCGGTTGAGGACAACTCAAAGCTCACCTGCAGCGTCCCTTCGGCGCCGAGATTAACTGTACTGGTAGAGGATCGATACCCGATCCGCTCCGCGGTGAGCTCATGTGAGCCGGCAGGGACATTCAGCAGAAGGTATCGTCCATCCCCGCGAGTCAGCGTCCCGACGCTCTCGGCAGCAATGTGGACCTGAACGCCTTGGATCGGCTGCTGTGTCGAAGCATCCAACACTCGACCTGTGATTGTTCCCCCCTGGCCCTCCAGGGGCTCCGCCAACAGGGCGGCAGCCAACAGCAGAACAGGGAGCGCTAGAAATCGCGACATATGCATCAGAACCTCCATCGATAAAACAGGAGCGGGCCGTGGGTGGCCCCGGAACGGCGCATTTGGATATCGGTTACGGTTTGCGTGGAGTCAGGTCAATGACGGCCCATTCGCCCGCTACCAACGTCCAAAAACATGCGGGGAGGGGGGGCCTTCGATTGTGTAGCACAACACGTGTGGAACACGGTGTGAGACAGGAGGAAGGTGACATGAACTACCATTCGGTGTCAACAGTGTCGGAACGTACTACACCTGTGGAGTGACGACGGCAGGCGACGCATACTGCTGGGGCATTCGCAATTCGGTGACGGCACGACCACGAACAGGTCCGTCCCGTCCAAGGTCGGCGGGAACTGGTAGCCTGACACTGATGCGTGTGGGCTAGGGCACCACTTACGACTTCTTGAAGAATGATTTCCAATAGTCAATGAACATCATACGATCGCGATCTCTACAGAGAAGAGCAGGTCGCTCAGGAACGGCCGCTTCCCGACGACGTACCGTTCGCCGAACGCTTCGGAGCCTATCGACAGCTCCTTCTCTCACACGAGGGAGAGCTCTGGGCCCAGTGGGCCGAGCGTCCGACCGATCAGGAAAGTAGCACGCTGGACGATCTACTCGTCTGACGCTCGGCGTGTCAGGCGCCTCGTTCTCCCTGCCATCGAGGTGCACGCCGTGCGCGACGGCAAGATCTATGGACACACAGAAGACTCCCTCGGAGTGCAAACAATCGTCGTGCTCGCTGTGCCGGGTTCGAGCTAGCCGAGAGGCTCGGCCAAGCCGCTGACCTGACGCCTATCCAGCGTCGCTGGCGCAGAGCACCTCCGCCAGCTTCCCCCCCACTTCAAAAGCCTCCTCAGTCGTCAGAACCAACGGAGGCAGCAGCCGAAGCACGCTTTTCCCCGCGCTGAACGCGAGCACACCGCGCTCCTGGAGTGCCCGCACAAACGGTCGCGCTGGCCTCTTCAGCTGAATGCCGATCATCAGCCCGACCTGGCGAATCTCTCGAACGATCTTGGGCGCGCGAGATCGCACTGGCTCGCAGATGAGATCACCGATTCGGTCGACCTGCTCGAGAAGGTCCGAGTCCAACAGCACGTCGAGCGTAGCGAGCGCCACCTCGCAAGCAATGGGATTCCCACCAAACGTCGACCCGTGGGCCCCGAGCTCCATCCCGATGCCGCGCTGAACCACGGTGGCGCCGAGCGGCAAGCCACCCGCGATGCTCTTGGCGAGGCATAGAACGTCGGGCACGACGCCTGAGTGCTCGAACGCGAAGAGGCGACCCGTCCGGCCAAAACCGGTCTGCACCTCGTCGAACACGAGCAGGGCGCCTGTCTCGTCGCAGGCTTCACGTGCGGCACGCAGAAAGCCTGGATCGGCCGCGTGTACGCCGCCTTCACCCTGCACAGGCTCGAGAACCACGGCCGCGACCTGGGAGTCGACTGCTTCCTCCAGTGCCGCGGCCCTATTGAAAGGGATGCGCCGCACCGAAGCGATCAGCGGCTCGAACAGCTCGCGGTATCTCGCTTCCGCGGTGATGGAGAGGGCCCCCATGGTGCGGCCGTGAAAGCCGCGCACGGCGGCCACGAAGTCGGTCCGTCCCGTATGGACGCGCGCGATCTTGAGCGCGGCTTCCACGGCCTCCGTTCCCGAGTTCGAGAGGAACGTGCGATCGAGCTCGGGGGGTAGCGCCTCGTGCAGTCGTTCCAAGAAGCGCGCGCGCGCGGGGCTTCCGTACGCTCCTGGCACGAACCACATCAGCTTGGATTGCTCCGCGAGGGCGGCTTCCAGGGCAGGGTGGCGATGCCCGAGCGCCAAGGCGCCGTGCCCCCCGATGCAGTCGATGTACTCGTTTCCGTCGGCGTCCTGTACGCGGGACCCCCGTCCGGAGACGAGCGTGAGGCCGCGCTTGCCATACACGTCGAGCTCGTGGTGACTTTGGCGCGTGAGCCACGCCTCCGACTTGGAGGTGGACACTTCGACGGCCTCCAAGGCGACTGCGGCCTCCTTCGCCTGACCCACGCCCCCGGCGTTCTGCGTCACCAGGGTGCCCGCGCCGGCCAGCGCACGCGTGACGGGCCTCTCAACCCGCCCGTCACTGAGCCGGAAGCGCGGCCCCTCAGCGCCCGAGCGGTCGAACAGCGACCGGAGAGCCCGAATCTTTCTGCGCATGCGCCCGCTCACTCGCGCTTCCCATTCTTCCAGCTCCGATGCGTCTACCTCGACTACCAGGGTCGACGGGTCGTCCTTGTCGGCGAGCAGCCCGACCTCCTCGATGAGCGACACTACGTCGCTTGCGCCGAGCTCTGCTGAGAGCAGCGCGAGCACCTCGTCGTTTTCCGTGTTCAGCGCGGACCCATCTTCTCCCGCGATCGGGACTGTGAGCACAGGTGTGTACCCTTGATCCAGCAGGCTCCTGAGCAGGGTGCCGTTCACCGAGCGCGGCTTCCCGGACTGATCTCGCAGCAGGAGCTTCCTGCCCTCGCGCTTCACCCGGATCCCCTGGTTTTTCACGCCCTCGATCAGCCCTCCATCCAGGCCCGTGAGCCCGATGGCATTCACGCCCTGCTTTCGCAGCGATTCCACGATGCGCTTGTTGCGAATGCCGGCGTATGCGGCGAGCAGGACGTCGATCGCGTCTTCGTCGGACAGGACGCTGGTATATCCGGAGATGGATTCGACCACCTGCGGCGGTCGGCCCAGCTCGGTGGCCAGTCGGTCACGCAGCTTGTTGGCGCCGTGCAATAGCACGAACGGCCTGTCGAGCGTCGCCAGGTCCTCAGCGATGGCGTCGGTGTCGAAGTCGCCGCCGCCCATCTTCACTAGCAGCATGCCGACTCTACCTCCAGCGCCCATGTGGTGTGGTTTGGAATCGACACCCAGTCAGGCTCGATTTCCGCCGTTGAAATTCTTTCGGACGACACCATGCGCATGCCCCCCTGAGAGGGGACGGACGCGGTGTGCAATGTGAAATAGTCCTCGTCCTCGGAGTAGCTGCTGTTGATGAACAACGAGCGGCCGTCGCTCACGACGATGTTCAGCGCGCGCACGTAGTCGGAGCGAAGCGCGATCAAGGAGTCGAGTCGCGCGAGTGCCGCGAGCACGTCGCCACCGGCGGCCACGCTGAATCGGTCGAGCAGATGCAGGAGGCGCGCCGCGCCGGTTACGCCTGGCGCAGAGAGCCGGACCCCGTGCAGCTCTCCATTGAATGCGAAGGCGAGGTCGCCTGAGAGGAAGGGCATGTTGTTTTGGACCACGATGCCTTCGTTGCGAAAGGCGCTACGCGCGTGGATCAGAACCAGGCGCGTCGGGCGGAGCTCGATCGTGTCCTCCCAGATCGGTCGAATCGACCGGTAGCGCCGCCAACTTCCGTTGTCCCACCACGACATCCCCCATCCGTCGCCCTGGTACTCCTGGCTGTCGCGGCAGCGGCGGCCGAAGGCCTCGATCCACGGCACGGCGTCGACTAGTTGGTCGGCCTGTAGGCCGAGAATGCGGCACATGGCTCTAGATGGGGTGCAGGCCGGGGAACCCGAGACCCGTCGTCTCGTCCCATCCCATCATGATGTTCATGGCCTGCACAGCCTGACCCGCCGACCCCTTCACGAGATTGTCGATCGCGGAGACGACCACGAGGCGCTCGCAGGCTTCGTCCAGCTCGAACCCGATGTCGCAGTAGTTCGTGCCGGCCAGCAGCTTGGGCTCGGGCAGCCGGTACGGTCCGCTGCGCTCAGAGACGAGGCGCACGAACGGCTCATCGGCGTAGCGGCCGCGGAAGATTCTCCAGATGTCCTTCTCCGTCACTTGCTCGGACAGAAAGACGTGGGCCAACGCGGAGGCGCCACGCACCATCTCGATCGCGGAGACGCTCAAGTGGACCCGGGCGGGGCCCCATTGCTGCAGCACCGACTCGATCTCGGCCGTGTGACGGTGACCAGTGGCCTTGTACGGGCGCACCACGCCGCTGCGCACGGGATGGTGTGAGCCTGGGTTTGGCTCTGCGCCACCCTCGCTCGAGCCTACCTTCACGTCGATGACCGTCCTCTCGCGCTCGACGATGCCCGCCTCGAACAGTGGCATGAGCGCCAGGATCGAGACGGTGGCGTTGCATCCGCCGGTCGCAACGCACGTAGCCTCCCGAATGGCGTCTCGATTCAGCTCCGCGAGGCCATAAACGAACGTGCCCAGCAGCTCGGGCCTGGGGTGTGGGCCGTAGTGTCGCTCGTAGAGTGCTGGATCGGCGAGACGGAAGTCGGCACTCAAGTCGATGAAGCGTCCAGCGCGGGAAGACAGCTGGTCCCAGCGGCTCGATGCCTGCCCGTGCGGCAGGGCGAGGAAGAGCAGATCGGACTCGGGCAAGTCGTCCGGCTGGCAAAAACGCAGGTCGATCACCCCCCTGAGATTGGGATGCGCGCGTGCTACGGGCTTCCCGGCGAGGCGACGCGACGACGCCCCCGAGATCGTGACCTCGGGGTGTGCGATCAACAGGCTCAGGAGCTCGCCGCCCCCGTAGCCCGAGCCCCCCAGAATCGACACCCGTGTCACGCGACGGGAGCCTCCGCTTCAGCCGTCTCGGCCTGGTCGAGCGCTGCCTCGGCTTCGCCGAGCACGTAATCGGCCACGAAACCCGGAATGTCGACGCCCGTCGTATCCACCGAATTACGGAACTCCATCGTCGCGTTGACCTCGTTGACCAGATATCCGTCGTCGGTCTCGAACAGATCGACCGCAACCATTCCTCCACCCACCGCCTGTGCCGCGGTCTCAGACACGTCGCGGAGCTCGGAGTCGAGCTCGAGCCCCGTGGCTTCGGCGCCCAGAGCGGTATTGGTCTTCCAACCTTCAGAGGTCCTCGCGATCGCCGCGATGCAGCGGCCGCCCACTACGAATGACCGCACGTCCCGCCCACCGGTCTCGACGAAGCGTTGCAGGTAGGTGACAGCATGGGGGGCGCCGCCGAGCGCCGCTTTGTGGTCCAGCGCCAGGTCGAGCGCGTCGCGGTCGTTCACCTTTCCGATCAGGCGGCCCCACGACCCGATCACAGGCTTCACCACTAGAGGGTAGCCGATGGCCTCTGCCGCCATCTCTCCGCCCACGGGTGCAAACGCCAGCGAAGCGCTCAGCGTAGGTACCCCCTGCTTCAGGAGCGCGAGCGTCGTCAGCACCTTGTCACCGCACGTCTCGATCACTCCACTCTCGTTGATCGTGCGCCCGCCCAGGCTCTCCAGCCAGTGGGCCATGGCGACGTTGCGCCAATGGCTCTTGGAGCGCAGCAGCACTGCTTCGACCCTGGGCAGCTGCTCGGGCCAAGAGCCCAAATCGCCGTGTATCGTGCGGTCGTCCACAATGTGCAGCTCGACGCCACGCGTGGAAAAGGCCACAGCGAGCATCTTCTCCTCGGCTCTTACCCCCGAACACACCATCCCCACAGCCACGAGAAGTGCCTACTCGCCCCAGTCTTCAGCGCACATGGGCGCTTCGATCAGTTGGATGCCGGGTGTGAGTCGAGTCACCTCCAGCTCCGAGCCGCACTCGTCGCAATCGAGCAATTCGCCCAGCATCGCGTCATTCGGTGTATCGACGGCACCCGCACAGACCGGGCATTCCGTACCAACTGCTACGCTCATCTATCAAGTCTCCTGGCACTGTTCGTTTGAGAACGGAGAGTATCGACACAGATCACCGCAGAGCGAAGGAATCAGCATAAAATCAGTATTGCTAACGCTACATGTTTGTTTTATAACAAATCATGATTAAAGTGGCCGATGCCGTGCGTGAGATCGTAGACCATGATCCCGGGCTGAAGACCGGTCTCGCCCAGAAGCTCATGAACCTGAGCCAGGTCGCGAGGCACATTCACTCGACCGTCGTGGCGCGCACCCACAAGGACGTGCAACTCAGCGCCATCACGATGGCGCTTTCGCGCCTGAGGTCGGAACTGCCCTCCTTCGAAGAGAGGCCGGACCTAGGGCTGGCGGATCGCATCACCGTGCAGCGAGGGCTCGTCGTTTTGACGTTCTCCAACTCGGCCCGCGTGCAGTCCGGGCTACTGAGACTGCAGGAGAGCATACGTGAGGCGCGACGCTACTTGACCATCACCGAGGGCATCAGGGAGATCACGCTCATCATCGAGCAGGTGATGCTCGACCGCGTCCATGAGGCCGTCGAGGAGCGCCCGGCGCGCATTGCTCGGGGGATCGCGAGCCTGTCGGTCTCCCTGAGTGAGGACAACCTGGCGGCGCCCGGGGTGCTCTATCGCATCCTCCAGGCGCTCGCCCTACAGGGCGTGAACCTCGCCGAAGTCGCGTCGACCACGACGGAATTCCACGTCTATCTTGCTGAAGACGACGTGATGCTCGCGCTCGATTCTCTCTATGGAGCGTTTCGCTGAGGTGTGCCTAGATGCTCATCGGTTCGTCGCTGCCGCTATTCGATCTCGCGGAGCTCTTGGAGGTCTGCGCCCTCATCGCCCCTGCTACCTCGAGAGGTGTAGGTGTGCAATGTTCCAGTTGCCATCGATCTTTTCGAGAACGGCGCTGCCACGCCCCAGCACAGGCGCTGGTCCATCCCCGGCACTGGACATCTGCCCGCGGAACGCCGCCCAGGCAATGTTCCCTCGCACCGAGGATTCGATCCCCGTATGGGCGTAGCGTAGGTCCGCGTAGCGCGCCATTTCGGGCTTGAGGTGAAAGTCACGATACTCGGTCCAACCGTGCAGAGCCTGCGTGTCTCCGGCGGCGTGAGGTTGCGTACAAGCACCGATCTATCCACCGCCTGCAACCTGCCCGCGAGTTCCGACACCTGGTCCTGCACGTCGAGCCGAAGCGCCAAGGAGAAAACAGGTGCCCGATGTCATTGCCCAGATACCCATCCAGCAGCCCCTCTCTTCTCCTGGCCGGCTGCCCCCGAGAGATTTCCGGCGTGAGATCCTCCTCCGCCCACCGTACGCGCGCGCTACCGCTCTTGGTCATCGTCATTGCGTGCATCTCGTGTGCCCCGCCGGCCGAGGGCACGCGGGCATGGGAGTGCCTCGCACCCGCGAACGCGGGAGGCGGCTGGGACCTCACCTGCCGCTCGGTCGCGACCGTCCTCTCCGACCTCGGCCTCGCTCCCGGATTGGTGAGGACGACCAACCTGCCCGGCGCGGGCGGCGGCGTCGCCTACGCGCGGGTGGTCGCTCAGCGAGCGAGCGATCCGGCCGTCCTCGTCGCCGCGAGCCCCTCCACCACACTCCGCCTTGCTCAGGGTCAGTACGGTGGCCTCACGGAGGACGACGTGCGGTGGGTCGGAGCGCTCGGCACCGACTATGGCGTGCTGGCCGTCGCCACCGACGCGCCCTGGCGCTCGCTGGAGGATCTCCTCACCACCTGGCGCGATGACCCCGCAGCGCTCGTCGTGTCCGGCGGCTCGGCCGTCGCTGGCCAGGATCACATCAAGGTTCTCCTGCTGGCGGAGCGCGCCGGCATCGACCCTCTGCGGATCCGCTACGTGCCCTTCGACGGAGGCGGTGAGGCGATGACCGCCCTCCTCGGTGGATTCGTCCAGGTCTTCTCCGGCGACGGCTCGGAGGTCGAGGGTCAGGTCGCGGCCGGCCGCCTCCGCGTCCTCGCCGTTCTCGCCCCGGAGCGTCTGGAGGGTGTGCTCGCGGCGGTTCCGACCGCACGGGAGTCGGGCCTCGACGTCACGTGGGTCACCTGGCGCGGCTTCTACGTTCCAGGCGGGATCGACGACTCGGAGTACGATCGCTGGGTCGAGGTCCTCCGGCGTGTCGGGAGCTCCGACGAGTGGACCGAAGCACGGAGCGCGAATCGCCTCCACCCGTTCTTCTTGGTGGGCGACGAGTTCGAGTCGTTCGTGCGCTCGCAGGTCGACGAGTTCCGGGACATGTCCCGGCAGATCGGGCTGATCCGTTGAGGCGTGCGCGCTTCCCAGGCGTCGTCCTCTTCGCCGCGGGTGCGGCCATCGGACTCGAGGCCTCGACGTTCGACGTGAGCTTTCTGACGGACCCGATCGGTCCGAAGGCGCTTCCCTACGTCGTCGCGGTCGTGCTTCTGCTCGCCGGCGTCCACACTGCGCTTCGGCCAAGGGGCGGCGTGGCGTGGCCCACTCGCGGGGTCGTCGCCAAGCTCGCGGCCGCCACGGCGGCCTTCCTGGTCTATCCGCTGGCCCTTCCCGTGCTGGGCTTCGTGCTGTCGACGACGCTGGTCGTGGCGACACTGTCGCACCTCTACGGGGCGGCAGCCAGGCACGGCCTCCCTGCGGCCGCGGCCTTGTCCGCGGGCCTCTGGCTCTTGTTCGTCCGTGTGCTCGCGCTCCCGCTCCCGATCGGCTCGCTGTGGCTTCGCTGAGTCCCCTTCTGGAGGGCTTGGCCGTCGCCCTCACGCCGCTCAACCTCGGGCTCGTGTTTTCCGGCGTCCTCGTCGGCACGGTCGTCGGAATGCTCCCCGGCGTCGGACCGATCAACGCGATCGCGATCCTCATTCCGGTCACCTTCGCAACCGGGATCCCCCCGGAGTCCGCGCTGATCCTCCTCGTGGGGATCTACTACGGCTCCCAGTACGGGAACTCGATCAGCACGATCCTCCTCAACGTTCCGGGAACGGCCTCGGCGGTCGTCACGGCGCTGGACGGCTACCCGCTCACGAGGGCCGGCCGCGGGGGACCCGCGCTCGCCATGTCGGCCATCGCGTCGTTCGTGGGGGGGACCAGCTCGATCGTCGCGCTCGTCCTCTTCGCGCCGCTCCTGTCGACCTGGGCGATCCGGTTCGGGCCAGCCGAGTACTTCGCGCTGATGGTGTTCGCGTTCTCGGCGCTCTCCAGCTTCTCCGGCGGGAGCCTCGCCCGCGGCCTGGCCGCGACGGGTTTCGGGCTCTGGCTCGCGACGGTGGGGCTCGACCCGAACAGCGCGATCCCGCGGTACACATTCGGTCGGATCGAGCTTCTCGATGGCATGGACTTCGTTGTGGTCACGATCGGGCTCTTCGCCGTCAGCGAGGTGCTGCACCTCCTCGGGGAGAGTGAGCGCGGCCAGACCGCCCCCGCCTCGATCGGGCGTGTCATGATCACGCTCCGGGAGCTCGCCCAGAGCGGATGGACCATGGTGCGGGGGAGCGTGCTCGGCTTCCTGGTCGGCGTGCTTCCTGGCGCGGGCGGCACGATCGCTTCCTTTCTCGCCTACTCGACGGAGGAGCGGCTCGGGGGCCCCACCGGGACCTTCGGCCGTGGCGATCTGCGCGGGGTGGCTGCGCCGGAGGCCGCGAATAACGCCTCGGTGAGCGGAGCGATGATCCCCCTACTCACGCTTGGCGTTCCCGGCAGCGGAACGACCGCCGTCCTGCTCGGCGCGCTGCTCGCGTTCGGCGTCACTCCGGGTCCCCTCCTGATCGAGGAGCAGCCCGACGTCTTCTGGGGCCTCGCGGCCTCCATGTTTGTCGGGAACGTGTTTCTCCTCCTGTTGAACCTTCCGCTCGTCGGCCTCTTCGTCCGCGCGCTCAGGCTACCGCGCTGGTTCCTCATCCCAGGGGTCGCGGCCGTCGCCTTCGTCGCCGTGTACGCCGTGAACCGCAGTGCGTTCGACCTCGTCCTCATGACGCTCTTCGGGGTCGTCGGGTACCTCATGCGGAAGCTCGACTTCCCGCTTGCTCCGGTGGTCCTCGGTCTCGTGCTCGGGCCCCTGATGGAAAGGAACCTCAGAAGGGCGATGGCGCTGTCCGGCGGAGAGTGGGGCGTGCTCTTCGATTCCCCAATCTCCCTCACGCTTTGGGCACTCGCCCTGGCGAGCCTCGCTGCCCCGGCCGTCCTGAGGTGTTGGTCGGGGCACGAGCCGCCCGGCGAGTCCGCCGTGCTCGAAGGAAACAGCGGCTGATCTCGGCGTCTACTCGCCGAATGGTGGCTAGACGAGTTACTTGTCAGCAGGTCTCGGGGTCGCCAACCACACGTCGCCGGACTTCGCCGAGGAGTTCCTGTTCAACCCTCGGGTGATCGAGTAACGCCTTCGTTCTGATGCTAGCGCACCACCGATAGGGTTCTGCGCGGCGGATTGCACACTCCACCGAAGATGCCGAAGTCTTGCTAGCGCCATGCTAGCACGATGCTAGCGCACCTACCGACACGGTTCTGCGCGTCCTGAGTTGCGGGCCTGAGTGGGGCGGAGCAGAATCAGGGTATGGCTATTGCACACTGAGCAGACCGCAGTAGAAGGAGGCTGCTAGCCGATGGGGATCTTCGATTTTTTCAAGAAG
>Ga0310345_10003200_pt1 | contig 15742 bp, 12 predicted proteins | sample HC15DNA20500_MG_FD_204667 | JGI IMG/M metagenome (GOLD analysis project Ga0310345, IMG submission 204667) | Marine microbial communities from station ALOHA, North Pacific Subtropical Gyre - HC15-DNA-20-500_MG | ecosystem: Environmental > Aquatic > Marine > Oceanic | place: Pacific Ocean: North... | reverse complement strand
CGCGAGGATTGGTGGATCGAGGTGGAACTGGCCAAGCGGCTGGGGCTGGGCTGGAACTACACAAGCCCGGCGGAGGTCTTTGCCGAGATGAAGCGCAACATGGCCTCGCTCGACAATATCACATGGAACCGGCTGGCGCAGGAGAATGCGGTGACCTACCCGTCGCTCAGCGAAAACGATCCCGGGCAGGCCATTGTCTTTAGCGACGGGTTCCCCCGGCCCGAAGGCCGCGCCAAATTCACCCCCGCCGCGATCGTGGCCCCGGATGACGCGCCCGATGACGCCTATCCGATGATCCTGACCACTGGGCGGCAGTTAGAGCATTGGCACACCGGCTCGATGACCCGGCGCTCCAAGGTGCTCGACGGACTGGAGCCGGAGGCGAATTGCTCGCTCCACCCCTCGACCCTGCGCCGCCTTGGCGTGCCCCCGGGGGAGCATGTGCGGCTGTCGACCAAACGCGGCAGTATCGAGATCATGGCCCGCGCGGATCGCGCCGTGGCGCCCGACATGGTTTTCCTGCCCTTCGCCTATGTCGAATCGGCGGCGAATATCCTGACAAATCCAGCGGTTGACCCCTATGGCAAGATCCCGGAGTTTAAGTTCTCTGCCGTCAGGGTGGAGGCGGCGAAAGGGGCCGTCGCCGCCGAGTAAGGAAAGTTTGGAAGAATGAAGATTGATGCCGCCCGATTTTTGAAAGACCTGCACGACCTGCGCGCCATTGGCGCTGCGGGTGTGGGCAAGGGCGTGGTGCGCCCGGCCTATTCCGCCGCCGATGTGGAAGCGCGCGAATGGCTTGCCGGGCGGATGCGCGATGCGGGGCTGAAGGTCGAGGTCGATGCCATGGGCAACCTCTTTGGGCTTGCTGACGGCCCGTCGATCCTGTTGGGGTCGCATTCCGACAGCCAGCCTGAGGGTGGCTGGCTTGATGGGGCCTTGGGCGTGATCGCCGCGCTTGAAGTCGCCCGCGCGGCGGGTGAGGCCGGAGGGCCTGCGGTCTCGGTCGTGTCCTTTCAGGACGAAGAGGGGCGCTTTGGCGTGACCACCGGGTCGACGGTCTGGTCCGGCGCTTTGGATCAGGCCAAAGCCGATGGCTTTACGGATGACGCCGGGGTCAGCTTGGCCGAGGCGCGCCGCGCGATGGCGGATATGGTCACCGGCCCCGTCGATCCCGCGCAGTTCACCGGCTATATCGAGTTGCACATCGAACAAGGGCCGACGCTGGATGACAGTGGTGAGCAGATCGGCGTGGTCAGCGACATCGTCGGCATTCGCGATATGAAGGTGATCTTCGAGGGCCAGCAGAACCACGCGGGCACCACGCCGATGGCGGTGCGGCGCGATGCTTTTCAGGCGGTGTCGGAATTCAACAGTCTACTCAACGACCGGCTGCGCAATGTGGTGACGCCGAGCACCGTCTGGACCATCGGCCATGTCAGCCTGCACCCCAATGCCTCGTCCATCGTGCCGGGCAAGGCGGTGTTTTCCATGCAATGGCGCGACGGCGATAGCGACCGTCTGGGGCGGATGGAGAAGATCATCCGCGAAACCGCGCAAGAGGTGGCCGAGACACGCGGGATGGAGTTGTCCTTTGGCCCGATGCTGGGGCTGGAGCCGGTTGCCATGGAAGCGCGGCTGCGCGATGCGCTGGCGAAGGCGGCTGAAGCGGTGGCGCCCGGAAAATGGCGCAAGATGCCCTCGGGTGCCCTGCATGACGCGACCAATGTGGCGCGGCTGATGCCGGTGGCGATGCTTTTCGCGCCGTCGATCGGCGGGATCAGCCATGCCTTCGAAGAAGACACGGATGAGGCCGATTTGGTCGCGGCAGTCGAGGTGTTGGGGCGGGCGGTGGCGGCGCTCTAAACGCGCTCAGTCCCAGTCCACATCGCCGAGGAAGATATAGCCCGCGCCGTAGATCGTCTTGATCAACTGCGGGTTCTTCGGGTCTTCGCCAAGCTTCGTGCGCAGCCGCGAGATGCGCACGTCCATCGCCCTGTCGAAGCTTTCCGAGGCGACGCCGCCGAGGCTTTCTTGCATTTGCGCGCGGCTGATCAGGCGTTTCGGCGCGTCGAGGAAGAGCCGCAGCACCTCGCCCTCGGCATGGGAAAAAGTCACTTCGGCGCCCGAGGCGTCCTGCAAGACATAGCGGTCGAAATGCGCGGTCCAGCCGTTGAACCGCGCCGTGGTGCCGGCCTGCGGCGTCGGCTTGGCGCTGCGCAGGCGGGCGCGGATGCGGGCCACGACCTCGGCCGGGTCGAAGGGTTTGATGATGTAGTCGTCGGCGCCAAGCTCCAGCCCCGTGACCCGATCCTGCACCTGCGCGCGGCCCGAGATGATGATCACGATGGCACCCTGCTCCAGCGCCAGACGGTGCACCAGTGTCAGCCCGTCGGTGTCAGGCAGCGACAGATCGACGAGGCAGACATCCGGCGTATGGCTCGCCAATGCGGCCTCAAAGGCCCGCGCGCGGCCAAAGCTGAGCGTGTCGAAGCCCGCTTCCTCCAGCGTGTCCGACAGCATCTGCCGGATCTCCGGTTCGTCGTCGAGGATGGTGACCAGCGGGCGCGGGGCGGTATCACGGCTCATGGGGCGGTGGCTTTCAATGGGGCGATCAACGCTTGCAGATCGTCTTTTTCAAAGGGTTTGCGCAGCACCGGCGCGAGGGTCTGGGCCTCGACAAAAAGCGGGTGATCGGGGGGCAGGGAGGTCATCAGCAAAAGCGGCAGGCTGCTGCCGACGCGGCGGGCAAGGTCGATCCCGGTGCCCTCGCCCGAAAGCTGGATGTCCGACAGCACCAGCGCGATGTCGGGCAGATCGGCGATGAGGGCGGTGGCCTCATCCGCGCTGGTGGCCTCGATCACCGAATGGCCCTGATCCATCAGCATGTCGCGCACCACGGCGCGGATATCGGTGGTGTCCTCGACCAGCAGCACCAGCCCGGTGGTGGCGGGCACGGCGGCGCGGTAGGGCAGGCGCAGGCTGATCTGCGCGCCGCCCTCGGGCGCATTGCTCAGCCGCAGGTCGCCACCTGAGGATTTGGTCATGTCATAGACCATTGACAGGCCCAGCCCTGACCCCTCGCTGCCCTTGGTGGTAAAGAACGGCTCGACCCCACGCTCCAGCGCCGAGGGCGCAAAGCCCGGCCCGGTGTCGTGGATCACCCATTCGATCCATGTGTCATGCACCAGCCGTTGGGTCAGCGTGATCGTGCCCCGCGCGCCGCAGGCGTCGCGGGCGTTGAGGATGAGGTTCAACAGCGCATCCTGCACCCGGCCTTTGTCGAGTAGCACCGCGCCCTCGGGCGCGTCATTGCGCACCACCAGCGCGCATTTCGGCGGCAGGGTGGGGGCGGCGAGGGTCGAAAGCTCACTCAGCAACGCGGCGGGGTCGGTGGCCGCGGGGCGCAGGGCGCGGGGTTCGGTCACATCAGCGATGGAGCTGAGCAGCGTGCCGCCCCGCCGTGCGGCGGCCAAGGTGCCTTCGACCAATTCACCCGCTTGTGGCGGCATGTCGGGCAGCCGGGCGAGTTTCGATTGCATCCCGAGGATGATCGTCAAAAGGTTCGAGAAGTCATGCGCCAGCCCAGAGATCATCCGCGAGGCCAACTCGCGTTTCAGCGTCTGTTGCAGGGCGACGCGGGTCTGGGTCTCTTCGGTGATGTCCATCGACAGGATATAGACCCCGCCGCGCCCGTCTGGGGTAAAGGCACCGCGGATGCGGCGGGCGGATTCGTCATGGGTGAATTCGATCACCGCCGGGCTGCCCGCATAGGCTTGGGTCAGCGCGGGTTTGATCCGCGCATAGGCCGCCGCCCCAAGCGCGTCACTGATATGCAGCCCGTAGATGTTGCTGGGCCGCCCCGGCATCACGCTGGAGAGGCGGCGGTTGGAGTAGATATAATGCCCGCTCGCGTCGACATGGGCGATATGGGCGGGCATCATTTCGGTCGTGAGCCGGGTGCGGGCCTCACTTTCGGTGACCTGTCGCTTGGCTTCCTCCAGCGCGGTGATCGTCGCCTCCAACTGGCGGTTCGTGGCGGCGAGTTGTTCGGCATGGGACAGCAGTTGATCGCTCAGCGCGTCCGACCGTGCGCGCAACAGCGCCTCTTGCCGCTTGGTGTTGGTGATATCGGTATAGACGGTGACCCAGCCGCCTTGGGGCAGGGGCGAGCCTTCGACGCTGATGGTGCGCCCGTTCGAGCGGGTCCGCTCCATGTAATGCGGCACGAAGGCGCGGGCCTGTTCCACCCGTTCGGCGACGAAAGCGTCGACATCCCCCACCTCGCCATACTCGCCGGTGCCAGCCAGATGACGGATCGTATCCTCAAAGGGCGCGCCGGGGGTCACCAGCCGATCCGGCAGGTCGAACATGGATTGAAACGGGGCGTTGCAGACCGCGAGCCGAAGGTCGCTGTCATAGATGGTCAGCGCCTGAGCGATCAGGTTCAGACCGGCATTGGTCAGCGCTTTGGTTTGGTCGTCGGTGATCTGCATCGGCATCCTTTCGCATAGGGCTAGCACCGCGCGGGCGAAAGGCAAAGAGCCGCGCGTAAATCGCGCTTGACCTTCTTGCGCTGGAGGCCCCGAGAAGCGCGCCGAATGGAAATCTGAAAGGCAGAGCATGAACAAGAAAATCGGAGCAGGCGCAGCGGCGGCACTGGTCTTGGCAGGCGGGTATATCTGGTGGCAGAGCGAAGAGACTCCGGCCCCCACTGCCAGCGGCGCGGCCATGGTGAAGGTCACCGTGCCAGAGAGCCTGAGCGGACCCGCGCAGATCGGCGCACGGGCGTTCGAGGCAAAATGCGCCGCCTGCCACGGGGTCAACGCCGCCGGGCGCGAGGGGGTTGGTCCGCCGCTGATCCATAAGATTTATGAGCCCAGCCACCACGGCGATGCATCCTTCATGGTCGCGGCCACCAATGGCGTGCGCCAGCATCACTGGTCTTTCGGCAATATGCCTCCGGTCGAAGGGATTACCCCGGCAGAGGTGAAATCCATCGTGACCTATGTGCGCGAAGTGCAGCGCGCCAATGGGATCGACTAGCGGAAAATGGGCCGCGGGGGTGCTGTAACAATTCGTTAGAATTCGGAAAAGATCAGGAAAAAGTTGACCTCCACAAAAAAGAGAACGTCACTTGTGGGATCATAGAATCGCACAAGCGATCGAACCCGCCGGGGAGGGCGGGCATGGGAGGAAGACAATTTGGCCAAGCCGCTGACGCGTGCCGACGGACCTCAGTCCGTGCCGGCGCTGTTGCACCGCAACGCAAGTGAATTCGCAAACGCCCCCGCTTACCGGGAGAAGGAATACGGGATCTGGCAGAGCTGGACCTGGTCGCAGACCCGCGACGAGGTCGAGGCGCTGGCGCTCGGGTTTCTTGAGCTGGGGCTGAACGAGGGCGATTTCGTCGCCATCATCGGGCGCAACCGTCCCTATCTCTACTGGGCGATGATGGCAGCCCAAATGGCCGGTGCCGTGCCAGTGCCGCTCTATCAGGACGCCAATGCCGAAGAGATGGCCTATGTCATGGGCCACTGCGGCGCGCGCCTTGCCGTGGTCGGCGATCAGGAGCAGGTCGACAAGATTATTGAGGTGCAGGACCAGCTGCCCGACTTCGAGCGGATGATCTACCTCGACCCGCGCGGCCTGCGCAAATACGACCATTCCAAGCTCGACCAATATACCGCCGTGCAGGAGATGGGCCGCGCCAACCGCGAGAAACATATCGCCGAGTTGGAGGCGCGTCAGGCCAAGCTGGATTACGATTCCACCGGCGTGATGCTCTATACCTCGGGCACCACCGGCAAGCCCAAGGGCGTGGTGCTGAGCAACCGCAACGTGATCGAGACGGCGAAGTCGTCGTCGGAGTTCGACGACCTCAAGCGCAATGACGAGATCCTCGCCTATCTGCCGATGGCATGGGTGGGGGACTTCATCTTCTCCGTAGGTCAGGCGCTTTGGACCGGCTTCTGCACCAACTGCCCCGAAAGCGCCGACACGATGCATGTCGACCTGCGCGAGATTGGGCCGACCTATTACTTCGCCCCGCCGCGCGTGTTCGAGACGCAGCTCACCTCCGTCATGATCCGCATGGAGGACGCGAGCCGGTTCAAGAAGTGGCTCTTCGACACTTTCATGGCCCATGCCCGCAAGGTCGGCCCTGCCATTCTGGACGGCAAGAAAGTGTCCGCTTGGGACCGCGCGAAATACGCACTGGGCGAGTTGATGATCTATGGCCCGCTGAAGAACACCCTCGGCTTTAGCCGCGTGCGCGTGGGCTATACCGCCGGTGAGGCGATCGGCCCGGAGATCTTCGATTTCTACCGCTCGCTCGGCATCAACTTGAAGCAGCTCTACGGCCAGACCGAGGCAACGGTGTTCATCACCGCGCAGCCCGATGGCGAGGTGCGCAGCGATACCGTGGGCGTGACCTGCCCGGGCGTGGAGTTGAAAATCGCTGACAATGGCGAGGTCTTCTACCGCTCGCCGGGCGTTTTCGTGGAATACTACAAGAACCCCGAAAGCACCGCCGACACCAAGGACCCGGAAGGCTGGGTCGCCACCGGCGACGCGGGCTTCATCGAGGAAAGCTCGGGCCATCTGCGCATCATCGACCGCGCCAAGGACGTAGGCCAGATGGCCGACGGCAGCCTCTTCGCGCCGAAATACGTGGAGAACAAGCTCAAGTTCTTCCCCAACATCCTCGAGGCCGTGGTCTTCGGCAACCAGCGCACCGAATGCACCGCCTTCATCAACATCGACCTGACGGCGGTGGGCAACTGGGCCGAGCGCAACAACATCGGCTACGCCTCCTATCAGGAACTGGCGCGGCATCCGCAGGTGATGGACACGATCCAGTCCCATGTGGAGGAGGTGAACCGCTCGGTCGCCGAGGACGAGATGCTTTCGGGCTGTCAGGTGCACCGCTTCGTGGTGCTGCACAAGGAACTCGACGCCGACGATGGCGAGCTGACCCGCACCCGCAAGGTGCGCCGCAAGATCATCGAGGAGAAATACGCCGACATCATCGCCGCTCTCTATGACGGCTCCGACAAGGTCAGCACCGAGACGGAAGTGACCTACGAGGACGGCCGCAAGGGCTCGATCAAGGCGACGCTCGAAATCCGCGAGGCCGCGGTGCAGCCGGTCAGCCGCCGGATGGCAGCGGAATGAGCGCGGCCAGCGTCAGTGCCGGGCAGGCGGGAACTATGGAAAGGGACAGCGTGAAAGATCAGGCTGACAGCTATGTCACCGACGACGGCCGCACCATCGGCCCGACGGTGATGGAGATGAAGAACATCACCCTGCGCTTCGGCGGCGTGGAGGCGATCAAGGATATTTCCTTCGACATCCGCGAGGGCGAAATCCGCGCGATCATCGGGCCGAACGGGGCGGGCAAGTCCTCGATGCTGAACGTGATCAGCGGCTTCTACGTGCCCCAAGAGGGCGAGGTCTGGTACAAGGGCGCCAAGCGGCCCCCGATGAAACCCTATCAGGTGGCCCAGCAGGGCATCGCCCGGACCTTCCAGAACATCGCGCTTTTCGAGGGCATGTCGGTGCTCGACAACGTGATGACGGGGCGTCTGACGCAGATGAAGACCGGGATGCTGGCGCAGTCCTTCTGGAAAGGCCCGGCCGAGCGTGAAGAGATTGAGAACCGCGAGATCGCCGAAAAGGTCATCGACTTCCTTGAGATTCAGGCGATCCGCAAGACACCCGTGGCGCGTCTGCCCTACGGTCTGAAGAAACGGGTCGAGCTGGCCCGCGCGCTGGCCGCCGAGCCGACGATCCTGCTGTTGGACGAGCCGATGGCGGGCATGAACGTCGAAGAGAAAGAGGACATGAGCCGCTTCATCCTCGACGTGAACGACGAGTTCGGCACCACCATCGCGCTGATCGAACATGACATGGGCGTGGTCATGGACCTGTCCGACCGCGTGGTCGTGATGGATTACGGCCGCAAGATCGGCGACGGCTCGCCCGACGAGGTGCGCAACAACCAAGAGGTGATCGACGCCTATCTGGGGGTGGCCCATGACTGAGGCCCGTTTGATCACCCGCAACGACACTGCCGTTCTGACTTTGGGGAGGGCCAATGATGCCTGAGCAACTGGCGTTTACGATCGAGGTCTTTCTCAACGGGCTGATGGCCGGGGTGCTTTACGCGCTCGTGGCGCTCGGCTTCGTGCTGATCTACAAGGCTTCGGGCATCTTCAACTACGCCCAAGGCGTCATGGCGCTGTTCGCCGCGCTGACGCTGGTGGGCGTGATGGAAGGGCAGGTGCCTTTCGGCCATTTGATCAACGCGATCCTTGGCACCGAGGTGCATCACTTCGGCTGGCACATTCCGGCGTTCCTTGCCATCGTGCTGACGATGGTCGTGATGATCGTGCTGGCCTATTGCGTGCAGCGCTTCGTCTTCCGCTACCTCGTGGGGCAAGAGCCGATCATCCTCTTCATGGCGACCATCGGTCTGGCCTATTTCCTCGAAGGGGTGGGCGACCTGATGTGGGGGTCCGAGATCAAGACGCTCGACGTCGGCCTGCCGCAGGGCATCAACGTCTGGATCGACGAATTCACCTATAACGCCACCGGCTACGGCTTCTTCATCGACAACCTCGATATCGTGGCTTCCATCGTCGCGGCGGTGCTCGTGATCGGGCTGGTGATGTTCGCACAATACACCAAGCAGGGCCGCGCCATGCGCGCCGTGGCGGACGACCACCAAGCCGCGCTTTCGGTCGGTGTCTCGCTGAACTTCATCTGGATCCTGGTCTGGTCGCTCGCGGGTTTCGTGGCATTGGTCGCGGGCATCATGTGGGGGGCCAAGTCGGGCGTGCAGTTCTCGCTCTCGCTTATCGCGCTGAAGGCGCTGCCGGTGCTGATGCTGGGCGGCTTCACCTCGATCCCCGGCGCCATCGTCGGCGGGCTGATCATCGGCGTGGGCGAGAAGCTCTTCGAGTTCCTCATCGGCGCCCCCTTCCTTGGCGGCGCGACCGAGAACTGGTTCGCCTATATGCTGGCGCTGGTCTTCCTTGTCTTCCGCCCGCAGGGCCTGTTCGGGGAGAAGATCATTGAACGGGTTTGATACAGGCTACCCGGAAACTGTCCGGGGGACAGTTTCGCCTGTTCAAAGGGCGAAGCCCCGGATTGATAACGGCTTGGTGCGCGGCACGCGCGCACCCTATCGCAGGGCATTGCAGGCAAGCGCAGTGCAAATGACTACCGCAGAAGGGAAAGCAGTCTAATGTTCTATCGTGAAGCGGGCGATTTCAACACATCCTACGCCCAGGACCAGCAGACCTTCCCGATCCGGTTCGACCGGTACCGCTACTATCTGGTGCTGTTCATCGCGGTCTTTGTCGTGCCCTTCGTGGTCAACGACTACTGGGTGAACTCGCTGTTCCTGCCCTTCCTGATCTACGCCATCGCGGCGATCGGGCTGAACATCCTCGTGGGTTATTGCGGGCAGGTGAGCCTCGGCACCGGGGGCTTCATGGCGGTGGGGGCCTACGCCTGTTACAAGCTGATGACGGCCATGCCCGAGGTCAGCATGTTCATCCACATCCTGCTGGCGGGCGGCATCACCGCGGCGGTGGGCGCGCTCTTCGGCCTGCCGTCCTTGCGGATCAAGGGCTTTTACCTTGCCGTGGCCACGCTGGCGGCGCAGTTCTTCCTCGTGTGGCTGTTCAACCGGGTGCCGTGGTTCTACAACTACTCCGCCTCTGGCCAGATTAGCGCGCCCGAGCGGGACACCTTCGGCATCCTGATCACCGGCCCCAATACCGAAGCCTGGGCGACCTATATGTTCTGCCTGATCTTCACTGTGGGCTCGGCGCTGGTGGCACGCAACCTGACGCGCGGCTCGGTGGGCCGTAAGTGGATGGCCATCCGCGACATGGACATCGCCGCCGAGATCATCGGGGTGAACCCGCTGCGCGCCAAGCTCACGGCCTTTGCGGTCAGCTCCTTCTTCATCGGCATCTCCGGCGCGTTGTTCTTCTCGATCTACCTCGGCGCGGTGGAAGTGGGCGAAGCCTTTGGCATCAACAAATCGTTCCTCGTGCTCTTCATGATCATCATCGGGGGCTTGGGCAGCATCTTCGGCAGCTTCGCCGGGGCGGCGTTCCTTGTACTGTTGCCTGTCTTGCTCAAGATCGTCGGCGTGGACTGGCTGGGCTGGCCCACGGATATCGTGGCGCATTTGCAGCTGGTGATCGTGGGCGGGCTGATCGTGGTCTTCCTGATCGCAGAGCCGCACGGGCTGGCGCAGCTGTGGCGCGTGGCCAAGGAAAAACTGAGATTGTGGCCCTTCCCGCACTAAGCGGGAGCCATGAAAAGCGAGGCCGGAGGGAGGAAACCCGGCCCAAACACCCAAGTCGGACAATCCAAGGGAGGAAACACCGATGAAATACAAACTGGGAACACTGGCCGTAGCTGGCCTGATGGCCGCAAGCCCTGTGATGGCGGACCTTGTCTTTCCGTCGCTGAGCTATCGCACCGGGCCCTATGCCGCGGGCGGCATCCCCTTCGCCGACGGCTATGCCGATTACTTCACCCTGCTCAACGAGCGTGACGGCGGCATCGGTGGCGAGCCTATCCGCGTCCCGGAATGCGAGACTGCCTATAACACCGAGAAGGGCGTGGAATGCTACGAATCCACCAAAGGTGAAGGCGCGTTGGTGTACCAGCCGCTCTCGACCGGCATTACCTACCAGTTGATCCCCAAGGTCACCGCCGATGACATCTCGATGCTGACCTCCGGTCTGGGCCGTACCTCGGCCAAGAACGGCAATGTCTTCAGCCATGTCTTCAACTTCCCGGCCAACTATTGGGATGGCGCCTCGGTCGCGGTGAAACACATCATGGAGCAGGAGGGCGGCAGCCTTGAGGGCAAGAAGATCGCGCTGGTCTACCACAACTCTGCCTATGGCAAGGAGCCGATCCGCACCCTGCAGGAACTGAGCAAGAAACATGGTTTCGAGCTGAAGGAAGTGCCCGTCGACCACCCCGGTCAGGAGCAGAAATCACAGTGGCTGCAAATCCGCCGTGACAAGCCCGACTATGTGATCATGTACGGTTGGGGCGTGATGAACCAAGTTGCCGTTCAGGAAGCCGCCAACATCCGCTTCCCGATGGACAAGTTCATCGGCATCTGGTGGTCCGGCTCCGAGAACGACGTGCTGGCCGCGGGCGCCAAGGCCGATGGCTACAAGGCGCTGACCTTCCACAACGTCGGCTCCGACTATCCGCTCTATGACGACCTTCAGAAATACGTTGTCGACGCGGGCAAAGCCGCGGGCGCGGGCGATCAGGTCGGCTCCGTTCTGTACAACCGTGGCATCTACGCCGCGATGCTGGTGGCCGAGGCCGCGCGCACTGCGCAGGAGATTCACGGCGTGACCGACATCACCAGCGGCCAAATGCGCGACGGGATGGAGCAGCTCGAGATCACCGAAGAGAAGATGGCGGCGCTTGGCCTGCCGGACTTCGGACCTGAGTTCAGCGTCACTTGTGAGAACCACGGCGGCGAAGGCTTCGTGGCCGTGACCCAGTGGGATGCCGAGGCCAAGGAATGGAACCTCGTGTCGGACTTCATGCAGTCCGATCAGGACGTGATCCAGCCGCTGATCGATGCCGACAGCTCGGCCTATGCCGAGGAAAACGCCATCGAGGGCAACTGCTAAGAACCCTGCTCCCGGCCACCTTGCGGGTGGCCGGGGACATCTTCGAACCCCAAGAAAGGTCATGCCCATGCTGGATGCCGCCAACACCAATGACGTCGCAGTCGACAACCTGCTCGAGGTCAACAATATCGAGGTGATCTACAACCACGTCATCCTCGTGCTGAAGGGCGTCAGCCTGAATGTGCCCAAGGGCGGCATCACCGCGCTTCTGGGCGGCAACGGCGCGGGCAAGACAACGACGCTCAAGGCGATCTCGGGGCTGCTGGCCTCGGAACGTGGCGAGGTCACCAAGGGCTCGATCAAGTACCGCGGCGGCGCGATCCAGCATCAGGACCCCGCCGAGATCGTGAAACAGGGGGTCGTGCAGGTCATGGAAGGCCGGCACTGTTTTGAGCACCTCACCATCGAGGAAAACCTGCTCACCGGCGCCTATACGCGCAGCGACGGCAATGCCGCGATCCAGCAGGACCTTGAGATGGTCTATAACTATTTCCCCCGTCTGAAGGAGCGCCGCCGCTCACAGGCCGGATATACCTCGGGCGGCGAGCAGCAGATGTGCGCCATCGGCCGCGCGCTGATGTCGCGGCCCGAGACGATCCTTCTGGACGAGCCGTCGATGGGTCTGGCCCCGCAGCTGGTAGAGCAGATCTTCGAGATCGTGAAATCGGTCAACGAACAGGAGGGCGTGACCTTCCTGCTGGCCGAGCAGAACACCAACGTCGCCCTGCGTTTCGCGCATTACGGCTACATCCTCGAATCCGGGCGCGTGGTGATGGACGGTCCCGCCAAAGACCTGCGCGAGAACCAGGACGTGAAAGAATTCTACCTCGGCATGTCCGACGAAGGCCGCAAAAGCTTCCGCGACGTGCGCAGCTACCGCCGCCGCAAGCGCTGGCTCAGCTAAGCCGGCCCGCCCGGACCCGAAGGAAAGACTTAAGATGAGATCTGAGCGGGCCTATGCCCTCTCCAGTGATGCCATAGCAGGAAAGTGACAGGGATGCTGACCAAGCCCCATTTCGACGATCTGGAAACCCGCAGCGCCGACCAACGGGCGGCCGATTTGGCGCAGGCCTTGCCGCAGCAGATCGCCCGCGCGCAGGGCTTGGCGGGCTATGGCGACACGCTCAAAGGGGTGGATGCCGCGCAGATCACCTCCGCCGAAGCGCTGGCCGATCTGCCGGTTTTGCGCAAATCCGAACTGGGCAAGGCGCAGGCCGGCCAGCCGCCCTTCGGTGGCTTCACCACCAAGCCGGTGCATGACTTCTCCCATGTCTTCCAGTCGCCCGGTCCGATTTATGAGCCTTCGAGCAACGATCCCGACTGGTGGCGCATGGGGCGGTTCCTGCATGCCGCCGGGATCGGCGCGGGCGACGTGGTGCACAATTGCTTTGGCTACCACCTGACCCCCGCGGGCATGATCTTTGAAAGCGGCGCACGCGCCGTTGGCGCCACGGTGCTGCCCGCCGGCACCGGCCAGACCGAGCTTCAGGTCACCGCCGCCCGCGACGTGGGCTCCACCGCCTATGCCGGCACGCCGGATTACCTGAAGGTGATTCTCGAAAAGGCCGATGTCATGGGGGTGAAGCTGAACATCACCAAGGCGGCGGTCGGCGGCGGGGCGCTCTTTCCCAGCCTGCGCGCCTTCTACCAGGAGCGCGGCATCACTTGCCTGCAATCCTACGCCACCGCTGACCTGGGCAATATCGCCTATGAAAGCCCGGCGATGGAGGGGCTCATCGTCGACGAGCAGGTCATCGTCGAGATCGTCACCCCCGGCACCGGCATCCCGGTCGCCCCGGGCGAGGTCGGTGAGGTGGTGGTCACCACGCTCAACCCCGATTACCCGCTTATCCGTTTCGCCACCGGCGATCTCAGCGCCGTGCTGGAGGGCGAAAGCCCCTGTGGGCGCACGAATATGCGCATCAAGGGCTGGATGGGCCGCGCCGACCAGACCACCAAGATCAAGGGCATGTTTGTCCGGCCCGAGCAGGTCGCGGCGCTGGTCGCGCAGCACGACGAGATCGAGAAGGCCCGCGTCATCGCCAGCCGCGAAGGCGAGGCCGATGTCATGACGGTGCAGATCGAGACCGCCGGAGAGGATAAGGACGCTTATGCCCAATCCGTGGCCGATCTGCTCAAGCTCAAGGGCCGTGTCGAACTGGTCGCCCCCGGCAGCCTGCCGCGCGACGGGCTGGTGATCGAGGATACCCGCAGCTACGACTGAGGCGCGGCGTCGCGCCCTCTGGCATTTCCGAGTGAAATCGTCGAAATAGGGCGCATGACGCTGAACCCCGCCTCCACCGAGACGCCCCACCTGCGCCGCGCCCGTGACGGGCTGCGCGCGCTATCGGGCGTTGCCCTGACCGTGGCCCTCTTCTGCGCGCTGCCGATGCTGGCGGTGCTGATCGCCGCCCTCAGCGGCGGGACGGAGACGGTGCAGCACCTGATCGACACGGTGCTAGGGCGCTACACGGTGACGACGCTTCTCTTGGTGCTGCTGGTCTCTCTGGGCACCTTCGCCATCGGTGTGGGGGCCGCGTGGCTGGTCACGATGACGCGTTTTCCGGGGGCGAAGTTTCTAGAGATTGCGCTGGTGCTGCCGCTGGCCTTCCCGGCCTATGTGCTGGCCTATGCCTATACCCATGTGCTGGACCATCCCGGCATCGTGCAGACGGTGCTGCGCGACGTCACCGGCTGGGGGCCGCGCGATTACTGGTTCCCTGAGATCCGCTCGCTCGGCGGGGCCGCCGCGATGCTGGTGCTGGTGCTCTATCCCTATGTTTATCTGCTGGCGCGCGCGGCCTTCCTGCAGCAGAGCGGGACGACCTTTCTGGCCGCCCGCGCGCTCGGCTCCAGCGCATGGGCCGCGTTTTTCAAGGTCAGCCTGCCGCTGGCCCGACCCGCCATTGCGGGCGGCGTGCTCTTGGCGGTGATGGAGACCATCGCCGATTTCGGCACCGTGGCCTATTTCGGCGTGCAGACCTTCGCCACCGGTATCTACACCAGCTGGTTTTCCATGTTCGACCGCGCGGCAGCGGCGCAATTGGCGCTCTGCCTGTTGAGCTTCGCCCTGCTGCTGGCGATGCTGGAACGGGCGCAGCGCGGCAAGGCCAAGTATCACGACCCCGCGCGCCGGACCCAGTCCGCGCCGCCGGCCGAGTTGAAGGGCTGGCAGGCCGCGGCGGCGATCGTGCTTTGCGGGGTGCCGGTGCTGTTTGGGGCGGTGCTGCCGGTGGTAATCCTCGTGACCATGGGGCTCGACAGTGAGCAAAGCCTGTTCAGCCCGCGCTACCTTGGTTTCATGCGCAATTCGGTGACGCTTGCGGGGGTCGCGGCGGTGCTCACGGTGCTGGCGGCGATCAGCGTGGGGTTCTACCGGCGGCTGCGCCCGGGGCGGGTCTCGCAGGGCGCGGCCTATGTGGCGCGGCTTGGCTACGCGGTGCCGGGCGGGGTGATCGCGGTGGGTCTGCTGGTGCCTTTCGCGGCCTTCGACAACGCGCTCGACGCTTGGATGCGTGAGACCTTCGATATCTCCACCGGCCTTCTGATTACCGGGTCGATCTGGCTGCTGGTGCTGGCCTATCTGGTGCGCTTTCTGGCCGCGGCGCTTGGCGCCTACGAGGGCGGGCAGTCCATGGTGCATGCCAATATGGATGCCGCCGCACGCTCGCTGGGGCAGACGCCTCTGGGTACGTTGCGCCGGGTGCATCTGCCGATCCTCGCGCCCAGCCTGCTGACCGCGCTGCTGATCGTCTTCGTCGATGTGATGAAGGAACTGCCCGCGACGCTGATCATGCGGCCGTTCAATTATGACACGCTTGCGGTGCAGGCGTATCGGTTGGCGAGTGATGAGCGGTTGAACGGGGCCGCGGTGCCGAGCCTCGTGATCGTGGCGATGGGGTTGCTGCCGGTGATCCTGATCTGCCGACAGGTGGGGCGGCAGCGGTAGTTCCCGAGGGCCAGCGCCTGCCCGTGGGGTGGCGATCCTAACGTGGCTTCGTGCCACTTTACGATGCCGCTTTGGCGTGACTTCGATGACTTCCACCCAGCCTCAC
>Ga0310345_10003199_pt1 | contig 15747 bp, 14 predicted proteins | sample HC15DNA20500_MG_FD_204667 | JGI IMG/M metagenome (GOLD analysis project Ga0310345, IMG submission 204667) | Marine microbial communities from station ALOHA, North Pacific Subtropical Gyre - HC15-DNA-20-500_MG | ecosystem: Environmental > Aquatic > Marine > Oceanic | place: Pacific Ocean: North... | reverse complement strand
TGGCCTGCATGAGCTGTTTGGCCTGCCGGAAGGCTACACCGGGCAACTGATGATTCTGGCCGTACTGGGCACTATTTATGTGCTCTCCTCCATGAGCGGGGTGCATAAAGGCATCCAACTGCTGAGCCGCTTCAACGTACTGCTGGCGTTAGCAATCGGCGCCGTGATTATCGTGTTCGGCCCCACGCTGTTTTTGGTGAACACCTACGTTTCCAGCATGGGCGCGTATGTCAGCGAGTTTTTCACCATGGCCACGATGACCGCTGAAACCGCCCCGGCGTGGTGGATGCAGTGGTGGACGGTGTTCTTCTTTGCTTGGTTTATCGGCTATGCACCGCTGATGGCGATTTTCGTGGCGCGCATTTCACGGGGCCGCAGCATTCGTGAAATGATTCTGGCGGTTGCCGTACTCGCCCCGATTGCCACCACCGTATGGTTTACGCTACTGGGCGGCTCCGGCATTTACTATCAGTTGACCGGGGTAATTGACCTGACCGAAGCGCTCAACAATTTCCAGTTTGACGTGGCGACTCTCACGGTGGCTCAAGCGCTGCCCGGCGGCACCTGGATGGCACTGGCGATTCTGCTGCTGACCACGATTTTTGTGGCCACCACCGGCGACTCCATGAGCTACGCGATTGCCGTTGTCGGTGCGGGACACGATGCCCCCAGCCCCTGCATGCGCGCTTTCTGGGGCATTGCGATGGCCCTGATGGCGGCCGTGCTGCTGTATATGGGTGCAGGTCAAATTGGCGCGCTGCAGCAGTTTATCGTGATTACCGCGATCCCGGTGTCGCTGATTCTGCTGCCCTCGCTGTGGAACGGCCCGCAGGCGGCTTACGCCATGGCGCGTGAACAGGGCATCATCGAGTGACGATGATCGGCCAATTCTAACTACAGCCCTTCCAACAGCCGCAGAATCATCTGCGGCTGTTGGTTCACCTGGGTCAGCATCGCGATACCCACCTGCTGAAGCAGTTGGGCGCGAATAAGATTGGAGACTTCTTGCGCGTAGTCGGCGTCTTGAATACGCGACTGGGCAGCGGAGGTGTTAATGATGCTGGTGTTAAGCCCGTCAATGACGCTCTCGAAGCGGTTCTGCACCGCGCCTAAATAGCTGCGCTGGCGGTCGACCTGCTTAATGGCTTCATCGACGACATCCATTGGTTTGGGCGTGGCCGAGACATCATCTAATACGCTGAAATTATCCAACCCCAGCGCCTGACGCCCCATCGCCGAAAAGCTCACGCCAATCACATCCCCAGCGTTGGCCCCTACTTGAATATTAAGCGCTTTATCGCTCTCGATCAGCCTAATACCGTTAAAGTTGCTCTGCTCGGCGACGCGATCAATCTCTTCCAACCGTTGGTCGATCTCTAACTGAATAGACGCCCGATCTTCTGAGGAATTGGTGCCGTTGAGCGCCTGAACGCTGAGTTCGCGGATGCGCTGAAGGCTGTCGTTGATCAGGTCCAACGAACCTTCTGCGGTTTGCACCATAGAGATACCGTCGTTGGTATTGCGGATCGCCTGGTTCATACCGCGAATTTGTGCGCCCATGCGATTAGCAATCGCCTGGCCTGCCGGATCATCCTTGGCGCTATTAATACGCAGCCCAGACGACAGACGCTCCATGGAGGTCTGCATTGCTTGCTGGCTACTGCGTAGATTATTCATCACCAGTAGCGACATGATATTAGTCGCAAGGCTGATCACGGGCTTGACCTCGGAAGTGAACGCAAACAGTGCGGAAGTAGCGTGAATATCGGCCTATCTTTAGAAAACGTGAGCCCTGCCCCGTAAAACTTTCCCAGTCGCTACTATTTTTTCAGTTCGGCCTCTTCAGTACGGCTAGCACTTCGTCCACCGGCCCCCGAACATAGTCGTGATGAAAGTAGCCATCGTCGACCACTTCGCCATCCCAGACCACAATGTCTAAGTCCATGGTCCGGGGGCCAGATTTGATCGGCCCGCGAACACGGCCTAAGCGATGCTCAACCTCTTTTAGGTAGGCTTTAAAGTCGCCCAGCTCAAGCGTAGTGCGCACCACCAGGGCGGCATTTAAGAAGTCTGGCTGCTGCTGAAAGCCTACCGGGGCAGTGCGCACCGCTTCGGAGCGGGCCAGCAGTTCGCACTCACTGCTCAAAATCTCAAGGGCTTTGGCAAAGTGATACTCTGGCTCAATATTGGTTCCTAGCGAGATAACGCACTCGTGTTGAGCCGACACGGGCGAGGGAGTTGACGTTACGGGTGACGACCTTAATGACATAACTATATCCCAATATAAGAGGCTGGATGACTAACGGCTGGTGAGCCTATGACCTAGCCCACACCGTTTTAGCGTATAGGCATCAATCGGCGCCCCAACAGAGTAGACGGTTAATCATCCCGTTCAAGCTCTGTACAAGTTATTGACAAACGCTACGCTCACGCAGAGAGTCTTTTTGATTACCATGACAACGTTAGTTAACAAACACTACCTGCTGCGAGGGATAAAGCAATGGAGACACCTGCTGCACTTGTAACCGGCGGCGCCACGCGCCTGGGCCGCTATTTTGCTGAAGCGCTAGCCGATAAGGGCTTTGATATCGCGTTACACGTGAATAGCTCCCGGGGGGAAGCAGAGGAAGTGGCAGACGCAATTCGCGGCAAGGGTCGTGAGTGCGAGATTCTGCCCTGCAACTTTTTAGAGGATTCGCTAGAAGGATTAATCACCCAAGCTAAAACGCGTTTTCCTGGGTTGAACGTGCTGCTCAATAGCGCCTCAGCTTATGAACCAGCGCCGATTGCCCGTACCGATATGGCCATGCTGGAGACCCAGTTTCGGGTCAATATGTTTACCCCGCTGCTACTCACACGCCATTTTGCCGAGGCGGTAGAGCACGGTCAGGTGATCAACATCATCGACAACAAAGTGGCCTATCACCAATATCCGTATGCGGCGTACCTGCTCTCCAAGAAAAGCCTAGCTGAGATGACCCGTATGGCAGCGCTGGAGTTTGCTCCGCGCCTACGGATTAACGGTATCGCCCCCGGGGTAGTGCTGCCTGCCTCCCAGCGTACCAGCGACTATATCCAATGGCGCATCGAAGGCATTCCGGTCAATCACCAAGGCAACCCAGCACACCTTGTACAAGCCTTGCACTATTTGCTGGATAATGCCTTTGTGGCCGGGCAAGTGCTATTTGTAGACGGCGGCGAATCGATCAACCTAGAGGGTCGCCACTCCGAAAACTACCCTGGCGAGCGGCGCGACTGACCCAACGCAATGAGGCCGCCCGAAGGCGGCCTCATTGGCTTACCTAAGCGTACGCTTAGGTTTCATCCACATCATCATGGTCCGGCTTATGGTGATCCGGTTCATGCTCAAGCGAGGCTTCGCTACGCTCTGCAAGCGGTGCCGTCTCGGTGCGCTTTCTTTCCGCTTTCGCATCCAGAATGCGCACGTTGGCGGGCGGAGTCTTGCCGCCTTTGGTTTCGCCAAAGTAGAGCGTGGTATGCGGGAACGGAATCTCGATACCCGCCGCATCAAAGCGCAGTTTCACTAGGCGGTTGTAGGCACGGCCTACAGCCCACTGATCGCCTGGCGTGGTCTTGATCACGACACGGATATTAACCGAGCTGTCGGCCAGCGCGGTGACACCCGCCACGGTCATATCTGCCAATAGTTTATGACCATGCTCTTCGCTGGCTTTAAGATCTTCGAAGGCCAGCTGTAGCTGCTCGATCGCCTCGTCGATACTTTCGTTGTAACCAATACCGTACTCGCCCACATGGTTGCCGTACTCACGCATGTAGTTGGAGACGGTATCCACACTGGAGAACGGCACGATATGGTAGGTACCGGACAGGTCACGAATGCCCACCGAGCGGATACTCAAACGCTCGGCCGTGCCGGTCACGCCGCCCACGGTCACCACGTCGCCGGTGTTCATGGCGTTCTCTACCTGAATGAACACCCCGGTGATCACATCCTGCACCAGCTTCTGGGCACCAAAACCAATCGCCAGACCCAGCACACCGGCACCAGCAATTAGCGGCCCAATATTGATGCCGATTTCCGAGAGCACGATCATGCCGGTGATGGTCACCATGGCAATGGCCAGCGCATTACGGAACAGACTCAGCAGCGTTTTGGCACGGGCAGAGGGTTCGCCGTGACCGGTTTCCGGATTGAGCTTGTGCTCGATCAGGCTTGCCAAGCCCAGCCATATGCCCAGCGACACAATCAGGATCACTGCTACGCTGATCAGGTTACCCACCAGATTGGCACCGCGCTCGGAGGCGTACCAGCCGGCCAGGTCAAAGGCGCCCCAAGCATCCAGCACCACCATGATCACCGCAACGACGATCACCGTGCGCAGCACGCGCAGCGCGTTGGGTACGTAGCTGTTCAACCGGACTTCCAGCAGCGGCAGCTTACGGCGCAGGTCATCGGAGAGTTGAATACGACGACCAATGGTCTGTGTCAGGAACGCAGACAGCAGCAGGCCCACGACCACGGCGCCGAGCGTCTTCAACGTCGCAAAGAGGACAAAGGGCAGCGCATCACCCGGACGGGTAAGCGTCAGTACAAACACCATTAAGAAATAGATCAGCGCGAACAGGTGCCACGTGCGGGCAAACAGCTGCAGCGATACACGGCTCGCCGTCAGCGTCGAGCGCGCGCTCATTTGATTTAGATTATCGCGCAGCCGCACGCGGTTTTTGAGCACCACGCCCACCGCATAAATAAACGCCAGCAGCATAATCAGCGTGCCGACCGCTTGTCCCAGGGTGGCGGCCACATAGAAGTTGACCAGCGGTACGACGACCATCAGGCCGTATCCCACCATGCCAATCAGGCGCGCCAGCCAGCGGTTCCAATACGAGGCTTCTTGAGCTGAAATCGGTAATAAGCGAAGACCCTCGTAACGCGAGGAGAACAGCATTCGCACACCGGCTTTGAGCAGCTCGATGATCAAGAAGGCATTTAAAAACAGCGACGCGCGGGTAGAGAGTTCACCGGTCTCCCCCACGGCAAAGGTGGCCACCAAGTTACCGCCAACGTACGCCAGGGCGATCAAAAGAATATCGACGACCGCGGCGATCGCGACACACAGCACTAAACGTAGCACCGGCGTCAGTCCCGTGCCCTGCTGTGACCAGCCGCTGATTTTGGTGAACAATGATTTTGCCAACCGGCGGAACACCATAAAAATGGCGAAGGTCGCCACGATCACGATGCCCAGATTGATGGCTGCGTTCATGAAGGCCGCCATATCGAAGCTGCTGCCCGCGCCTTGGCCGGTGAATATATTGCCGACGATCGCCACAGCCTGCTCGATCTGACCGCCCACATCACCTACTACACGGCTGGTTAACTCTGCCAACTGGCGGGGTAGTGAGACGTCCTCGGGCGCTACGTTGCCCCCCGCGGCAGCGGCTTCCGGCGACAGCTCGGCCGCAACGCCAGCAGGCAACTCAGACGCTTGATTACGCAGCAGTTCAATGAGCTCCTGGCGGGCCTGCTCGTCTTCCAGCAGATCCGCCAGCGCCGCATAAGAGGGCTGCTCTTCAGCGACGGACGCATCGCTCTCGGCGCTTAACGTGGTTTGCGCCATGGCTGGCCCGGCCAGCATGGCGAACAGCGCCAGCATCCAGACGCTGAGCCAGGGGAGTAAACGTAGTGACGTCACACCATAACCTCCTTTTGGGTGAGTATTTGCCATCCTGCCCTCGTTAAAATTCAACCTAAGAATGTTAAACACAGGATAGTGCATCCAATGGAAATGCAAGCTTTGTATAACGCTCGATCCAAAGTAACTAGCGTAACATGACTCAATGTAAGAGACGTTAACGCGCCTGCTTTTGGAGCACCAATGAAACCGAGTGAAGGTAATTGCCGTTTATTGGCAGTAAGGCGCCAACCATTGATGGGCCAGCGCAATCAGCAGCCCATAGCGGGCACCTTTTGCTAGCACAATCCAGAGCAGCGCCCGCCACCAGGCAAGGCGCATCACCCCAGCCAGCACGGTGAGCGGGTCGCCAATCACAGGTAACCAGGAGAGTAATAGGCTCGCCTCGCCAAAGCGGTGATACCAGCGCTCGGCACGGGCAAGTCCTTGGGGAGATGCAGGAAACCAGCGGCGATGTTGAAATTGGCGAGCGTAGCGACCAAGAGCCACGTTGATCAAACTGCCCAGCGTGTTGCCAGCCGTCGCCACAACCCACAGCACCAGCGCTGGCTCACCAACACACCATAGCCGCGCCAGCCACACTTCCGAGCCACCAGGCAGCAGGGTGGCGCTGGCTAGCGCCACCCAAAACAGGCTGAACACGATACGCGCCCTCTAACGTTTAACGGGGCAACTGGCCACCGAGCTGCTGGGTAATTTCGTCGGCTATTTGACGCACCAGCGCCCCCAGTACCAGCAGGCGCTCTTCGGGAATACGCGCCATGGGGCCCGAGACGGAAATAGCCGCCAACGGCGTGGCGTGCTCATCGAAAATGCAGGCCGCCACGCAGTGCAGGCCAATCGCATGCTCTTCCCGGTCGCAGGCAAAGCCTTGGGCGCGAATGGCGGCCATTTCCGCCTGCAGTGAATCCGTTTGATACAGGGTATTTTCAGTCACACGGGCCAGCTCGTAGCCGCCTTCTAACAGCGCGCTGCGCTCCTCCTCGCTCATCCACGCCAGCAGCGCCTTGCCCACGCCGGAGGCGTGCAGCGGCGCACGGGACCCCAGCCGCGTGATCATGCGCATCATCTGCGGGGATTCGTTTTGAGCCAAGAAGACCGCCGTGGCGCCATCACGGATACCCAGATTCGCCGTTTCGCCGGTTTCTGCGGTTAAGCGGCGCAAAAACGGGCGGCTTTTGGCCACCACGTCGCGTGCTTCTAAAAAGCTGTTACCAATTCGGAAGGTTTTGACGTCGATGCGCCACAGGCCCTGCTCGCTCTCTTGGGTGACAAAGCCCTGGCTTTGCAGCGCCTGAAGCAGGCGATGAGTGGTGGAAGGGGCAAGGTCAGCCATTTCCGCCAGCTCTGAAAGCGCAAGGCCCAGCGGGCTAGCGGATAGGTATTCGAGCAGCGTGAGGCCACGCACCAACGATTGGCTATGCCCTCCGCTCGCTTTCGTGGCTCCCGCCGGACGTCCGACTGATCTGCGCTTGGCTTCACTCACCTACTACTCTCCTGACGGCACTCAATACGTAAAAAGCCAGCAGGATAACGCGCCGCAGGGGGCGCTGTCGCGTTTACGGAAACAAATTCCACCAATGGCTAGCAGCGTGTACTAGCGATGCGCGTGCTTTTCGATAAACGCATCGATGCCTTCTGCCACATCGTCGGCCACTGATGATTACGCTTTCTCGCGAGTGCCTTGGCGATGGTTATAGCCCAGCGGATGAGGCTCACCACGGGCTTTGGCCAGCTCAATCTGGCGCTGACGCTCGCGGGCGGCGGCGCGGGTTTTCTCAGGCAGTGAGTCGATACAGTGCGGGCAGCTGATGCCGGGCTCGTAGGCCGACGACTGCATGTCTTCCTGAGAGATCGGCATGCGGCAGGCGTGGCACTGCTCGTACTCGCCCTCGGTGAGATCATGGCGCACAGTGACCCGGTTATCGAACACGAAGCACTCGCCGCGCCACAGCGACTGCTCTTCCGGCACCTTTTCCAGGTAATTGAGCACGCCGCCTTTCAGGTGGTAGACCTCTTCGAAGCCCTCTTTCAGCATAAAGCTGGAGGCTTTCTCGCAGCGGATACCGCCTGTGCAGAACATGGCGACCTTTTTATGCTGCTCCGGGTTGTAGTGCTGGCGCACGTACTCGGGAAACTCGCGAAACGTGGTGGTCTTGGGGTCGACCGCGCCTTCGAAGCTGCCAATCGCGACTTCGTAGTCGTTACGGGTATCGATCACCAGCACTTCCGGGTCGGAGATCACGTCGTTCCAGTTTTCCGGCTCAACGTAAGTGCCCACGGTGTCGTTGGGGTCGATGCCCGGCACGCCCAGCGTGACGATCTCCTTTTTCAGTTTGACCTTGGTGCGGTAGAACGGCGGCTCGTCGCAGAACGACTCTTTATGGTCGATATCACTTAAACGTGGGTCGGCGGTGAGCCATGCTAGCAACGCATCGATGCCTTCGCGGCTACCGGCCACGGTGCCGTTGATGCCCTCTTTGGCGAGCAACAGCGTGCCTTTCACGCCGTTATCGACCATGGTTTGGCGCAGCGGCTCGCGCAGTGCTTCAAAGTCGTTCAGGGTGACAAATTTATACAGCGCTGCCACCACAACGGGCGGTGTTGGGGTCGGGGTCGTCATGGAGTGCTCCTGGTAGTCGCCCTCGCAAAGGGCGGACCGGGTCAATAAAGGCGCGCATGATAACAAAAAGCCCGCCGTGGGTGCATCTCGGCGTGTTTGACTCAGATCAACGACACCGCCAATCGTCGATTATTTCGACAACATCATTGAGAAAGCTTCACCCCACGTCACACGCACTCGGTCGTATAGTAGGCGGCAATTTAACTCAGTGATGAGGTGCTTTTCATGAAGATTCGTCGTTCCAACGAGCGGGGCTACGCAGACCACGGCTGGCTGCGCTCTTACCACACGTTTTCGTTCGCCAATTACATGGACCCCAACCACATGGGCTTCCGCGCGCTGCGGGTGATCAACGAAGACCGTGTGGCCCCCGGCCACGGCTTTGGCGCCCACCCCCACCGGGATATGGAAATTATCTCCTACGTGCTTGATGGCGAGATGGAGCACAAGGACAACATGGGCAATGGCGAAGTGATGCGCCCCGGCGATGTGCAGCGCATGTCCGCAGGCACGGGCGTACTGCACAGCGAGTTCAACCACTCTCAAGAAAACGGGCTGCACTTTCTGCAAATCTGGATCGAAACCGCCCAGCGTGGCATTCAGCCCAGCTACGAGCAGAAGCACTTCCCCACCGCCGAGCGGCAGGGCCAGTGGCGCTTGGTCGCTTCTCAGGATGGCCGCGACGGCTCGGTAGGCGTCAATCAGGACGTCAACCTGTATGCCAGCCTGCTGAGCGCGGGTGATCAGCTGGCAGCGCCACCCTCCCGCCATGCCTGGCTGCATGTGGTGAAAGGGGCCGTTGAAGTGAACGGAGAAACCCTGCGCACCGGTGACGCGGCGGCCTTCACCCCCAGCGAGGACGTTGCGCTGGCGTGCACCGAGGCCAGCGAAGTACTGCTGTTCGACCTGGCCTGATAGGCAAAACGGCCCTTTCGGGCCGTTTTGTGACGCTACGCGGGTCGGTAATATCAGCTGTTCTGCGCCGAGTAGAGAACGCGAATCTTCAGCGTGTGCTCTACTTGCTTCAACGCTTCCAGCGCCTGCGGGCCGTAGGCTTTATCGACATCAATCACCACGTAACCGACCTTATCGTTGGTCTGCAGATACTGGCCAGAAATGTTGATGCCGTTTTCTGACAGCACGCGGTTGATCTGAGAAAGCACGCCGGGCACGTTGTCGTGAATGTGCAGCAAACGGTGCTTGTCCGGGTGCGCGGGCAGTGCCACTTCGGGGAAGTTGACCGAGGTGACCGTGGTACCGTTGTCCGAGTACGTGATCAGTTTTTCGGAGACCTCGATACCAATGTTCTCCTGGGCTTCCAGGGTAGAACCACCGATATGCGGCGTCAGAATCACGTTATCCAGGCCGCGCAGCGGGCTTTGGAACTCTTCATCGTTGCCTTTCGGCTCAACCGGGAAGACGTCGATGGCCGCCCCATTGAGTTTTCCTGCTTTAATGGCATCCGCCAGCGGCTCGATTTCCACCACGCTGCCACGGGCGGCATTGATCAGGATAGCGCCATCCTTCATGGCGGCGATCTCTTTCGCGCCAATCATCCAGCGGGTATAGGGCAGGTCCGGCACGTGCAGGCTGACCACGTCCGAACGATCCAGCAACTCCTCCAGGCTGGCGACCTGGCTGGCATTACCCATACCCAGCTTAGTGATCACATCGTAGTAAATCACGTTGAAGCCGAGCGACTCTGCCAATACAGAGAGCTGTGCGCCGATACTGCCGTAACCCACGATACCGAGGGTTTTACCGCGCGCTTCGTGGGAGTTTTTCGCCGACTTCAGCCAGCCGCCCTGGTGCGCGCGAGCATTCTTCTCGGGAATACCGCGCAGCAGCATAATGGCTTCTGCCAGTACCAGCTCCGCCACTGAGCGGGTGTTGGAGTAAGGCGCATTAAATACCGCGATACCGCGCTTGAGCGCCGCATCCAGGTCAACTTGGTTGGTACCGATACAGAAACAGCCAACGCTTACTAACTTCTCGGCCGCCTCAAACACGCGCTCGGTTAGCTGAGTGCGGGAGCGGATGCCGATAAAGTGAACATCACGAATCTTCTCGATCAGCGACTCTTCATCCAGCGAAGTCGGCAGATGCTCGATGTTCTCGTAACCTGCGTTGTGAAAATTGTCCACCGCGCTTTGGTGGACGCCCTCGAGTAGCAGGATCTTGATCTTGCTCTTTTCCAGGGACGTTTTGGCCATGGCTGAATCAACCTCTATGGTCGGCGGCATGCGCCGTGTATCGGTTCACGGGAGGCCCGTATAGTAGCACAGCCGCTTGCGCTCCCGGTGTCTTGGCGTGATGAAAAGTGTGCGCTTTCAAGATGAACAGAGTGCAAGTCGAACAATCACCCCATAGGGAGGGCAGACGCCACCCCCTCGCCTCGGTGTATACTGTGCGTTTATTTAACAGCATCCGCAGCCACACTCGTCGCCCTTGCTGATACCAGGGCGCCCGGAAAACGGTAGGCATTGCCCAATGAGCGACACCACACCCCCACAAGATTTTGCCGCAACGGTTGCCCAGCTAGAGACCATTGTGGAACGCCTGGAGTCCGGCGAACTCTCATTGGAAGATGCGCTGACCGCTTTTGAGCAGGGCGTTCGCCTGACCCGCGACGCCCAGCAGCGCCTCGATAGCGCTGAGCTAAAAGTACGGGCCCTGAGCGAAGATACCGACGGCAAACTGGCAGTTGCCCCGTTCGCAGGTGCCCCGGATGCTGGCAACGACAGCGAGGAGACGCCGCCATGGTGACCGCCCACGCCTCCCGACTAGCCACGCTGCGCCATGCCAGCAGCACCCGAGTAGATGCCACGCTGGCCGCGCTATTCGATGCACGCCCAGCGGTAGATGAGCGTTTAGAGGCGGCCATGCGCCACGGGCTTTTGGTCGGCGGCAAACGTTTACGCCCGCTGCTGGTCTATTTAGCGGGTCAAGCCCTTGGGGCAAGTGACGACGCCCTGGATGCTCCCGCGGCGGCCATCGAGCTGATTCACGCCTACTCGCTAATTCACGACGATCTGCCCGCCATGGATGATGACGACCTGCGCCGCGGCCAGCCCACGGTGCATAAAGCCTTTGATGAGGCGACGGCTATTTTAGCGGGCGATGCCTTGCAAGCCCTGGCGTTTGAAGTGCTGGCCAGCCGCCCGCACCCGCGCCTGGGCCAGCTAGTCACCACGCTGGCGGTCGCCTCTGGCCGCGATGGCATGGTGGCTGGCCAAGCGCTGGATTTAGCCGCCGTAGGAGGCCACCCGGACGCCGAAGCAATGGCGCATATGCACGCCCATAAAACCGGCGCGCTGATCGTGGCGGCCGTACGCTTGGGCGGTCTGGTCGCGGTGGAAGAGGACGACCCGCGCCTAGCAGCGCTAATTCGCTATGCCCGCGCCATTGGCCTAGCCTTCCAGATTCATGACGACATCCTGGATGTGACGGGTGACACCGCCACGCTGGGCAAAATTTCCGGCGCTGACGCCGCCCGTGCCAAGCCCACCTACCCAAGCTTACTGGGGCTGGCGGGGGCGCAGCGCAAAGCGAACACGCTTATTGACGAGGCCATTGCCGCCCTCGCCCCGTTAGGCGAGCAGGCCGCACCCCTGGCCGATCTTGCCCACTATATGATCGAGCGCGACCACTAACACATGCCTATGAAGCTGTTCGACGAGATACCCCGCGAGCGCCCGGCGACGCCACTGCTCGACTCTTTTGATCATCCCGCCGCGCTGCGGGCCATGAATGCTAAACAGCTCGCCCAGCTAGCGGATGAGCTGCGCGCCTACCTGCTCTACAGCGTTGGCGTGACGGGTGGCCACTTTGGCGCAGGCCTGGGCGTTGTTGAGCTCAGTGTCGCGCTGCACCACGCCTTTCACACGCCGAAAGACCGCTTGGTGTGGGACGTGGGTCATCAAGCCTACCCGCATAAAATCCTCACCGGGCGACGCGATGCCATGCTCAGCATTCGCCAGCACGGCGGCCTGGCGGCGTTTCCCCGCCGGGCAGAGTCCGAGTACGACACCTTTGGCGTTGGCCACTCCAGCACTTCCATTTCTGCAGCGCTGGGCATGGCCCTGGCCGCCCAGGCGCAAAACGACCCGCGCAAGGTCTGCGCCATCATTGGCGACGGTGCGCTCACCGCAGGGATGGCGTTTGAAGCGCTGGCCCACGCAGGCCACGTGAATGCCAATATGCTGGTAGTGCTGAACGACAATGAGATGTCGATTTCTGAAAATGTCGGCGGCATTGCCACGTATTTAGCACGGGTGCTCTCCAGCCAGCCCTACCTCAAAATGCGCGAAGAGGGCAAAAAGGTGCTATCCCACCTGCCCGGCGCCCTGGAGCTTGCCAAGCGTACCGAAGAGCACATGAAGGGCATGGTCAGTCCCGCCACCCTGTTTGAGGAGATGGGTTTCCACTACGTTGGTCCCATCGACGGCCACGACTTAGAGGCGCTGACTCAAACGCTGCGTAACCTGCGCGACCAGAAAGGCCCGCAGTTCCTGCATATCAAAACGGTCAAAGGGAAAGGCTTCCTGCCCGCCGAAGCCGACCAGATTGGCTATCACGCGATTACTAAGCTGGAAAAAACCACCACGACCGTCAGCGCTCCGCTGGTGAAGCAAGCAGCGGCCTCCAGTGCGCCGAAGAACGCCCTTAAGAAAAAGTATTGCAACGTGTTTGGCGACTGGCTATGCGACATGGCCGCCGCCGACTCACGCCTCATGGGCATTACCCCCGCTATGGGCGAAGGCTCGGATCTGATTCGCTTCTCGCAAACCTATCCCGAGCGTTACTTCGACGTCGCCATTGCTGAACAGCACGCGGTCACGCTGGCCGCCGGCATGGCCTGCGAAGGCATGAAACCAGTGGTGGCGATCTACTCCACCTTCTTGCAGCGCGGCTACGACCAGCTGATTCATGACGTGGCGGTACAGGAGTTAGATGTCACCTTCGCCATCGACCGGGCAGGCCTAGTGGGCGAAGACGGTCCCACCCACCACGGCAGCATGGATCTTTCGTTCCTGCGCTGCGTGCCGGGCATGGTGATTCTCGCCCCGTCGGATGAAGCCGAATGCCGCGCCATGCTCAGCGCTGCCTACCACCATCCTGGCCCGGCTGCCGTACGCTACCCCCGTGGCACCGGCCCTGGGGCCGTCATTCCAGAGCACCTAGAGCCGCTGGCGATTGGCGAGGCCCAGGTGCGTCGCGAGAGCACCAGCGACGGCGTACGCATCGCGCTGCTGGCGTTTGGCAGCGTCAATAGCGCCGCCGCCGAAGTGGCTGAGAAGCTCAACGCCACCCATATCAACATGCGCTCGGTGAAACCACTGGACCGCGATGCTGTGCTCCACGCGGCGGACGAGCATGAACTGCTGGTCACCCTGGAAGAGAACGTCATTGCGGGCGGCGCGGGTAGCGCAGTGAACGAGCTGCTCAACGCGGAAGGCGTTCAGGTGGAAGTGCTGAACTTAGGCCTGCCGGACGCCTTTGTGGAACACGGCACCCCCGCCGAGCTATTGCGCGACTGCGGCCTGGACGCTGAAGGCATCGAGCGCGCTATTCGCGCCCGGCTGCCGTAACCTCCGCGTGTGAACCACGTATTTTTAACCTGTTGAGATGTCTATGTTATTTCTAATTATTGTGTTTGGTTTGATTGGCCTTGCCGTCGGTGGCCCCATTGGCTTACTCGTAGGTGGCGGCCTTGGCTGGTGGCTGGGTCGGCGCATCAGCCGTCGCTTGAACGCTGCCCGTGTGCAAATTCAAGAAGGCTTTTTGGAATCGATCTTCTCCGTGATGGGCTGCCTCTGCCAAGCCGATGGCAAAGTCACCGAGGGCGAGCTAGACGTTGCCGAAAAGCTCTTCGATCAAATGCACCTGCAGGGCGAGCACCGCGCCAAAGCTCGCGCCGCCTTTGACCGGGGCCGCGCGGCTGACTTCAACCTGGATGCCGAGCTGGCCAAGGTCAACCGCCTCACCCAGCGCCAGCCGGTACTGCGCCAAGTGTTTTTACAGGTTCAGTTGAGCGCGATTGCCGCCGATGGCGTGCTGCACCCCGCCGAGCACGAGATGATTCTGCGCGTTGCCCGCGGCGTTGGCTGTAGCGAGGCCGAAGTTCAGCAAATCGAAGCGATGCTGCACGGTGCGGCGGCCAACTCCCAAGGTGCCAGCGAAGAAGCCTTAAAAGATGCTTACCGCGTTCTTGGGGTATCAGAAGACGCCAGCGACGCCGAGATCAAGAAAGCGTATCGTCGCCTGATGAGCCAGAATCACCCGGACAAGCTGGCGGGCAAGGGGCTTCCGGAGAGCATGCGCGAGGTGGCGCAGGCCCGCACCAGCGAGATTGGCAATGCCTACGAGCGCATCCGCGCGGCGCGGGGCTAGTAGCTCGTGACAGGGTTCCAGGGAGTCGCTACAGTGAAAACTTCACGGTACTGCCTGGAGCCGCCAAATGATCACGCTATACAGCTTTCCCAATTCCCGCTCGCTACGCGCTGCTTGGACGCTTGAAGAGCTGGGCCTAGAGTACCAGTGCCACCACGTAGCGCTGGATAAAGGCGAGGGGCAAAGTACCGAGCATCTTGCTCGCCACCCGGATGGCAAGGTGCCGGTGCTGGAAGATGGCGAGCTAATGCTGTTTGAGTCTGCGCCTATCTGCCGTTATCTCGCCGAGCAGTATGGCGCTGGGCAACTGCTGCCTCAAAGCGTTGCCGAGCGCGCCCAGGTCGACCAGTGGCTCAGCTTTATCGTTACCGAGATCGAGCAGCCGCTGTGGTTACAGGCCAAGCACAAGTTCGCCCTGCCTCAAGATAAGCGAGTCCCCTCAGTGCTACCCACCGCCGCTTGGGAATTCCAGCGAGCCCTGCTCGCGCTCGAGCGCCGCTATCGTGGCCAGGAAAATCTAGTGGGTGATACCTTCACGTTGGCGGATCTGTTCTTAACGCACACGCTCACTTGGGCCACAAGCATGAAACATCGCTTGCCGGAGCCGCTGGTGGCCTATCGCGCCCGCCACGCCAATCGCCCAGCGCTTGCCCGCGCCGCCGAAAAAGAGCAGGCGGCAGCGCAAGATTGAACGCTACCCCTTACGCTCGATATCCACATCGCTGGCTTGGGTAAAGTCATCCAGCGCCATCATATGGCCAAGCTTGCCCGCTTTGGTGGAGAGGTACTGTTCGTTGTGGGGGTTTAAACCGGTGGTAATGGGCAGACGCTCGACGACGTTCACGCCGTCGCGGGTTAGCGCATCCACCTTGCGGGGGTTGTTGGTCATCAGCTTGAGCGCGGTAATGCCCAAGTGGTTGAGCATCGGCACGCAGAGGTCGTAGCGGCGCATGTCGGCGCCAAAGCCGAGCTGCTCGTTGGCTTCTACGGTATCGGCGCCCTGGTCCTGCAGATGATAGGCGCGAATTTTATTGAGCAGGCCAATGCCACGCC
>Ga0310345_10003198_pt1 | contig 15754 bp, 9 predicted proteins | sample HC15DNA20500_MG_FD_204667 | JGI IMG/M metagenome (GOLD analysis project Ga0310345, IMG submission 204667) | Marine microbial communities from station ALOHA, North Pacific Subtropical Gyre - HC15-DNA-20-500_MG | ecosystem: Environmental > Aquatic > Marine > Oceanic | place: Pacific Ocean: North... | reverse complement strand
CTTCGACTTCTCGCCCATTCTCCGACCGATGGACCCGTTTCACGACCGGACGGTGGTCGTTAGTGGTCTACACCCTGGTCTGGGCGGCGGCGCGCACGCGGGTGCCGCGACCAAGTTTTTGACGGGCGTGCCGGGCAAGATGACGGACGGGGCGGAGATCCAAGCCGGCACGTCTATCGACCAACTACTCGGACGAGAGTTGGGTCAGCACACCCAACTGTCGTCCTTAGAGCTGGCGCTCGATGGCCGCGACTTCGCTGGCTCATGTGACGCCGGGTTCAGCTGCGCCTACACAAACACCATATCGTGGCGCTCGCCGACCATCCCGCTCCCAATGGAGAACGACCCGCGGGCCGTTTTCGAGCGTCTCTTTGGTGACAGTGGGACAACCGACCCAACCATCCGCCAGACGCGGCTGGCCGAAGACCGGAGCATCCTCGATTCGGTCACCGACAAGGTCGACGATTTGAGTCGAGGCCTTGGGCCGGACGACCGTCAGAAGATTAACCAATATCTCGACGCGGTACGCGACGTCGAACGCCGGATTCAAAAAACCGAAGAGCAGAGCACGCGTGAGTTTCCGCTCGTGCAACAACCGGCCGGGATACCTGCCACGTTCGAAGAGCACATCAGGCTGATGTTCGACCTCCAGCTGTTGGCCTACCAGACCGACCTTACCCGTGTCGCCAGCTTCATGCTAGGGCGTGAGATCAGTGGTCGGACCTACAACGAGATTGGGATTCCTGACGCCCACCATCCGTTGTCCCATCATCTTGACGATCCGACGAAGATCGCCACGATGTCGAAGATCAACACCTATCACGTGTCGCTGTTCGCCGAGTTCGTCGACAAGCTGCATTCAACACCGGACGGGGATGGATCGCTACTCGATCATTCGCTGTTGCTCTACGGCGCCGGCATGTCGAACTCCAACGCTCATGCAGCGATCGATCTACCAATCATGCTGGTTGGCGGGGCATCGGGTGGTCTCACCGGTGGTCGGCACCTCACCTACACGAAGGACACACCCATGGCCAATCTGTTGGTCGCCATCATGGACCGCATGGGTGTCCCGATGGACGCCGTCGGCCGAAGCACGGGCAAATTGGACGCACTGGCGCTCGTGTAGCTACGACGGTCCGCCACCGCGGTATTCAGGCGCGCCGTCACCTTCGACCTGGGGGTCATGCGGTCCCGTGTGACGGCATGTAATCCGGCAACTTCTTCATCAGTCTTCGACTTCCTCCCGGAGCCGCCGGGTTGGGGAAGAATGGACGAATCATGCACGTCTCACCGATGGCCGCACGTCCAGTGAATCGAAATGACCGTCCGCGTAGTGCCTCGGCAGTGTGCGGCCAGTGGAAGTCGTGGGCTTGGCGGGCAGGTGCGGGTGGGTGACACCCCTACGTGTCCGGTCGTGTGCCCGTGGCTGCAGCAGGACAGGCCAGTAGGGGTGTCGGCCGCGGTGTGTTGCTTCTAGCGACGCTCAGTTGGATCCCTGCCGTCGAGTGGAGCCCCGGTACCAGACGAACCGGCAAACAACCGGCGACCATCCGGGAAGGTCACGTCGCGACCATTTGCGCGGAACGCACCATCAATCGCCTGATACCCCTCGACCAGGACTTCAACCCCTGGGGTCACGGAGTCCTTGGACCACCCGCGTCGAACGAGCGCTCCTGGGGGACCAGCCTCGATCATCCAGCTGTCGACCGTGCCATCTTCGTTCGTCACGTCAAGGTGCATCCACGCATGAGGATTGATCCACTCCATCTTCGTGATCTTGCCTCTGAGCCGAACAGGATTATTCGCATCAAACTCAGCGGCGAACGCATGGTGCGCTACTACCTGTGCCGTGGCCGCGATCATTCCGACCCCAACAACTGCCGCCAGCATAACAACCTTGTTTCGCATCATCATTTCCTCACTATTCAAGACGTTCCCGCACCATCACCCGTTTATCGTTCACCCACGGCTTCGGCGTCTCGCGCCCGCGCACCGCTCAGGATGTTGGTCATTCCGTAGTTTCCTTCGTGACAAGCGTACTCCACCAACTCGTATTGAGTCTCGTCTCTGACGAACGTGAACATTCCGGTCCATGGCCGAGTCCAGACTTCTGGGTCATTGACTGTGAACTGATACTCGAGTGTATCGGGACCAGTTCGTGTATACCGCTCCGTCATGGTGAGCGCGTCGCTTGACCCCTGGTAGGGTGCCCTGCCATTGAAGTTTCTGATCTCGACCACTAGCGTGTCACCCTCCCAGTGCCCGCGCGAGTCGCCCAGCCAGGATGTGATCTCTTCCCCGACATGCGGGCTGTCATCGGTCGGAATAACACGGGTCTCGTGGATCATCTCTCGTTGAAGGGCCACATGGTTTGGTCCTTGCACGATCTGTAGACCATTGTTGTAGACGCCAGGGGTTGGAACAAGACTCCTGGTGATGCATCGCACCCACGAGCTCAAGTCTTCTGGGCCAGCCACCGACCCGGTCCCCCGTCGCACGTCGGCCACGGCTGCCGCGGCCGCCACCATCTCTTCGCCTCTCGGGGTCCTTCGTGGGAGTCGCCCGTCCGGTGGATCGACGATCATCGCGACCTGACGCGACGGCGCCGACTTTACATAGCCCAGCGTGGTATCCCGCCACTCGGCCTCATATCCCCAAATGCTGCCCAGGGTGCCACGCTCACGACGTGCGGCCGCCTGCTCGGAGGTGAGCACCGCAACCTCAGACAGGTCCTCGGGGCGTTCCAGCGGAATCCCATGAGCCGCGTCACCGGTCCACACCCCCTGGAAATCGGGGGTCCCCCATGGCGTGCGCGGAACGGTGTAGATCCGTTGCTCCGTGGTGATATCCGTCCGGGCGGTCGTTTCGGCGTCGACACCGGCGAACCCTTCTTCGACTACCGCCAGGCTCACGTTGTCAGGCCCACTAACAAATGCCCGGCGCGCGCCGGTCCGGGCGCGTTGTGGCACCATCGGCTCGGTCAGAAACTCGACACCCTGGTCACGCAGCCCCCCGGATGCCGTATCCAAATCGTCCACCGAAAACGCAATGTGGTCGATAGCGCGACCTGCCGTCCCGGCCGGCTGGCCGTTCTCATGACGCATGGCAAGGAGCCACACGTCTCCAAGCCGAAGCCCGTCTACCCGGTCTCGCAACCGTGCGGCCTCACCGCCAACCGTTTCCTGATACCAGGCCAGCGTCGCCGCCGGGTCGATCGCACTCAGATGAATATGATGAAACCCCAGCGTATCAGTGTCCTCCACAAGCTCGATACGCGTCCCCCACGGATCGAAAATAAACCCATATCTAAAGAGACCAGGTATGTCTCGCAACATCGACCCGTCCTCGAATCGTTGGAGCCGAACCCCAGAGCCTCCCACCCCAACCGCCTCTAGCTCCGCCATTTTTGCGGTCAAGTCAGCATAAGAAAACGAAATGTGGTCAATGCCAGTGCGCTGACTACTACCAAGGGTCGGTCGTGAATCGAACACGACCTGCGCACCGGCGCAATCAACACCATCGTCGCGGTCGGCCAGAGGCTCACAGTCGAGATAACGTGAGTACCAGCTAATCGCCTCGGTGGCGTTGGACGTGGTCAGGTGCACGTGGTGAAAGTCTGCTCCACGCACATCGGCCGGCTGTAAAAACAGACCGATCACAACGAGCACGAGCGACGCAAGGGGGGTCCGGGGCATTACACAACCTCCAATCAGCCAATTCATCGGGTGGGCTCTCTTCGCAAGTGACCGTAAACGAGATCTTCGGAAAATTCGACGCACTTGTACTCGAGTACACGGGCGTTTTCCTCCAGTCGGCGATAAAGCGGCAAGCGAATCGTCCATGGCTCGGTGAAAACGTTCGGATCCTCGATGGTCGCCTCATACATGATGGAGTTCGCGCCCATCGAGGTATATCGCTCCACTACGTGGAGGCCGTTGCTCGCGAAGTTGCCAGCACGGTCTAACCATGGTTCGCCATTGAACCCTTGAGCATCGACCACGAGCGTGTCGCCATCCCAGCTCCCATGGGACCGACCCATCCAGGTATCCAGCGGCGGTGCCTCAGGATTCTCTTTGTCCATGTGGATGGTACGATTCGCCTCGGCGAACCCGTAAACAATCATGATCTTCTGATCGCCCTGGATGATCCGAAACGGGTAAGGGAGATACGTCGCACGAGGAACACCCGGCATGAAGCACTTCAACTCCGGATCATCAGTCCAACGGTTCTCAAAGTTCTGCTGCTTCTGCTCGAGCGCATCGGGACGATACGGAATCTCATTTCCCACAACGATCCCCTGACCGGGCGGTATCGAACCGATCGCCCCCATGTCAGGAGGACCCGCGCTGGCGGGATGGTCCTGGATGTCCCAATGGGCCGTCCCGATGGCTTGCCACACACCATTGAGGTCGGGGTTCCCATCGAATGCACGTGGTGCATCCTGAGCGGCCGCCGAGCCTGCGAGCAGTAATACCGCCATGATCGCAGCCGACCCCGTCATCTGCGCACTCTGCCACTTCGTCATCGTTCTTATCTCCTTCTGCAACCTGTGATTTTGACACAGCTCCGTGTCGGACGACAGGGATCTCTCCACGACAATCGCTGACTAGACGCACCAGCACACCGCAGTGTACCGGTACCGCCGTGCGGGTGAAGGTCTTGAAAAACGGTCGACCGGTCGGTCGATCGCAAGCAACCAGATTCAGGGCATGACCGTGACGGTCACGTTCTCGCTGCTCGTCAGCGCGCTATCACCGGCGACGGCCCTGAGCACATACGTCCCGGGTTCATCAAAAGTCACCGACACTTCCCAACGCCCATCTTCGGGGACGTCGGGCAGGATGTAGGGTGGCGACCATGGAGAGTACGAGTACACCCTAGTGTCCTGCCACGCCTTTAGCTGTGGCGGGTCAAACGTCACATTCGATGCATCACCACGGTACACAACCCAGGAGAAGCGAAGTCCGGGAGGGTTCCCGGGCACGATCTGTTGGGTGGATCGATATGCGGGGTGTGGCTTGCCAGGCTCGAAGGCCGGTGGCTCATAGGTCCCGGTTGGCACACCGTCGTCGCTCGTAAACGTGACTAACCTCAGAGGCTGACCGACCGGAACCGCTCTTGGCTGGTCGACCCGTAGACTCAGCTCCGGAGGCTCATTGGTTCGCCACTCGTCACGAACCCGCCCAAAATTTGCCCCCATTTCCGTCCCGATCGTCTGTCGGTCAAGCAAATAGTCGGTGCGGAGCGAGCCGTAGGCTCGCTCCGTTCGCCCGTTCGTCGTCAAGGTCCAGACCAGCTCCTCATCGCCGAAATCGGCCGGCAGGTCGACCGTGAAAAGGAACATATTTCGTCGAGGATAGAAGTGGGTCGGTTGTCCACGGTCCGGTCCCCCAGGCTCGAGCTGATTGTCAGGCCCGACCGGCACATCGAGCTCCTCTACCCAGTTAGAGTTCATATAGCCGAAGAACATCGTAAAAGTCCCGTCGTCGTTCTCCCACCAGCCTTCGAACGCGGGCGACACGCTCTGACCTCTTGAATAGGTAAAGCGGGTTTGCGCATCGGGGGTCGTGGCCAAAAGCGCCACCGCGCCGATGACCACACTCGCCCACACAACCCAACTAAGCCCAATTCGCACCCTGGCCTGTCTCCCGCGTGTCGTCGCCATCATCCTCATGGCTGGTCGTTGGCCTCGGCCCTCTGGGACGGAAAGTCGGCCATACAGAGCGGGCACCCGATAAGGTGGTCTCCGAGGCGCAGCCCCAGCCGCTCACGGCGCTCAGCCATTTCACGCTCAAATTGCTCGTCGGTGAGCTCAAGCGCCTCCCCCAAATCGATGAACATGTTGGCTACCGAACGACGCCCGCCACCCGACCAGTTGCGGGGATCCGCCACGTTGCGGTTGGACACCGTGGTATCGAGCCACCCGATGATGTGCAGCACCGTCCCCTTTGGCAACAGTGGCGCATAGTCGTCGTCGTAGATGTACTGCTTCACCCAGTTGTGATCGTATCCGACACACGTCAGCGTCTCGATGTTGTGCCCCCAGATAGCCTCCAGACACATCCGGGTACCTGGCGCATGCTGATGGGGCTCAAACGAGACAAGCTTTGTGTGCGTGTCGAGCACACGATATGCGTGCAGCTCCTGCGACGCCTCATCCGGCTTGATGTCGATGTCGACGCCGTTCCCCACTAGGGTACGGGCTGGTCGGATCTCCGGCTCATAGCCCTTGGGGTGCAGCTTGAACGCAAATTTCAGATGCCCCGTCGTCTCCCGACCGTTGGCATGCATGTGCGCCGTCTCAAGCTCGAGTGATGAGCCAGCTTTGAGCAATCGGCCTGCATTGTCCGGGAAGATGTCCGCGTTCCGACCGACCTCGTGCACCGGAAACCTAGTGGCGCTGGCCGGGTCGTCACCCTCGGGCGTGACCGCGGCATAGGTCATATGGTGAAACACGTAGCGACCACCCACGGTGTCACCAGACCCATCGGACGGAATGTCATTGAACTCCTTCACCTCGACCGCGGCCACATACCGATCTTCGGTGAGACCGGTCGGTATAGTCCCGATGTTGGTCCACTTGTCCGGTGCGGTTGCGGGCACGGTGACCGCAGGAGACTCCACAATGAGATCAGGCTCACCAATCTCCCACTCGTTCTCGTCACCGAAATCGAGCGGCGGTGGCAAATCGTTCGGATCCCCGAGCGGCGCACCGGCATCGACCCAGCGACCGATCAGTTCGATCTCTTCCTCGCTCAGTGAAGAATCGTTCTTATAGTGTTGAATCCCCAGATCGCGCTCAAGAAACCACGGCGGCATGGCGCCGCGCTCATTCCGCAGCCCCGTGCGCATCTTGATTGCTCGCGCGTATGGACGCACGTCTTGATAGGTGAGAAGCGACATCGGCGCCACGGACGCAGGCCGGTGGCACTCCTGACAGTTTTGCTGCAAGATGGGCGCAATGTCCTTTGCGAACGTCACCTCCGCGACCTGACCACTCGGCTGAGCGCTGACGGCGATCGGAGCCAGCAGGGCGAAGAGACCGGCAGTCAATAGCCTCGAACTAGGCTTGGCTTTCATTCGGGATGCTCCTTCCACAAGACGTGGGTAAACGACCCCATAGTATGCCCTCTTGGCGGGAACGGCTGCAACCGCTTCCGTTGTGCGCCATCGTGCAGAATCCGTGTAATCTACTCGACGAGATAGGCGGCCACCGCCTCCTCGTTCCACTCAAGCCCGACGCCGGGCGTCTCCGGAATGTGAAGCTCTCCTTCGCGAACCGCGTAGGGGCGAAGCAGGATGGGGTCGGCCCAGCTCTGCCACTCGAGCCAGTGCGCGGTTTCCGTGACCCGCATGACATGCGCACCCACCTCCGGGTAGAGATGCGTGGATATGGGGACCCCGGCCGCGCCGGCGATCGCGGCGGCTCGCAGCCACCCCGTGACCCCACCGATCCGCATGAAGTCGGGCATGACCAAGTCACACGCTCCGGCTTGCAACGCCCGACGCAGGGATCTCGGGCCGTAAAAATTCTCACCGATCTGGATCGGCGTTTTCAGAGCAGTCGTCAGGCGTCGATACCCGTCGAGGTTGTCGTACACGATCGGTTCCTCGAGCCACGTGAGCCCACGGTCGTCCAACGCTTGACACCGTGCGAGCGCCTCGGCAAAATCCAACCCCTGGTTGAAGTCAACCATCAGGTGCATCTCATCGCCAACCGCATCTCTCACGGCGTCGAGCGTGGCAAGATCGTCGCGGAACCGCTCCCGTCCCAAACGCAGCTTCAACCCGGTAAATCCACCCTCATCGCGTAAGACAGCCGCCTCGGCCGCCACCGTCGCAGCGTCCTGTAGCCACAAACCATTGCTGTTGTAGGCGCGAACCGGACCGACCGATCCGCCCAGTAAGCGGCACAATGGCTGGTCGGCGGCTTTGGCGACGGCGTCCCAGACCGCCATGTCCACGCCGGAAACGGCAATGGCCGACAGCCCCTCGTAGCCGACGAAATGCAGCGACTTGCGGCTCGTCTCAAAGAGGTCGACCGGAACCATCGGCTGACCTTGCAGCAGCTCGCCGAGATCGCACAACGCGGGCACGAGATACCGCATCGCCTTGGGGATGTAAGGCTCGAGATAACTTCGCCCAACGATACCCTCCTCCGTCTGTAGGTCGATGAGAATCAACGGCCATTCGGTGATGGTGGCGATGCGTGCCACGACCGGCCGATCGAGACGGAGGAGTACCGGGCGGGCCGTCAGACTACGAAACGTCAGGGGATGAGACACAATAAGTCGAAAGACGAGAAATCAGTATCGGAACAGATACGACAACTTGCCGAAAAATGCCCGATTCGTCCGCTGGAACCGCGTGGTTGGAAAGACTACACTGTCGATCTGGTCTCCCTGCTGAAAACGATCGTCACAGCACCGTCCCGGCATTGAGCCGGTAGGTCATCAAGAGGTTGTTCCCGAGCGTCACGTCGAGCGTGTTGTGCTCCATGATGTGCCGAAAAAGGAACCGGTCCGTGAACTGATAGGTCGTGCGGGCACGGAGGATCTTCACGTCGAACACGGCCATCTCGTCGGCGCGATTGACAAACCGGCTGAATACGGTGCGAAGCTCGGTCCGCAACCGCGACGTGGCCTGAAACCTGAAGTTCAGGTTTCCAGATGTCAAGATTCCTAAATACGGGCTATCGACATACAGGATCCCGTCGCCAACGTTGTACCCGCCAAACAGCGAGACCAGCCGCGAGCTGATGCCGTTAAAGAATCCATACCCGGTCTTACGAAAATCGACCTCTTGAAAGCGTTCGAGGTCGCGATTCACCATGCCGGTGAATGAAATGTTGTTTCGGAACGAGAAACTGGCGAGTCCTTGAATTTGTTCGTCCTGCAAGACCCCGGCATGGTCGTAGAGGCGCAGGTAGTTCACCGAGGGTCCCCACGTGAGAATCGACGACTCGGGCCACCAGCGATACCCCATATTGCCACTCGTCTGTCGAAGGTCGACGCGCGGCAAGAAGCCGGTTCGGGTCTCGAATTCTGGGTCGATGCTGCTATAAGCAGCGCCGTAGGTCAGATTACGCCCCTGCTTTGAGAAGTCAGCCTCGAACGCTGGACCGGACGACGATCCGAATTCGTGGTCTTGGGTTTCCGACCCCATCGCCAAGAAGTTGACTCGGTGAGTGCGGCCCAATCTGAATCGTCCGTCCATCCCGGCCACCCGGTTGTAGTCCGCACCGAACTCGCGCGCCGTCATGATGGCCCCAAGATACGACTCGGAGTACAGGTCGTAGCGCGCTCGACCGATGAATGTCTGCGCGGTCGATCCTACCCTCGGGTCGAACGGGTCATCGAGCAGCCCGGCCGCCTCATCGTCGGCCACCATAATTCCCAGCGTGGTCTGGCCAACCTTGCCGGTGAGCTTGCCCCCCAAGCGCGGATCGATGATCGTGCGCGTGTGTAAGAGTGTCAGCGGGGTAGCGGTCTGAAAAATTTCCTGCCCTTCCAGGAAAAAGGGTCGCTGCTCCTGAAAAAACAGGGCAAGGCGCTGATTGGTGGCAACCTGCGGGCGATCGGATTCGATCTGCGAAAAATCTGGATTGAACGTGACATCGGCGGTTAGATTTGGTGTGATCCCATACTTGACACCGACCCCGATATCGCCCGATGGATCACCCGGATCGTAGGACGCGTCAGTCGTGTCGAGCGACCCGAACCGGAAACCGGTCACCTCGGGCAAGAACTCGAGGTTGCGGCTGGCCGACAGGTCTTCCATCCCTTGGAGCTGGCCGAACTGCGTGATCTGTCCGGCCACGCCCCTGGAGATCGGTGACCACGATTGCGCTTCAGATTTGCCCCGAATGATGCGAGTGACCTGAAACCCCCAACGGTGACCCTGGCCGCGGGCGCGGGACGGGTAGCGGAGGCTCTTAAACGGGATCCGCATCTCGGCAACCCACCCGTCGTCGATGAGCCGGCCGCTCGTGTCGAAGAGCGCGTTCCACGATTGGTCTCCCCGGATGCCAAACTGCCCCGACACACTGCTACTACTACCTCCCCGCGATCCGCCACTACCACCACGCCTGGCCGACGAGCTCGAGCCCGACCGCGAAAAGCCAGTGCTCCCATCAGCGTTGACCAGCGAATCGGCTTGCACGCCATATCCGTTTACCTCGAACTGGTAGGCCCGCTGCTGATCGAGAAACGTGTCGAATAGCACTGACATCCGATCGTCGCCACGAATCTCCTTACGATCGGCCCGGTTGACACGCATGATGCCGGTATCGGTGTAATGGGCGTAGAACGCGAAATACAAATAGTCGCTGTCATACGTGATCCAGACTTCAGTCTCTTCCGAACCGGGCGCACCCTCCCCGGGCGCGATCTGCACAAAATCCGTGAAGTGGGCCGCCGTGTCCCACGCCGAGTCATCCAAGAACCCGTCGATGCTTGGCGGAGTGGCCGTTCGTCTGACAGACGCCGTCTGGCGTTCCCGCATCGGCGACGGCGCAAACCCGCCCCCTCCTTGCCGTGGCTTCCGCCGCTGACTCGTATCTCCTGCTGCTACTCGGTCTGATGACTGCCCCAAATCGAGCGTCCCGGTAACACCGTTCAAAACGTCGACATCAGTGGCGGACGTAGAGTCGGAGCCTCCCGAGCCCGCAATGCGACCTACTCCACCGATTCCGGTGCCCGGTGTTCTGGCGGTGGCCAACCATCCGGTAACCGCGACCACGACCCGGTCCTGGGCATCGAACAGGTCGGGTACAGCCCCATCGACCTTGGTCGAGAAGACACTGCGACCCGTATCAGGGTCCAGGACCCGCACTATCAGGCGTATCTGGTCGGCGATTCGCTGCACCGTAACATCGATGACCCATGACACGTCACACTGGCGGACGCCATCGACCGGGCTCATCGACTTCGCCGCTCCCTCGCCGGAGCCGACCGAACGCACCATCGACGTATGGCCTCGGTCCACCATGAGCCCAGCCACCTTGAGGTCTGCCGCAAGCGTCTCCGCAATGCCTATTCCGATCCACTGATCGGCTGGATGGCCACTGACGTTACGAAACGGGACCACGACCACTCTGACGGGCTGGGCCTCCGCGATCCCAACCAAGCAACAGACGGCTCCGGCGATGATAAACGGCCACACCGCCCGCCGAACCCTCGATGCAGACAGCACACTCATGCGGCGTGCACCCGCACGCGAGGCGACACGAGGTGAGATTGTGAGGATGCAACTACGTTGCATGAAGCTGTCTGGCTTATCAAGCCCTTCCAAAAGCAAGGTCACGGTGTCTGCTCCTTGGCGTGGGCACTCGCGCGAAATCACGGTCGCTGTTTCCGGACCTCGCCTTAACGTGACGAACGCGCCAGTCGCGCGGGACGATCGCCGAGTGTCCCTCCCACCATCCTCAGACGAGCCAAGCGCGACTGCATCGCCAACATCGTCGCCGGGTGGTGTCACGGCTGGCAAGACGGTCGGTGAGGCTACACTCTAGTGGACTGTCGATCTAGTTGCTTTCCCTTCTGTGCCGGAGGTTCAGGTGGTATTGCCCCCCATCGTCATACGTCTGCGAGCATGGGTGTGGACCGGATGCGTGGCGGTCGCGACCGCCTGTGGCCAGAGCGAAATACCGGTCGCCCCACTGGGCACGGCTGATTTCGAGATCCCCTTCGAACACTACACATTGAACAACGGCCTCGAGGTGGTTCTCCACGAAGACCACTCCGACCCGATCGTGGCCGTGGCAACCCTCGTCCACGTGGGGTCGAGCCGGGAGCGACCGGGCCGCACCGGATTCGCACACCTCTTCGAGCACATGTCGTTCAACGACTCGGAGAACGTGCCACGCGGGGCCAATCGCAAACTAATCCCAGAGCTCGGCGGCACGCGAAACGGCGGCACGAGCTCTGACACGACCATTTTCTATGAGGTGGTCCCCAAGGATGCCTTCGAAAAGCTGCTGTGGATTGACTCCGATCGGCTCGGGTTCATGATCAACACCGTGACCGAGGCAGCACTGGAGCGCGAAAAGCAGGTCGTCAAGAACGAAAAGCGTCAGCGCGTGGATAACGTGCCCTATGGGCACACTCAGATGGTGCAACGTGCGACGTTGTATCCCGAAGACCACCCCTATCACTGGACCGTCATCGGTTCATTGGATGACCTGCAGAACGCAACACTTCGTAACGCTCAGTCGTTCTACACACGTTTCTATGGTGCGAACAACGCCACGCTGGCCATCGCCGGTGACATCGATATCGAGGACACGAAACGTTTGGTCGAGTATTGGTTTGGAGAGATTCGACGGGGCCCCGAGGTCCGAGCACCCTATCCGCAACCGGTGTATCTCGACTCGTCCCGTTCATTGATGTACGAGGACAACTTCGCGACATTACCTGAGCTGCAGCTCGTATTTCCAACGGTCGAGCAGTTTCACGACGATCAGTATGCGCTCAATCTCTTGGTCGACCTACTGGCAGATGGAAAAGACGCACCGCTGTATCACGTCATCGTCGAGGAGGAGCAGCTGGCGCCGGATGTCTCGGTACGCCATCGGGCCTCGGAGATCGCCGGGGAGTTCGTCATTCGAGTGCGGGCCAACACCGGGACCGACCTGGACGCAGTCAAGCGTGCCCTTGATGATGGACTGGCGCGATTCGAACAAGAGGGCGTGAATGCCACCGCATTACAGCGGGCCAAGATACAAGCAGAACGCGCCCTACTGGATGGCATGAACAGCGTGCGGGACAAGGCGTTTCTCCTCGCCGAGTTCAACGAGTTCGCCGGCAATCCTGGATATCTAGCCACGGTCGCCGAGCGCACCGTATCGGTGAACGCTGACGATGTAATGGACGTGTATTCACGCTATTTGAAGGACGCCACCTCGGTGATGACCAGCTTCGTGCCACGCGGTCAGCCAACCCTTGCCGTGGACGAGGCGGAGCGCGCTAGGGTGGTAGAAGAAGCAATCGTCCAGAGCGCAGAAGACGACGTCTCCCAGGGCGAGGAGCCTCGATACTACAGGACCAGGACCGAAGCAGATCGATCGGAACCACCGCTTGGTGAATCACCGCGGATCGCGTCACCGGAAATATGGCGGACGCAACTCGGAAACGGCCTGCAGGTCTACGGCATCGAGACCGATGACGACGCGCTCGTCTCTTTTGATCTGACGATCCCAGGCGGCCAGCTAGCCGATCCCGCCGGTAAGACCGGGGTCGCCGCGATGCTCGCTTCGCTGATGATGGAGGGCACGGCCGACAGAACGCCGGCTGAACTCGAGACCGCGATCGACTTACTCGGCGCGCGTGTCACCGTGACCGCCGAGCGAGAATCGATCCGGCTCAGGGGCAGTGCCCTCGCCAGAAGCTTCGAATCCACCATGGGGTTGGTCGAAGAACTGTTGCTGGAGCCGCGATGGGACCGCGCCGCGCTTGCGCAACTGCAGCGTGAACTGGCCACACGCCTTCGTGATCGCGGCAGCCGCCCGCCGGCCATCGCGTCTGATGCGTTCAATCGCGTTCTCTATGGAGAACACGCGTTTGGAGACCCGACGGTCGGCACGCCTGAAACGACGGGCAAAACCAACGTCGACGATCTCCGCGCCTACTACACCAACCACGTCGTCCCGAACGGATCCAGTCTCCATATCGTGGGCGGGGTATCACAACCACGCGTCGAAGCTGCGCTGATGAACCTATCCGAGCGCTGGCTCACGGGGTCGGCCGAGACCCGGGCACAACCACCCCTGCCGACCATCGACGGACAGACGGTCTATTTTGTTGACGTTCCCAACGCCAAGCAATCGGTCCTCCAGGTGGGTCGTCTCGCGCTTTCCGCTACCGACCCGAACTACACACGCCTCGACTTCGCCAACGAACGACTAGGGGGAAGCTCAAGCGGTCGGCTCTTCCAGTTCCTGCGGATCGAGAAGGGCTACACCTACGGCGCCCGCTCATTTCTTGGCTCCACGACCGAGGTCGCGCCGTGGCTCGCGACCACCAGCGTCCGAGCCAATGTCACGCTCGAGTCGCTCGAGCTGTTACGGGAACAGATTCGGAACTATTCACCGACGTTGACAGAAGAGGATGTGACGGTCACAAAAAACCAGATCATCAAGCGCAACGCGAGAGCCTTCGAGTCACGCGACGCCAAGCTCGCGCTCTTACGTCGGATGAGTCAACTAGGTCTGCCACATGACATCGTTGAGCAGGATCAGGCGTTGTTGTCGGAAATGACGCTGCGCGACTTCAGAACGATAATCGATACCTACCTCGACGAAAGCCAGATGATCTACGTCGTGGTAGGCGACGCCGCGACCCAACGTGACCGATTGGTCGCGTTCGGCTACGGGGAGCCTCGCGTGCTGGACAAACTCGGACACCCGAGGTAATGCACACTCGGGCGCCTGAGTCTCCTGCGCTCTCATAGATTCTTGATTTCACGGTCGAGCGGCGACCATGATGACATCAAGTATCTCTGTTACGACGAACACAGCCGGCGGGGCACACTCACCCCGTCACCAGGAAGCTCCAGACATCTCAGCGAACGGCGAGTAGCCCGTCGAAGATTCTCCTTAGAATCCTTCGAGTTTGCCAGCCCGCTTGTAGCACTGCCAAATGATGTGCCAGCCCAACGCAATAATAAGGAGCCAGCCTATCCAGTAGGTGCTCGAGGTGAGCCCCAGGTTGCCCCCTGCGAAGAATGTGGTGTGCTGACCGATCATGGCCCAGAACAACGGCAGCGACATGTAGGTATTGTGTTTCGAGCGAAGACCGGCAAGCGCGGGGTCGGCGGCGTCTGGCGCATCACCGTTCTTGACGGCGCGGATGATCCGCTGCTGTGCGGGCCAAATTCGGTACCACACGTTGAATGCCATCGCACTCCCGAAGAGCGTGCCCGTGTGAATCAACGTGCCGCGATAGCTAAACTCGCCAAAGCTCACAAAAAGAAAAACGACGACCGCGAGCAGCAGAAAGGACACGCCCACCGCCGCGCGAACGTTGGTCTTGAGACCGCTACTCCAAAGGGCGTCATACACAAAGACCCCAAGGAAGGCGACGGCTATCATCACGAGCGGACCCGCGCCCCAGCTCGCGCCTGAGCTCAACGCCTGACCACCGTGGTAGTAGACGACCATTAGCAAAACGACGCCGGTCACCCAGGTCCACGCCGCGCCCCACCGAAACCAAAACAACGCTCTCGGCATGAGCTCAGGCACGACCTGCTTCTTGGCCGCGCCATCGAGCTTGGCGATCATTTGACCGTTAACGAAATTGAAGTAATAGAGATGCCCGATCCACAGAATGCCCACGAAAATGTGTAACCACCTGACGACCGCGTCGAGTCCTTCCATGCAGCCTCCCCTCTTGATGGGCCAATGGTAGCGTGTATCAAAGGTCGGCGATACAGGCATCCCTATGACATGCGCCGGTTGCGTCGGTGGTGGCGCCGAGCTCACCGCGAACCCCGGAGGGCAAGATCCTCTCAATCCTGGTGACCGTAGAGCGTCCCTCAAGTTAGGATGGGCACTATGTTCAGCCTGATGGCCAACAAGTGGAGTGTGGCGGTCTCGGTAGTCGTGACGATGGCCTCCGCCGCTGCCTCTGCGGGGGACACACCCAATATCATCGAACTGGTCAAGACGGGACAACTCGATGCCCTCCGGTCGCTCATTGAAATGGGCAGCGACGTCGATGCCACACAAGGCGACGGCGCCACCGCAATACACTGG
>Ga0310345_10003197_pt1 | contig 15756 bp, 10 predicted proteins | sample HC15DNA20500_MG_FD_204667 | JGI IMG/M metagenome (GOLD analysis project Ga0310345, IMG submission 204667) | Marine microbial communities from station ALOHA, North Pacific Subtropical Gyre - HC15-DNA-20-500_MG | ecosystem: Environmental > Aquatic > Marine > Oceanic | place: Pacific Ocean: North... | reverse complement strand
CTTCGCTCCCTTGATTTGCTGCCTCGTGAAGGTGGCAGGTGCCCCACTAGAGCCCCTGTCTATGTGCCAGCAGGATACTACGCCGAAGAGGTCACCGTCCACTCCACAACCCCCTTAAGATCAGCGGTCTAGCGTAATTAGAGACTTACGTCGACGCTGCGATCGCATCGATTTCAAAACGCCACTCCGGAAAAATAAGTTGCTTAACAAGCACTGCCGTAGACGCCGGGCGGGCATCGCCGAGGTATTTCGTTCTTGCCGTCGCGAAAGCAGCGTAATCATTCGCATCTAATAGGTAAGCATTTATTTTTACGATATTTTCAGGACCCATACCTGCCTCCTCTATGCAAGCCACAACATTACTCCATACCTGATCCGCCTGCCCCGCTAGAGTGCTGGGCAAACTACCGTCGAGGCGCAACCCTACTTGGCCGGCTATATGTACCACCCGTGCATTCGGTGGAACCACCACAACATGGTGATAAGCGTCGTTAAATGGTCTGACAATTGAATCGGGATTAAATTTCTCTAACATCTCGCCTCCTAAAGTGCTGTAAATAAAGGGCAATTACATGTCGTCATAAAGTCTCATTAACGGACAAATAATAACGTCCTTGAATCGCCGTAGTTCCGATTGCTATCTTATGTATGACTAGTTGCTTGTTGCCCACTTCAGTATAGTGTCGCCGGTAACGCTATGACACGAGCGAACCGAAACCGAAATCCAACACACACGGCACCCTCCCCTTATGTCTACTTCCGCGATACACACAAAACAAAGCGTTGTCACTGACGAGCCATACTATGAGGCAATAGCAGACGAAATCGACGTCTTTGCTGCCGCCTACCGAAACCAACTTCCTGTTCTGCTCAAGGGACCAACCGGATGTGGGAAAACGCGATTCATCGAATATATGGCGTGGCACCTGAAGCGCCCGCTGGTGACCGTGGCCTGTCATGACGACTTAACAGCGTCGGATTTAGTCGGTCGCTACTTGATTAAGGCAGGAGAAACCGTTTGGATTGATGGTCCTTTAACCTCCGCTGTGAGAAACGGGAGTATTTGTTACTTAGACGAAATCGTAGAAGCGCGTAAAGACACGTCTGTCGTCATACACCCACTGTGCGACGACCGCCGTTTATTGCCGATTGAAAAACTTGGTGAATCATTAACAGCGCGCCGGGAGTTCTGTCTTGCTATCTCCTATAACCCAGGCTACCAAAGTGTATTAAAAGACCTCAAACAGAGCACCCGCCAACGATTCGTCGCATTGGAATTTAACTACCCAATCTCTGAAGTGGAGCAAACAATCCTTGAAAAAGAAACCGGGATAAAAGCCTCTGTTGCGCGCCAATTAATCAAATTCGGTTCAATGACCCGCAACCTAAAGGGGAACGGACTAGATGAGGGCGCGAGTACGCGATTGCTGGTCAATGCAGCTAAACTCATGAACGAAGACATTACCCCCGTAGTTGCGACAGACACTGCCATCGCACAAGCTCTAACTGATGATGAAGATATGTTGCAAGCGATACACGAGCTCAGCCGATCAGTCTTCTAGGCGGCCGCCTAGGTAGAATCTCGTGAGAAAAGAACCCAGTCAGAATTTTCTGAATCGTATCCGTATCCGGAAAGACTTAGAGAAATTGACGAGTGGCGCTCTCAGCCGCCACAAAGGGCTTGAAGACCTTATATCCACGATCGCGGCATTGGAAAGCGAGAAACAATCTTTCATATACGAATGGACCGAATTAATCGCCCGCTCGAATAACGAACTTGCAGCGCATTTCATCTGCAAATCACCGAATGCTTTTAGCCATATGGAGCTTGAGGGCGTGATGAGCTGGGTCGAACACGCAGTAACGACGTTCGATAATCGTGGGCTGGGCTTCGCCATAGAGGCCCTTGAAGATGTCGGAGCATTCGCCTCGAAATTCGCCTCTCGTTCCGTTCAGTGTGAATTCGAGGCTACAAGTAATTTCCTTCGTTACTTCGTCCGCGGCCTTGGGGGAAGAGACTTACGCGTTGCCAACGATCGCTCAACTTACACGGACACCGAATCTCTATTCGTCCCGGACACGCTCGAAATATTCCCCGTGGCTGAACAAAATTTCACCCTCTACAAACTCATAGCGGTACATCTTTGGGCCCAGACTTGGTACGGCACCTGGCGCTACTCGGTTGTCGAAAAGCTGATGCGCCACATGGCGTCCGAGGATGTAATTCCGGTCTTCAACCGCCTCGAGTGCTTGCGCCTCGATGCCTGTTTAGCGCGTGATTTCCCCGGTCTAGCTCGGGAATTTGATATGTTCGGACATACCGACTCCGAAACAGCCGAGCTATGGGAAACATGGCGTAGTCGAGCTGAACCGCTATTACAATCCGAGGCAACGGCGGAAGACTCGTTACGGCTATTGAGTGAGTTCAAAGATCTACCTCTTCCTTCACTTAAACATTATCAGGGCGAAATGTACGCCGACAAGGTCCGCGAATCGCTGTCCGCCCGTATCGAACGGGAAAAACTTGAATTTCAACAGGCAATGCAAGATATCCGCAACGCCCCAAACGCAGAAAACGATGGCGAAAATGGAGAAGACGCACAGAAACAGTTACTTGAACTGATGATGGGCGAAGAAGGAGGCGAAGAAGACTCGGAACTCAATTTTCAACTAACAATGGGCGGCAACGCCACCAACATACCGGACCATCTACAGGATCTTATCGGTTCCATTTTACAAGACTTTGGCGAAATTCCAGAAGAACACCTACGACCGATAGATCTCGGCCAGTATCGTGACGAACTACAACCCCAGAACGCGACCGGAGAAGATGGTAACGAATCCGAATCCAATCCGATTGGTGCCTTCAAATATCACGAATGGGATTGCATGCGTCAGCGCTTCCGTGACGATTTTTGTACCCTCCGCGAGCTGCCCGTCACACCCGGCGATGAATCGTTCGTCGAAGAAACCTTAAACAAGCATCGCGGCCTTCTCAAATCGATAAAGAAAACTTTCGAAGCCGTACTAGGGGAATCGCGGTTACAACGTCGCCAATCGGACGGCGACGATATCGATCTTGAAGCGATAATAGAAGCCTACACTGATTTCTCAAATGGCCGAGAGATGAGTGAGTATCTATACACCCGTTATCGAAACCAAGACCGTAATATCGCTGTCATGTTCATGGTCGATATGAGTGGGTCGACGCTTGGCTGGGTAAACGATGCGGAACGGGAATCACTAGTTTTACTCTGCGAAGCGCTAGAAATGCTTGGTGACCGCTATGCAATTTTTGGCTTCTCTGGACGCACAAACAAGCGTTGCGAGGTCTATCGCATCAAGGATTTTGACCAAGCTTACACTTTGGACGTACGAAAACGGATCAGTGGAATTCGGCCAAAAGCATATACGCGTATGGGCGTAGCAATTCGGCATCTGGGTCACCTACTCCATATGACCCGCGCCCGAACTAAATTGCTGGTGACGCTCTCCGACGGTCGACCCGAAGATTATGGCGGCTACAAGGGAAAGTATGGTATTGAGGATACGCGCCACGCGCTGCTCGAAATGAAACAAAGCGGAATTCACGCATTTTGCATCACAATCGACAATGAGGCGCAAGAATACCTACCGCATATGTACGGGACAGCCAACTACGCGGTAATTGATGAAGTACACAAACTGCCACAGAAGGTGGCAGATATTTACCGCCGACTAACTACCTAGAATAGCTAGTCACTGGAAACTGCACGCACTGGGTTTTCGAGGATACCGATAGGTGGAATCTCTATTCGCACCCGGTCTCCTGGCTTTAGAAATCGGGGGGGGTGGAAACCTGCTCCTACCCCAGCCGGTGTCCCCGTCGAGATAATATCTCCAGGGTATAGGGTTATGCCTAACGAAATCGATTCGATCAAAGTCGACACATCAAACATCATGTGCTTCGTGTTCCCATCCTGACGCAATTCACCATTGACCCAGCATCTAATCGGAGTTTCGTCGAGGTCTAATAAATCTCGGGAAATCGCAAATGGCCCCATGGGACAAAAAGTATCTTGTGATTTTCCGAGCAACCATTGCTTGTGTCGTTTTTGAACGTCGCGCGCGGTGACGTCGTTAATTATTGTATAGCCCCAAACATGATCTAGGGCACGTGCTCTAGGAATCGCACGACCTGAACGTCCAATAATGACTGCAAGTTCGGCTTCATAATCCAATTCGGTCGTGACCTGCTCGTCATATAGAATCTTTTTACCATTGGCAATCACGCATTGCGGTAATTTTGAAAAAATGATCGGCGATTCAGGTGGGGAAGTATTTCCGACAGTAGTGTCCAAACCATACTTGGAGAGTTCCTGCATATGTGCGAAATAATTTTTACCCACGCAGAAAATGTTCCGTTTAGGTTGAGGGATCGGCGCTAGCAGTTCGACATCGTTTGAATCTAAGGGATGCTGCACATCACGTAACGGGCGCACGGCTAGATCATCTTCTAGTAAAACCAGCATACCACCAGCTGCCTGCTGCTCAGGAATGTCAAAGGGCGTTATCGCCGAACCATCTTCGGATAAAACACCGATTTCGATTCGTTTTTGGGTTCTGTACGTGGCGATCCGCATCGTAAATCAACCGTCCATCAGCAAAGCTTTCGCCAAAGCTTGGAGGCTAGGGAGTCCTACAGACCCTGTCAAGACGGTATACTAGAGCGAAACCGAATGCGATTGAACCAGCCGTGCCATCACGACACAACAACTAAATATTATCCGCCATGTTTGACAGCGTTCTGATCGCAAACAGGGGCGAAATTGCCTGCCGAATCATTCGCACCGCGCGAAGACTCGGCCTACGGACTATTGCCATCTATCATCATCAAGACCGCAGAGCCCCACATGTCGAACTAGCGGACGAAGCCCACATTATCGAGGCTGACGTGCCTACCGCGGCCTACCTCGATATCGGACAAATCATTAATATTGCGGGGAACGCCAGTGCATCTTGTGTTCACCCCGGATACGGATTTTTGTCGGAAAACGCCGAGTTCGCCGCGGCTGTAGAGGCGACAAAAATGACATTCATAGGCCCCCAACCCGAGATAATTCGCTTAATGGGGGACAAGAATCAGTCACGAGAATTTGCGCAGCAGACGAATGTCCCAACCGCTCCGAGTGCACGCCAAAAAGGCGACCTGGACGCATTACTCGCGGACGCCACGCGACTCGGGTTTCCGCTATTAATCAAAGCCGTGGCCGGAGGAGGCGGAAAAGGAATGAGTATCGTGCACAACGAAGCCGATTTGGTCGACTGCGCACGCACCGCTTCGTCGGAAGCAGCGCGATATTTCGCCGACGGGCGTATATATGCGGAACGTTATATAGAACGAGGTCGCCATATTGAAGTTCAGATACTTGGGGATGGGAAAGGTGACGCCATTCATCTTTTCGAACGAGAGTGTTCAGTACAACGCCGATTTCAAAAAATTATCGAAGAATCTCCTGCTACCTCGCTGGATCATGAACTTCGATGCCGAATCTGCGAAACGGCTGTTAATATGGCCAAAAATGCCAATTATAGGAACGCCGGCACTGTTGAATTCATTGTCGCGCCTGACGGTGAGTTTTATTTTCTCGAGACCAACACTCGACTACAGGTCGAGCATCCGGTCACCGAGTTGGTCTGTGGTGTGGACCTAGTCGAAGCTCAATTTCGAATCGCAGCAACCGGTGAGTTGCCTTGGCACCAAGAAGACATTCGACAAAGCGGACACGCCATCGAATGCCGAATATACTGCGAAGAATCGGATGGGACATTTTTGCCCGCTGTCGGTACCGTGAAAGTTCTCAATATTCCCGATGTACCAGGTATCCGTTTCGACGGCGGTATCGCCCTTAACCAGACAATCACGGCTGCTTTCGACCCCATGGCTGGCAAACTCATTTGTCACGGCACAAACCGAAACGCAGCGATAAATCTCTGTGAACGAGGGTTAAACGAAATTGTTCTGCTCGGGGTAAATAACAATATCGACTATCTGAGGGGAATTTTGAAACACGAGGCTTTTAAAGCAGGCCGATTACATACTGAATTCATCAAAGAACACACTTCGACCTTGATCCCGGATGGGCCTAATGATTCCGAACAGACAGCCCTATTGATCGCTGCCGCACTCGATGTAGACAATATCAGAACACTAATTTTCGACACGCCGGAACCCTACGCGTCCATTGGCGACTGGCAGAATTGAGCAGCAGGTATGGAATTCACCTTTGAATTAAACGGCGAGGAACACAGAATTGGCCTCATCACTCGAAAGCCGCGACTTACACTGAGTGTAGACGGCCGCGTGCACCATGTTAGCGACGTCATACTCAAAAACAAAGACCAATTACTGTTAACGATCGATGGTCATCGGCATACCGTTTGGCGCGCACGAGGGGACGATCACATCCATCTGAAGATCGGCCCTGGCAGTTTTACTCTAAAATACAAGGATCCACTACAGGTCGCCCAACAGAGCACCGACGGCGATGACGTTTTAAAAGCGGATATGCCCGGTGTGGTCGTGAGCGTCCACTGTGAAGGCAAAACTCCGGTGGTGTCAGGCGACATATTAATGGTCATCGAATCGATGAAAATGCAAATCAACATAGTTGCTCCGCGAGACGGCATCATTGAGGCTGTGCAAGTCGGCGTTGATCAGACTTTCGAAAAAGGAGCCAGCCTCATTTCTTTAGAGGTGGAAAACTAATGGCACGAATTCAATCCACTATCCAAACGGGTTCCTCTGAGTTTCGCGGTTTCTATAAGCACAACAAGGAACTGGCTAAAGAACTCCGCGAACGGCAGCACCAGGCACGCCACGACCGGCCACAAAAAGACATCGACCGGGTCGTCAACCAGGGGAAATGCATGCCCCGAGACCGTCTACACAAATTGCTAGATCCTAGAACGCCGTTTCTTGAGTTTTCGACGCTAGCCGCAAATATGGCATACGACGGAGATGCTCCCGGCGCAGGTTGTATTACGGGAATTGGGGTGGTGAATGGACATGAAGTAATCATCCATGCCAACGACTCCACTATCAAAGGCGGGGCTTGGTACCCACTTACGGTAAAAAAAATCGTCCGTTGCCTCGATATAGCTATCGAAAATCGACTACCCGTGATCCACCTCTGTGATAGCGCAGGTGGATTCCTACCCATGCAATCGGAGCTATTCCCGGATAAATACATGGCTGGGCGTATGTTTCGTAACCAATGCATCTTATCAAAACTCAACGTGAAGCAACTTGCCCTGGTTTTTGGACATTGCACCGCCGGTGGTGCCTACATTCCGGCGCTGTCCGACTACTCCGTGATCGTGCGTGGAACTGGGGCAGTATTTCTTGCAGGCCCCCCGCTGGTTAAAGCTGCCACCGGTGAAATCGTAACGGCCGATGAGCTTGGCGGTTGCGATCTGCACACCCAAATAAGCGGAACCTGTGACTACCCGGCCGCATCCGAAGACGAAGCAATAGCCATCGGGCGGGAGATCGTTGAACAATGGGAGCGAACACCCAAATGGTCAATACAGCGCGACGCCGTCGAAGAACCATACTACGATCCTGATGAGTTGTATGGCGTCATCCCGGATGACATAAAACGGCCCTTCGAGATGCGCGAGGTAATCGCTCGTATCGTGGATGGAAGTCGTTTTCACGAATATCAACCCGTATACGGGAAAACCCTAGTATGCGGTTATGCAAACATCTGGGGTTACAAAATTGGAATCCTTGCAAACAATGGAGTCCTCTTCAACGATAGCGCGCTAAAAGGTGCTCACTTCATCGAACTTTGTAACCAAAACAACACTCCGCTCTTGTTTCTGCAAAACATTACGGGGTATATGGTTGGCCGAGATTACGAAGCACAAGGGATCACGAAAGACGGTGCCAAAATGATTATGGCGCAAGTTGGGGCGCATGTTCCCAAGTTCACCGTTATGTGCCATGGCTCTTTCGGAGCTGGCAATTACGGCATGTGCGGAAGAGCTTACGACGGCCGGTTTCTATTTTCCTGGCCCAACCATCAAATCGGGATTATGGGCGGGGAACAGGCGGCCAACACCCTCGCGGAAGTTAAAATGCGTCAACTCGAGCGTCGGGGGGAAGAGATTCAACAAGACACTCTTGAAGCCGTTTATCAGCAGACCTTAAAGGCCTATAAACATCAAATGTCCGCTTATTATGCGACATCTGAATTATGGGACGATGGTTTACTCGACCCCATTGACACTCGTAATACTCTGGGGATCGCCATTAGCGCCTCTCTTAATGCACCTTTGGGGGAACAGGGTTATGGAATCTATCGGTTCTGATCAGAAATTAAACTCTAGGAGTGAAAATCGATCTGAAGCACTTTCTCGACGGCTTCAATTTCCTTCATCGCGCTGAGTGTTGATTCTCGCAACCGTTCAGAAATTCCGATCAAAGCCACCGCGCGATTACCACCATCGGCAATTCCGACCTGCATCCGTGAAATATTAATGCCCTCTCTCCCAAGCACTTCGCCGATAGACCCCACGACGCCAGGTCGATCAACATGACGAGTAAACAGCACATGCCCCTCTAACGCCGATTCGATCGCGTAATCGTTAATGCGCACCAAACGCGGGTGTCGCTCATCAAAAATTGCACCCTCAAGAATGAGAAGCCCATTGTCCGAACTGCCGGTTAGGCGGATAAGCGAAACGTAATCCCGCGAGTTGGCCGAACTAGTTTCAATCACTTGGATTCCTTGACGCCTCGCCAAGTATCTTGAATTGACTTGGTTAACGGGAATCGAGTGATGATCGCACAACAGCCCGACTATGGCGGCACTTGCGATTGGATGCGGATCTAGATTCGCGGCCTCGCCAAAAATGCCTACTTCTACCAGATGAAACGGTGCATCTCCCATACGGCACAACAGCCGGCCCAGCTTTTTAGACAAATCCATGTAGGGCTCAAGTTTACGCAGCTTTTCCGGCGCAATATTAGGAACATTCACGGCATTCGTAACATCCCCATGCGTCAAAAAGGCGCCTGTTTGATGTGCAATCTCAACACCTACCGCAGTCTGGGCTTCATAAGTTGACGCTCCCAAGTGCGGCGTAAACTGAATGTTCGGCTGTCCAAAAAGTGGGGAATTTCCAGGGGGCTCTTTTTCGAACACATCTAAAGCCGCACCAGCTAAATGGCCCGATTCAACAACGGCGAGTAAAGCCTCTTCGTCAACGAGACCACCGCGAGCACAATTGATTAGCCGCGCGCCTTGTTTCATTTCGGACAGCCGCGCGCTGTTAAGGAGACCACGTGTTTCTTCGGTGACAGGACAGTGCAAAGTCACATAGTCAGAAATACCAAGCAGCTCCTTAAGGAGAGCTTTCTCGACCCCGTACTCACCAAAGGTTTCCTCCGTTACGAACGGATCATGCCCCACGACATGCATATTCAGTGCACGACAACGCCCCGCTACAAGACGACCGATTGCGCCGAAACCGATAATTCCTACTGTTTTACCCGAAAGTTCACTGCCCAAAAAATTACTTCGCTCCCATTTTCCTTCCCGTACCGAACGATCTGCGTCTGTTAGCTTTCGACTCAACGAAAACATATGGGCGATAGCAAGTTCCGCAGTGGTAGTCGTATTCGCATCCGGAGTGTTCAACACGACGATACCCCGTTCGGTCGCGGTATCTAAATCTATATTGTCGACCCCGATGCCCGCGCGCCCTATCACCTTTAGTTTGGTCGCCGCATCTAGGAAACGTCCCCGCACCTCAGTGGCGCTGCGAACGATTATCGCGTCGGCCAAACGTGCATGCTCGATGGCCGAGTCCTCATCGAGCCCAGGGGAGAAGTCAATATCCAAATCGATATATCCCTCCAAAGCCTTAATGCCCTCTGGTGCCAAGTTATCTGCAACGAACACCCTATACATCTAAGTCGCCCACCCCGTTTTCCCTAACCCGATTCCTGCTCCATAGCAACATTCGCATATGCCCATTCCAGCCATGGAAGCAGGGTCGCAAGATCATTGGCTTCGACTGTTGCCCCGCCCCATACTCTCAACCCCGGGGGGGCGTTGCGGTACCCGTTAATGTCATACGCAACGCCTTCGGTATCCAACAGCAAACTCATCCGCTCAGTTATAGATGATTGGACTTGAGCGTTCAATGCAAGGAACCAATCGGCCACAATCTTCATGCAAATAGAGGTGCTTGAGCGCTCTAGGGGCTCGCCCGCAAGGAAATCTATCCAAGGCGTTTTATCCACCCATTCAGACACGACTTGCAGATTTTCCTGTGAACGTGAAATCAAAGTCCGTAAACCACCGAGGGCCTCCGCCCAATTCAGCGCGTCGAGATAATCCTCTACGCAAATCATAGAGGGGGTGTTAATCGTCGCACCGTAAAAAAGGGCTTCGTCCAAATGCCCCCCCTTCCGCAGACGAAAAAGCTTGGGCAAGGGCCGCGGGGGCACATATTGGCTTAGTCGATCGACTGCCCGCGGACTTAAAACGATAACGCCGTGCGCTGCCTCTCCTCCCAATACCTTCTGCCATGAGAACGTGACCACGTCGAGCTTCTCCCAAGGTAGTAGCATCGCGAAAACGGCGGAGGTCGCGTCACAGATTGTAAGGCCTGAACGGTCCGTTCTTATCCAATCGCCATTAGGAATTTTGACACCGGACGTGGTGCCGTTCCAAACAAAAACAATATCCCGTTCAAAATTAGCTTGTTCAAGATCTGGCAATTCCCCATATGGCGCCGTAATGGCATGGGCGTCGTCTATTTGTAGAACGTTGACCACGTCGGCTAACCATTCGAATCCGAAACTTTCCCAAGCCAACACATCGACACCCCGAGCACCAAGCAGGTTCCATAAAGCCATCTCTACTGCCCCGGTATCAGACCCAGGTACAATGCCAACGCGGTAGGATTCCGGAATCTCGAGTATTTTCCGGGTCTTCGCAATCGCCTCTTTCAGACGCGCTCTACCAGGCTTAGAACGATGTGATCGGCCAACCAAAGCATCCGATAAAACGCCCGTTTTCCAGCCGGGGCGCTTAGAACAGGGGCCCGAAGAGAAACAGGCATTGCCCGGTTTGATACGGGGTTTTTGAATCATACCTTAGTGCGTACACGCGACGGTGAAAGACGGAGGCGGGCATTGTACTTAGTGAGCAACCGGATGCAACGTCAAACCGGCCTCGCAAGAATTATCAGCTTCATAAAGCCTGTGCCCAAGCACCCTCTATTTCCGCAGAGATGCATCGTCAACGTAATATCCCATCGACTTCATGTGGGATTGCCACAATGCTCCGAAATAAAGCTATTAGGAGGGCATTACAAACGAAAAATAAGCTTGCTCCCATAGGTCAATGGAAATCTCGCGAATATGTTTTCAGACGCCCTAAGAGCGTGGTGTGATCCTCTAACTTTCTAGCGATGACATGTATAACCTGACCTTCACGTTGTACCGTCCCATCGACACCGAGTAGTCGCGCGTGCAGCAATTCGTATCGATAGGTTTCAATCAAATCCGACCAGATAATAAGGTTAATCAATCCAGTTTCATCCTCAAGAGTTACAAAGATGGCACCTGAAGCGCTAAACGGCCGTTGGCGTGCGATCACCAACCCCGCAACCCGTACGTATTCACCATGTCTAACCCGATCTACAGCCACAGCATCCATAAAGCGTAGTCTAGCAAGCTGCTTTCTCAATAGGGATACAGGGTGACTTGCCAATGTTAGCCCGAGGTTCTCGTAATCAGCGATAACATTTTCACCCTCTCGCGGGACACGTAACATAGGCGTCCCTTCTGCAACCCCATTCCCAGAAAAAATTTCCATATGGGGCGGCTCCATACCCAAAGCCGCCCAATTCGCCTGATGGCGGTTGCCAACCAAAACTTTAAATGCTCCCGCGCGTGATAGAGCTTTAACTTCTCCGCGATTAAGTGCGGCACGGTGCGCAACATCTGCGATGTCGGAAAAAGTACCTGCGATTCTCGCAGCAGCAATTCGGGCAACAGTATCCATTGATAACCCCTTTACTAAACGCAAGCCCAGACGTAACGCAGGTACGTTACGATCCATCTGTGTTGGTTCGAGCGTGCAATCCCATTGGCTCCTCTGCACATCTACCGACCGTACTTCGACACCATGACGCACAACGTCCTGTATTAGTTGTGCAGGAGCATAAAACCCCATGGGTTGGCTATTCAACAACGCAGCAATAAACGCTGCTGGCTCATGGCATTTCAACCAAGCCGACACATAAGCCAACAGGGCAAAACTCGCAGAATGGGACTCGGGAAAACCATATTCACCGAAACCTTGTATTTGGTTAAAAATGCGTTCAGAAAATTCTGTGGTATAGCCGTGCTTGTGCATACCATCAAGCAGTTCTCTACGAAATTGTTGAATTTCCCCATTACGTTTCCATTTCGCCATCGAACGTCGTAATTGATCAGCTTTCCCCGGAGAGAAACCAGCCGCAACCATCGCAAGCTTAATGACTTGTTCTTGAAACAGAGGAACGCCTAAAGTGCGCTCTAATACTCCACGGACGGCCTCGCTCGGGTAGGTAACACTCTCTTCGCCATTTCGACGACGTAGATAAGGGTGGACCATTTCACCCTGAATCGGCCCCGGGCGGATAATCGCAACCTGAATCACGAGATCGTAATAACATGCAGGCTTCAAGCGAGGAAGCATTGCCATCTGTGCACGCGATTCAATCTGAAAAACACCCACCGTGTCGGCTTTCTGGATCATTTTATAGGTCGCCGAATCTCCAACTGGAATATTGCTCAAAGTCAAAGTGCGCCCATAAAAATTTTCAACCAACTCGAAACTACGACGAATTGCGGTAAGCATGCCGAGACACAGGCAGTCAATTTTGAGCAAACCAAGCGTTTCCAGATCATCTTTGTCCCATTGAATAACCGTACGGCCGGGCATCGTTGCGTTCTCAATCGGTACCAAATGTGACAACCGGCTATCTGAAATGACGAAACCACCGACATGTTGTGATAAGTGACGAGGGAAACCAATCACCTCCCCAACCAGTTTTACAAGATGTCTAATCACAGAGTTCTCCGGGTCAAATCCGGCTTCCTGAAGCCGTGTGGGGATAACCCCCTCCCGATCCCACCACTGCATATTTTTGGATAGGCGATCGATCTGCTCGAGACTCAAACCCAACGCCTTACCAATGTCTCGTATCGCACTACGTGGCTTGTACGTTATCACCGTAGCAACCAATGCCGCTCGATCGCGACCGTATTTTTCGTAAATATACTGAATGACTTCTTCCCGCCGTTGGTGTTCGAAATCAATATCAATATCCGGTGGTTCGTTACGTTCTTTGGAGATGAACCGTTCGAACAACATTTCTATGTGACCTGGATCAACTTCTGTAATACCGAGGCTGTAACACACAGCCGAATTAGCCGCCGAACCTCGCCCCTGACATAGGATCCCGCGTCTACGTGCAAACTCGACGATGTCGTAGACGGTAAGGAAAAACGCTTCGTATTTAAGCTCCGCAATTAGCATAAGCTCGTGATCGACAAGGTCGCGGACCTTTTTGGGCGCACCCGATGGCCAACGCTTCTGCATACCACTTACGGTCAGGGCACGCAGGTGCGTTGATGGCGTCTCCCTCTTCGGCACCAATTCATGTGGGTAGTCACAGGTCAATTCACTGAGAGAGAAAGTGCAGCGTTCAGCGAGATTCAAAGTTTCGCGCAGGAGTTCCTCCGGATAGAGCCGTTTAAGACGTACGCACGGCCGTAGATAACGCTCACTGGAAGCAAACAATTTATGGCCCGCTTCGTTCAGAGTTACGCCCAAACGTATTGCCGTTAGAGTATCAAGCAAAACCCGACGCTCAAGGCGGTGAGCATGTACATCACCCGTAGCCACCATTGGCAAGCCGCAACGTCGAGAAAGCTCACGTGCGCGCTCTAATCGCAAGCTATCATTACCGCCATAAAACATCCCAAGACCTATCCATGTCCGGCCAGCAAACACATCGGCGAACCACCCTGCTACCGCGGTATCAATCCCGTCTATATGGGGTAGCCATATTGCTAGCCCTTGCGTCACAATTGTTTCGACATCGTCGCGATGAAGACTATAAGTGCCTTTAGCTTCGCGGCGGCGGCCACGCGTAATAAGCTCCGAGATTTGTCGGTAGGCCGAGATATCATCGGCTATCAACAAAAACTTCAAACCGTCCTCTAGTTTGATTTCGGTACCTAAAATCAACTTAAAGCCAAGTTTTTGCGCTACAACATGGGCTCGTACGGCGCCCGCGAAAGAACACTCATCAGTTAATGCTAACGCCTTATAACCCAAGCTATGCGCCTGGGTTACGAGCTCTTCAGGATGCGAGGCGCCACGTAAAAAAGTGAAATTGCTAATGCAATGCAATTCTGCATAGGGGGAGGGGTTCTGGTTCATCATCGTGCTAATTATTTGAGAAGGCACATGTAGAATACTGTATGTATATACAGTATTCTACATGTGCTCTAAATACCGATGCTTCCCAATCGATGCAATTGTCCCCCGCTCGCAAAGGACAAACGTTAAACGCGCTGCGAGCACCCTATGTTATAGTCGCCGCCCCTCCGCTACCGGCACACGCGGCTCTCTGGAGTACTTGATGTTTGAATCATTAAATGCGCTGCCCCCAGATCCGATCCTCGGATTAATGGACGCGTATCGGCAAGACCTCAATCCGCAGAAGATCGATCTCGGCGTCGGGGTATATCGTGATGAAAACGGCGATACCCCCATCCTACCGTCTGTGAGTAAGGCCCAACAACATCATGTCGCAACAGAACTCACCAAAAGTTATATCGCACCATCAGGATCACCGGCTTTCAATAAAGCCACACAAGAACTCATATTTGGTCCAAATCACGACCTACTCGCAGATGGTCGAGTTGCGACCGTGCAAACACCTGGCGGATGTGGAGCATTACGTGTTGGCGCCGAACTTATAAAACGTGCCCGGCAGGAAACCGTTTTATGGGTCAGCGATCCGACATGGGCGAATCACGTTCCCCTGCTTGGGAGTGCAGGGCTACAGATCCGACCATACGGATATTATGATCCCGACACTCACGCCCTCAACGCGGAGGCTATGCTCGACGACATACGAAGAGCCTCTACAGGTGACGTCGTACTTATACATGGCTGTTGTCATAACCCATCCGGTGTTGATCTCAAACCCGAACACTGGGCGGCTATTGCTAAGCTCGCGAATGAACGCGGTTTCACCCCATTCGTCGACCTGGCCTATCAAGGTCTCGGAGACGGATTGGACGAAGATGCTTACGGCGTCCGTTTACTCGGACACGAATGCAAAGAGTTGTTGGTCGCCACTTCATGTTCAAAAAACTTTGGCTTATATCGAGAGCGCGTGGGTACATTGCAGATAGTCACAGATTCTCTCTCCCAAGCATCAATCGTCCAGAGCCAGATAGAGTCCGTCGCGCGTGGGATCTACTCCATGCCCCCCTCGCACGGCGCTGCAATTGTTGAAACGATTTTGAACGATGAAGCGCTTTGTGCATCTTGGATCGGCGAGCTTAATAACATGCGTGATCGAATCAATAGACTGCGCGATCTAATAGCGATAGAGTTGTCCGAAAGGACAAACCGGGATTTCGGTTTTATCCGTGAACAACGTGGCATGTTTTCCTTTTTAGGGATCACC
>Ga0310345_10003195_pt1 | contig 15757 bp, 14 predicted proteins | sample HC15DNA20500_MG_FD_204667 | JGI IMG/M metagenome (GOLD analysis project Ga0310345, IMG submission 204667) | Marine microbial communities from station ALOHA, North Pacific Subtropical Gyre - HC15-DNA-20-500_MG | ecosystem: Environmental > Aquatic > Marine > Oceanic | place: Pacific Ocean: North... | reverse complement strand
CGGGGTTCATGCCTTCCAACTTGACCCAAACCTCGGCGGAATCGGGTTCGACGACCCGCTCCAGCCGCACCACGGGGGTGCGCCCGATGAGCGCATCGATCACGGCGTCGCCCTCAGGAGAGTCATTGGGTCAATGTAAGAATCTCTCGGCGACACGGTCAATGCGCACTGCGTTTACGCCGCACGTAGAGGGTCTCGAGCACCGTGGCGACCATTCCACCCTTCTCGTCCAAGACCTCGAGCGTCCACTTCGGCAGGTGTTTCTCTCCATTCGCGGTAGCCGCTCGAATGGCATCGATCTCTTCGTCGGTGACGCGAACCACGGAGCGCACAGTTCCGGTGCCGGGTTTCCGAAAGTCGATGCAGGCTTCCTTGTCCCAAACAACGTAGTCGGGACCCATGCGCTGCATTACCAGGATCATGAGGTGCGGATCGACCAGGGCGTACAGGCTGCCCCCGAAGTGGGTGCCGACGAGGTTCAGGTTGCTCTCGGTGAGTGGCATCTCGACACGGATCTCGCTGGCGTCTTCAGCGATGTGCGTGATGACGATGCCCGCGCCAGTGAACGGCGCGAAAGCGTTGAGATGGCCACGCAAGGCCTGCGGATTCCATGCAGGGTGAGTCATGCCCTGATTATCGCGGGGTCCGCCAAGGGACGGGAGGTGGTGTGGGAATCGAGATTCTCGCTTGCGTACCTGCCTTCACGCAGGGGATGTTGGCCTGTCATCCCGCCTCGCCGAGGACCGAGCCATGCCCAGTGCCTTTAGCAGAATCGCCGCGTTTCTGACTCTCACGCTTCTTGTCCGCACGACCGCGGCCTGGGCGCAGGAACCGGAGGGCGCGCATTTCACCACTGCTCAGGCTGAGCACGGCCGGGACGTCTACTCCAGCGAATGCGCGTCGTGTCATGGTGAGGCGCTCGATGACGGGGTGGCTCCCCCGCTCGCGGGGGACGAGTTCGTGCTGTCGTGGGGCCGCGCCGGCCGCACGCTCGACGACCTCTTTTTCATCACTCGGACCACGATGCCCGAGGGTGAGGGCGGAACGCTTTCGGAAGAGCAATACCTAGACGTGCTCGCTTACATGCTTTTGCGCAACGGATACAGCGCAGGTGAGCGGGAACTCACAGCCGACGCCACAGAGCTGACGGCGGTCACCCTCGAGAGTCAGGACGACGCGGCCCCTACCACGCGATCGACGACCGCCTTCATCAGGGGGTCTCGCGGCTTGGTGCCCGAGGCGACTGGCCCCACCCAGGACGATCTGAACGCGGCCGGCGGAAACAGTGACGACTGGCTCTACCACACGCACGACTACTCTGGGCGACGCTACTCGGAGCTCACGGATATCAATGCTGACAACGTTGGCCAGCTAGCACCTGTTTGCATGTACGCGATGGGGGGTGCCGGGTCGTTCCAGTCCGGCCCGATTGTGCGCGATGGCGTCATGTATGTGACTACCCTGCGCTCGACCGTTGCCCTCGATGCCGCGACCTGCCAGGTGCAGTGGCGGCACGAGTGGGAGCCGCAGGCCCTTCAGATTCCCATCAACAACCGGGGCGTCGCCATCAAGGATGGTCGCGTCGTGAGGGCGACACCGGATGGCTACCTGCTCGCGTTGGATGCGGCGAACGGAGAGTTACTGTGGGCGAGACAGGTCGCCCAGACCATGCAGGGGGAGACATTCTCGATGCCCCCCCTCATCTACGACGATCTGATCGTGATCGGGCCTGCGGTAAGCGAGTTCGCGATAGAAGGATGGGTGGCGGCGTTCAAGTTGGAGAACGGAGAGAAGGTCTGGCACTTCAACACTGTGCCGGGCGCGAAGGACGGCACGGGCACCTGGCCGAATCCGGAGAACATCGTCCTGGGCGGTGGAGGGGTGTGGACGCCCTTGTCCCTCGACCCGGAGACCGAAGAACTCTACGTGGCGGTGACGAATCCGGCTCCGGATCTTCCAGCGCACCTCAGGCCGGGTCTGAACCTCTACACCAACTCGGTCGTGGCGCTCGACATTCGGTCGGGCGAACTCCGCTGGTACGACCAGGTCGTGCCCAACGATTTCCACGATTGGGATCTGACGCAGGTGAGCCCGCTGTTCAAAACGACCATCGAAGGTCGAGAGCGCGACTTGCTTGCTACGGTGGGCAAGGACGGCTTCCTACGGGTCCTGGACCGCGAGTCCCACGAGCGTCTGTACGAAACCCCGATTTCAAGGCAACTGAACGCGGACGTGCCGCTCACCAAGGAGGGTGTTCGTGTCTGTCCCGGAGTCAATGGCGGCGTGCTCTGGCACGGTCCGGCGTACAACCCCGGCACCAATCAGCTCTACATCGGTGCCATCGACTGGTGCACTACTTTCGCGCTCACCGACAGGGTGCGGTTTGTGCCGGGGCAACTCTACATGGGGGGCACGTTGCGACCCGATCCCGAGAACGAGGGTCGAGTGACCGCGGTGGACGCCTCCACGGGGGAGGTGCGCTGGATGTACCGGTCTGAACTGCCCGTCTTGGGTGCCGTCACGACGACTGCCGGCAATCTTCTTTTCCTGGGCGAGCTGACCGGCGATCTGGTAGCGTTCAACGCAGAGACCGGCGACGAGCTCTTCCGGTCTAGGACTTCAGGACCGATCGGTGGCGGGGTGGTGACGTATACCGTGGACGGGAAACAGTACGTGGCAGTGTCGTCGGGCCGTCCGTCCGGGCTCAACTGGCGGGCGGGCCCGTCGGGCGCGCCGAACGTCATGATTTTTGCGCTTCCGGGCTGACCGCGAGCCTGGCCGCGCGAGCTGCTGGCTCAAGGAGACCGAGCTCAGCTAAGGAGATCGAGCCTAGCTCAGTAGGTCCAGGCCAGAGCACCCCACCGGAAATCGCCACAGCGTCCCGTGGCGGGATTCGGTGACGTATAGGTCGGTACCTCCGAAGCAGCAGTTTGTAATCATGCCGTCGCCGCAGAGCAGACGGTCTACGATCTCACCGCCGTCGAGCACCGTCACGCAGTGCGCGTAGGTCGAGGCCACGTAGAGGCGCCCATCGTCGCCGATGCACATGCCGTCGGGGAAGTGTCGCTCCGGTAGCTCGATCACGATTTGAGCTTTCCCGTACCGAAGCTTCATCACGTGCCGGCTGAACGACTCCGTCCAAAACATGGTGCCGTCCGCGGCGAACGCGATCCCGTTCGGGAAGACCGGATTGAGCTCGCGCAGCAACTCGCCGGTACCTGCTTCGACGTCCCATACGAAGAGCCGTCCAGGGTTGCTGTTCTCGGCGGGGTCGGGAGCGCCTCGAGGATCAGTGAAGTAGAGGCGGCCGTCATGCCCGAACGCGAGGTCGTTCGGCGCCCCGAGCGTAAGCCCTGCTACCTCGGTCGTGATCGTGCTCACCTCGCCCTCGAGCGTGACACGTTGGATCGCGGGAGTCGCTCGATGTTCGCTCCATGCACCTCCGTTTTGGGTCACGTAGAGCGCGCCATCCCGCCCCAGCGTGGCCCCATTGGGTCCGCCGCCTGTCTCCGCGACCAGCTCGATGCCTGCGTCGGCGGTCCAGCGCGATATGCGTCCCGTGTGGATCTCGGTGACGTAGAGACTGCCATCCAGCCACACCGGCCCCTCAGGGAACGCGAGGCCCGTTGCGATGATCTCTCCGTCCATTCTCGAATCTCCTCTATTGCCAGAGCTACCTCGGGGAGAGGTCGGCGAGTACGCTAGTCAGTATGCGGCTTTGCTCAGCGCAAAACCAAGCCGCTTGCCCGTCCGTGTGCCGCACCGGATGTTGGCAGGGCACAGTGAGGGGCCGTCAACTGAGGAGAGAACCATGATCGAGCGTTGCCACCGAGCTATCGGCCTACTGGCATTGGCTGCAGTGATTTGCGTGGCCGTCCCGGTCGGCGTGACAGCCCAGGAGCCCGGCACGGTCGTCGACGCGGACTCGAGGGTGATGGGCCTCAGCTACGTATTCGAGGAGACCGGCGTAGAAGTGCCGTATGCCCTCTTTGTGCCTTCCAATTACGACGCCTCACGAGCGTGGCCGCTCATCGTCGCGCTTCATGGCTTGGGCAGGCCCTACGACTGGATGATGGGCTACGACAGCTTCATCGATTCAGCCGAACGGGATGGGTACATCGTCGTGTCTCCGTTGGGCTACCACCGGCGCGCTTGGTACGGGAGTCGCGGCTACGGAATCCCGCGCGGCGCCGCGCGTGCCGCGGACGAGGGCACGCTGCCCGACAACCTCGGTGAGCTGAGCGAGCAGGACGTCATGAACGTTCTCGCGATCGCGCAGGAGGGCTACAACATCGATGACAGCCGCATCTATTTGTGGGGTCACTCGATGGGTGGCGCGGGCACCTACCACCTCGCTGCCCGCTACCCCGAGATCTGGGCCGGGCTGGCCGTCGCCGCGCCGGCTCCGCGCCGTGAGGCTCTCGATGAGGTCGAGGCCTTCAAGGACATTCCCGTGTTGGTACTGCACGGTGACGCGGACGTGACCGTGCCCGTCGCAGGGAGTCGCACCTGGGTGGCGCGCATGCGAGAGCTGGGCATGCAGCACGTCTACATCGAGGTGCCGGGTGGCGACCACTCGCTGTTTGTGCGGGAGGTGCCTGAGACGCTGTCGAAGGTGTTCGCGTTCTTCAACATCGTGGGGAAGCGCGAGCGGGCCGTGAGGTAGTAGCGGCCTATTTCCCCACCCGCCACTTCAGCTCCTCGAGGTAGATGAGCGCGAGAATCCTCGCGTCTCAGCCGGAGACGAGCGCTTGACCGAAAGACCGCCGATTCAGCTGGGCCTCAAGGAAAACCTCGCCCAGTTCTCCCTGCTCGTCGGCGTAAACGCCCTCGTAGGCGGAATGATCGGGCAGGAGCGCGCGGTCCTGCCTCTGCTTGCCGAGCAGGAGTTCGGCCTCACAGGGCTGACCTCGGCGCTGACCTTCATCATCGCGTTCGGCCTTGTGAAGGCGGCGGCCAACTTCGCTGCCGGCACTCTCTGCGACCGCTTCGGCCGTAAGCCGGTCCTGCTGGCCGGATGGATCGTGGGCATCCCGGTCCCTTTGCTACTGATCTGGGCGCCTACCTGGTCCTGGGTCGTTTTCGCCAACGCTCTGCTGGGGGTGAATCAAGGACTGTCGTGGTCGGCCACGGTCATCATGAAGATCGACCTCGTCGGACCCAAACGCAGGGGCCTGGCGATGGGCTTCAACGAGGCCGCGGGCTACCTCGCGGTGGCTGTGACCGCCCTGCTGACGGGCTACATCGCTGAACGCGCGGGCCTGCGGCCCGAGCCCTTCTTTCTTGGGCTGGCGTGTGCGGGCCTGGGCCTGGGTCTGTCGCTGCTCTTTGTGCGTGAGACACGTGAGTTCGCACGACTCGAAAGCGCTTCCTGGCAACCCCAAGATTCAGGCGTATCCGCGAGCCTATCGACCCGCGAGGTGTTCACGCTCACGAGTTTCAAGGAGCCTGCGCTTTCCGCGTGCAGCCAGGCGGGGTTGGTTAACAACCTCAACGATGGCCTCGCCTGGGGCGTCTTCCCCATCTATTTCGCGAGCCAGGGCCTCGGCGTGGGGCAGATCGGGCTGCTCACCGCGATCTACCCAGCCATTTGGGGGCTCGGCCAGTTCTTCACCGGAGGCCTGTCAGACCGTGTGGGCAGAAAGTGGCTCATTGCTGGCGGCATGGGGGTGCAGGCTGTAGCGATTGCTGCGATCACGTCCACCAGTGCGATCTGGGCCTGGGCTGCGGCGTCCGCGTTGCTGGGGGTGGGCACCGCTATGGTCTATCCAACACTGCTTGCGGCGATTGGCGACGTCGCGCACCCACAGTGGAGAGCGTCCGCCGTAGGCGTCTACCGCACCTGGCGGGACACTGGTTTCGCGGTCGGTGCGTTGGTGGCCGGCATCATCGCCGACGCCGTATCGATCGAAGCAGCGATCTGGGCGGTTGCGGGGCTCACCGCGCTGTCGGCGCTCGTGGTGGCGCTGCGCATGTACGAGACGTTACCGCCTTAGCTGCGCCGACCCACCCCGGTGATGCGCCTCCACACAAACCGAGGATTGTGGCGCGCGTATCTCCAGAGGAGCCTTCGCGGCTCCAGCACCAACCGAAAGAGCCACTCGAAGCCCAGGCGGCGAATCAGTAGTGGCGCGTACGGCTTCGCCCCTGCGAGGTCGTCGAAAACGGCTCCGACTCCGAGCATCACGGCCGGCGTCCGCACCCGATTCGCGGCCATCCAACGCTCCTGCTTGGGGCATCCCAGACCCACGAACAGGATTTGAACCCCTGAGCTGTTGACCTCCTGGATCTGTTGCTCCACCTCGCTCTCGCTATGCGGGCGGAACGGGGGGCTGCACGAATACGCGATGCGCACCCTTGGCCACCGTGACCGCACAAACTCGAGTAACTGTTCCAGTACATCCGGCTGCCCCCCAAAGAATCCCACGGCCAGTCCCTCTTCTTGAGCGAGACCGAGCACGGCGGTCGTGAGATCGATGCCCGCGACACGCTCGGTTTCCCGATAACCGTCTGCCCGCAGCGACCAGACCAATGGCATGCCGTCGGGGACCGCCGCCTCGGCCTGCTCGAGCACCTCGAAGAACGTCGGGTCGTCCAACGGCTCCATGATCATGTGCACATTGGTGAGGCAGACGTAGCCACCCCGCCCGGACGAGGCACGGGCCTGGGTTCCTGATGCGCCCGTGTCCAGGCTGCGATGCGTGATCGGCACGCCCAAGACGCGGGCGGGGGCTACGGCTCATTCTTCTCCCGCTTTGCGTAGTCAATCAGGGCGCCTGAGGAGGCGTCTAGCCGGACTCTGCTCAGCTCGGCGGGTCCCGTGGCGTCATCGTCCAACTCACCTGTCTCCACGTCCCATACTACCGAGTGCCACGTCCACCACTCCAAGTAGATGAGGTAGGCAAGGCAGGCGAGGCCGAGTCGAAGCCCGAGGCCCTCCCTTGCCCCTGCGATGGCCAGTGCCATGACCAGTACGAACATGATGCCGGCCACTGTTTCCCTGCTCCGCCCCCTCTTCACCACCTCTTGACCACAACCGTCACATACGGTCCTCGTGGCCAGGGACATCGCTTCCCGCTAAAAGGTGCGGGCGGTCTCTCCACAGTTGGTGCACTGCGCTGGAACCATCGTGGTCTCCGAGTCTCGGGGTGGAGTCTCGCATATGGTGGTCTGGATTCCTATTTTTGTTTCTGGTGCGGGTCTGCATCAACCACTAACTACAGCCGATGACGACGGAAGCCAAGAGACTCATGCCGCTGCAGGAACGGTACGCCGGGCAGCGCATCCTCCTGACGGGCGCTACCGGCATGTTGGGGAAGTCCGTTCTCGAGAAGATCCTGCGCGATCTGCCGTCCGTCGAAAAGGTCTATCTGCTCGTACGACCGCGTCGCTCGGTGGACGCCATCGAGCGGGTCGATTGGGAGATCATCCGTTCTCCGGTATTCGATCGTCTCCGGAGCCAGTGGCAGAGCCACTTCCACGCCAGGATGAGCAGCAAGGTCGAGGCTGTTGCCGGCGACTTGGCTCTCAAGCACTTGGGGCGCGACGACGCAGCGTATGAGAAGTTGGCCGGCGAAGTGACCATGATCATCAACTGCGGTGCGACCTGCTCGTTCCGGGAAGAGTTCGACCGCGCGCTTCAAGTGAACGCCCTAGGCGCGCGGCGTATTCTGAAGCTTGCCCAGGACGCCGGAAACGTTCCGCTCGTACACGTGTCCACGGCCTACGTGTACGAAACCGCCTACGAGCTTTCCCCCGAAAGAGTTATCCCCCTCGGGCATACGCTGAGAACCTTGAAGGGGGGGCTGGCAGCTGAATTCTCTCTCGACGAAGAGATCGACCAAATGCTCGCTCGGTGCGCCGCGCTTCGGGCCGCGGCGTTCCTCGAACGCCCTGACGACTCGCTGGGCGAAGACGGCCAAGCCGTTCCGGTCACGGAGGAAGAACGCGACCGTTGGCGGCAGCATCTGGCGAACCGTGCGACCATCGAGTACGGCACTGAGGTGGCTCGCGAGAATGGTTGGAGGGATGCCTACCAGTTCACGAAGTCGTTGGCAGAGCAGTTGCTCGCGCGTGATCGCGGCTCCGTCCCACTTTCGATCGTGCGCCCCACCATCATCGAGGGAACGCTTTCCGAACCCGTGGCAGGGTGGTTCGACAGGATAAGAATGTTTCACCCCATCGCCGTAGAGTACGGACGCGGCAACGTGCAGGAGTTCGCGGGCTACAAGGGTACGAAAATAGATATCGTACCCTGTGATCTCGTCACCAACCTGACGCTTGTGGCCGCCCCACCCGACGATGCTGCCCACTTCGAGGTGTATCAGATCGCCAGTGCCCAGAGGAACCCGGTGACACTAGGAGACATGACCACTTTCGTGCGCGAAGCGTTCAAGCGGTACGGTACGAAACGTGGGGGCACCTGGCCGGATCGGGAGTTCAAGTGGACGGCACCTCGCATTTACCAGAGCAAGATCGAAAAGGCGCGTCAGCGACTCGAACTGCTGAGGGACCTGTACGCCTGGCTAGGGCTGAAGAGACGAGCCCGCCGCGCGGTGGTGCGGTTGCGTCTACTCAAACGCATGGCAGAATTCGCCGACGTGTATGGGTTCTATGTCGAGCGCAGCCCTGAGTTCGAAACCGAGAACTCGCGGGCGCTGCTTCGTGCTCTACATCCCCTGGACCATGAACGTTTTTCGTGGGACATCGATGTCGTAGACTGGCGGGGCTATTTCTTGGACGCCTGGGTGCCCGGCCTCATGGATGTCGCGGGTGATCGCGCGACCGGGCCAAGGATCCCAGGCCGGGATGCTGTGAGCGGGCGGGTCCAGACTTCTGACCGGACCTCGGATGAGCGCAGACAAGTATCGGCATAAGTGGTGGGGCTGGGGTCCCGAGGGTATCGAGTACGACATGGAGAGTCGCCCCGCCCTATGGCCCTGGATCGTGGAGACCGGGCAGTTCGGGGACGATCCCGAAAGGCTCCCACCCATTGAGTTCGCAAAGATTGCTCTGCCCCCCTCGCGACTCCCGGACGTGCTCTCCCGCGCGCTGAAGCAAGCCGTCGGTGGCGGCAACGTTCGTGAGGACGACGAAGATCGCTTGATTCATTGCTACGGACGCAGCTATAGGGATGTTGCTAGGCTGCGTGCCGGTATCGTGAGTCGCGCTCCGGATGCCGTCGTGTATCCAGGGGGACACGACGACGTGGTCAGAGTCATGAAGCTAACTGGTGAGCACGGCGCATCGCTGATTCCATTTGGTGGCGGAACCAACATCGCGGGGTGCGTGGAGGCTGCCGAGGATGATCAGCGCCCTACGATTACGCTCGACATGCGGCGGATGGATCGGATGCTTGTGGTGGACGTTGAATCCATGACGGCCGACCTCGAACCAGGCATATTCGGACCGCAGATCGAGGCGGCCTTGGCGCCCCACGGGCTGTCGCTGGGTCATCAACCGGATTCCTTCATTTACTCCACTCTTGGAGGATGGATTGCCACGCGGTCAGCGGGTACGCAGTCCAACGTGTATGGCAAGATCGAGGACATGGTTGCCGGCATGACGGTGGTTACACCGACCGGTGTCATTGAGACGAAGCCGCTGCCCGCGGCGTCCACAGGCCCTGATCTGAATCAACTGCTCGTTGGAAGTGAAGGGACTTTCGGAGTCATTACGAGAGCCACCATGCGGGTGCATCCTATCCCCGAGTATGAAGACTATCGCATGCTCCTGTTCCCGAGCTACCGCGATGGGTTCAAGGCGCTCCACGAGTCTGTACGCGAGGGCTACATGCCGAGTCTCGCCCGTCTGAGTGATGAGGCCGAGACTGGGCTCATGTTTGCTGCGAAGCGTACGTCCAAGGGGATCGAGCGCTTACTTGAGCGTCCGGTGAAGCGGCTGCTCGAGGTTCGTAGATACGGTCGGCCAGCCGCTCTCGTCGTCGCCTTCGAGGGCCCGAGGCGGTTGACCCGCGAGCTTCGGCGGGGTGCGATGGCGATCTTCAAGAAGCACCGCGCGTTCGATCTCGGCAGGGGTGCGGGAGAGTCGTGGAAAGAGTCACGCTACGACGTTCCGTACCTACGTGACTTCATGATGGAGTACGGCACGATCGCCGACTCACTCGAGACCGCTACCGTCTGGTCCAACCTCATCCCTCTCTACGAAGCGAGCACTGAGACGCTACGGCGGATTATACGCGACGTCACCGGATTCGAAGGATATATCGGCAGCCATATCTCGCATCTTTATCAAACTGGGGCCTGCCTGTACTACACCATATGCACTCGATACAAAGAGGGCTCGACGCCGGAGGAAGTGATCGAGCAGTATGCCGAGATCAAGCGGGCAGCCACCGAGACCTTCGTGAAGTGCGGTGGAGCTCTGTCACACCATCACGGCGTCGGCTACGAGCATCGGCCTTGGCTCGAGCGGGAGTTGTCGGAACGGGGAGTGGCGTCGCTTCGTCAGGTCAAGGACGCTTTGGACCCCGACGGGATCATGAATCCGGGCGGTTTACTCGGCTAGCGCTCCGCCCGCCCTCACCGAAGATTGTCCACTCGCTCCAACGAGCGGATTCGAGACCTAGGAGGTCGCAACGTGAGGATCGTGGATGCAAACTGACGTGGAGCAGGCGACGGCTGGTACCGGGAGCGAGTTGCTCACCACGCTCGCCGGAGCGGTGCACGAGCGCGTGGTCGGGCAAGACGAGGTCGTCGAGGGACTACTGATCGCGCTGCTTACGGGGGGGCACGTCCTCCTGGAAGGGCTGCCCGGACTTGCCAAGACACTCATGGTGAGGACTCTGGCGGAGGCGATTCATACGGACTTCCGTCGCATCCAGTTCACTCCGGACTTGCTGCCCACGGACATCGTCGGCACGCCGGTCTTCGATCAACGCAGTGGTGAGTTCAAGGTCCACAAAGGCCCCATCTTCTCCAACATCATCCTCGCCGACGAGATCAACCGCGCGCCGCCCAAGGTTCAGGCCGCGCTGCTCGAGGCGATGGAGGAACGCCAGGTCACGATCGCGGGAGAGACCTACACCCTCGACTCCCCGTTCATGGTGCTCGCCACCCAGAATCCAGTCGAGCTCCATGGGACCTACCCACTCGCGGAGGCACAGCTCGACCGTTTCGCCATGAAGCTCAACATCGGCTACCCCTCGCGCGAGGAGGAAAAGACCATCGTGCGACGCGTCGCCCACGCCGATCCCTCTCCCATCGAAGCCGTCGCCACCGTCGAGCAGATCGCCGCTGCCAAAGGTCAGGTGGCCGCGGTGCACCTCGAGGAGAAGGTACTCGACTACGCGGTCGAGCTCGGCTTCGCGACGCGTGAGCCCGCCGCGTACGGAATGGAGGATCTCGAGGATCTGATCGAATTCGGCACCTCGCCTCGTGCCACGATCTTCCTTGCGCGCACGTCCCGCGCGCGTGCCTACGTACAGGGCAGGGACTTCGTGATGCCTGACGACGTCAAGGCGATGGCTCCCCTTGTTCTGAGGCACCGTCTACGCACCACCTACGAGGCGGACGCCCGTAGCATCGACGCCGATGAGATCATGAGGCGTGTGCTTGCGGCGGTGCCGGCCCCCTGAGCGCCGTGAGGCACGAGCGCGTCTTCTCGAAGGAAGTCGCCGCGCAGGTGCGGCGAATCGAGCTTCGCACGCGCGGCCTCGTCGAATCGCTCTTCAGCGGCGAGTACCGCTCCGTCTTCAAAGGCCGGGGCATGGAGTTCTCCGACGTTCGGGAGTACCAACCCGGCGACGACGTGCGCGCGATCGACTGGAACGTCACCGCCCGCCGTGGTCGCCCTTTCGTCAAAGAGCACATCGAGGAGCGTGAGCTCACGGCGCTACTGATTGTTGATCTGTCGGCGTCCAAGGACTTCGGTACCGGCACGAAAACCAACGCGGTCATTGCCTCCGAGATCGCGGCGATCCTGGCGCTCGCCGCGACGAACAACAACGACAGGGTGGGCCTGCTCCTGGTTACGGACCGGGTGGAGCTCTTCGTTCCGCCGGATAGTGGTCGTCGCCACGCGTTGCGTCTCGTGCTCGATATCCTCTCGTTTCGCCCAGCCGGGCGCGGTACCAAGCTCTCCCAGGCACTGGAGTACGCGGCGCGGGTGCTGCACCGGCGGACCGCCGTATTTCTGATCAGCGATTTTATGATGGACGACGAGTCAGACCCGGTATTCGTCCACGACGCGCGGCGTTTCAGCCGCGAGCACGACCTGGTTCCCATCCGGCTCAGCGACCCGGGCACCGCGACGCTTCCCGATGTCGGATTGCTTTCGCTCGCGGACCCTGAGACGGGTCTGCGTCACATCGTGAACACGGGTGACGAGCGCGTGCGACGGCAATACGCGGAGCGTCGCGCAGCGAAGCGCTCAGCCATGGACACGTTGTTCCGAGAGCTCCGCCTCGACGTGATCGAGGTCAGCTCCGCGGAGGACTACGTGTTGCCTCTGGTCGTCTTTTTCCGGCGGCGAGAGTGGGTGACTCGGTGATGCGATGGGCCTTGATGACCGCTCTGATGGTTGCTGTGGTCGCCGCGCGGGGCGCGGCGCCGGCGGCCGCGCAGGTCACTGCAGAAGCCGCGGCCACGCTGTCCGCTGACACGATCGGACTGGGCGACGTCTTCCAACTGTTCGTTACCGTCAAGGTCCCTCCGGGCAGCGCGGTCTACTTCCCGGACTCGGTGGCGACCGCCTTCGCGTTGGAGAGTTTCCGCCCGGTCACGTGGAGCGCGGAGTCCGCGGGCGACGGCGCGTCGCTGACGTTGACCTATCCGCTCATCGCGTTTCGCGTTGGTCTCGCTCCGATACCCGGCCTCGATGTGTTCATCGGCCGCGCGGCGGACGTTGGTGGCGAGAGACTTCCGGGCGGATCGGTGGTTGGGTCCTGGCGCGACATCGGGACCGGAACGGTCGTCAGCGCTTCGCTCACGCGGGCCGCCATACCACGCCGAGAGGTGTGGGTCTCTTCGATTATCGTGCTCGAGGACATTGCGAGCGGGCTCGAGCCGAGACCCCCCGCGGACGTCTTGGGGGCAGGGTGGAACCGACTGGCCTTCGCGACGATGCTGGGCCTGTCGGTGCTCCTGCTCGTGATAGCGCGGTCGGTCGCGTTGAGTCTGCTGCCCGACCGCCAAAGAGAGGAGGCGCTAGCCAGCGCGCCGCCACCGGACTCCGACCTGGTGCGTTGGCAGAAGGCGCTCGACGAGTTGGACCGCATCCTCGCGCTCGGGCTTCATACCGAGGGGCGGACCGACGAGTTCTATACCCGTAGCAGCGCGGTCGTACGCACCTTCGTCGAGGCGTTCGACGCTGAATGGCGTTCGAGCCTCACGAGCTCCGAGCTCATGGGCCGACTCGAAGCCTCGACGAATGGATCCGCGAGCGAGCTATATGCGTCGATGCGCGCGGCGGAAATCGTCAAGTTCGGGCTCCTGCGTCCCGACGCGAGCACCGCGGAAGGCCACTGGGGAGACCTGAGAACCTGGGTGCACGCGTCGCGGGGCATCGAGTCATGAGCATCGAGCTCGGCCGTCCCGGCTCTCTGGCGCTGCTAGCGCTGTTGCCAGTTTGGTGGTTGTGGGTGCGGCCGATGGGGCTCACCGGACTGCTCGTTCCCCGGGGGCAGGACGCCGAATCTCTCTCGCTCGGCGGCTGGCGCGGCCGCGCCATCGAGTTGCTTCCGTTTGCCATGCGGCTGGCGGCGTTGCTTTGCCTGGTGCTCGTGCTCAGCCAGCCCCGGATCGTGCGCGTTATCGAGGAACCGATCACCGAAGGCGTGGGCGTTGCCTTCGCGATCGACCTGTCTTCGTCGATGTGGGCGCAGGACATGGCGGAACGCACGACACGACTCGAAGTCGCCAAGGCGACCGTGAAGAGCTTTCTCCAGCAACGCAGCGACGACGTCGGTCTCGTCGCTTTTGCCGGTGAGGCGCTGATCCGTTTGCCTTTGACTGACGATCCATACGCAGTCGAGATGGCCGTCGAAGCCATGGAGGTCGGACTGGCGATCGACGGTACCGATGTCGCCGGCGCGATTGCCGCGGGGGCTGGGCTGCTCAAGGACACGCCCCACGACTCGAAGGTGCTCATCTTGGTTACCGACGGCGCGCACAACAAAGCGGGGATGGTTCCGTCGCTCGCGGCCCGCGCGGCGGCAACGTTCGGGATCAAGGTCTATCCGATCGCGATCGGCACCGACGAGGCCCAGGGGGCTCAAGCGGCGGCCATGGAAACGGTGCTGTCGCAGACGGCGCGCATCACGGGCGGGCAGTACTTCCGCGCGAGCAACGTGCAAGCGTTGCAGGAGATCTACGACGAAATCGACCGGCTCGAGTCCGTGTCCGAGGTGATGGTCGCGCGAGAGCAAGCGATACCGCTCGGGCTGTGGCTCCTGCTCACCGGTATGGCTCTCGTCGTTGGCGCCACCGCGCTGCGTGGATCGCGGTGGGGGCTGGTCCCGTGACCTTCTCCCGACCCGAGCTTTTGGCTCTTGTCCCGATCGTCGTACTCGTGCTGACGCGCGCGCTCGCCGGCCAGGCCCGTCGGCACCTGAAGCTCGCGCAGGCCTTCGGAGGAGCGGCGGCCGCTCGACGTTTGACGTCGAGGGACCTCTCGAGCTTCCCGCGGCGACGCCTCGCTTGCCTCATCGGAGCCGGTGTGGCGATGAGTCTCGCGGCCGCTGGCCCCTACATTGATCTGGGCGCGAGCCTCGACCCGACGCAACCGGTCGACCTCGTCATCGCGGTAGACCTCTCCTTGTCGATGACCGCGGCCGATGTGCGGCCGAGCCGATTGGAGCGTGCCAAGTTCGTCATCCAGGAGCTCACGGAGTCGATGCCCGAGGAGCGCCTCGGCCTCGCAGTTTTTGCGGACTGGCCCTACTCGGTTTTACCCATGACCGATGACCCGGCCTTGGTACGCTTCTTCGCCGAACCGCTCACGCCGGAATTGATCGTCGAGCGTGACCAGGGCACGTCACTCGCGCTGGTGATTACGCACGCCCTCGAGATGCTGGGCACACGCCGACGGCCCGAGGCCCAGCAGGTCATTCTGCTTATCACCGACGGTGAGGGTCATGAGAACGAAACGCAGATCTTGGACGCGGCGGTCGCCACCGCCGAGGCTGAAGTACGCGTCTGGACGGCAGGCGTCGGCACCAGCGGGGGCTCGCAGCTGGCCACGCTCGACCCCGATCCGCTTCCGGTCCTGGGGGACGATGGCGAGCCGGTGGTGTCACGGTTGAACGACGGCTTGCTCAGGCGCGTAGCCTCCGCGGGTGAAGGAGGCTATCGCAACGTCAGCGGCGGTACCGGCCTGCGCTCGTTGCTCGGTGTCTTCCGGCGTGCTGGCACGGAGTCGGCACCCGGAGGCGAGGCGGTGGGCGTGGCGCTGTGGCTTGTCCTGCTGGCGATTCCGCTCTTGTTCGTCGAGGCCAGAATGGACGCACCGGGCATCGTTGAGCTACCCCGCGTCGGGGAGCAAAAAGAGTGAAGCGCGCCGATCTGGATGCCGTGATCGCCCGCTGGTGGCGGTCCGCTGCCGTGGCGGCGCTCGCGCTGTCGGGCCTGCTCTACGTAGCCGCGAGAGAGCGCAGCAGCGTGGAGCGCGGCAATCGTCTGCACCGCAGCGGGGTCCTACCCAAGGCTGCCGCCATCTACCGGGGTCGCACGGACGTGCAATCGCCGCGGCCCGATCTTCGTTACAACCTCGGCACCTCGCTGCTCGAGCTGGGGAGCTC
>Ga0310345_10003194_pt1 | contig 15762 bp, 13 predicted proteins | sample HC15DNA20500_MG_FD_204667 | JGI IMG/M metagenome (GOLD analysis project Ga0310345, IMG submission 204667) | Marine microbial communities from station ALOHA, North Pacific Subtropical Gyre - HC15-DNA-20-500_MG | ecosystem: Environmental > Aquatic > Marine > Oceanic | place: Pacific Ocean: North... | reverse complement strand
AGAAAGCGCGCGAGAAAGCCGAAGCGATCCGCCGCGCCCGCAAGCTGGCGCGCAAGAAGGCGCAACGCGAAGGTCTCCTCTGAGAGCCGTCCTTCGGAACAGAACGCAAGTTCGTGACGACCCCCGTGGCCCCGCCCCGGGGGTTTGTCGTTTCTAGCGCGCGGGAGTCGCCACCGGCGAATCCGCCCGCCAGCGCCCCCTGAGCACCGCCAGAGCCGTCAGCAGCCCGTAGGCCACCATCGCCAGCGCGATGACGGCATAGAGCGCGCCCAGCGTCCCGTCCGCCGCGATCACCGCGATGCCGCCCGCCACGACGATCGCCAGCCGCGCCGAGGCCGCCATCACGGGCCAGAACACCCGTCCCGCCCCCTGGCTGGCGAAATAGAGCGCGAGCCCGAGCGCGAGGAAGCCGTAGAACGGGGTGACGTTCCGCAGGTAGCCCTCGGCGGCGGCATGGACCGGGCCGGCCGTGTCCTCCAGGAACAGCCCCAGCCAGAGGTCGGGCCAGACCGCCACCGCCGCCCCGAAGGCGGCGACGCTGGCGGCGGCCATGCCGGCGGCGGTCCAGGCCACGGTGCGGGCCCGCGCAACGTTGCCCGCGCCGATGTTGGTGCCGACCATCGCCGTCGCGGCGGTGCCGAATCCGAAGGTGATCGGGATCATCAGGAACTCCAGCCGCGCGCCCAGCCCGTAGCCCGCCAAGGCCTCGGCCCCGAAGCGGGCGACGAAGCCGGTCACAACCAGCGTGGTCAGGATCGTCTGCACCGGCGACAGCGCCGCGACCAGCGCCACCCTCAAGATCGCGCCGAACAGCGCGCGGGCCGGGCGCAGGTCCGCGAAGACCGGAAAGCCCAGCCCCCCGGCCGCGAACCAGATCAGGATCAGCACCGTCACCACCCCGTGCCCGGCGAGGAAGCCGAGCGCCAGCCCCGGCACCCCGAGCGCCGGCAACGGCCCCCAGCCAAGCGCGAGGGCGCCCGAACAGACGGCGGAAATCACCGACATCGCCACCAGCGACAGTGAGGGCAGCAGCATGTTGCCCGTCCCCCGCATGACCGAGGCCGAGATCTGCGACAGCCAGACGAAGACCGCGCCGGGGAAGAACACCGCCCCCCAGGCCAGCGCGTGGCCCAGGATCTCGCCGTGCCCGCCCAGCACGGTGAAGATGGCCGCGCCGAAGGTCAGGAACACGGCCGCCAGCACCGCCCCCGCCGTCACCGCGATCATCAACGCATGAAACGCGATCCGCCCGGCCCGCGTCTCGTCCCCCGCGCCAAGCGCGCGGGCCACCGCCGCCGAGGTCGAGCCGCCGAAGGCCCCGCCCGCCAGCGTCTGGGTCAGCATCACGAAGGGGAAGACCAGCGCCACGGTCGCCAGCGCCTCGACCCCCAGCCGGGCCGCCCATGTCGCCTCGGCCACCGAGACGAGCACGGTCGCCACCATGCCGATCACGTTCGGCGCCGCCAGCCGGGCAAGCGTGCCGGTGACGGGGCCCGAGAGCATCGCCTCGGCCCGGCGGAGGCGTTTCGCATTGGTGTCGGTCCGGGTCATGGCGAGCCTCGCATCCTGTTCGCGCACCAGTAAGTTCCGAAAAAGAACGCATGGCAAGAAAATTCCTTTTCGGAACCCACGCCGCAGGCTAGGTTTCACGTATGCGCTGGAACGAACTGGAACACGAAAGCTGCCCCGTCGCCCGTGGCCTGTCGGTCGTGGGGGACCGCTGGACCCTGCTGGTCCTGCGGGATTGCTTTCGCGGGCTGCGCCGGTTCGACGACATTCACGCCAGCCTCGGGATCACCCGGCACGTCCTGTCGGACCGGCTCAAGGGGCTGGAGGCGGCGGGCGTACTAGAGCGGCGGCGCTACAGCGACGCGCCGCCCCGGTTCGAATATCGGCTGACGGACAAGGGGCGGGACCTCTACCCGGTGATGATCTCGCTGATCCGCTGGGCCGAAACCCACCACCCGCGCGCGGACGTGCCCGATTTCACCTTCCGCGACCGCGACAGCGGCGCGCGGCTGGACCCGGTTCTGATGGACCGGCTGACCGGGCAGGAGATCGACCCCCGCCGGGTTTCCGCAACCCGCGAGGATCCTGGCGCGGGCTGAGGCGGGCGCCTCACATCATCGCACAGTCCGGGCCCCGCTCCAGCGGCTCGCCCACAGTGATCTCGCTCGGGCTCCAGTCGAAGATGGCCAGAGCCCGCCCGCCATCGAACCCGATGAAGAGCGTCCCCGTCTCGGGCTGAAGCGCCACCGCCTCTGCATCATGGCCCCATGCGGACAGCGGCGTCACGCTCAACACGCGCCCGTCGGGGGCCAGTTCGAACAGGCTGTTGGTGCCCTCGTTGTCGTCCACCACGAGGATGTTGCCGGAATAGGGGTCGCGCTCCACCCCCTGCGGTTCGGTCATCGGCGGGGTGAAGGTGTCGCCGTTCAGCCCCATCAGCACCTCCCCCTCCGGTCCAATCCGCAGCAGGCGCGATGGGTCGTCCTCCACCACCAGGAAGGAGCCGTCGGCGTCGCGGTGCAGCCCCTCGGTGTCGCGCAGCGTGTCGCTCAGGCGGAACGGCGCGTCGAGCGGGCGGCCTTGACGGTCGATGTGGCGGAACCCGCCCCAGCCGTCCGCGATCAGAAGCCCGCCGCCGTCCACGGTCAGGCTGCGGACCTGCGGCATGTCGGTTTCGACGCGCAGGATCACCTCTCCGCCCGGAGACAGCAGGGTCAGGTCCGGGCCTTCTTCCGCCACCCAGAAGCCGCAAACCTGCGCATCATATGCGAGGCTTACGACCCGGAGCGCCTGCACCGTGGTCCGGTGGCGCAGGTCGGCCAGCGCCGGGCCGGCGAGGGCAAGGGCACAGGCGAGGGCAGACAAGGCATGCATCTGGCATCTCCGGACAGCAACATCCGGAAGTGTGGGGCGATTCCCTTCTGCAGCAAAACGCCGGTGCCCCGAACGCCGCGCCAGCCGCTCACATCCGCTTGAGCGACGCCGGAACGGGCGGCGTCAGCCCCACCTCTGCACGGCCGCCGCCATCCGGGCGCCGTAATGGTGGGCGGAGCTTTCGCAGCCCTCCGTCAGCCCGCCCTCGCCGTCGGAATTCACCGCGAGTCCGAGGAAGGTGCCAGAAACGTTGAGCCCCCGGTTGCCCTCGATCACAGGGGCGCCGATCACGTCCTGCCCGATCCAGACCATGCCGTGCTGCGCCGCGAAGATCGCCAGCGCGTGCAGGGTGGCCAGCTTGTCGCCGCCGGTGTTCACCCCGCTGGTGAAGCCGCCCGCCAGCTTGTCCAGCCAGCGCCGCTCCACCCAGATGCCGGAGCCGGAGGCGTCCATGAAGGCTTTGAACCCCGCCGCCGGGCCGCCCATGTAGGTCGGCGTGCCCAGCACGATGCCGGTCGCGTCGTTCAGCGCCTGCCAGCCCGCATCGTCGATCCCCGAGACGTCGATCATGTCGACCTCGGCTCCGGCAGCCCGCGCGCCTTCGGCAATCAGGCGGGCGGCGACCGAGATCGATCCGGATCCGGACCAGTAGGCGATGGCGAGGCGGGGCATGTCAGGCGCTTTCCTTCAGGATCATGTCGGCGGCTTTCTCCGCGATCATGATGGTGGGGGCGTTGGTGTTGCCGCTGGTGATCGTGGGCATGACACTCGCGTCCACCACGCGCAAGCCCCCCACCCCGCGCAGCCGCAGCTGTGCGTCGAGCGGCGCGTCGTCGCCCCCCATCCGGACGGTCGCCACCGGGTGGAAGATCGTGGTGCCCACGTCGCCCGCGGCCTGCATCAGCTCGGCGTCGGTTTCGTGTGCGGCGCCGGGCTTCACCTCCTCGGGCGCGTAGCGGGCCAGCGGTTCCTGCGCCATGATCCGGCGGGTCAGCCGGATGGAATCCACCGCCACGCGCCGGTCGCCTTCGGTCGAGAGGTAGTTCGGCGCGATCCGCGGCGCCTGCATCGGGTCGGGCGAGGTGATCTCGACCACGCCCCGGCTTTCGGGCCGCAGGTTGCAAACGGACGCTGTGATCGCCGGATAGGCGTGCAGCGGCTGACCGAAGGCGTCGAGCGACAGCGGCTGGACGTGGTATTCCAGATCCGGTGTCGCCAGCCCCTCGCGCGAGCGGGTGAAGGCGCCAAGCTGCGAGGGCGCCATCGACATCGGACCCCGGCGGCGGAAGGTGTAGTCCATCCCGATCATCGCCTTGCCCCAGAGCGAATTGGCCAGCGTGTTCAGCGTCCTGGCGCCGGTCAGCTTCCACGACAGACGCAGTTGCAGGTGGTCCTGCAGGTTCCGCCCCACGCCCGTAATATCGCGCTGCACCTCGATCCCCTGCGCGCGCAACACCTCCGCAGGGCCGAGGCCCGAAAGCTGGAGGATCTGCGGAGATCCGATCGCGCCCGCCGACAGGATCACTTCGCGCGCGGCCATCGCGCGGACCACCTGCCCGTCGCGCAGGTATTCGACGCCGGTGGCGCGGCCTTCGGAGATCAGCACGCGTCGGGCGTGGGCCTGCGTCTCGACCTTCAGGCCGGGGGCCTTCGCGGTGCGCAGGAAGGCCTTTGCGGTGTTCATCCGCCAGCCGTTCCGCTGGTTGACCCGGAAATAGCCCACGCCCTCGTTGTCGCCCCGGTTGAAATCGTCGGTGCGCGGGATGCCCGCCGTCTCGGCCGCCGCGATCCAGTCGTCGAGCAGCTTCCAGTGCAGGCGCTGGTTCTCGACCCGCCATTCACCGCCCTCGCCGTGGAAGTCCGACGCGCCGTCGACGTAATCCTCGGACTTCAGGAAATAGGGCAGCACGTCGTTCCAGCCCCAGCCGGTCAGCCCCATCTGCCGCCAGCCGTCGTAATCCGCCGCCTGACCGCGCAGGTAGAGCATCCCGTTTATCGAGGAGCAGCCGCCGAGGATCTTGCCGCGCGGGTAGAGCAGCTGGCGGCCGTTCAGGCCCGCCTCGGCCTCGGTCCGGAACATCCAGTCCGTGCGGGGATTGCCGATGCAGTAGAGGTATCCCATCGGGATATGCACCCAATGGTAATTGTCCCGCCCCCCGGCCTCCAGCAGCAGGACCCGGTGGCCCGCTTCGCCCAGCCGTTTCGCCAGAACGCAGCCCGCGCTGCCGGCGCCGACGATGATGTAGTCCCAGGTCATGCGCATCCTCCCCGGCCGCACCTTGTGGGAGGGGACGGCGGATGTCCACGGGGGCCACGCCATCCGTGCCGGTCACTCGATCGCCTCGAACCGCGCGTCGGTCAGGGTGCAGTCGCGGATCACGTCCGTGCCGCAGCGGCGCGGCTCCAGATCGCGGGTCAGGCAGATCCGCACCTCCTGGATGTGGCCGTCGCGGCAGGTGACTGTCAGCTTGTCGCGGTCGAGGCCGGGGTTGGCCTCCACGAACGCCTCCTCAACCACCCGCGCGGGCAAGGACACGTCGCGGTCGAGATCGCGGAAGACCTGCGGGCGGGTCACGCCCCCATATGCGCGGCGGGCCAGCGCGAAGTAGTCCCGCGCCTCCAGCCCCGAACAGCGGCCGTGCTTCTTCCATTGGTACCACGCCGATCCGCCGGTCCCCATGATGTCGGCCATCGCCCCGGTCTGCGCGCGCGACGGATCGCGGGCGCCGGTCCGGCAATAGCTGGGATAACCGCGCTCGTGCTGCGGCCAGAGCCCGTGCATCACCCAGCCCAGGTCGCGCCCCGCGTCGCATTGCTCTGACCCGCGCGCGGCCCCTTCCAGCGCACACCAGTTGGGCGACCACGACAGGGCCAGCAGGTAGTAATCGAAGTCACCCGCCCGCTCGCCTTCGGCCCGGAGCGGCAGGGCGAGGGCCAGGATCATGAGGATCTGAAGGATCGGGCGGTGCATTCGGGCTTCCATTCGCGGTTTCCGGCGACTATATAGCCGCCAAGTTCCCCGACAACGGAAACCCGCACCGAAACTCCGGTGCCGCCCTTCACCGGGCAACGGGGAAGATTTGCAAGAGGCATAGGTTCGAAGGAGTGCCGCAATGAGCAAACCGATCATGGCCAAGGCGACCGCCGTCTGGCTGGTGGACAACACGACGATCACCTTCAAGCAGATCGCCGATTTCACCGGGATGCACGAGCTCGAGGTTCAGGGCATCGCCGACGGCGATGTCGCGGCCGGCGTGAAGGGCTTCGACCCGATCTCGAACAACCAGCTGACGCAGGACGAGATCGACAAGGCCGAGAAGGACCCGCTGCACAAGCTGAAGCTCAAGTTCAACTCGGCCGCTGTCGGCGAGGAGAAGCGCCGCGGCCCGCGCTACACGCCGCTGTCCAAGCGCCAGGACCGGCCGAACGCGATCCTGTGGCTGGTGAAGTTCCACCCGGAGCTCTCGGACGGGCAAATCTCCAAGCTCGTCGGCACGACGAAACCGACGATCCAGTCGATCCGCGAGCGGACGCACTGGAACATCGCCAACATGCAGCCGATCGACCCCGTCGCGCTTGGCCTCTGCAAGCAGACCGAGCTGGACGCCGCCGTGCAGAAGGCCGCCCAGAAACGCGCCGCCGAAGGCGCCGCGATGACCGACGACGAACGTCGCAAGCTGCTGTCGACCGAACAGAGCCTCGGCATGGAAGCCGAGCCGCGGATGCCGACGGCGATTGAGGGGCTCGAAACCTTCTCCTTCAGCGAAGACGACGACGAGGACGAGAAGGAGAGCGAAGGCAACTTCGCCGACGCCGACAGCTTCTTCAACCTGCCCGGCGACTCCAAGGATGACGAGGACGAGCAGCCCTGATCGGGCTGTGTGCCACCGGATGACCGAAACGACGCCCGCGCAACACTCCGCGCGGGCGTTCGGCGTCAGGGGGTTTGGGCGGCGGCCTGCCACTCCGGCAGAGGGAACAGCCGGTCGTAGGCCCAGTTGAAGCCAAGCGCATAGAGCAGGTAGAACACCGCCAGCGACAGGTCCATGACCAGCGCCTGCCAGAGCGAGATCACAAGATACCACGCGATGAAGGGCAGCAGGACCACCAGCAGCCCGGCCTCGAACAGCGCGGCGTGCAGCAGGCGGGCCAGCGGTGATTTGCGGGTTGTCCCGGTGAACCGGCGGAGGGCGAGGTCGAAGAGAACGTTGTAGCCCATGTTCCAGAGCGTCGCGAGCGTGGCGCCGACAAGGCCCACGAGCCCGATGTCGTGGGCGGGGACGTGGAACACTAGCGCGCCGAGCGGCACGATCAGAAGCAGGGCGATGAGTTCGAAGCTGAGGGCGTGGCGAAGACGGTCGAGCGGGGCGCGCATGGGAACCTCCGGCGCAGGGCCGGGCCGTCCCGGTCATGTGTCCAGCGTGGGGAGGTCGTCCTCTCAGGGTGAGATCTGGGACCGCCTGGCCCGGGTGTCAAGCCGCCGAGGAGCGGACGGAGTGGCCTCTCACGCCTGCCCGCTGGTGCTGCCTGGCCGGGTGTCCATGTCGACCGTGACGATCGTGCCCTCCAGCGCGCGGTTCACGTCCAGCGTCGCGCCCAGGGTCTGGGTCAGCGACATGATGATCGTCCCGCCCACGCCGGAATGGCCGTTGTGGCCGGTGGTGTCCAGTTCGCCGCATTCGTGCTCGGCCCGGTCGCGCTGGCCCTCGACGCTCATCGCCTCCTGCGGCCACTTGCTGTCTTTCGGCAGGCCGATCCCGTCATCCTCCACCGTCAACCGGACGCCGTCGCCGCTGAGCCGGTGGAACCGGACGTTGACGAAGCCTTCCTCCCGCCCCTCGAAGGCGTGTTCCAGCGCGTTGGTCAGAAGCTCGGACAGCAGCAGGCCCAGACGGGCGGTCTGGTCGACGGGCAGGTCGATCTCCTCGCAATCCACATTGACCCGGATTGCACTGCGCCCCTCGAGCCCGGCGATGACCGAGGCGATGCGGCTGAGATAGGCAGCGGTGTGGATCGTGTCCTGCGCTTTCCCCTTCAGACTGACCGAAAACAGCTCTTCGTAGAGGAGCGCCAGAGCCTCGACCCGGCGGCCGACGGCGCGCAGGGAATCCGCCGTCACAGGCCGGGCCGCCTGGATGCGGATCATGCTGACGACCATGGACAGATGGTTCTTCACCCGGTGCTGGAGCTCGCGCAGCAGGTCGTGGGACTCGTCGGGCCCGTCCGTTTCGTCGTCTTCGGGCAATTCTCGCGTGACGCCGAAAAACGCAGAGATTTCACCGTCATCGTCCGTGACGGGCGTGATGAGCAGCAGATTGCGAAAGGTCGTTCCGTCGGCCCTGTGATTTGTGATCGTCACCTCGAACTCGCGGGCGTCCTTCAGGCCCGAGCGGATCTCCTCCACCGCCTCTGCCTCGGTCTGGTCGCCCTGCAGGAAACGGCAATTGCGTCCCAAGGCGAAGTCGCGGCTGTAGAGCGTGATCTTCTGGAACGCATCGTTCACGAAGGTGATCGGGTTGTCCTTCAGACGCGGGTCGGTGATCACGATCGAGACAGGGGTCTTCTGCGCGGTCCGGCTTACGAGATCCGAGGGCTGTTTCTCGATGTCCATGCGCGTACCTGTTCGTCAAACTCAGACAATCATATTCACGACACGGCACTTCGCGCAACCGGCGCACCGGAAAATGCGCAGGGCGCCCCCCCTCTGTGTCGGGGCGCCCAAACATGCATTTAATATACGCCTTCCGGGTTCAGCCCGCCTGGCCCGCTGGGAGGATCACGCGGTCGATCACGTGAACCACGCCGTTCGACTGATCCACGTCGGCGGTGGTGACGGTGGCGACGCGGCCGTTCTCGTCCCGCAGCTTCAGTTCGCCGCCTTCCATGTAGGCCTCGAGCGAGCACCCCCCGACTGTCGGCACCACGTGCATCCCGCCGTCATCCTCGATCATCCCGGCGATGTCGGTGGAAAAGGCTTCGGCCGCGACCACGTGGCAGCCGAGGATCTGCTGAAGCTGGGCGGCGTTCTCTTCCATCATAAGCTGGTTCAGGCTGTTTTCCGAGATCATGCCGAACGCGTCGTCGGTCGGCGCGAAGACGGTGTAGGGGCCATCGCCCATCAGCGTGTCGGCCATGCCCGCGGCCTTCACGGCCGACACCAGTGTGGTCAGGTTCGGCGCGGCGGAGGCGTTTTCGGCGATGGTCTTGTCGGCCATCATCGCGGCGCCGCCCACGGTCGGATTGTCCTGCGCGACGGCGAGGGTGGCGAAGGCGGCAATGGCGGTGGCAGTTGCGGTGGTCTTGAACATGGTGGTCCTCCGAATGCTTTTGCTGGCGGGCCCGATTGCCCGTCCGATGCCCGAGTTACGGAGGCTGACGCGAGGTAGTTTCATTATTTTTCCCGCCCCGGCGGCATCCCGCGCGCCTTGAACAAACCGGACGGCGCCAGGCGGAGCGCGGCCCGTGCGGGCCGCGCGCACCATTTCTTTGCGATTTGCCGGGGCAAATCGCGGGTGCCTCCGGCGGGAGTATTTCGGACCACAGGAAGACAGGACCTCGGGCGCGGGCGTGCGAGGTCAGCGCATCAGGTCGGGGAGGTCGCCGTTGAGGCCGGCGGCTTCACGGATGAAGCCGCGGCGCAGGCGGGGCATGGCGCTGATCGCCCCCATGCCAAGGTCGCGGCCGAGGCGCAGGAGAGGATTGTCGTTCGAGAACAGTCGATTGGACATGTCCGTCGCGAAGGCGAGGCTGGCGGTATCGAAGCGGCGCCATTGCCCGTATCGCGCCAGCACGTCGGGCGCGCCGACGTCTTCGCCGCGCTGCCGGGCCTCCTTCAGCACCTGCACCAGCGCCGCGATGTCGCGCAGGCCCGCGTTCAGCCCCTGCCCCGCGATCGGGTGCAGCCCGTGGGCCGCATCGCCGACGAGGGCGAGGCGCGGGGCGGTGAAGCTCTGAGCGAGGCTGAGGCCGAGGGGATAGGCGAAACGCTGCCCCTCGAGGCGGATCGCGCCGAGGAAATCGCCGAAGCGGGGGCGCAAGGCAGCGATGAAATCGGCGTCGGAGAGCGACAGGAAGGTGCGGGCGGTCGCCTCTGTCTCGCTCCATACGATGGAGGAGCGGTGGCCCGGCAGCGGCAGGATCGCCAGCGGACCGGGCGGCATGAAGAACTGGTGGGCGATGCCGTGGTGGCCTTTCTCGTGGGCGATGGCGCAAACCAGCGCCGTCTGGCCGTAGCCCCAGGCGGTCCGTTTGATCCCCGCCCGGGCGGCCGTACCGCTGCTCCGGCCGTCGCAGCCGATGACAACGCCGCCGCGGAGGGTTTCCCCGGAAGCGAGCGTCAGCGTGACGCCGCTCGCATCTACGTCCTGCGCGGTGACGGTTTCGCCAGCGCGGTGCGTGATCTTCGGCTCGGCCGCCATCGCGTCGAGGAAGGCGCGGCGGAGAAAGCGATCCTCCAGCATGTGGCCCATCGGGCCCTCCTCGATCTCGCCATGGTCGAACTGAAGGCCGAAGAGCCCGCCGCCCTGCCCCGCGTGTCCGTCGGAGACCCTGATCTCGAGCATCGGCTGCGCCTGATCCGCCACCCCGTCCCACACGCCGATGTTGCGCAGCAGGCGGACCGAGGCGAGCGCCAGCGCATAGGCGCGGCCGTCGAAGGCGGGTTCGGCCCGGGTCTCGGCGGGCAGCGCGTCGATTACCGTCACGGCGAAGCCCGCCCGCGCCAGCCCGAGCGCCAGGGCCGGCCCGTTCAGCCCGCCGCCCACGATGAGGATGTCGTTGCTCATGGCCCTGCCTCGCCCCTTGGAGTTACCGGGGAATATGCCCCCCGGTGCGGGATTGTCCATGCGCCCGGCTGCCGCTACCGTCGCGGCGGACCAGGACAGGAGCGGACGATGGACAAGTGGCTGTGGATGAGCGCGGGCGATCTGGGGCGCGGGATCGGGGACGGAGAGATCGACCCGGTGGCGCTGACCGAATGCTACCTGGACGCCATCGACGGGCATGGACACCGCGACCGGATCTACACCGTCGTGACCCACGACCGCGCCCGGGCCGAGGCGCAGGCGGCGAGTGCGCGGGCGGAGCTGGGGCTGCGGCGCTCGCCCCTCGACGGGGTGCCGGTGTCGTGGAAGGACCTGTTCGACAGCGCGGGCGTGGCGACGGAGGCGGGTTCGGCCCTGCTGGCGGGCCGGGTGCCGGAGCGCGATGCGCGCGTGCTGGAGGTCGCGACCCGGCTGGGCACGGTCTGCCTGGGGAAGACGCACATGTCGGAACTGGCCTTTTCGGGGCTGGGACTGAACCCGATTACCGCGACGCCGCCGAACGTGAACGATCCGAAGGCGGTGCCGGGGGGCTCGTCCTCGGGCGCGGCGGCCTCGGTCGCCTTCGGGCTGGCGCCCATGGGCATCGGGTCGGACACCGGCGGATCGGTGCGGATTCCCTCGGCGTGGAACGATCTGGTTGGGCTGAAGACCAGCGCCGGGCGGCTGCCGCTTGACGGGGTGGTGCCGCTGGCCAAGAGCTTCGACACGATCGGCCCGCTCTGCCGCAGCGTAGAGGATTGTGCGCTGGCGCTGGCGGCAATGGAGAACGGCCGCGCGCCGGACCTGCGCGGCGCCACGGTGGAGGGCGCGCGGATCGGCGTGCTGCAGGGTCACGTGCTGGACGGCGTACGGCCCGAACCAATGGCGGGGTTCGAGCGGGCGATGGCGGCGCTGGAGGCGGCGGGCGCGGTGCTGGAGCCCTTCGACATGCCCGAGGCGGCGGAGGCCAACGCGATGTCGGGGATCCTCTTCACCTCGGAAGCTTACGGGCTCTGGAAGGACGTCATCGAGGCGGCACCCGACAGGATGTTCCCGGAAATCCGCGAGCGGTTCCGGGGCGGCAAGGCGCATCTTGCCGCCGATTTCGTCGCGGCGTGGGAGCGGCTGCACGCGATCCGGGCCCTCTGGGCCGAGCGGACCGCCCGCTACGACGCGGTGATCCTGCCGACCGCGCCGATCCTGCCGCCCGAGGCGGAGCGGCTGACGGCGGATCACGAGTACTACGTGCAGGAGAACCTGCTGGCGCTCAGGAACACCCGGGTGGGCAACCTGATGGGGCTCTGCGGGCTGACGCTGCCGACGGGCGTGCCCTCGGCCGGGCTGATGATTCTGGGCGCGGCGGGGGCGGAAGAGGCCCTTCTGCGGCTCGGGGCGGGGGCGGAAAAGGCAATGTCCTAAATGCCACAACCCACTGGTGCAGGGGTTCGGGTTACTGGACGAAACCCCTATAGGTAGCTAATTTTCAGGCAAACGGGGCGGCCGAACGACCCCGACCCAGAGGCAGTTCATGAAGTTCCCCGAGCGGTTTTCGAACCTACCGGCTTACGCGTTCCCGCGTCTGCGCGCTCTGCTCGACCCGCATCCTGCGGGCGGGCCGGTCGTGAACATGACCATTGGTGAGCCGAAACATCCGTTCCCCGAGTGGGTCCCGCAGGTGCTGGCCGAGCACGTGGAGGGCTATGCGAGCTATCCACCGAACGACGGCGCGCCCGAACTGCTGGACGCGATCTCCGGCTGGGTGACGCGGCGCTACGGCGTGGCGTTCGACGCGCGGGACCGGGCGATGGCGCTGAACGGCACGCGCGAGGGGCTCTACAACGTCGCCATGGCGTTGCTGCCCGAGGAGAAGCGCGGCAAGCGGCCTGTGGTGCTGATCCCGAACCCGTTCTACCAGGTCTACATGATCGCCGCGATTTCCGTGGGGGCGGCGCCGGTCTTCGTGAACGCGACGCGGCAGTCGGGCTTCCTGCCCGATTACGGATCCCTTCCGGCGGACGTGCTGGACCGGGCCGTGGCGGCCTATGTCTGCACGCCGGGCAACCCGCAGGGGGCGGTGGCCGATGCGGGCTACTGGTCCAACCTGCTGGCGCTGGCCGAAAAGCACGATTTCCGCGTCTTCTCGGACGAATGCTACTCCGAGATCTACAGGGGCGAGACGCCGCCCATGGGCCTGCTGACGGCGGCCGCGCGCCACGGCGCGGACCCGGAGCGCGTGACGCTGTTCCAGTCGCTGTCGAAACGGTCGAACCTGCCCGGCCTGCGCGCGGGCTTCATCGCGGGCGGGGCCGAAAGCATCCGCCGGGTGCGGCAGCTGCGCGCCTATTCCGGCGCGCCGATGCCGCTGCCGCTGCAGAAGGTGGCCGAGCGGGCGTGGTCCGACGAAGACCACGTGATCGCCAACCGCGCGCTCTATGCCGAAAAATACGCCGCCGCGGACGATGTATTCGCGGGCGTTCCGGGCTATGCCGGGCCGGCGGGGGGATTCTTCCTCTGGCTGCCGGTGAAGGATGGCGAAAAGGCCGCGCTGAAGGCCTGGACCGAAACCGGCGTGCGGGTCCTGCCCGGGGCCTACTTCGGGCAGGCGGTCGACGGGGAAAACCCCGGCACACACTACATCAGGGTCGCCATGGTGGCCCCAATAGACGAGATGGTCCCGGCGCTCACCCGCCTGAGAGACTGTCTTTACACATGAGGAAGAGCGACATGGCATATCAGACGCGGGGCCGCGACCCCCTGTTCGACAGCAACATGCAGGCCGCGATCGAAAAGCGGGGCAAGGAACTGGTCGGTGTGCTGGTCTTCGCCCTGGGGGTCGTGCTGACGCTGGCCTTCGCCTCCTACTCGCCCGACGATCCGTCGTGGGTCTCCGTCACGGACGAGCCGGTGCAGAACTGGCTGGGCCGTCTGGGCGCGGGGATCGCCGCGCCGGTCTTCATGATCCTCGGCATGGGGGGCTGGGCTATCGCGGTGCTCGCCCTCGTCTGGGGTCTGCGGCTGGGGCTGCACCAGGGGACGGAGCGGACGATGTCACGGCTGGTCTTCGCGCCGATCTGGATCGTGCTGCTGTCGCTCTATTCCGCCTCGCTCCTGCCCAGTGAGGGGTGGAGCCATTCCTTCGGGCTGGGCGGGCTCTTCGGCGACACCGTGCTGGGCACGCTGATCGGGGTCGCGCCGGTCAGCGCCTCGGCCGGGCTCAAGGTGCTGTCGCTGATCCTCGGCGCAGGGGTGCTGGCGCTCGGCGTCTTCGTGCTGGGATTCACGAAGGCAGAACTGACGCACATGGTGCGCTACGCGATCTACGCGGTGGTGCTGGCCTATGTCGGGCTGACCCGCGTGCTGGGGCGCGGCGCGCAGGCGGGCTGGGCCGGGGCGCTGGCCGCCAAGGACAAGGCGCGCGAGGCGCACCAGCGGCGCCGCCTCGAACGGGCGGAGCGCGCCGCCATGGCCGAGGACATGGTGACCGAGGAATATTACGACGACGACGACCAGGCCTACGAGGAGCCGCGCCCCTCGTTCCGCGACCGGCTGGGCGGCATCGTCCGCCGCGCCGCCCCGGTGGAGGAACCGGTCTACGAGGAGGCCTGGGACGACCTGCCGGAGGAGCCGCCGCTGCGCAGCCCCGCCCCCCGCGCGGAGCCGCCGGCGCCGCGCCTCGGCGGCGTGACGCGCGCCCCCGCCCCGTCCTACCCGGTCGCCGAACCGGCCGAGGTGCCGCACCGGATGGAGGTGGAGGCACCCAAGGCGGGGTTCCTGAGCCGCCTGCCCGCGATGATCCGCCGTGCCGACCGCGAGGGGCCCGCGCCCTTCGCCTCGGTCGAGGATGAGTATGCCGCCGAAACCGTGGCCCCGGACGACCGGATCAAGGCCAAGATCGCCGATGCCGTCCGCCAGCGGGCGCGCAGCTCGGCCCGGATCTCGGCCCCCACGCACCAGCCGATCACCAAGGGGCGCGGCCGCGGCCCCGACCCCTTGATCCTGGGCGCCACCGCCCGGGCCGAACCGCCGCTGACCGCAGGCGCCGCGCAGCCGGCGCCCGCCGCGCGTGTCCGGGCCCCCTCCCCTGCCCCGGCCCCGGTCGAACCCGAGCCGGTGATCGAGGAGGCGTGGGAAGACGAGGACGACGCCCTGCCGCTGCCCGAAGCCGCCGCGCCCGCCCCGCGGGTTCCGCAAACCGCGCCGGCCGAGCAGCCGCGCCGCGTGGTGCAGACCCCGGCGCGCAAGGCTCAGCCCTCCACCCGCGCCAAGGCCGAGGCGCAGCCGAAGCTGAAGTTCGAGGAGCGCGCGGTCGAATTCGACCTGCCGCCGCTGAACCTGCTGATGGACCCGTCGGGCATCACCCGACACCACCTGAGCGACGAGGCGCTGGAGGAAAACGCCCGGATGCTGGAGACCGTGCTGGACGATTACGGTGTGAAGGGAGACATCGTCTCGGTCCGCCCCGGTCCCGTGGTCACGATGTACGAACTGGAACCGGCACCGGGCCTCAAGGCCTCCCGCGTGATCGGTCTGGCGGACGACATCGCCCGGTCGATGGCCGCGCTCTCCGCCCGTGTGTCGACCGTGCCGGGCCGCTCCGTCATCGGGATCGAACTGCCCAACGACAACCGCGAGATGGTGGTGCTGCGCGAAATCCTCGCCGCCCGGGAATTCGGCGACAGCAACATGAAACTGCCTCTGGCGCTCGGCAAGGACATCGGCGGCGGCGCCGTCGTCGCCAACCTCGCCAAGATGCCGCACCTGCTGATCGCGGGCACCACCGGGTCGGGCAAGTCGGTCGCGATCAACACGATGATCCTGTCGCTGCTCTACAAGCTGACGCCCGAGGATTGCCGGCTGATCATGATCGACCCGAAGATGCTGGAACTCAGCGTCTACGACGGCATCCCGCACCTGCTGAGCCCCGTGGTAACCGATCCTAAGAAGGCGGTGGTCGCCCTGAAATGGGTCGTGGGCGAGATGGAGGAGCGCTATCGCAAGATGTCCAAGATGGGCGTCCGCAACATCGACGGCTACAACGGCCGGGTGGCGGACGCGCTGTCGAAGGGCGAGATGTTCT
>Ga0310345_10003192_pt1 | contig 15781 bp, 14 predicted proteins | sample HC15DNA20500_MG_FD_204667 | JGI IMG/M metagenome (GOLD analysis project Ga0310345, IMG submission 204667) | Marine microbial communities from station ALOHA, North Pacific Subtropical Gyre - HC15-DNA-20-500_MG | ecosystem: Environmental > Aquatic > Marine > Oceanic | place: Pacific Ocean: North... | reverse complement strand
CTCCTGCCACCCCTGGGGGCCAACCCCGCCCGGCATGTCTTCTCTTTATGCCGGTTTTCAGCCATCACCAGACTATTGATCCACCCCCACAGACCTGGTCTGCCCGCGGCTTGCGGCCGATAAGATAGACCACCAGTGCAAAGGACTGTCTGGTAGCGCTTCAATCCAATGCCTGTCCAGCGACAGGTTGCTGACTACTCTTGGGGCACAAACGAGCAACTCGTGGGCCCGACAAGCAGCCCAAAGACCATCACAGAGATCGGGGCGCCGCAAGAAAACAGCCGCCCAATCCCCGCTCAAGCTCGCGCTACTTCCAGACAGCTTGTTACTGAGAAAGTATTGAAGCCGCCATTACTTGAGTGGGTAAATAATAAGTCATTGAAGGGAAACGATTTTTTCTATTATGTTCTTTGTTTGTTCTTTATTTTTTGGTGGATGAAAGATATAATTATTACGTTAAATCAAAGGGTTAGCACCCTTCTGATTTGATGATTCAACCTCGAAAAGAAGGAAGAACTCATGACCGAAACCGCAAACAAAACCCCAAAACATGCTTCTGAAATCACCGAGGAAGCAACGGCGGCCAAAGATACCAAACCCGCAACCCCTGAGACACCACAGGCTGCCCCCGCCACCGTGGCAATGATCCCGCTCGCCAAATTGCGCCCCGCAAAATCCAACGTCCGGAAAGGGCCCTATCCCAACATCGACAGCCTCGCCAACAGCATCACCGCAAGCGGCGTTCACCAGTCCCTCAAAGTCGAACAGCAAGACGATCATTTCTATGTCACCATGGGCTCACGCCGCTATGCCGCCCTGCAGCTTCTTCTCGAGCGCGGAGACATCACCCCAGACTATGAAGTGCCCTGTATCATCGAAGGAGACCAGGTCGTTTCGCTTGAGGAACGACAGCTTGTCGAAAATGTAGAACGCTACGCCCTCAATCCAGTCGACGAGTTCGAAGCCTTTGCCGACATCATCGAACAGGAAAAGGCAACACCCGCCGACCTGGCCGTGCGTTTCTCAACAACCGAACGTCACATCAAACAACGCCTGCGCCTCGGCAGGCTCGCAGAACCTATCCGTGAAGCCCTCCGGGCCAACGAGATTACCCTCGATCTGGCAGCCGCTTTCGCCACCACACCCAATCAGGAACGCCAGCTCGATACTTTCACCGTTCTCAAAGAACGCGGAGAATGGTGGCTGACAGCACAGCGCGTCAAACAGGCCATCACCGAAGCCAGCTACAAAGCAGACGACAGCCTGGCCGTCTTTGTGGGCGTCGATGCCTACACGTCAAACGGCGGCACTGTTGAAGAAGACCTGTTTACCGAGGTCTCGCGGCTGACAGACGCACCCCGCCTCGAAGCCATGGCGCTGGCCAAGCTCCAAAGCATCGCTGATGTAATCCGCGAAAACGAACAATGGGGCTGGGCAAAAGGCACCCTCGACGGCGTCAATGCCCATGCTTCAACAGATATCCGGATCAACAGCTATACACGTCAGTTTTCGGAAGAGGAACAAAACGAGCACGCCGCTGTTGTCGAGAAACTCAGCTCCTTTGACGGTATCGCAGAGGAAGATATCGACCGCGACACTTACGACAGCCTGTGCGACCAGCTTGAAGCCCTCGAGAAGGCCTGTACCACCTATAATGCCGCCGAGAAAGCTATCGCTGGTGTATGGGTAGGCCTCGACCGGGACGGCAATCCTTACATCTCCCGCGGCTGGGTGCGTGCCGATGACATCAAACGCCTTGAAGTGCTGCGCGGTACCGGCGAAGAAAAAACGGAGAAAACAGACAAAGCCAAAGAGGCCGTCAGCGTCAAACCCCTGAGCGGCCCTATCATGGATGACCTGTCTGCCATCCGCGTCATGGCGGTCCGCCTCGCTTTGATCCAAAACCCCCAGTATGCCAACGATTTCGCCCTCTACACACTGGCACGCACCAGCGAACGTGAAACCCAGTGGCCCATCTCCATGCATTATAACCCAGCCACGGTCCATGACAGCGGCAAACTCAAACTGGCCGCCCACGAGCCAATCAGCAAAGCCTGTCTCGATCTCAACAGGACTTGGTGCGGTAAAGAGTTTTTCGACGGGTTTCAGGCATTCTGCAAATTGACAGACGCAGAGAAAGCCGCATGGGCCGCCTACGCCATGCAGCGCCAGCTCACAGGCGGCGGTTTCGACTACAAGCGGCCAACCGAACTCGACAAGCTGGCCAGCTTCCTCAAGGTCGATATCCGCGACACCTTCACCCCCGACGAAAGCTATTTCAGCCGCTACACCAAACCGCAATTGCTCCAAGTAGCCGACGAACTCGGCGGCAAGAAGCTTGTTGACGATCTCTCCGGTCTCAAGAAAGGGGAGCTGGTCACCGCAATCGCCGGGCTCTTTGACGGCAGCACCACCGTCTATAGCGACAAGCCAGTCGAGAAAGCCAAAAGCTGGCTCCCTAAAGGCATGGCCTTCCCGGCACCAAAGACTGCCAAGAAAACGCCGCCAAAAGGCTCCCGCAAACAAACCGGAAGAAAAGCCGCAGGCACGTCCGGCAAACGCAGCACAAAAGTAGCCGCCAAAGCCCGCACGGCCGCTAAAAGCGCGACCGCAGCCAGCAAGACCAAAAGCCCGGCCGCAAAGGCAGCCGCCTAAAGCCAATCCGATAGTCCCACTCCCGGGCGGTCTGCCGCCCGGGTCAACATCCCCAGACTGGGAGTAGATCCATGCGACTGAAAAAACTAACACGCGACGATATCGACTGGATGGTCACCAAGCGGGAAGACGGGAAAACCATTCCCTGGCTTGCTGATCGCCTCAATGTGTCGGTTTCGGTGGTCAACTACCACCTCCAGAAAGAAGGCGCGGTGCCACCCGGCGGCCTCCGTGCCCGCAACAAGGCAAAGCCTGCCCTGGGCAGGGCGACCACCGATGAAGAACGGACCGAGTGGGCCGCCATGTCAGCCAAAGGGATGACGCCCTATAAAATCTCCCAAGCCACCGGGCGCCCCCAAAACACCGTCAGCTACTGGCTCCGAAGGATGGCCCACGAGGCTGCTGCTGAAGACCAACTCGCTGAACAATCCTCGCTCCGCGCTCCCGCAATCATCGGCGGCTGCGGAAGAAGCGACCTTTCCTCCAGACAAGACACTGAAGGGAAATCCCATGCCTCTTGATACCGTTTCCATCAGCGCGCCGCACATAGAGCCGCCCATGGATGCCTTTCAGGCAACCGTGGTCGATATTCACGGCGACCTCGAAACCGTGACCAGCTTCGCGACAAGTGCCGTCGGTGCCAGCCAGATCGTCCAGTTCTTCCTGCCCGACCGGATGCTCGTCTCGATGACCAGGCTACCTGGTGCGCGCTTCTCAAGCGGATGCTCGACCCCGTTCCCCCATGCTGTGAATGACTGTCTCGATCCCGACGGCGGCGCGATGATCAAGCTGGCCTATCACACCTCAGGCGGAGGGAGCCACGAATGACGCCAAAGCGACACAAGAGACAGAGACGTGTTTCGCGCCCGCAGGCAAGACACCGTTCATCCGCTCATCACCACGGCACCGGGAAGGACAGAGACCATGACTGCACTTCAGACAAACTCGAGCACGACCTTGGCCACCAGTCTGGAACAAAGCCTCTACGGGCTGCAGGTCGCGATCGCAATCGGCGGCAGGACACCCGAAATCATCAGGCATATTGCCCAAGAGTTTGACGTCACTGTCGACGAAGCCCGCGACAGCATGCGCGAAGCCTTCAGTCATTTTGAGATCCACGACGACGCGCCCTGGACCCAGTGGCTCCATGATGACGCCGAATGGGCCCGCTTCAAACTCAATAACGCAACCGCGCTTGGTCCGACAGGAGACACACCCAATGCCCGCTGACAGGACCAAAAATACGCCCATTCACCCGGCCGGCACAGATGTCGAACTCTGGAGCGGCATTGGCGGGATTTCTGAACAGCTTGTGGCCTACGACGGCGAGTTTCCGCTTAGCAGTGCACAAGAGATGCGTCTTCGAGACCGGGTCGCCCTCGCAGATCATATGATCACCCTCTGGCAACGCTTCAAAAGTGGGGAAGCACCAGCAGACCAGGCCTCAGGCGCCACGGTCCATCTATTCCCAACAACAAACCTACAGGAAAGCAGCAATGACAATGGACATCCATGAACTCTCATCCGGCCAGCTGGTTGGCTTGATGGACAAGCTCGATGAACGTCAGGGCATCACCAAGGGCCTAGAGAGGCCTCTGACCATGCAGTATCACGCACCTGGGTCATGGCTCCTGTTCACCTTCGGTCACGGCAGGGGGATCCATCTTGGTACCTTCACCGCCGGGTCTTTGAAGCATATGAGCCTTGCCGCCGAGCGCCTGCAACTGGTCTGGGATGCAGCAGCTGGCAAAACAAACGATCAACTACGGGCTGAGGTCGCCTACCGCGACATGGAAACGGCAGAAGCCGCGGCATCCCCTTCGGAGAAAACCGGTGACAGCGAATGATACCAAAGCCTTCGGCTGGGTTCTGCCCTGTGTGAGAGGCATCCAATCTGGTCGCGAGTTTTACACGGCGATGCTGCCCTTCGCCCGCGTCGAGAAAATGTTTCACATAGAAAGCGCCGCCCAACACGCCGACAGCCGAAGCCAAAGACCGCTCAATCGACGACGGGCCGAAGATATCGCGGCCTATCTCGGGCAGAGCGCAAAAAACTATATCCTACCCGCCGTGACAGCGGAACTTGACGGGGCTTTCAGTTTTGTTGGCGACCTCATCTTCGACGATTCCTGGAAACTCGATCGCACTCAGGTTATCTCCGAGTTTTGACACACTCGCCGAAACCAGTACTTGTTGAGACTTACATGGTCGCTCACAAAAGGCCTCAATGGTATCCCCAACGTTCAGCTCAAAGCCGACCGCAATTTCTTCACGAGACCCTTCAGGAAGGACCCTCCATCGATCGACCGTCGTAGAATCAATGCCTTGGCCTCCTACAAACTTCATAACATATAAGAAAATTGTTGGGTCCTGAACCTAGAGTAAGCTTGCTCTGAGCCCAAAATGACACTAAAAATGTCTGGAACGGGTCGGACAAAATTCATTTCATTTCCACAATCACCGTTGAAACGATCTCTTAAACTATGTGAAATTGGCTTATTGCATGGATTCGTGTTGCCGACTGGCAACCAGCATTGGTGACAATACAATGACGGAAACTAGGCTGGGAAAAAGGAGGCGTTGGCCCCCACTCCCTTTCTGTATGGAGGCCACATTTCCGATCTCCTTGCCAGCGGAGGTGCATTGTATGGCGGTTGAATGGGACCCAGGCCAAGTGGAGAGCTGGCAAAATATAGACGAATTGAATTGCCCGGGCATGGTCGAACTGCCGAAAGACTCCAGTGCGTGGTCTAAAAAGCGTCGCTGGGACTTTTTCGTGGGGCGTTGGTGCGCCGCTGCGGCGATCGATATCATTTTAGGCCATCTGCCGGCTGCAATTGTTGGCATGGCGCGGGGGGGCGCTCCCGTTTGGCCTGTTCAGCTGCTTGGCTCTATTACCCATGCAAATGGCTTCGCTGCTGCCACTGTTGCACGAAAAGCCGATGTGAGATTTCTGGGCATCGATACGGAGAAAATTCCAGATCGCTGCTTGATGGAGGAGATAAAAACACAGGTGTGCGAGCCTGACGAGCTTTTGGCAATGGCGGACGTGATCGGAGACGATGTGACGGCCTTCGGTCTAATTTTTTCTGCCAAGGAGAGCTTTTACAAGGCTGTGCATCCGCATGTCGGCAGGTTCATTGATTTCAAGGATGTTCAGGTATCGGCTGACAAAGCTTCTGGCCAAACGTTGAGTTTTGAGCCGCGAACCGCTCTGGCCCGGGAGTGGCTGAGGGGACGCCGTCCGTCAGGACAATATGCTGTGGCTGGCGACATGATTCATACGGCTTGCCTTGAGGTTGCTGAATAGGTAGCCAGATTTTGGCCCTGGTTTTCCAGCTTCTCAGGCGGTTGCCGATACATCTTGATACATTTTTAAACCGATGAAGACACGATTGGTCTCTCACCAGGTGATAAAATCCCTGCATGGTTTTACGGGGTGCTTCTTGATACCTGATGCGTAAATCGCTCGCAGCCCGCTGATGTGCAATACCGGGGAAGAGCTTCTATGAATATGATGCTGAAGAAGGCTGAGATTTCATTGCCGGTTCTGATGATGGTGGAGCCTGGCCAGCTGCGGTCGCCTGAACTCAAGGCAGAAATGCTGGACCACCTCCATACTGAAGGTGCTGTGCTTTTGCGCGGTACGGGCATACATGGCGAAGCGCTGTTCGAGACATTTGTCCGATCGTTTGGCTCGGACTTGCTGAAATACGAATTCTGTTCGACGCCTCGAACCGAGATTGCGCACGGGGTTTATACCTCGACGGAGTATCCACCCAACCAGAGCATCCCCTTGCACAACGAGAATGCCTATACGCGCTCCTGGCCGCGATACCTTTGGTTTCATTGCGTCACGCCGGCGCAGCAGGGTGGGCAAACGCCCATCGCGGACAGCCGTCGCATTTTTGCCCGGATTGATCCAGTAATTCGTCAGCGCTTTGACGACAAACAGCTCAAGTATGTACGCAATTATGACGGCATGTATGACCTGCCGTGGCAGAAAGTTTTCGGGACGACAGAGAAGAAGACGGTAGAGGACTTCTGCCAGCGTGAGCACATGGATGTGACATGGAAGACTGATGGTACCTTGCGGACCAGCCAGATTTGTCAGGCGACTGCCGTGCACCCGGTGACCGGAGAGCCTGTGTGGTTCAACCAGGCGCATCTCTTTCATGCTTCCTGTATGGGTCGTGAAATGAAGGCGGCCATGTTGGATGTATTCGGGGGCGCACAAAATTTACCGCGCAACGTTTTTTATGGTGATGATTCAGAGATTGAGGACAGTATCCTCGACGAGATTCGCGGCGTGCTTGCAGAACACGAAACGGTGTTTGATTGGCAGAAGGGCGATGTGCTTGTCGTTGACAACATGCTGGTAGCCCATGGCCGTAAGCCATTCGGCGGTAAACGGAAGGTCGTCGTCGCGATGACCGGTGCCTGTCATGCATAGTGGCATATGATGGGCGCTGTGCAGAAATGGCTGCCTGGTTATCAACCTAATGGGCGGATCAACCTCCTTCTCTTTCCGTTTGCAGGCGCTCAGGCGAATGCTTTCTCCGCGTGGCGCGGACACGGCCTCAAGCAAAAGATCCAAATGTGCCCGGTCGCGCTGCCTGGCAGGGGTGCAAGGTTCTGTGAGCCGGCATACGACAGTATACCGCTGCTAGTGCGGGACTTCCTAGCTGAGATAGGAACCGCTTTCTTTCGCGAACCATACGCAGTGTTTGGGCATAGTTTGGGGGCCGCAGTCGCATATGAACTAACGCACCAGATCGGTGCGCGAGGATATCGTAAGCCGCTGACGCTGTTTCTGTCAGGGCGCGCCAGCCCAGAGAAGATCAGAACGCGGTCCTTCTCTCACTTGTCTGATGAAGAGTTGAAAGAAGAATTGAGAGCGATGGGAGGGACGGGGTCCGAGATTCTGGAGAACCATGATCTCATGGCTCTTTTGCTGCCGACTATGCGCGCCGACTTCAAGATGGCAGATGATATTAGCGTGGAAACAAAACCCGTACTGGACGTTCCGATTCACTGTTTTTCGGGGATGCAGGACGAATATTGTTCGCCGGATTATATGGAGGCATGGGAGGCCCATACGGTTGGTGGATTTCAGCTGACGGCCTATTCTGGAGGGCATTTTTTTATCAACCAGCATTTTCCCGATATCGTTTCCTGCATAGCAGGAGACTTGAGGCAGTTTGCATGCGTGACATAGTTCTTCTCGGTGGAGCGTACGATGGCGTTTGAAACAGATGTCCCAAAATTTGAGGCTCCCGAGCATCTTGACACCTTTGTGCGCGCCATTGATCCATGGGGGTGGATTTTGTGGGCAGTCATTGTTTTTTTTATTATCGGCGGCATCCTTTGGGGGGTATTGGGTACAGCCACCAGCTACGTGTCAGCGGTTGGTGTGTTCCAGGCCAGCAATCGGATGACTGACGAAGTAATTGTGCCCTATTCAGGTCGCATTGCGAAAGTCTTTGTCAGTGTCAATGATATGGTTGTGGAAGGCGATTTGATTGCGCGGTTGGAGCCTCCGGCATCAGATGATGCGCTGACCGCTGCGCGCGATGTGCTTCGTACGCGCCAGGAGCAAATTCAGGCTGCTGAAAGTCGTCGCTACGCGCAAGTCGTGTCGACCGCTGAGGGACAGATTTCCCCGCAGGAAGAGGCGACGGAGTTGCAGAACATGTATGCCCCCGTCACGGGACTTGTCGGCGACGTTCTGGGGTTACAGGGGGATATGGTGTCGCAGGGAGAGCACTTGACCACTATCACATCCGTTGGTGGGCAACTGCGATTGGTTCTCTATGTCGCCAACGAGTATGGCGACATGATCGAGCCTGGTATGGAAGTCCGTGCATTCATGGCCTCATCGGCACATGGGCGTGGTGAGTTGGTGAAGGGCTGCGTCTCTTCTGTGTCGTCGGCGCCAGTCGCGCGGGAGACAATTGGGACCGCGCTGATCAATCGTAGTGCGCCGGTGAATCTGGATGCGCCTTATAAGGTATTTGTTAACCTAGTGGATGGGAGCACATTCGACCAATACCAACGTTGGCGCATTGGTGACAAACAGAGTGCTGTCACGATAGCGAGCGGACAACTGGCGCGAGCCCAAATTGTTTTGGGTAGAAAGCCTCCCCTTGAGGTGTTTTTTCCTTTTTTGTATGGCAATACCACGCCGACACCCTCTGATAGCTCTTCGCCGAAGCTGGGTCGTCTTAGATGCTCGGAATCCAAATGAAGCCGACAAGAGGGCGCTTGCGAGCACATACTAAAACGCCGATATTCATTCATCAGGATGTGTCGGACAGCGGTGCCGTGGTCTTGGCAATCGTTCTTGCTCACTATGGCAAGTGGGTCCCTATCACCGAACTGAGGGGCCTCTGTTATACAACCGCCGACGGTGTGCATCAGGGGATGGTTGAAAAAGTCGCGATCGATCACCAGCTCGATGTCACCAAAATGGAACGGGAGAAGCTACTTGGCCAATATGGCGGACTAGCGATTGTCCGCGCACACAGCGGTAAGTATGTCGTTTTTGAAGGTAGCAATGGCGACAATGTTTTTCTGAACGATCCGGTTGTTGGGCGGATCTGCATTTCAGTTGCCGAGTTTACCGAGCAGTTTACCAGTTTTTGCCTGGCATTAAAGCCTGCGGCCAGCTTTAGAAAGTCTGGTCGAGCTTTCAGTCCGACGCTTTTCCTAACAGGGTTCCTGCGGAATTCCGTCTCTGCAATAGCTTTCATTTCTCTGGTCAGCCTGACGCTACTGGTTCCGGGAGTGGTCGCACCGGCTTTCTCCAAGGTCTTCGTCGATCAAATACTTGTACGGCAATATGATAGTTGGCTGGCCCCACTGCTGTTGGGCCTTTTGCTGGTGATGGTAATCCAAGGCCTGCTCCAGTGGCTTCAACTGAAGTATCTCCTCAAGTTGGAACAAAAAATCAGTATAGCCCTTGTCGGAAAACTGGCTTGGCATCTGATGAGATTGCCCTTCAATTTCTTCCTACAGAGATCACCCGGCGATCTGCTGGTTCGGATGCAGTCAAGCCTTATTGTCGGTGATCTTTTGGCAAACGGTGTCTCCATCGGATTGTTCAATCTTATCAACATCTGTCTGCTTGCCGCTATCATGTTTGCGTATGATAGCATGCTGGCGCTGGTAGCGGTTGGCGTTGCCAGCCTCAACATCCTGCTTTTCTTTTGGCTGGGTGCCAGGCAATCAGTCCTGAGCCGGCAGGCTGGCGCTTTCAGGGCCAGGAAGAACAGCGCTTCTGTTGCCAACATCAAGGCGATTGAAACCATCAAAGCGCGGGGTGAGGAGGGGCGCGTCTTTGGCGTATGGGCCGGCCTGCAGGCGTCGACGCTCAACTATGAACAACCGCGGGCCTTGAATGAGGCTCTCCTGAGCATGGTGCCGACAGTTGTAACTCAATTGGCGACCATTGGGACGATTTGTATCGGTAGCTTGAGGGTCATCAATGGCGATATCAGTGTTGGAACACTGGTTGCGTTCCAGCTTTTGCTTGCCAATTTCATGCAGCCTTTGGCCAGGCTGATCATGGTTGGTGTCCAAGTCAAGTCCATGGCCTCGCACCTGCATCGCCTTCACGACATCATAGGCCATCCGGTCGACAGTTCGCTGTTGCAAGTTCGATCTGATATGGAGGAGGAAAAGCTCCAGGGTATTGTGCAATACCGGGATGTAACTTTTGGCTTCGATCCAGTTGCAAGCCCTCTGTTCTCAGAGTTCAATCTTAAAATATTGCCCGGCCAGCGAGTAGCGCTTGTGGGCCCTTCTGGCAGCGGCAAAACCACACTAGGTCGGCTTCTCTGCGGTCTTTACCAGCCGCAGTCTGGCAGTGTCTCGATAGATGGTCATGCTGTGCATACCATTCCACGCCCCATCTTCTCGAATTCAGTCGGATACGTCGACCAGAATATCTTTCTGTTTGAAACGAGTGTTCGCAACAATCTCACCCTCTGGGACGATATCTACCCCGAGCATGAACTGGTTCAGGCCCTCAAGGATGCGGAGATATACGACGATGTAACGCGGCGCCCCAATAATCTGGACTGTTTTGTCCGCGAGGCCGGGACGAACTTCAGCGGCGGGCAGCGGCAACGACTTGAAATCGCACGTGCCCTAGTTGCCAACCCAACAGTGTTGGTGCTGGATGAAGCAACATCGGCACTCGATCCGATCACGGAAAAGAAAATCGACGACAATTTGCGCCGCCGCGGATGTACGACCATCATCATCGCGCATCGGCTCAGCACCATTCGCGACTGCGACGAAATCATTGTGTTGGACGGTGGAAAGGTAGTGGAGCGCGGTACGCACGAGATGTTGATTGCCCTTGACGGCGTTTATAGAAAAATGGTCATGGCGGCATGAGGGAATATGACGCGATGTTAAGGGATTGGGTGCGGCAATGATGAAGAGCCTCTGTGACACTGTCGTGACGACGAACGGCAACACCTTATTGCGCCTCCACAGGGTCCAAGGGCCATATGTGGACATATTCGCCGTTGAATATCAGGATGGTTTGCTCAGTAAGGCGGCGCATCATGTGGCGCGCTTCCATGACGGGGAAATTTTCCCTGGATTACCCACAGTCCGATACCCTGGGATCGATCCATTGGTCGAATTGCGGTTTGTCTACAAGCCGGCTGTCAATGCTGCACTGCAAGAAATTGGGGTGGTTAGCGCGACGTTCGACGAATGTGCGATCGTCTCTCCGACCGTGTTTGAGACGTTTTTCATGAGATTGCTGGAAAATAGTCGATACTTTCCTGCCATATCGGAGGGGGTTCATGCACTTCATTCCGGTGTAGAGTCATTCTGTTGGGAGAAGGGGCAGACGCGATGTGGCCTCAAAGGAGAAGTACTCTGGCTCAAAGTCCTGAGCGGGCGCATCAAAAGTCCATCTCTGGATCACATGGTTTGGGGCCCTGAGGATGGTTTTCTGGCTGTGCCTGATGGGGTCGACCTTGTTGCGGTCATAAATAGCCGAGTCCAAATATACAGCCAACAATCGGTATTTAATCAGGATGAGCATTTGCCAAGCTTTATCGCGCTGGTGAATGCGGTTTGCTGGACCATCGCCATGGGGCAGTTATGGCATGAAAGACAGGACAAGGTCCGGATTCAAACGCAGCGAGAAGGCGTTGAGAAACGGTTTCATCGGTCGCTCGAGGATTTGGCAGGCCTTGCGGATCAAAGGTTTGCGGGCAGAAATGTTGCGCAAGATCCAGAGGAAGGCTTGAAATTGGCCTATGCGGCTGTTCAAGCTCACATGGGTATGCCAGCTCGCGACGAAAAACTGCCTTCTAGCAAGAACAATGAAAACGCGGACAACCAGAAAATAGAATTTTGCACCGAAAGCACCTTAGTGGAATGGCTCCGCGAAGATGGTTTATATAAGCGGCGCGTATGTTTGGAGGACGATTGGTGGAGGGGTACCTACAGATCGTCGATGATCGGATATGATAAGGTGACCGGAGCCGCTGTGGCGCTTTTGGCGAATTCAGACAATCGGATCGAGATTTACGACTCTACGACAGGGGAACGTAGCCGCATGACCTTGCGGGAGGCTGACAGGTTGAAGTCCTATGCGGACCTAATCTATCAGCCGCTGCCTAAAAACCTAGCGAGCGTGGTACAATTGTTTCGCCTGCTGATCGGAATGGAAAAGAGCAATCTCCGGCTCTTCATTGCCGGGGGGCTTGGTGCTAGTATATTGGCCTTGGCACCGCCGGTTGCACTGGGCTGGATTTTTAACAATGCGTTGCCTATCTCCGACGTTGGTGCCGTCGTTCAGATTTCCATGATGTTAATCCTTGTGGCTGCAGGCTTTGGCTGTTTTGAATATGTAAAAAATGCGGCCACTTTAAAAATTGCCTGCGGTTGGGATTTTTTTCTTGACGCGGCAATCAATGATCGGTTTATGCGCTTGCCGGTGCCGTTCTTCCGACAATTCAGCGTTGGGGATCTCGCGCAACGTGCGAGTTCGGTTCTCGTTCTCAAGTTGCTGATATCCGGTGCCTGCCTTGCCGGCGCTTTCAGCGCGATCTTCGGGCTTTTCTCGCTGAGCCTGTTGTTTTTCTTTAGCTGGAAGCTGGCATGCATTTCGGTGCCTTTGGCTCTTGGAGCCATCGGTTTGCTTTATCACCTCTCGATCAAGCAGATACCTTATCGCAAGACCGTGATTGATGCCGGTGGCGAGTTGCAGGGGTTGGTCGGGCAGATGTTGTATGGTTTCACTAAGATCCGGCTGAGCGGCAGTGAGAAACAGACGTATGCCATTTTAAACGGCGTCTTGGCGCGAGCCAAGAAAGCAGAAGCGGTAGCTCAAACATATGCAAATCAGGCTGTCGTCGCGTCTTCTCTTCTCCCCATGTTTAGCGCGTTCATACTGTTTGGCGCTGGATACTTGGTGCTGCAAAGCAATAGTAGCTATGAGGAATTGAGCATGGGGCGGTTCCTCGCTTTTCAGGCTGCTTTCATGCAGTTTGTCGCTGTCATCGTCGGCCTTGGTAGTACGATCAGTTCTTTGGTTCAGGCGGTGCCTCTGCTCGATTATATCGGGCCGATTGTGACAGAGCCAACCGAGGAAAAGGAGCATGTTGTGCGGCCCGCTCGGCTGACTGGGCAATTGGAACTCAGGCAGGTGGCATTCAAATATCCTGAAGCTACGAATGCTGTGCTGGACAGCATCAGTTTGACAGTCTCCCGTGGTGATTTCGTCGCCATTGTAGGACCGTCTGGTAGCGGTAAGACGACGTTGATTCGGTTGCTGCTCGGCTTCGAACGGCCGACATCTGGTACCATTTTGTTTGACGACATACCCTTCGATCACATGGACATCAGGGCTGTGCGACGGCAGACGGGTGTTGTGTTGCAGGATGGCACGGTGCATGCGGGGAGTATTTACGCCAATATTGTCGGCGATATGCAATTGTCCGAGACAGATGCCTGGGAGGTTGCCAGGCAGGTTGGGCTAGCCGACGATATCAGGGCCATGCCCAAGCAGATGCAGACCCATGTCGTCGAGGGTGGTGTCACCTTGTCGGGTGGGCAGAAGCAGCGCCTGCTGCTGGCTCGTGCTTTGGTTCATAAACCACGCCTAGTGCTGCTCGATGAGGCAACCAGCGCGCTCGACAATGTCACGCAGAATATTGTGATGGAGACCCTGACCCGCCTCAACGTGACTCGTATTGTGATTGCGCATCGCCTTTCGACCATCATTGAAGCCAACAAGATCGTGGTGATGGAGCAGGGGCATATCGTGGAAACCGGAACTTATGATGAACTGATCGAAAAAGGCGGATTGTTCTACCAAATCGCCCAAAGGCAACTCGCGGACACTTGACCGCAAAATACCGGTTCGGTGCCATCTCTGGGTATCTGAACATTGCTTTTTATCGAAAATTCTGGATGGCCCCCATCCAGGACAAGGTCATGCAGTTAATACAATTTGATACCAATAGAGACTGGGCGGGATTCCATTTGCCTTGTTAGGTATGTTTGAACTGATCGCGATTGTAGGTGTGGAGTACGTAAATCATGTCTTTCCAAAACGATAAGACCGGCAAGGTTGATCTGTTTCCTCTCACGTCGCAGCAACGCAGCATTTGGCTTGATCAGCTTCTCCATCCCGAAAGCCCGAAATACAATATCGGAGGGTATCTTGAGTTTATGTCGGCGCTTGAGGTGGATTCGAAACTGTTCGAGCGGGCTGTCAACATACTTGTAGAGAATCATGATAGCCTTCGTATCGGCTTGGTGCTTGATCAGGATGGCGATGGCATTTTCCAGTATTTTAGAGAGCCTTCGCACTTTGAGGTGCCAATCATTGATTTCTCCACTGCAGAGCACCCTAAAGAGGCCGCAATTCGGTGGGTGGAAGAGCAGTTTCGAAAGCCATTCGATTTATTTACTGGAGCTCTTTTTGAAATTACGCTTCTCAAATTGGGGGCCTGCGAAACCCTCGTTTACAGCAAGTGGCATCATGTTATTATAGATGGTGCTTCCGCTGGTTTGTTATGCCGATCAATTGGCGAGATATATTCCGCGTTGGCCAGAGGGGAAGAGCCGCAGCTTAATGTCCCATCCTATCGGGATTTTATTGACAACGACCAGCAATATCTAGCTGGTCCACTATATGGAAAGCATCGGGCCTTTTGGGAACAGGAATTTGCAGCGCCATGTGAGCCGGTTTTTGACGGTCTACAACACTCTGATAAATCTGTTGCAGTGCCGGGTGTGTCTCACTTCGAGTTGTCTGCCGCGTTTTATGGAAAGTTGCAGGCTTGTACAGTAGCGAAAGGTTGTACGCTTATCCAGATTTATCTGGCGGCGCTCTATATTTACTTCTCGCGCACAAGCGGTAAGCAAGAGCTGGTGATCGGTATTCCAGTAGCTAACCGGTCAAATGTAAAGTTCAAGGAGACCTGTGGTCTGTTTGCCGGCATCATGCCACTCAAATTGAATTTTGATGTTTCGGTCAGCCTGGGCGAGTTATTGGAGGGTATTGGCGCTAAACTGAGGCAGCTATACCGGTATCAAAGATTTCCTATTGACAGAATTGAGACACATTTCCAAGAGCAAAGCAGGAAACACAGTCTCTATGATATTCACTTCTCCTACATGCCGTTTGTTTACGATGCGTGGTTCGCTGGTGTTAAAACTTGTTTCCGGTTTGTTGTCGCAGAAGACGCGAATATTCCATTTCGGAGCTATATCAGCGAATTCCATGACGGCGAAAATGTCGCGTTTGACATTGGTTTTAATGGCAGGCAGTTAAGACACGAGGAAGCTTCTGCAATTGGCAGACGACTCACCGCTATACTTGAGATTATCGCAGTGTCGATGAACGGGGAGACAGTAAGTCTTCAGGACGTTTCCTTATTGTTGCCCTCTGATGCGTCGTCTCTTCAGGCCTGGAACGATACGGCGACCCCGTATCCGAGCGACCGGACGGTTGTTGAGCTGTTTGAGGCTCAGGCTGCGGAGCATCCTGAGTCGGTTGCGCTTGTGTATGAGGGCGCTGAGCTGAGTTATGGGGCGCTGAACGCCTGGTCGAACCGGATTGCGCACCGGCTGATAGAGGAAGGCA
>Ga0310345_10003191_pt1 | contig 15787 bp, 19 predicted proteins | sample HC15DNA20500_MG_FD_204667 | JGI IMG/M metagenome (GOLD analysis project Ga0310345, IMG submission 204667) | Marine microbial communities from station ALOHA, North Pacific Subtropical Gyre - HC15-DNA-20-500_MG | ecosystem: Environmental > Aquatic > Marine > Oceanic | place: Pacific Ocean: North... | reverse complement strand
GCCGAATACAAGACTGTTATATACACCAAATTACCCCATCCCCCCAGGTTTAGCCGCCGAACGACTCCTCGTGCTCGCTCGGCGGGACAAGGCGGGACAAGGCGGGACAAGGCGGGACAAGGTGGGACAGTCCCGGCTTGTCTCACCTTGTCCCACCGAGCGAACGACTCCTCGTGCTCGCTCGGTGGTTTCGACCGAGTACGTCGCAATCCTCGCGAGAAAAGTGCGTTTCCTAGCTTGAAAACTAGCGCCACAGAGAATTGAGAGGTTCTATACTTACTCGGTCGCTCGGCCAATTTACTCGCTAGCGAGCGAGTGTCTTACCAACGTCGCAACCGTCGCAAAATAGTGGTAACGAGGCGGTTGACATCCGCGCAGAACAGGCGAGAATGAAAAGCAAGCCGCCGGGTGCTAAAACACGCCGACGGCTCTAACCAACGCACGATGAAACAAGCATCGAACGCGGCTCTCTTTAGTTTAGCCCAAGTGGCTATCTCAGGCAGCCTGCTCTTTGCTGCGGCCAAGCAAGATGGACATCACTATCAGGCTCCGTATCTCCCGCGTCATCAATGCCGGCAAGAACGATTTCTACAAGTCTCTGCGGCAGACGCTGAACCTGTCCAGGCGTATAGCGAACATGGTTTTGACTCATTGTGCGACCGACGACCCAGCGATGTCCAATCCGGTAAGTGAAAAGATTGCCAAGGCCGGAAAGCTTTATGCGTATCCGCATATCAAGGCGCTGAATCGTGGTGGCTACGCAATCGAGCTGTCAAGCTTGGCTCGCCGCTACGAGAAGGTCTACAAAGACGCGCGGTTCGCAATTTGGCGCGGGACGAAACAACTCCCGCTGGTGCGGTCAGCGCCTTGGCCCCTGTTACACAACAAGTCGACCAGGAGATTTTCACTAAGAGAAACCGACGATGGGCGTCTGGTCATGACGCTCAGTCTGCGCAGCGATAAGTTCGAGGTCGAGCTGAAACGTGGCTCGAATTATCGCGACCAAGTATCTGGTGTCATCGATGCGATGAAGCGTGACGCAATCGGAGACTCGTCAATCTGGATCGACCGCAATGGTAGGGCAAGTATTGGCTTTTCCGTGGACGTGGAGCCCGAAAAACCAAGGGTTGCGCGGGGCACGCTGCGGGCGAGCACTTCGCGCGATGCGTTCTTGGTGGCGATGAAAGAACGTGATACAACTCCCTGGACGATCAACGCTGACCAGATGAGGCGTTGGCAACGCGAGAAGGAAAAGCGTTACCAGCGACTGCGGCAGGACCGCAAGGCGGATGTGAAGCTGGGCCGTCCCGCCAATCAGGAACTGCAGCAGGTGGCGGGCAAGTACAACCGCCGCATGCAGACATTCGCGCACAACGCGGCTCGCGCACTGGTGGACTATGCCATTCGCCGACGTGTCGCCAAGCTTACGCTGGACGCTACGGTCAAGAGCTACGTCAAGAAATTTCCCTGGCACGACTTCGCAACCAAGGTGGCATACAAATGTGAAATGGCTGGCATCGAATTTAGCGAAATAACGCAAACGGTCTTGGATCCTTCCACCGACAAGCCGCACGTGTATTTCAAGTATTCGCCCATGACAAATCGCGTAAAGATTGGGAGGACCGGTGTAGGTGCAGCGCGCCACAAACAGGCAGAGACTGATAGCCCCGATGATCAACTTACCATCCTGGCTCTCGACAATCAGCCGAGGAATAAGCTAGTGGCGCGAGAGAAATATTGGCACGCCTATTTCTCCAGCGCGAAATCCGATAAGATAAAACAACGTGAATGGTACGAGGCGGAACCAATAATTACTTGGTTGCGAGAGGCTGAGTGGCTCGGGAATTCCGGGAACCGCTCGCAAATCGCACAAGTCCTGGGCACATCGGAAGATGGAGTCCTGAGCGGGCCACCTCCAGGCCCAAGATGAGTGGGCACAGCCATCAACGGCTGCCGCTGCTCGCAAAATGCGGAATAAGTGTCGGGGATATCTCCACTTAGGGAGCCGCCCTCGAAGCATTTGGTCGAATTGACTGAGACTGAGGCTAACTGGTTAATCGCGGGACCGAGTCGGTGATGCACCTCGAAGCATTTGGTCGAATTGACTGAGACTGAGGCGTAAATGCGGAAACGTTGGCGGAAAAGTTGGCTGTCTCGAAGCATTTGGTCGAATTGACTGAGACTGAGGCCACGTAATTGATGAGGCGCATTCAGCCAGTGTGCTGTCTCGAAGCATTTGGTCGAATTGACTGAGACTGAGGCAAAACTTCGTTCAGGTCGTTCACAAAGTCCAGTACCCTCGAAGCATTTAGTCGAATTGACTGAGACTGAGACTGAGGCGTGTCGATGTCTATGACAAAAATGTCTGACTCTGGTCTCGAAGCATTTAGTCGAATTGACTGAGACTGAGGAGTAGTCATCGTGGTTTCCTTTCGTTCGCGCTGCGAATCTCGAAGTGTCTGGTCGAGTCGATTGATGCTGAGGTGTTGTGCCGGGCAAAGAGGCGATAGACGCACAGCGGCCTCGAAGTGTCTGGTCGAATCGATTGATGCTGAGGGACCTCTGAGGTCTCCCATGGATGGCTCTACGAATGCTCTCGAAGTGTCTGGTCGAATCGATTGATGCTGAGGGATCCTCGACCGAACCTGTGTCCTACGCAGCGGCTGCTGCTCGAAGTGTCTGGTCGAATCGATTGATGCTGAGGGCGCACACCTGCGACGCTGAAGCGCAAATGCCAATGGGGCTCGAAGTGTCTGGTCGAATCGATTGATGCTGAGGGGATTTTGATGATTGCGTCCATCCAGAGACCGATGAGCTCGAAGTGTCTGGTCGAATCGATTGATGCTGAGGGGGTTCCAGGCGGACTCGCGAGCCATCTCGAAGTGTCTGGTCGAATCGATTGATGCTGAGGGCGCACGCCTGCGACGCTGAAGCGCAAATGCCAATGGGGCTCGAAGTGTCTGGTCGAATCGATTGATGCTGAGGGTGAGTGTCGCCATCGAAGGACCCCTCAACTTTGTCCTCGAAGTGTCTGGTCGAATCGGTTGATGCTGAGGGGTAGACGGCCAGCAGCCACTGAGGGCGACGCCTCCCTTCTAGAAATGGGAGATATATTCTATTATTTATTGATCCGGGGGGGTCCGAGTCAGAAATTGCCAAACGTCCACAAGGATCAGAGAGCAACTTTAAACAAGTATGCACGTCGTACGCGCTCGTTGGCTCGAGACATCTACAGTAACGATTGGCCAAAGATCAAGAACCGACGACGCCGGAACGCCTGCCAGTCGAATCTCAGGAAATACCTAGACACGTACCACAAAAACGATTTCCCGTTGCCTTGGAGCGATTCCCACCTTCTGCTGATCGATACGATCCAAACCGCTGTCCTGGAGGGTTTGCAGCAGATGCTGGTCTACCCTCGCGGTAGCGGAAAAACCTCAATAGCTCGTCGGGCTATTCAGTGGGCGGCACTCTACGGGCATCGCAGATATACCGTCCTATTCGCCGCTGAAGCGTCAAAAGCCAAACAGCACATCGATTCCGTCAAAAAGTCACTACTGACCAACGTGCTGCTGTATGAGGATTTCCCCGAGGTCTGCGAACCAATCTGGCAGGCCGAAGGAATCGCGAACAAGGCTAACTTCCAGGTCTACAAGGGACTCCCTACCTCGCTCTACTGGGGAGGAACTGAGCTACGGTTCCCGGCGATCGAGGAGTTCAAGAAATTCGGCAATAGCGGATGCGCCATAGCTGTCGGTACGATCACTGGCGCTGCGGCGAGAGGTCCGCTGATCGACCAAATGCGTCCAGATTTCGCGATAATCGACGATCCCCAGACCAGGAGCAGCGCCAAGTCTCCGTCTCAGGTCGAAGAACGGTCGGACATAATCGAGGGTGACATAATGGGCATGGCTGGTCCTGGTGAGCAGATGAGTGCCGTCATGACCGCTACGGTGATCTACCAGGACGATCTTGCGGATCAATACCTGGACGGTGACCTCCATCCGGACTGGAACGGGGTACGGGTGAGCATGATTAAAGAATGGCCAACAAATACAGACCTCTGGGATCAATGGTATGACATCGTTAAACGCCTCAAGACAGACCGGATGCCACTGACAGATGCCCACGAATTCTACAAGAAAAACCGCAAGCGGATGGACGCTGGAGCAAAGGTCTACTGGGACCACCGGGTTCGCGACGGATACCTCTCGGCGCTCGAGAGTGCGATGGAGAGACACTATCGGAATCCGACGACATTCGCATCCGAATATCAGAACAGCCCGATAGACGCCATCTCTGACGATTCGGGCCTGCCGAAACCGGATATCCTGGAGGCGACTCGCCAATCTCCTCTCTCCGAAGGAAAAATACCAGATTGGGCGGTCTATAGAACGGCGATGATCGACGTTCAAAAGAAGATGCTGTTTTTCGTGGAATCGAGCTGGGCATCGGACTTTTCTGGCCACATCCATCGCTATGGCTCTTGGCCTGATCAGAGAAGGCACTACTATACACTATCAGACTCGAAACGGGACATTTTCCGCGCGTCACCAGGGGCTGGGTTCGAGGGAGCGCTGTATCGCGCGCTAAACAAGCTAATGGACGAGATTGAGGCATCGAGCAGCGATATGCCGCTATCGAGGGCTCTAATTGACGCTCAGTACGGCCATTCGACCGATATAGTATATCGAGTATGCAAGGAGCGAGGGAAAACCGTCTGGTTTCCGTCGCACGGTATGGGGTATCGGGTGACAAAACGACCGTTCAACGATTACAAGAGGAAGCCGGGGGACCAGATCGGGAACAATTGGATAATGCCCAGGTTGGCGGTCAATTCGCGGCACCAGAGGCACATAAATTACGAAACGAACTGGTGGAAGTCATTCGCCGTCGAGCGATGGAAAGCAGCGATAGGCGACCCTAGCGCACTGACCGTTTATAAGTCCAGGACCCATCAGATCCTCTGGGACAACCTACATGCAGAATACGGGCAATTGGTAGAATCGAACGGTCGAAGTATGGTGGAGTGGACGCTCAAGGCAAATAGCGACAATCACTTCTTGGATTGCGTTGTCGGCAATTGCGTGGCTGCATCGACACTGGGATGCGTACCCCCCGGAACGACAGGCGAAAAGAAGAGGCCCCAGGCACCGGCACGACCTCGTACAAATATGACAATGAAGCGTCATGACGGACGAAATTTCTTTGTGACAGGGAGATAAGATGATGGCTGAGGTAACGGTAACATTAGCGAATGTAACTCCATGCGAAACGATCGGCCTGAACTATGCGATGTCGCAGGCGAATGCACCACGCCTGGGCCGTAACGATCAAAAGGCATTGGACTATAATGATGAAGTTACGAGAATTACTGAGGGCAACGCAGGCCGAGCGGAAGAAGATCCTCCGCTGGCTCCCCTTCCTCTGCCGAGCGCTCCGTCGTTAGAGAAGATACTCGAAACGCACGAGGAGTATCTCTCGTTCATGTTGGCCGATAGCGTAATTCCTTCGTGGGTGCGAGAAGAGGCGACGCAGACTAGACGGTCTTGCCACTTCGAGAGACGCTTTGAACAGGCAAGCGAGAATGAGCGTCAGGCAGCCATGGATGCATTGCCAGCATTGCCGTCAGGAGCAACGGAGACATGAAGCTTGAACTAACGACAGAAGAAGCTAATGCGATGGTGAATCTGATTAATTTAGCTGTGAAGTCAGGTGGGATTCAGGTTGCCAAAGCAGCTGTAGTTCTTACGGACAAGATTTTTGAGGCCCAGAATGGCAAGGCAACAGATCTAGGAACAGAAAACACCGAGTAATAGAGGGGACAAGGGAGAGTCGTATGCGACAAGGAGTAAGCGTGGCTACACAAAAAGCTCCAAAGACCAAAAAGCAGAGTACGGTAACTATCATTGCTGCAATTGCTCCCGTTGGAGAAGGGTACGTCCCTAGTTCCGCGCAAGTCGGTTCTCTAACGATCAAGCAGAGAAACACTCTAAAGGCACTGTTCAACGGACTGCAGGGTACTCACGCCAAAGTGCCTACTCCCAGTCGTCCTATCGGAAAACACGTCGATAGCTATGGCGATGTTATTCGATATCTCCTGGAAAACGCCAAGGAAACTTTATAGGCGTTACTGAGTTTATCTGGTGTAATCTCACGCTGAGTTGCTGCTGCGCGCCCATAAGATGGGGTCAATGGCAACTCTATCTAAATCTAGCACAGATCAAGATGTCTGGGATGCGTACGATGACAACGCGTCCTACCGCGAGGACGGGTCTGCATCTAAGGCGGCGATTTTCGTCACTGCCTGTGAGATTCTATTGCGCAGGCGACCAGAGAGGATTTCAACTAGTGGGTATGCAGTTGATTTTGACTCTCTGAGGATTGAGTCTGCGCTGGACCGTGCTATTGGTTGGGAATCCACCAACGCAAGCAGTGGAGAATCGGTTCGTCACGCGTCATTCTCGAGGATGAGAGACTGAGTAAGTTGATGCGACCACCCAAGCTATCCTTATCTTCTGTCTACGAGGATCTCCGAAACGATTTCCGCGCCGGGAAGGACACTCGCTTCACGTCCCGGTTAACTGGCGTCTCATCGTCCGGTTCCGGTGCGGATTATCACTACCGTAGCGAAACGCAGTGGTTGCACATGTTGGAGCGGGCTCGCCACTACCAGCGGAACGACCCGATCATGGGGCAGGCAATTCGCCGTCTAACTGCGAATGTAGTGCAGGATGGATTTACACTTGACGTTGACACAGGAGATACAGGACTGGATCAAGAACTGAAGGCACGGTTCAACAGTTGGGCGGAAGATCCAGACCAATGCCACAGCGAGGGAGAATTTAATTGGTATCAGATCGAGCAACTAGCGCTGTCGACTGCGATTACTGATGGCGACTTATTTACTCTCCCCTTGCGCAGCGGCGAGCTGCAACTCGTTGAAGCTCACCGCTGCCGTACACCCCGCAACACGCGGAAGAATGTAGTGCATGGCGTGTTGCTGGATTCTAGGTCGCGACGAACGGAGTATTGGATCACGAAGGAAGATATAGATCCAAATCGCGCATTATCCAAAGTATCAGATATTGTCCAGTACCCCTCTAGAGACGGCAACACTGGAGAGCGGCTCGTTAATCATCTCTATATGCCGAGTCGCTTTAGCCAGCGCCGAGGCATCAGTGCTATAGCACCGATCAGCGACACGGTCGGCATGCATGACGACATACAATTTGCCACTTTGGTCAAGTTGCAGATGAGTTCTTTGATCGCTCTGTTCCATGAGCGCGGAGCCGACTGGCAGCCTCTGGGCGACCAGCAAAAAGGAGATCGTTCGACGGAAGTGGACGGTGGCTATACGAGGACTATAGAAGGAGTCAGCGCAGGTTTAGAGATATTCGGTGATCGAGACGAGAAGCTTTCGGCATTTAGCCCTCAGATTCCATCTCCTCAGTTTCATCCTCACGCGATGCTCATCCTGACGTTCATCGCCGTCAATCTCGACTTGCCCGTAGCTGTACTTCTTCTGGATCCTTCGAATACGAATTTCTCTGGCTGGCGAGGCGCGATTGATCAGGCGCGAATGAGATTCAAGCAGATTCAGCAATGGCTTGCCAATTCTCTGCATCGGCGAACATACCGATGGAAAGTAAGGCAGTTCTCCGAAATGGATCCGGTTATCGCTACTGTCGGATCAAAGAACGGGGTTGATTTGTTTGGGCATCGCTGGGGCTGTCCGACATTCGCATACATCGAGCCCCTGAAGGACGCACAGTCCGATCTTTTGCAGCTGGAGAACAACCTCACCAGTCCCAGAAGATTGCAGCAGGCTCGTGGCAGAGACTTTGAGGAGGTCCTCGCGGAGACGATCGAAGACAACTCATTAACTATCGAAATGGCAATGTCTGCGGCAAAAGACCTGGGTGGCGACATAACGTGGCGAGATATTCTTAATCCTCGTTCAAATCAGTCGGTCTCACAGAGCGAAGAGGACACGACACCTCCGGCATTGCCACAGCAAAGACAATCATTCAACGGAAACGGGAGCGTCTGATCATGATCGAATTTTGCTTGAATTCTGCACCGACAGTCATTCCGTATTTCGACCAGTACATGGGATTCTGGGCGATGAACGAACCGGAATTTCGTGGTTTGGCTGAACGGGCCAGCTCGACAGACATCAAGCTCCATGTCCAGAAGCAGATGCGAGAGCAGCAAGATGACGTTCCGCGCGAACTCCAGGTCCAGAACGGAGTGGCGATGATAGAGCTTCACGGGACGCTGATGAAGCATGTCAGTTCGTTTTCTGGGGGTACAAGCACCTTATTGGCGCGTGCCGACATTGGTCGAGCGATCAGGAACAAGGAGGTCGAAGCGATCATGCTGCATATCGATTCTCCAGGAGGAACAGTGGCCGGAACAGGCGACCTAGCCGCCGCCGTTGCTCGAGCAGACATGAAGAAACCCGTGTTCGCGTTTATCGAGGATCTCGGCGCGTCTGCAGCGTTCTGGGTCGCCTCTCAGGCACGCAAGGTATTCACCAATTCTTCTGCCATGATTGGATCGATCGGTACGTTCGGCGTGGTTCACGACATGAGCGTGATGGCCGCGAGAGAAGGTGTCAAGGTGCACGTAATTAAAGCTGGCAAGTTCAAAGGCGCTGGGGTTCCTGGGACAGAGGTTACGGCTGATCAGCTGATGGAACAGCAACGCGTGGTCGACGACCTGAACGAAGAGTTCGTGCGGGGGGTCGCTACTGGACGGAAAATGAGCATGGAAGCAGTCCGGGAGATTGCTGACGGGCGAGTGCATGTTGGGAAATCGGCACAGAAACTGGGATTTTCAGATGGTGTTAAGACCTTCGATCAGGCATTCAGCCTGTTGGTAAGTGAGACGAAACCGAAAAGGAGAAATTCTATGAGCGACAATTCTTTTGAACTTTTAAAAGCAGCATGCGTCGGGGCAGACAACGACTTCCTTTGCGACCAGATGGCGCGGCAGAACACGATCGACCAAGCTCGTGAAGACTGGATGATTGAGCAGCAGCTTCGACTCGAGGAGCGAGACAAGGAACTCGAGGCGTCGATCATTCGAGAGCGAGAATCTCACAAACAATCTACTGTCGCTACAACTGTCGCCTCAACTGGCGTCGATCCTCTTGAGGACACGGTAGTAGCCACTGCAGCCATGGATGCGACTTCAGAATGGAATGCTTTGTTGCAGAAGAAGAAAGATCGAGGCATTCCTCCCTCACGGGCCACGAGCGAACTCAACCGAACCCACAAGGATCTGAGAAGGAGAATGGTTGAGGAAGCGAACGGTCGTCCCGTCGAACTTTATTAACTAACGAAAGGAGACATGACATGTCACAACGAAATGACGCTGGATTCATGACGTTACTTGCGAATGCGGCGACTGCTCGCCACCTTCTTTGTACGTGCAACAGTGATGGCGAATGGGAAATCTGCGCAGGCGCAACACAGATACCGCTGGGGTCGGTTCAGGGTTCCGCGGCGACCGCCGCATCGGATCCGTTGACCTGCAAACTTCTAAATGCGCCAGGAAGTCACAAATTGGTTGCTGGTGCGGCGATTGCTCGCGGAGCAAGCGTATGTGCAATTGCAGGCGGAAAGATCGACGATAGTGCATTGGCAGGCAGTTATGAAATAGGTATTGCAGTCGAAGCTGCTGCTGCTGATGGAGATGTGATTGAAGTTATTCCTGTCGGTAGTATCGGTGTTGTGAATCCGTGATGAGATTTGATCTGTGATCTGTGAACCAAAACTCTTGACACTTAAGGAGATATACTATGCCTGGACCTTCTAGTGCATTAACGACTCTTCGGCCAGACCTTGGCGGAAGCTTTATGGAATACGACGTGCTGGCGCGTGAGATGGGATATATCGCCACCCAGGTCTTTCCGGTGTTCGAGGCGGCGAAACCTTCCGGGACGTTCGGCACGATTCCTGTCGAGCAACTGCTGCAGACGCGCGACACAACCAGATCGCCTGGGTCCGGCTATGCGCGAGGCGAGTGGGAATTTAGCACCGATACATTCGCCTGTATCGAGCACGGTGCAGAAGAAGCGATCGACGACAATCAGGCTACCGCATATCGCGAATGGTTCGATGCCGAGCAGGTTGCCGCAGCTCGTGCCATGAGTTCCGTGCAAAGGAATGCCGAAATTCGCGTGCATGACGCGGTGTTCAATACCTCGACGTGGACAGGCTCTTCCCTGACTACTGCTATTGGTGGCGGGCTAGAATGGGATGTTGCTGCGTCTGCGAAGCCGATCGCTGACGTGGAGGCTGCAGCCCAGCTCGTGTATGACAATTCTGGGTTCTGGCCCAATGCGTTGGTGATCACCAAGAAGGTGTTTCGCAATCTGCGAGTTGTGGCCGAGATTCAGGATGTAATCTCATCCAGTGGTGCGGGCATGCCCGAGAACGCTGGCATGATCACTCAACAGATGCTGTCTACCGTGTTCGATCTGCCTTTTATTATCGTTGGCGGATCAACTAAGAACACTGCTGCAGAAGGTGCGACTGCTAGTCTGGCTTCGGTCTGGGACGACGAGTACGCAATGGTTTGTCGAGTTTCGACAACCAACGACATCTCCGAGCCTTGCATCGGACGCACTATTCACTGGAGCGAAGACGGCAGCGACATCGGCGGCACGGTCGAAACATATCGTGACGAAACGGTGCGCGGCGATATCGTGCGCGTGCGGCATCAGGTCGACGAGAAGATGCTCTACGCTCAGGCTGGGCACTTGCTATCCAATGTTACCACGTAAACAGGGAGTCCGTCATGAGAATTGTTCTCAAGCGAGACGTGCCGAATGCTGGATTGTTGGCTGGTGCGAAAATCGCGGAAGTGGACGTGATTCCTGAAGTGAGTTTGAATTTCGTAGTTGATGCGATCAAGAACGGGTTGGCTACGGACGTTATGGATGAACCGAAACCTAAGCCTGAAACAAAAAAAAAAGCGAAGCGACACCGCATAGGCGAGGCAAAGGCACCGTGCCTGGATGGTGAGGTCGGGTAAATGCCTACGCTGATATCCAGTGCGATGGCGAACTTGGAATCGACTATCCGAGGGAATGTTGGGATTGCTGGCACCCTAAATCGAGGAGGAGCCAGTACGGCCAGTGTGACTGCGGTGATCGACACCGTGGCGTACGAGTTGGCAGATGACGGCTCTGGGCTGGCGATCAGCCACGTTTCAGTCGATCTGCTGATTAAGCCATCGGACTATCTGATCGGTGGAGCGGAGGTCGACCCGGTACGCGGAGACAAGTGGACCTATACGGATGAGTTCTCGGTGGCTCATGAGTATACGGTCATGTTCGTTTCGGGGCAGCCAGTATTCACTAAAGAGCCGCACTCGCACTTAATGCGGATCCATACGAAGGAAACTTAGTGGCAAGCCGATGGGAAACAATCGGGGACGCAATCGTAACGTCGTTGAATGCGGCCAGCTTGGGTCAGACATTTACCTCAGTCAGAGCTTACAGGCCAGACACTGACTTGACGGCATTGGAAGCAGCGACGCAAGCGTCGGTGTATGTGATACCGGAGTCCCGAGAAAGCGATACGGTTAGCCGTACACCGATCCAGGCAAGGGATTATTTTTTCTCAATCGAAATCCACAGGTTCATTTCGGATCCTGCAACGATTGCAAATGTCGATACGTGGATGACTTTCGCAGAATCGGTCGAGGACCACCTGATGGGTGCCGGGAACATGGGAGCAGGAGTTTGGATGGGAAGCAATAGCACCCCGCCGCTTGAGCCAGAATCTTTGTTCGAGGAGCATGTATTCCAGTCAACCATTCTGGTGCAGTATCGAGTCAAACAAGGATAGTTCACAAGGAGAAATGCAATGGCTGACGAAGCGAATAAAGTCGGTATGGATTGTAAACTGTACTATGAGGCAGCTAGTAACCAATCGGTAGTGCCGGGGGACGCCACCTTTACGCTTATTGATCGTGCTATAGATGTGGAGGTAAGTACGGACTTCAATACCGCCACATTTGCGAGTAGGGCGAGCAATTGGGAGGCAACGGGTTACGCCGCAATGACTCTGGAGTTGACGTTTGGATACGAGCAATTCGCTGGAACAGATCCGGTGTTCGACTTCTTTCTGGCTAACTATGCAGCCAAGACACCTACGCGATTTGCCGTCATGGATTCTCTGATTGCGACCGTTGGTTCTCAGGGGTGGATTTTTTGGGGCTTGATTTCTCCTCCATCTGTGAGTCAGCCACTCCAGGACGGCATGACAACCGACTTCACTATTCGTCCCACTCGCGCCTGGGACGGAAGCGCGATCGTTGATCCGCAATGGTACGAAACCTCATCATAAAGGACTTAGTCATGGATAAAGAAACGGAGAAGATTAAGGACAATCTTCTTGAGGGATGTCGGCGTTGTCCTGGCCTTATGGTCACGACTTCTGCCGACAATATCGTGAAAGTGATTGAAGCTCTTGAGGGTAAGAAGACAAAGGCAAAGACAGAAACTCAGGGGAATAAAGGTACTTATAACTGATGCCCAGGTTCACAGACGCAAAAGATCGAGAATGGAAGATCGATATTGATCTCGATATGCACAAGCGGGTTAAGAACGATACGGATATCGACATATTCGAGGCCGAGGATCATATGTTGCTTTCCGTTGATCCAATTCGCATCGGGGCAGTCCTGTACTCTGCTCTCGAGCCGCAAATTACCGAAAAAGAACTCAGCCCAGAAGAGTTCGCTGCAGGTCTGGACGGAGTCGCATTGGGGACATCGATCGAAAAGTTGCATGAGGCACTGGTATCTTTTTTCCTGAAAGTTTCTCCAGCCAAAGGGAAAGTTCTTCAAGCTACACTATCGAAGACAGAAGAGATGCTGGAGAAATCTTCGTCGGCTGCAATAAAGAGGATCAACTCGAGTATGATCGACGAGTTCGTAAACAAGGGGATGGATCGCATGGACAAAATGATAGAGCAAGCACTGGAAAAGACATCCTCCGCTTGATATTCGAGACAGCAGGCATGGTGGGCGTTAATCCGTACGACTTCACCATGCGAGAGCTTCACTGCATGGCGACTGGGGCGTGGGATCCTTGGGCGGGGCTATGTTGCTTGTTGGCAAATTGCAATCGTGATCCGAAGAAAAGCCGCGCGTTTAGCCCCGAACACTTCCATCCATACAGAGTGCCCACGGGACGCGGGGGAATGCCCCTGACGAAGGCGTATCTTCATTCACTGAAACCCATGCTGGTGGCGAGGACATAAGATGTTTCTGTCTAAGGTTGCCATAATCGCGGCTCGCGTGGCTGGGGTTGGTGCTCGCGCTGCCATTAGGGGGGGTCGTCGGAGAGAGCGTGCACTAGTTGTCAAGATGACGATCAAGGAGCTAAAATTTCGTCGCCAGCATATCGATAGCAGGATCAGGTATGGCGTTGAGTCAGCCACTATCAAGTCTCTTAGTTGGATCCGGACCACTTCCCAGAGGTCTATGCGGCCTGCTTTGAAAAGCGACTTCTCTACTCCAGGGAGACCGCCGCGTCGGCACGGGAGTCAAAATGCTAATCTTGGACATATTCTGTTCGACTACAACCGTCGAAAGATGGAAGGGATCGTTGGTCCGATAAGGTTTAGGGGTAGCAGCAGGTTGATCGTCCCGCGGAGCCATGAGCACAGCTCTAATCCCTATACGCTTCATGCCTTTGCTTGGTCGAGCAGCGGTCTTTTGGTGTCTAAAGATGGTACTGTGGCTCGCAGGAAGCGAGATAAAAGGACGGGCGAATGGACGCTGACGAATAAGCGACGATCGGCCAAGGTTGCGAAGTGGCGTACCAGTCCCTATGGGCCGGGATGGAGGATGACCATCCGGCAACGCAGGTTCATGCTGCCGGCGTTGATGAAGGCCATCGAGAAGGGTGCGATCGACCGCATATTTCGCCAATCTATAGGAGAGCGACGCAGTGGCAAATCCTAACGCAATCCGAGCTGGCCGAGCCGTCATTGTCTTGAATGTCAAGGACAATTCAGCGCGGGCGCTGCGCAGCGCTGAAAGCCGCTTCAGACTGTTCGGCAGTGCAGTGCAGGGAGTTGCCCAGGAAATGGCGAGACTTTCGGTGTCCGTCTTCGCACAACTTGCTAAAGGTATGCTGGGGTTCCTCGTCAATAGCGTCAAGGAAGCTGGTGACTTGGTAGAGACGATGAACGCGTTTAGGGCGTCGTTCGCAGACCAAGCACCCGTCATGGAGAAATGGGCTATCGGATTCGCGGATGCTCTTGGTCGAACCAGAAAAGAAACCTTGGACACAATGGCGGCATTTCAGTCACTGTTCACTGGACAAGGGATGGACCCCAAGATGGCCGCAACATTCACAAAAGAGATCACAAAAGCGTCTGTTTCTATGGGGTCGTTTAAGAATGTGACAGACAAGGTAGCTGCCCAGAAACTCATGTCTGGCATTACTGGCGAACCAGAGACAGTACGTCGCTGGGGTGCGGACATTGGGGAAAAAGCGATGAATGCTGAGTTGGTAGCCCAGGGATTTGGAACGGTACAGCAAGGCGTAAGTGACCTAGTAAAGGAAGTTGTACGATTCATAATTGTTTTGCGGTCAATGGAAAAACAAGGCGGCACGGATGACGCGATTACGACTTATAAAGACTTCGTCAATCAAGTAAAGCGATTGCGTGCGCAATTTCTAAATCTGAAAGTTGCGATCGGTCAACAACTTATCCCTGCAGCGAATCAGTTTGTAACTGCGCTAGCGTCAGGATTGAAGCATGTCCCTGAACAGTTGGCTGAAATTACCAGGAATTTTCTTAATATCGAAGACATCATAGGAGGCGGAAATATTTGGGATAAGTTTCTGGATGAGGTTACAACTGGAGGAATTATAGACAGATTTCACATGATGTTGTTGAAAATGAAGTTATTATTTACGAAGGCACTGAAGTGGTTTAATAGATATCTAGTAAGGATGTACTACCTGAATCTTCAGCGTTTCACCCCTGATTTTCTGGATGACATCATGACCAAATATTTCACACTGACGATGGACCCGGTTATGGATCCCAGTCAGGTGGAAAAGGAAATCAAAGAGCTTGAAGCCGCTACGAAAAGAAGGGCAGATGCTGGACCGCAAGTTTTTGATCCAAGCTTTTATCAAGACATGGATGCAATGCAAAAACTATTAGCTGCTCTACGGGCGCAAATGGACGCAACTCCTGGAGGTGGAGTGACGAAAGAGTTACGGGCCGTAGCGAGAAGTGCGGGAGCATTTCGCGCTGGGGCGAAGACTCGGTTAGGGCAGAACCTTCGCGGTACTGTGCGTGAAATTACCAGTCGTTTGGACGAGCAGATAGGCGAACTAAAACAAATGAACCAATCGATGCGTGGCATTGGAGGGTTAAGTTCATAATGGCGATTAACGTATATCAAATTCAGGGACAGGATCTCAATGAGGACGGTATATCTGACGATCCGAAAATATCCCTTACGAAGAAATTCCGGATAGAGGGTGCGGTTAATTCCGCACAGGCCAGAAACGCACTAGTCGCGAATACGCCAGGAGTCAACGCTGGTCTACCAGTGTTCGGTAGACGCGTGCATGAACTGGCTAATGCTTTGTGGGAAGGTGAGGTCCAATACAGCAGCACAGAATCATCGCCGGGTGGCGATCCCAATAAGCGCCGGAGAACTCTGCATCCTGGTCAGTGGAGGATCAGCAGCAGCTCAGGGACAAAGTCTGTGCATGTCACACATGGTAAAAAGGTTG
>Ga0310345_10003190_pt1 | contig 15798 bp, 12 predicted proteins | sample HC15DNA20500_MG_FD_204667 | JGI IMG/M metagenome (GOLD analysis project Ga0310345, IMG submission 204667) | Marine microbial communities from station ALOHA, North Pacific Subtropical Gyre - HC15-DNA-20-500_MG | ecosystem: Environmental > Aquatic > Marine > Oceanic | place: Pacific Ocean: North... | reverse complement strand
GCCAATCCCGATGCACTCTATCTGTGCGATCCCGTGATCGGTGATGATGGCGGTCTTTATGTGCTCCCCGAAACGGCGGCTGCCGTGCGGGATATTCTCCTGCCCACCGCCGATCTTGCGACACCAAACCGGTTCGAACTTTCATGGTTTTCAGGGCGCGCCATGGGTGACACCGAGACCGTAATCGAGGCTGCACGCACACTCGGTCCGCAGCGTGTGCTCGTTACTTCGGCGAATGCCGATGCACCGGAGAACATCGCCAATCTCTATCTCTCGAGGGATGAAACGCTGCTTGCAGAGCACCGCCGCATCGATCATCCGGTCAAGGGTACGGGTGACCTTACCGCCAGCCTGTTCCTTTCGCGGCTTCTCAACGGATTGCCTTCAAGGGAGGCTCTGAAGGAGACGACGGCGGCGGTCTACGAGATGTTTGCCAATGCGGCGGCTCGCGGCGCTGACGAACTCATGTTGGAAACGGATGCGAGAATCCTATGTGCTCCGACAGCGCTTGTCAGCCTGCGTGAACTTTCACCCGCACCCGCCTGAACCCTTGCCTTGGCTACCAAAAATAATTATCGGAAACCGCCATGACACATCTACCAGAACGCCTCCTTTCCGGTTACCGCAACTTCATGTCCGGCCGCTATCCCGGCGAGAGCGAGCGCTATGAGCGTCTTGCTCGCGAGGGGCAGAAGCCGCAGACGATGGTCATCGCCTGCTGTGACTCCCGCGCAGCACCGGAAACGATATTCGATGCCGGTCCGGGCGAGCTTTTCGTCGTGCGCAATGTGGCCAATCTCGTCCCGCCCTACGCGCCGGACAGCGAGTTCCACGGTACGTCTGCCGCTCTGGAGTTTGCGGTGCAGGCTCTCAAGGTGAAGCATATTGTTGTCATGGGCCACGGTCGCTGTGGCGGTATCAGCGCCGCGTTGGGAGGCCTGTCCGAGCCGTTGTCCCCGGGTGACTTCATCGGCAAATGGATGTCGCTGGTTGCACCGGCAGCCGAAGCTATTTCGAATGCTGACCTTCTGACTGCCGCGGAACGCCAGACGGCGATGGAGCGCGTATCGGTGCGCAATCAGGTGGAAAATCTGCGCAGCTTCCCGATCATCAAGGAGCGCGAGGACAAGGGCGAAGTGTCCCTCCACGGCGCATGGTTCGACATCTCCAAGGGCGAATTGTGGGTGATGGATCCGGAAAGCGGCGACTTCGAACGCCCCGCCGTCTAATATTTCAGGCGCTTGTATCCGGGATCGAGCGGACGGCAGAAGCCATCGCCGGTTCCGGCAGACGGCGCCAGATGAGCCACGACATGATGGCCGTGGCTCCCATGGTGGGAATGATGACGCTCATGGCGAAGACGGCGTCGCCGATCATTGCCGACATGCTTCCCCCCAAAAGCCCGCCGCCCATCTGCATGAAGCCGGCCACTGCCGAAGCCGATCCCGCAATGCGCGGGAACGGGGCAAGCGATGCGGTCATCATGGCCGGCATCACGAAGGCGATGCCGAAGGCATAGAACGACACCGGCACCATCACACGCAGGAAGCTGGGCTCGAAAAGGTTCAGGACAATCAGCATGGCGATGCTGCCTGTCGCAATGCAGGTGAGGCCGATCGGTACGAGCCGGTAGGCGCCCAGTCTTCGCATCAGATACCGCACGGTGAGGGAACCGGAAAAAAAGAAGCCGGACTGCATCAGCATGCCGAGGCCGAATTGCGATGGCGTCAGCCCCACCCGGTCCATCAGAATGAAAGGCAGGACGGTGGCAAGCGTGTAGAGCGCACCGGTCGAGCCTGCAATGACCAGCGCCGAGCTCATGAAATAGCGGCTTGTAAGCAAGGTGCGATAGGAGTTCAGGAGCGCCTTGGGCGAGATTCGCGAGGGGTCGCGAATAACGGTCTCGCGCAGCGCGAACTGGATGGTCGTGATTATCGCCAGGCCCGCGAGCAGCATGACCAGAAAGATCGCATGCCAGCCAAAGAACTCCATTGTCAGCCCGCCAATGGTGGGCGCCAGCGCTGGACCGACCGCGAGAATGATGCCCATCAGGTTCATGATGCGGGCAGACTGCTCGTGGGTGAAAAGATCACGCACCACGGCGCGTGACACGGCTACGCCCACAGCCGCACCAACGCCCTGGATGAAGCGTGCAAAGATCAGCCACTCGATCCCCGGTGCCAGCAGGGCGATGAGGCTTGCCACGACATAGATGCCGATAAAGGCGAGCGTGACCGGCTTGCGGCCGAAGCCATCGGACAGCGGGCCGCAGAAAAGCTGGGAAAAGGCAAAGCCTGCAAAATAGGCAGTCAGCGTAAGCTTCACGGCAGATGCAGTAGTGCCGAAAGCCTGCACGATCTCCGGCATTGCGGGCGTGTAAAGCGCCATGGAAACCGGCCCGATTGCCACGAGCATTGCGCCCAGCATGCCCACGCGCCTCTCGCTCATGACGGGGGCGGTGGCCGAACTTATCTCAAGGCCGCTGTCTGCTGCCTCACCATCGACGGGCTTGACCGTGCGGTCAGGCGTCATGTCATTCATCTGGGTGGAGATTGCTCCGGATCTGGCGGAGAAGTTTCATCAGCTTCTCCCAATCGCGGTCATTGATCTTGTCGCGCGCCATTTCACGCACTTCCGCACCTTTCTCGGCGATCGTTCGAAGCACGTCATAGGCTTCGTCCGTCAGCCGCACGAGCTTGGCGCGGCGGTCTGTCGGATCAGGAATACGCTCGATCAGCCCCTGCTTTTCAAGCCGGTCGAGATAGGCGCTGAGCGTCATCGCCTCCAGCCCCAGCGCTTCCGCAAGAACCACCTGCCGCACCTCACCCGCACGTGCCGCATGAACCAGAGCGCGCGCTTCACCAGGAGTTACGGAGATGTCACCGTCTGCAAATTTTCGATCAAATTCCCGGCGCTGAAGCCGTGCAATATCGTGAATGAGGAAACTGAAATTCTGCGGATCGAAGGGAGGAGCTTTCATGAGCGCTACATCGTAAGGTGCCATTACTAAGTTATGCTTATAATATAAGGTTATAGGGCAGGGGAAGGGTGCGGCAAGGCGTGGCTTTGCAAAAACTTCATGTTGTGCCAGCCCGGTGCGAGCGGATAAAGCTCGGGGCAAGATATCAAGGAGCATCTCCATGAGCGATACCGCTTTCTCCGCAGCCGAAGACAATGCATTGACCTGCTGGACCGGCCCTCATGGTCTGCCGGACTTCACGCAGATCGAAGATGAAGCGTTCGCTGCGACTTTCAAGGCGGCACTGGACGACCACAGGCGCGAAATCGAGGCCATTGCAAACAATCCCGACGCCCCGGACATTGCGAACACGCTTCAAGCGCTTGAGCTTTCCGGCGAGGCACTCGACCGCGTTGCCTCCATCTTCTGGTGCAAGGCCGGTGCGCACACCAATGAGGTGATCCAGAAGCTGGAGCGCGAGATATCTCCGAAGATGGCCGCTCATTTCTCCGCGATCGCGATGAATGAGAAGCTTTTTGCGCGCATCAACACGCTCTACGAGAAGCGCGAGACGCTGGGACTTGATGGCGAGACGCTGCGGGTGCTGGAAAAAAGCTGGAAAGGCTTTGTGCGCGGTGGCGCAAAACTTGGTGCAAAAGACAAGAAGCGTCTCGCGGCCATTAACGAAGAGCTTGCCGGTCTTGGCGCTCAATTCGGCCAGAATGTGCTGGGCGATGAAAGCGAATGGGCGCTCTTCCTCGATGAGGGCGATCTTGTCGGCCTGCCGCAATCGCTGAAGAGCGCCATGGCCGAGGCTGCCGAAAGCCGCGGCCAGACGGGGCGCTTCGCCGTCACCCTGTCGCGTTCGATCGCCGAGCCGTTTCTGTCTTTCTCGGACAGACGAGACCTGCGCGAAAAGGTACTGAAGGGTTTCACCGGCCGGGGCGCAAATGAAGGTGAGCGCCATAATGGCGAGATCGTGCGCCGCATGCTCCAGCTGCGCGCCGAAAAGGCAAAGCTTCTGGGCTATGAAAACTATGCCGCTCTCAAGCTCGACGACACCATGGCCAAGACGCCTGAACGCGTGATGGAGCTTCTGGAGCCTGTCTGGCACAAGGCGCGCGAGAAGGCTGCCGAAGACCAGAAGGCACTTGAAGAGATCGCTGCCGAAGAGGGCGCCAATCACCCGATTGCCCCCTGGGACTGGCGCTACTATGCCGAGAAGCTTCGCGCGCGCCGTTTCGACTTCGATGAGGGTGCCCTGGAGTCATATCTGGCGCTTGAGAACGTCATTGCAGCCGCCTTCGATGTGGCAGGTCGCCTGTTCGGCCTGCGTTTCGAGGAGATGAAGGATGTTGCCGCCTGGCATGAGGATGTGCGGGTCTTCCGGGTCCTCAATGGTGACGGCAGCGAACGGGGTCTGTTCCTGGCCGACTATTTCAACCGGCCCTCCAAGCGATCGGGTGCATGGATGAGTGCGCTTCAGTCCTCGCACGGGCTAGGCGAAGGGCAGAAGCCGATCATCTACAATGTCATGAATTTCGCCAAGCCGCCTAAGGGCAAGCCCGCGCTGCTGTCGCCTGACGATGCGCGCACGCTCTTCCATGAATTCGGCCATGCTCTGCACGGGCTTTTGTCCGAAGCGCGCTGGCCGTCCGTTTCGGGCACTTCCGTCTCGCGCGATTTCGTGGAACTGCCCTCGCAGCTTTACGAACACTGGTTCACCGTGCCGGAAGTGCTGAAGAAGCATGCCCGTCACGTCGAGACGGCTGAGCCCATGCCGCTCGACCTTCTGGAGAAGATGCGCGCGGCACAGACCTTCGATGCCGGTTTCGCGACCGTGGAATTCGCCTCTTCGGCACTGATGGACATGGCGTTTCATGCACGTGCGGAAGCGGTAGAAGATCCGCTTGCCTTCCAGTCTTCCGAGCTTGCGCGTCTGGAAGCGCCGGAGGCAATTCCCATGCGTCATGCAACCCCGCATTTCCTGCATGTCTTTGCAGGGGACGGATATTCGGCTGGCTACTATTCCTATATGTGGTCGGAAGTTCTCGATGCGGACGCATTCGCCGCATTCGAGGAGGCGGGCGATCCGTTCCACGCGGAAACGGCGGCCAAGCTTCTGGAGCATATCTATTCCGCGGGCGGCACGCGCGACCCGGAAGAGCTCTATATGGCCTTTCGCGGGCGCATGCCGACACCGGAACCGATGATGAAGAAACGCGGCCTGACCTGAAGCCTAGCGCCTGGAGGTCGGGCCGGGCAGTGCCGCACGCCACTGGCGCATGAAAATCTCTCGCTTCGCCTCGTCCAGGCCGACAAGGAGCGCCGGGGTCATGGATATCGGGCGGAAGGTTTCCAGATCATCCGCCTTCTGCCCTGTCAGCCGCTCCAGCCGTTCCGCACCATCGATGGGCGAAAGCAGCCGCATGTCATTGGAAAGGATATCGCGGCCCTGGGATGAAAGCATGAAGTCGATGAAGCGGGACGCCGCCAGCGGGGAGCGCGCCTGGCGCGGCACAAAGGCCGCGCGGGCCATCACCAGCGTGTAATCGCGTGGCAGGACGATGCCGATCCGGTCGTCCTCCTCGATATAGTCGAGTGCGTAGGAGCCAAGCACGTTATAGCCGATGAGAAGCCGCCCATCGGCCACCCGCTCCAGAATCTCGAAGGTGCAGCAGTAGAGTTTCGCATTGTTGCGGCCCAGACTTTCCACCACACGACCCCAGGTCCCGGCCTGAAGCGCGTCCTGAAAGGCGAAGAAATAGCCAAGGCCGGAACTTGCTATGTCGTAGGTGCCGATACGCCCTGTGTAGTAGGTGCTGGAGCGCAGCAGATCGATCAGTTCGAAGCGGCTTTGTGGTGCGCCCTGTTCGCGAAACCATGCGCGGTTATAGACCATGACCGCCGGCTCGAAGGTGAAGCCGAACAGTTCGTTGCGCCAGCGCGCCCAATCCGGCAGCCGTTCGGCCTCCGCCAACAGCAAGGGCTTTGCGCAGCCGTCATTCACCAGCTTGAGCTGCTGGTCGACCGCGGAGGAAATGACGACATCGGCGAGAAACTCGCCTGACATGCAGGCCTCTTCCTGTCGTGCCGCGATCTCGTTGGAGGTCAGCTCGTGATAGGTCACCGCAAGACCGGGATTGCGCAGCTGAAACGCTTCCACCATGGGGCGGAAGACCGCCAGATCCGTGGTGCTTTCGATAACCAGTTCTTCGACAACCTGTCCGCCATCGGCGGGTGGCAGATCGAACTGTCGCGCCTCGCTGATGCTTGCTGCAAGCGCCATCGCTATCAGGGGGGCCAGTCGCTTCAATGTTCCACCCTTGGCATTTCCAGACCTATCTCGAAGCCGTTCCCGTTTCTGCACAGAATGCGTGCCTGATGCATCTGCGCGACCGAGGCGGTGATGGACAGACCAAGCCCCGCGCTTTCAGGGCTTATTCCATCGCCAATGAAGCGCTGTCCGATGCGGGCACGCTGGCTCTCGGCCATACCCCTGCCAGCATCGCGTACCAGTATCACGGCGCGATCTTCCGCTTCCGTCGTGACAGTGACGCCGATCGGATGGGCACCATGTTTGACCGCATTTGACAGCAGGTTCTTCACGGCTTCACGCAGACTGACCGCATCGCCCTTCACCATCACCTCGTCGTCGGGGAGGGATACCGCGATGGGCTGGTTGGCAATTGCGAGGATCTCGCGTTCCGCCTCGATGGCCACGCGGCGCAGATCGATCGCTTCCAAGGTGGCAACATCTGCCCGGTGGGAAATCAGCGCGTGGCTGAGAAGCTGGTCGGCGAGGCGGCCAAGCCCGACACTTCGCGCGTAGAGGCGGCGGTGAAGGCGCTCGAGGCGCTGCGGGTCCTTCTCACCCAGCGCAAGCTGCGCCTGGGCACGCAGTGCGGTTATGGGCGTGCGGATCTGATGGGCTGCGTCAGCCACGAAGTTCTGCATCGCCTCGATGCGCTGGTCGAGCCGGCCCATGAAACGGTTGATCGCCGAAACGAGCACGGCAACTTCCCGAGGCGCGGCAACATCAAGCGGGGAGAGGTCATTGGCTTCGCGCGCGAGAATCGCCTTCTCCACCCGTGTCAGCGGTCGAAGCGCAATTTGCAGCACAAACATGGAGATGAAGAAGAGAACAACCGCGGCCACCGCGATTATGAGGGCTGCCTGCGTGGTGATGCTGCGTGCAAGCGCGCCGCGTTCGGCGGTGGTTTGCGCCACGATGATGTCCACCTTGCCTCTCATGGAGCGCTCCGCAAGCTGCCGAGACATCAAGACCGCGCGCACCGGTACGCCCTTGAAGCTCGTGGCATAGATGGTGGGCTCTCCGGCCTTGCGCTCATCAGGCAGGGGAAGGTCCTCATAGCCGGTCAGGTTGCGGCCTTCGGGACCGATCACGCGGTAGAACACCCGGTCCTCCCGCGCCAGCGAAAGGAGTTCGAAAGCGGATACGGGAAGGTCGACGCCGACTTCACCCTCGCTGACATAGACGCGCTCGGCAATCTGGAGAGCCGCACCGCGCAGCAGTCGGTCGAAGGTTTCATCACTGGCTGCCTGACCGAAACGGCTTGCGGCAAGGATCGTGGCGATCACCGCGACAACAAGAATAATCAGCATTGCCAGACCAAGTCGAAAGGCAATGGACTGGGTCTTTTGCGAAAACGGGGCGGACGATTGCAGGCTCACCATTCAGGTCCCGCGCTTGATCGCCTGATAGCCGAGGCCGCGCAATGTCTTGATCTCCAGGTCAGCCCCTTCCAGCTTCTTGCGAAGGCGCGCGACATACACCTCCACGGCGTTCAGCCCAGCCTCTCCGGTAAGGCCGTAGAGCCTTGAATAGAGATCGTCCTTGTCGAGAACGCGCCCCAGATTGGAGATGAAGGCTTCCAGAAGAACAAATTCGCGTCGGGTCAACTCGACCTCGCGCGCATCCAGATCCACGGTACGCGCGGAGAGATTGCAGCGCAGGTTTCCGATCTCTGTCACTGCATCGGCCACCCCGTGCTGGCGGCGGCTGACCGCACGCGCTCTGGCCTCAAGTTCGCGCAGGTCAAATGGCTTCACAAGATAGTCGTCCGCACCGAAATCGAGCGCGTCGATCTTGTCATCGACATGCATGCGCGCGGTGAGGACCAGCACGGGGACCATGTTCTTCGCCGCACGCAGCTGCTTGAGGAGATCAAGGCCGGAGCCATCCGGCAGGTTCAGGTCGAGAATGACCAGGTCGAAGGGATCAAGGCCCAGAAAATGCTCCGCGTCCTCACGCGTTGTCGCATGTTCGCAGACATGACCCTGGCGCTGAAAATGCGCGAGGATCGCGTCCGCCACGTCCTCCGTATCTTCGACCACCAATATGCGCACGAATTGTTGCCCTCCCGAATCTGACAGCTTGATGACAGCTTGCCGCCTTATCGTTCGCGAACCTTCGCACGAAAAGCGTGCGGCAGGAATATGGGAGGTTTATCCATGAAGAAACTCGCTGCAGCAGGTGCTGCAACCCTTTTCGCTGCGCTGGCATTCGCTGGTCAGGCCATTGCGTTCGAGCCGAAGCAGACCGAGTGCATTGCACCGGCCAATGCCGGCGGCGGCTGGGACTTTACCTGTCGCCAGGTCGGCAAGACGCTTTATGACCTCAAGCTCATTTCGTCACCCATGCAGGTGACCAATCTCGCCGGTGGCGGCGGTGGCGTTGCCTATGCGGAGGTTACCTCCAAGCGCAATGACGACAACAATCTCATCGTCGCGGCTTCCTCGGCCACCAGCACGCGTCTTGCACAGGGTGCATTTCCGGGCGCCAGCAAGGACCAGGTGCGTTGGGTGGGTTCTATCGGTGCAGACTACGGCGTGATCGCCGTTGCCAAGGACTCCGAGATCAACACGCTGCCGGAACTGTTCGAGAAGGTGAAGAACGATCCGAAGTCGGTTTCTTTCGCCGGCGGTTCTGCCGTGGGTGGCTGGGACCATCTGAAGGTTCTCATCGCCGCAAAAGAGTCCGGGATCGATGATGTCCGCTCCGTCAAATATGTCGCCTTCGAAGGCGGCGGCGAGGCCGTGACCCAGCTTCTGGGCGGCCATGTGCAGGCATTCTCAGGCGATATTTCCGAGACCAAGGGTTTCGTCGATTCCGGTGATCTGAAGGTTCTTGCAGTCCTGGCCGACGAGCGTCTGCCGGGTGAGGAGTTCAAGGATTTCCCGACCGCCGTCGAGCAGGGCATCAATGCCACGGGTGCCAACTGGCGTGGTTTCTACGCTCCCGGCGAGATGAGCGACGAAGCCTATGACTTCTGGGTCAATACCATCAAGACGACCTATGAGAGCGACGAGTGGAAAGAGGTCATGAAGAACAATGGCCTGATGCCGCTCGCCAAGTTCGGTGATGATTTCGAGGCCTTTGTTGCCAAGCAGATCGCCGACACGGAAGCGCTCAGCCGCGAAATCGGCATCCTGCAATAACAGCACCCGAAAAGGGGCCGTCGGTCGCGCATCGCCCCCGATGCGCGGCCGGCAACTCACACCATACCGGGAGGTAAACCATGAGCGATCGCGTTCTTGGCGGGACGTGCCTCGTCCTTGCGCTGCTCTACATCCTTTTTGCCACGCAGATCCGCGTCGGCTTCATCTCGGACCCGATGGGGCCGAAAGTATTCCCGATCGTGATCGGGGTCGCACTCGCCCTTGGCTCCCTCTATGTGCTCTTCCGTCCGGATCCTGAGCCGCTTTGGCCTGCCTTCGGTCGGGTTGGCGAGATCGTGCTCGCCGTTCTGGTCATGGTTCTCTACACCTATGCCCTGCCGCATGTCGGCTTCACGATTTCCACCACATTTGCAGCCGGTATCCTGAGCTGGCGACTGGGCGCCAGTCCGCTTGCCGCCAGCATTGCAGGCGTGGTGATCGCCGTCAGCATCTTCGTGATTTTCCGCACGATCCTCGGCCTTTCACTCGCGCTCGGCCCGATGGGCTTTTGAGGAGACCTGAATCATGGACGTTTTCTCCAGTCTTGCGGACGGCTTTGCCGTCGCTCTCACCTGGCAAAATCTCGGGCTCGCGCTTGTCGGCTGCTTTCTTGGCACGATCATCGGCGCGCTGCCGGGCCTTGGGCCATCCAATGGCGTGGCCATTCTCATCCCGCTGGCCTTCACGCTGGGCCTGCCTGCAACGCCTGCATTGATCCTTTTGACCTCGGTCTATTACGGGGCGATGTATGGCGGACGCATCTCGTCGATCCTCTTGAATATCCCCGGCGACGAGCCTGCGCTCATGACCACCCTCGACGGTTATCCGATGACCAAGCAGGGCAGGGCCGGTGAAGCGCTCGCCCTGTCAGGCATTGCCTCCTTTGTTGGTGCGTTCTTTGCCACCTGGGGCCTGGTCTTCCTTGCGCCTCAGCTGGTCAAGGTTGCCCTGCTTTTCGGCCCGGCTGAATATTTCGCCCTCTTCACGCTCGCCTTCGCCACGCTTGGCGGTATTGCAGCGCGCAATCAGGCCAAGGCGGTGATGGCGGCGGCACTTGGCCTGGGTGTGGCGATGATCGGCGTGGACCACCAGACTGGCGTGCCGCGTCTGACCTTCGGTGAAATTCATCTCTATGAAGGCATCCACTTCCTGATCGCGATTGTCGGCCTGTTTGCGATCTCCGAGGTTTTCCTCTTCCTTGAGCATGCCAATGGAACGGCACCGAAAGCATCGGATACGAAGCTCAACCGCATCACCGCTCCGCTTTCCATGCTGAAGAAGACGAGCGGCACCATGGCGCGTTCCACGGTGGTGGGCTTCATCGCCGGCGTCCTGCCGGGAGCGGGCGCTTCGCTCGGCTCATTCGTGTCCTACACGATCGAAAAGCGCATGGCCGACAAGGAAGGCACATTCGGTACGGGTGATCCACGCGGTGTTGCAGCTCCGGAAGCCGGCAACAATGCTGCTGCCGGCGGAGCGCTGGTGCCGATGCTTGCACTTGGTGTTCCGGGTTCAGGCACGACCGCGGTTCTGCTTGCCATGCTCATGGCGCTCAACATCACGCCGGGCCCGCTGCTCTTCACGCAGCAGCCGGATGTGGTCTGGGGCCTGATCGCAGCTCTTTTCATCGGCAACATCATGCTGCTTCTGCTCAATGTGCCGATGGTGGGTCTGTTCGTGCGCGTGCTGCAGGTGCCGACGAAATATCTGATGCCGGCCGTGGCGATGATCTCCTTCGTGGGCATTTACGGCCTGTCGGGTTCGACCTTCGACCTGATGGTGATGATCATCTTCGGTGTCGCCGGCTATCTCCTGCGCAAGCTCGACGTGCCGCTGGTGCCGGTCATCCTTGGCATCCTGCTCGGCAATGAGATGGAAAAGAACATGCGCCGTGCGCTGACCATATCGGATGGCGACTATTCCATCCTGTGGGGTTCGCCCATGGCGATCGGCATCTGGTGTCTGGCCATTCTGGGCTTCATTGCCCCGCTGGTGGTGGGCCGTTTCTTCCGCCCGAAGAAAGACGCAACGGTCGCACCATAACAAACCGCGGCCTGTCGCCCGCGCCACACCGGTGCGGGCGACACAACCTTGTCAGATAGCTGTCATGGCAGCATCAACTTCCTGAAACAGTCTGCCCTCAGAGTGCGCCCTCGCTTACCCAAACCGAGGGAGACTGTCATGAAACCTTACGCAGTGCGTACCCGCCGCCAGTTCCTGGCGCAAAGCAGTGCTGCCGCACTTGTTGCGACCTCCAGCCTTGCTCTTCCATCGATTTCCCGCGCCGCCTCGCGCCCAGAATTTACCCATGGTGTCCAGTCGGGTGACGTGGACATGACCACCGGCATGATCTGGACGCGCACGGATCGTCCCGCACGTGTCGAGTTCGAGGTCGCGACCACCGAAAGCTTTTCCAATGCACGCCGCCTGCCCACGCTCGACGCCCTGCCTGAAAGCGATTTCGCCGTGAAGCGTCTCCTGACCGATCTCACGCCCGATCAGGATATCTTCTACCGTATGCGCGCTGTCGACCTCACCGACACGAATGCCGCTTCAGAATGGATGGTCGGTCAGTTCAAGACCGCACCTTCGGCACGCCGCGACATCCGTTTTGCCTGGTCGGGCGACACCGCCGGTCAGGGCTGGGGCATCGACGAGACCGGCATGAAAACCTACGGCACCATGGCCGGTCACCGCCCCGACTTCTTCATCCATTCCGGCGACACGATCTATGCCGATGGTCCGATGCAGGATGAAGTCACGCTCAAGGACAACAGCGTGTGGAAGAACACGGTCCTGATCGACGAGAAGCGCAAGGTTGCCGAAACACTTGCCGAGTTCCGCGCCCAGTGGAAATACAACATGATGGACGAGCATGTGCGCGCGATGAATGCCGTCTGCCCGACCTTCTTCCAGTGGGATGACCATGAGGTCGTCAACAACTGGTCGGCTGCCAAGGATCTTTCCGAAGACGATCGTTACACGGAAAAGAATGTCGCGCTCCTGCAGGCGCGTGCGGCCCGCGCCTTCCACGAGATGACGCCGATCCGCTTCACGCCCGCCGAGCCCGGCCGCGTCTATCGCAAGATCGCCTATGGGCCGATGCTCGACATCTTCTTCCTCGACATGCGTTCCTATCGCGCAGGCAATTCGGACAGCATGCAGGAAGAGCAGAGCGAGGAAACGCGCTTCCTGGGCGACGAGCAGATCCGCTGGCTCAAGCGTGAACTCGCCAATTCCCGCGCCACCTGGAAGGTCATCGCCTCCGACATGCCGATTGGCCTCGTCGTGCCCGATGGCGACAAGATCGAAGCCATTGCCAATGGCGACGATGCAGGCCCGAAAGGCCGCGAATTCGAGATCGCGGACCTGCTGCGCTACATCAAGAATGCAGGCATCGAGAATACGGTATGGTTCACGGCCGACGTGCACTATACGGCAGCGCATTACTACAACCCGGACAATGCCGCCTTCCAGGACTTCAAACCATTCTGGGAATTCGTCTCCGGGCCGCTTCACGCGGGCACGTTCGGTCCGAACAAGCTCGACAACACCTTTGGCCCGGAACTGAAATATGTGAAGGCGCCGGCAGAGGATCAGGGCGTCAATCTTCCGCCCTCGGAAGGCTTCCAGTTCTTCGGCCTTGTCGACATCGAGGCTGCCACCGAACAGATGACCGTTCGCCTCATGGATCGTGACGACAACGAGCTATACAAGGTGACCCTCGACCCGGTCAGATCGGCCTGACCCTTTCACTTCGGTGAAAAAACCTGTATGAGCGCGGCCAACGTAACTTGGCCGCGCTTGTTTGCATCGCAGCCCGCCTGACCCCAAAGAGACAAAATGAACCTGCGCAATATCGCGATCATCGCACACGTTGATCATGGAAAAACCACCCTTGTCGACGAGCTGATGAAGCAGTCGGGCTCTTTCCGCGAGAACCAGCGCGTTGCCGAACGCGCGATGGATTCGAACGATCTGGAGAAAGAGCGCGGCATCACCATCCTTGCAAAAGCCACCTCGGTGGAATGGAAGGAAACCCGTATCAACATCGTCGACACGCCCGGCCACGCCGATTTCGGTGGCGAGGTGGAGCGCATCCTGTCCATGGTGGATGGTGCCGTGCTTCTGGTCGACGCTGCCGAAGGCCCGATGCCGCAGACGAAATTCGTGGTCGGCAAGGCGCTCAAGGTTGGCCTCAAGCCGATCGTTGCGATCAACAAGATCGACCGTCCGGATGCACGTCACGAGGAAGTCATCAACGAGGTCTTCGACCTCTTTGCCGCTCTCGATGCCACCGACGAACAGCTCGATTTCCCCATCCTTTACGGTTCGGGTCGCGATGGCTGGATGAATTACAGCCCGGAAGGTCCGAAGGATGAGGGTCTCGGACCGCTCTTCGATCTGGTCCTGAAGCATGTGCCCGAGCCGACCGTCGAGGAAGGTCCCTTCCGCATGATCGGCACGATCCTGGAAGCCAACAACTTCCTCGGCCGCATCATCACCGGCCGCATTGCAGCCGGTTCGGTCAAGCCGAACCAGGCAGTCAAGGTTCTTCATCACGACGGTACGCTTCTGGAAACGGGCCGTGTTTCCAAGATCCTCGCCTTCCGTGGGCTTGAGCGTCAGCCGATCGAGGAAGGCCGCGCGGGCGACATCGTTGCCATTGCCGGTCTTTCGAAGGGCACCGTCGCCGATACGTTCTGCGACCCGTCCATCAGCGAGCCGATGCAGGCGCAGCCGATCGACCCGCCGACCGTGACCATGAGCTTCATCGTCAATGACTCGCCGCTTGCCGGCACCGAAGGCGACAAGGTGACGAGCCGCGTCATCCGTGATCGCCTTCTGAAGGAAGCAGAAGGCAATGTGGCGCTGAAGATCGAGGAAGCACCGGACAAGGATTCGTTCTACGTGTCGGGTCGTGGCGAGCTTCAGCTTGCCGTTCTCATCGAGACCATGCGCCGCGAAGGCTTCGAGCTTGCCGTTTCGCGTCCGCGCGTCGTCATGCACAAGGATGAAGCGGGCAACCTGCTCGAGCCGGTCGAAGAAGTCGTCATCGACGTCGACGAGGAGCATGCTGGTGTCGTCGTGCAGAAGATGTCGGAGCGCAAGGCCGAGATGGTCGAGCTCAAGCCGTCCGGCGGTGACCGTCAGCGTCTTGTCTTCCATGCGCCGACACGCGGCCTGATCGGCTACCAGTCCGAGCTTCTGACCGATACACGCGGTACGGCGATCATGAACCGCCTGTTCCACGAATATCAGCCCTACAAGGGCGAGCTTCCGGGCCGCAACAATGGCGTCCTGATCTCCAACGACAATGGCGAGGCCGTGGCCTACGCGCTCTTCAATCTGGAAGATCGTGGCCCGATGGTCATTGATGCCGGCGTGAAGGTCTATCAGGGCATGATCATCGGCATTCACTCCCGCGACAACGATCTGGAAGTGAATGTGCTGAAAGGCAAGAAGCTCTCCAATGTCCGCGCCGCGGGCAAGGATGACGCCATCAAGCTCACCCCGCCGATCCGCATGACGCTGGAGCGCGCGCTTTCCTGGATCCAGGACGACGAGCTGGTGGAAGTCACGCCAAAGAACATCCGCCTGCGCAAACTCTATCTCGACCCGCATGAGCGCAAGCGTTTCGAGAAAAGCAAAACCGCAGCAGCGTGATTGATACGGGGAAGGCCATGCCTTCCCCGTTTTGCTTCCAGCAGCGTTATCGCGAAAACTGGCAAGCCAGGATCACGAACCTGGGGCAGCGTTTTTACCTCCACGTCATCCCGGAAGCCGTTAGGCTATCCGGGACCCATTGGCAGATGATCGCAGACCGCGGCCCGGTCCTCACTGATGCACCTACCAGAACCACCTGCACCTTCTGCGAAAACCGGCCGCGCCCCTCAATAGGTCCCGGCTCTCGCTCTGCTCGGCCGGGATGACGCCTCGGGTCGGTCTCTCCTCCACCTCGTCATCCTCGGGCCTGACCCGAGGATCCATGCCGGCGAGGATAAAACCCGACCGCCTCAGCCCGCACTCCATCTCCGCTTCCACCACCCTTCATCCCCCACAAAGCCCTGATCCCCAAGGCCAAACCATGGAACACCGGCGCTGATGAAGGCCCTCCCTATTCGCTATTCACTACTCACTATTCACTCATTCCATCCCCGCCATCGCCACCCGCACTACACTCCAGCTATCGCCCTCACGGGAACCCGGATGCGCACCGGGCAGTCGGGGAGGGCGGCGGCAGCCTCCCCTTCGGGTTCGGTACCCGAAGCATGAGAGGGCCTGCGACAGGTCGGCGGCCGGTAGCATCGGGTGACAGACGATGCGAAAGCTGCGGAGAAGCCGCGAGGGCTACGCTTGCCCGGCAAAGACCACCT
>Ga0310345_10003189_pt1 | contig 15799 bp, 11 predicted proteins | sample HC15DNA20500_MG_FD_204667 | JGI IMG/M metagenome (GOLD analysis project Ga0310345, IMG submission 204667) | Marine microbial communities from station ALOHA, North Pacific Subtropical Gyre - HC15-DNA-20-500_MG | ecosystem: Environmental > Aquatic > Marine > Oceanic | place: Pacific Ocean: North... | reverse complement strand
TCATACACTCTCCTACACATACATTGTTAATGATAATCCCAATTATATGACAACCTTAAATCAATGTCAACACATTTTGTCTTCAATCGGCTTCAAATCCAAAAATACTGAACGATGGATCTGACGTAACCGCTCTGATAAGGAGGTACCTAGAGATGCAGTCTAGAGAGGTTGTACATAGTGGATCTGGCGAGCCACCTCTACGAAGCCCATTTTAGGATAAAAGGTAGTACCGACCGGATTTTGTGCCAAGGTCTCAATCTTCGCCATCACCATACCTTCTGCCTTGAAATAATCTAAAGCCACTTGGATCAATTGCTGGCCTAACCCTTTTTGCTGGAAATCGGGTAGGACAGCTAAGTTAGGAATTTGCCCAATTTTTGTGATGGCATCAATCCGGCCTGTAATGTAGCCGACAACTTTGTCTTCAATCTCGGCTACAAAGATACCGTTGGGGTTAGCTTCCGCATCAGCGTCGATGTGAAGTGCCTTGCGAGTTTTCCAATCTCCCCCACCAACAATGCCAAAGTGATCTTCAATGTTTTTATCTACGGAAACATTTTCAAAGCAAATCACGGTGATCTGACGAAGGGTTTCAAGATCGGTTGGGCAGTATCTTCTAATCATCTGTGGATGCTCCTAAGACAAATCATTTTGTTGGTTTGGTTCGCACCTACTTCAAATTAAAAATTGGTCGCTTCAAACGGTAACGTGTACCATCTCCCAAATATCTAGTAACACATCATAATTGTCTGGTTATCAATGGAAGAGGAAGATTCAATTAGGAACATCGTAGTTCTACCCCCTAATTGTTGTCGCATTGTCGCAGGATGTATGTTCTTGATGCAAACTCAGGTAAAAAGAGGCTAAATCGAGACCCCACTAAAGAGTACCGCAACTAATTATAAAGTCTATTTTGATGTTTTGGTAGCGTGCGGGTTCCCGGCTACAAAATACCTTTGGTCGATAGGACGCCACTGGCCCGCTGGTCGATAGAGGTAGCCAAATCGAGCGCCTTACCAACGGCTTTGAAAATGCCCTCGATGATATGATGCTGATTTTTGCCGTAGGGTGCATTGATATGGAGCGTAGTGCCGCTGGCGTTGACGAAACCGTGAAAGAACTCTTCGGACAGCTCGACATCGAAGGTTCCCACTTTGCCGCCACTCAACACCACCTCGTAATGCAGATAGGGACGTCCGCACAGATCCAGATCGACCTGAGCCAAGGCTTCATACATGGGGACATTAAAACTGCCGAAGCGCCGCATTCCTGATTTATCACCAACTGCTTGCTGAAAAGCTGATCCCAGGCAGATGCCGACATCTTCAACCGTGTGGTGGTCGTCGATGTGCAGATCGCCAACCGCCTTCACCTCCAGATCGAAAAACCCATGTTTGGCGAACAACTCCAGCATGTGATCTAAAAAACCGACACCGGTCTGGATCTCTGACTTTCCACTGCCGTCAAGGACAAGGGTGAGATTGATGCGTGTTTCGTTGGTGTTTCTCTCGATGGTAGCAGTTCGTGACAAGGTGTTGTTCCTCTTTTTTTCAATTTCGATTTTCTTCGATTTTAATGCCGGCGCAACTATCTCAATGAGTTAGAGTGTAGCACACGGCTGAAATGAGAATCAAGATAGGGCGGATAGGTCCGGTGAACTAGAGGAGCCGGATCTCGAGTGGAGAGTCGAAAATTGAGCCCTATTCACTTTTCATTCTCCATTTTCAATTCTCCACTCTCCAAGCGTGCGTCCGCCTTCTATTCTAACTCTACTTTTCATCCTCCAGTCCGATTATGCTATAGTATTAAACTCGTTACATCTGTGAAGCCGGAGTCAGCCCAAAAATCTGATCAGGACTCGATGCCTGCAGAGAGAATAGAATGAAAGTTGTGTTAGCTGAAAAACCGTCAGTGGCCCGTGATATTGCCCGAGTGATCGAAGCCAAAACCAGGCATGACGGATACTTCGAAGGAAATGGATACCAGGTGACCTGGTCGTTCGGTCATCTGTTCTCTCTGCAGGAACCGGCCGCTTACGACTCGAACCTCAAACGTTGGTCGCTTAGTACCTTACCGATTATTCCCGACCAGTTCCAACTCACCCTCATCCAGAACGACGGTGTAGCCAAGCAATTTAACACCATCAAAAAATTACTGCGCCAAGCGAAAGATATTATCTGTGCTACCGATGCTGGACGAGAAGGCGAACTAATCTTTCGCTATATCTACCAGATGGCCGGTTGTGAAGGGCGGCCCTTTCAGCGGCTCTGGCTCAGTTCGCTAACCGAGGAAGCGATTCGCAGTGCCTTTCAAAACCTGCGGTCAGGTCGTCAGTACGATCCCTTGTTTGCCGCGGCCAGGTGTCGTCACCAGTCGGACTGGATCGTCGGTCTAAACGGCACGCGGAACTTCACTGTCCGTTACGGTGGATCAGAGCGGATACTGTGGAGCGTGGGTCGTGTACAGACCCCGGTGCTAGCCATAATCGTCAATCGGGACGACCAGATCCGTAACTTTCAACCAGAGCCTTTTTGGGAGTTGATGACCACCTACCGAAAGGTGACCTTCAAGTACAAAGGGAATCGATTTAGTAAGGAGGAAGAGGCACAGAAGCTAAAGGGACAGGCGGAGGGACATCTCTTCAAGGTATTGAAGGTGAACGGCAAGCGACAGTCGCTAAATCCGCCTCTCCTCTATGATCTGACCAGCCTGCAGCGGGACATGAACCAGCGATATGGGTTTTCAGCTGCCCAAACTCTGGAGTTAGCGCAATCCCTTTATGAGAATAAACTCCTGACCTACCCTCGAACCGACTCTCAGTATCTAAGCAACGACATGAAAAGCGATACCGCTGAAGCATTACGGAAACTGAAACCGCTCAAGGAGAAGGAGATCTCAGCTCTCGATCTCAATAAACTCGGATTTAACGCCCGCATTGTCAATGACAAGAAGGTAACCGACCACCATGCCATCATTCCGACCGGACGCCTACCTAAAGGAATTTCACCCCAGGCAGCTAAAGTGTTTGAAGCGGTACTGATTCGGACTGTCGCTGTCTTTTATCCCAAGTGTATCAAAGAGATTACCACTGTGGAAGGGGAGGCCAACCGGGTAAAATTTCAAGCCAAAGGAACACGAGTAGTGTCGCCGGGCTGGACCGTCCTCTATCCACAACCGCAATCGAAAAAGGAAGAGGATCAACCTCTACCGGAGTTCGTGCCTGACGAAACCGGACCACATACTCCATTCGTCCGTGCTGGTAAAACAACCCCTCCACGACACTATACCGAAAATTCATTGTTGGCAGCCATGGAAACAGCAGGCAGGATGGTAGAAGACGAGCAACTGAGGGAGGCGCTGAAGGAGCGCGGCATCGGTACTCCGGCCACACGTGGTGAAATTATAGAGACCCTGTTGAAACGCGGCTATATCGCACGGGATCAGAAACGGGTTACGGCAACTAATCTGGGCCGATACCTCATCGCACTTATCAAGAATCCCAATTTGAAGTCGCCAGACTTAACGGGTGAGTGGGAAGGAAAGCTAAAAGCTATCGAACGGGGTGAATATGACGCCGGACAGTTTATGCGTGAGGTGATCGGTTTTACACAACAGTTGATTGAAAATAGCAATTTGCGTGATATTGACCCCGAAAGTTCAAGTCCTTGCCCCCGATGTGGGGGAGCGGTGATTCGGGGGAAAAAAGGGTATGGATGCGCCAACTGGCGAGATGGATGTCAGTTCGTGCTTTGGGAAACCTACAAAGAGATTCGACTTTCCGAACGACAGATTCAAGTCCTACTGCAACACGGGGTGTTACTGAAACCGTGGGTTGATCGGCAGCAGAATGAATTCATCCTCTACCTATCGACTGACGGGCACCTGATGGAACTGCCCGTGCCTAAAAAGGAATCACAGGGCTATGGTAACTACAAAGGGAAGAAGAAGCGTCGATCTAGTTCTAGCGCCCAGCAGAAAAAGGGTGATTCACAAGGCACTGCCGCGCCTAAGGCTGTAGGCAATCTCGTTGGTACCTGCCCTCACTGCCAGCAGTCGGTGTTGGCTTACGATGAGGTTTACCGTTGCCGTCAGTGTAAGTTGAAAGTGCCAAGAGTGATTGCTGGCAAGAAGATCAACCAGCGGTCGGTCAAGACATTGTTGGAGAAGGGAGAGACCTCGGTTCTAAAAAGGTTCGAGTCAAAGGAGGGACGTCCGTTTGATGCCCGACTGAAATTGACGGAGAGCGGTATCCGCCTGATTCGCCAGTAAATATCGTTGCGTCAAGGGGTTTAATCCCATCCCAGCCCCCTCCCTGGCAAAAGAAGGGAGTGAAAAGAGAGTCTTCCCCTTACTGAAATCCACCCCATTTTTCAAAAGAAGAGAGTTGTAGGTGATGGTCAAACCTTCGCAGATTTTTGCTTGACTCAACGACATGAGTCCATCGGTAAGGCCAGCTAAATAACCTAGCCTTGTTGTAAAATTTCGTCGAAATTGTCTTCTCACACGTCTTAGAAATTACCCTATCAGCTTAAGTTGACACCTATGGATTCAACTCCAATTCGACAGCTTCATTTCTAGACCTTAGGATGTCAGGCCATACAACTGTTGTCATTTGAAGGCAATACCATAGAATTACTCCAGTCTGCCGATAAATCTCCGACCCGATTATCAGGGAAATGATAAATCTAGAATGGTATAATGTCACTTAGTCTAACAAGGTGGGAGATCCTTTCGACTGATCCCACTTTGTTGCTACAGGTGCACTTATTGGAGGTTTTTTGATGATTGGAATTGCAAAATTGAGCATGGCACATGTCCATGCTAAAGGTTACGCTAACCAGATTCGGGATAACGCAGAAACCGAATTGGTCGCGATTTGGGATGAGGAAGAATACGGTGGGAAACAGGCAGCAGAAGAGTACGGCGTTCCTTACTCCGAACACCTAGACCAGGTTTTGAGCCGAGACGATGTCGATGCGGTGGTGGTCGATGCCATTACCTCTGACCACCCTGAGGTAATGGTCGCCGCAGCAGAAGCCGGTAAACATATTTTCACCGAGAAAGCCTTGGCAATCGACGTTGACGGTTGTGACCAGATTATTGAATCTGTTGAAAAAGCAGGCGTTAAGTTTATGATCTCCATGCCCCAACGGTGTGACGAAGGGATTCAACTGGTCAAGAAGGCAATCGACGATGGGTTATTGGGTGATATCACGTTTGGACGTTTTCGAATCGCGCACAGTGCTGCACTCGACAAGTGGTTCAGTGGCCCTAGTGCTTGGTTCGCTGATGCTGAACGATCAGGTGGTGGCGCTTTGTTTGATTTGGGGTGTCATCCTGTTTATCGAATGCGCTGGTTATTAGGGGCACCCAAACGATCAATGTCGCTAATGAATAACTTTACCGAAAATTATCCTATCGACGACAATAGTATTTCGATTGTCGAGTTTGAGAACAGGGCCCTGGGTATTGTCGACTGTTCCTGGGTTCAGCGATCTGGGCCCAACATGACAGAGATCTATGGTACCGAAGGCTCAATCGCCATTGGACATGGTGAACTTCATTTCGAAAGCCGGAAACTAGATGACCAACAAAAAGAAGAGTATCTGGCTAATCGTCCTCCGGCGCTACCGTCACCAATGCAGCAGTGGATTAACGCCATTCTGAGAGACAAACCGATGTCGATCACCATCCAGGATGGACGCGAGTTGACCGAGTTGATGCAAGCCTTCTACATGTCTGACCAACAGGGAAAGGCGATTGATTTTCCCCTATAGAAACTACTTCTACACTAGGATGACCGTGGCATGAGCAAGTATCGGAAATTACGAAGACAAGCTATTTCTGTCTGAATTTGTATGATCTCGTCCCGCGGCACTCGAGTCGATCCAACCTGAAGCCCTATGTGAATCGAGGTTAGAAGGATTCGGATTGGCTTAATGTTAGGTTGCCGAACTGATCGACCTTAGCCTTAAAATCGGGGGGGACCACGGTTGTCGCACTCAGCTCGAAAATAATCGCCGGTGAGGCAATAACGGCTCCAACCGATAGATCTTGGCGGTGATAAAGATTCGTCAACCAGGGCTCTCCGAAAACAACTTCCTTTTGCTCGAACGGTTGTGCTGAGATGTCCAATGCAGCATCTATTTTTTCCGAAGTTGAGGCAAACTTCGGTTTTTCGACACGGCCAATTGCTCTTAAGCGTAAATTAACCACTTCCACCGGATAGTCGGTTCGAGAATGGCCAAACCTTTTAGCGTGTGCCTGATGAAAATGGGTTTCAAACTGTTCGTCGAAGGGAACATTCAATTCGTATGACTGACCTGAATAACGCAGATCTAGTGTCAGTTGATACCCTGTTAACTCTGGCTTAAATCCCTCGTTTCCGAGTTCAGTTTCTGCTTTCTGTCTAAGGTTTCTGAATCGGTTCGTCAGTCGAGTATAGAGATGTTCGTTTGCTTGCCACAAAACGGTTTGCGAATAGTCCTTAACCACGTCGGCCAACAACATACCCATGGCCGATAAGAGGCCACCGTGTGGTGGAATAATGACGGTGGGAATGGATAGGCTTTGAGCTAATTCGCATGCATGCAGACCACCAGCACCACCAAAAGAAATCAGCACGAATTCACGAGGGTCGTAGCCCCGCTCAATCGACACTACCCGGATAGCTCGTGCCATGGTGGCGTTAGCAACTCGTAAGATTCCTTCTGCCGTTTCGAGTGGAGACTTTCCGACTTCAGCTGATAACTGACGAATCACCCTGGTAGATCGCTCTGGTTGGAGCGGCATTTTCCCGCCCAGAAAATATCGAGGGTCAATCCGTCCCAGAAACAGGTTGGCGTCGGTGACTGTCGGTAGATCGCCGGTGCCATAACAAGCGGGACCGGGATTAGCCCCGGCACTTCCTGGCCCAACCCGTAGAGCACCGCCGAGATCGACCTGAGCAATGGATCCACCTCCTGCCCCCACTGTGTGAATGTCGATCATGGGAATTTGGATCGGAATTCCACCGATTTGACTCTCAGTGGTCAAGGAAATCTCTCGGTCGCATAAACTCACATCGGTTGAAGTACCTCCCATGTCGAAGGTAATCAGTTGTTCGTATTTTGCGGTTTTCCCAATTGCGTAAGCACCGATGACGCCGCCTGCGGGGCCGGATAAAGCGGTTCGAATTGGCACTCGACTGGCAGTCTCGACCGAGATGCTTCCGCCGTTAGATTGCATAATCCGCAACCTTGGTTTAGAGGCTAACGATTGATTGAGGCGGACAGCTAGATTCGTATGCAGAAAGTGAAGGTATTTTTGAACTTTCGGTTGAACATAAGCATTAGCTACCGTGGTACTAAAGCGTTCAAACTCGCGATATTCCGGCAAGATCTGGTGGGAAGTCGAAATTGGCACAGACCTGTTCACTGCTCTCTCCATTAATGCTTCGACTACCATTTGCTCGTGTTTGGGATTGATATAGGAAAAAAGAAAGCAAACGGCAATAGATTCAATCGACGGAAGTTGGTCGACCAACTGGTCTAGTTCGGTCGGATCAAGCGGAACCTGAACTTCTCCCGTATGAAGAATTCGCTCTCTAATCCCGTAACGTCTGGACTTATCCACTAACGGGACAGGCTGAACCAGATTGAAATTGTAGAGTTCGGCCCGGTTTTGCCGACCAATCTGCAGTAGATCCTCAAAATTTTTCGTCGTCAGAAGTGCGACTTCAGCACCATTTCGTTCTAGCAAGGTATTGGTTGCCACGGTCGATCCGTGAGTCACGGTCAAATGGACCTTAGCAACTAGCGAAGCAGAGCCCATCGTCTCAATTTGCGATACGATCTCTTCCAACCCTTGCAAAACGGCTTCTGCTGGGTTGGAGGGGGTAGAGAGCAGTTTATGGGTATAGATCCGGCTGCCGATCAACAGCACAAAATCGGTGAACGTACCACCTGTATCGACCCCAATCGAAATCCAGTCAGAAGTTTGTTGATTTGTCATTCAGTCGGTTTTACTGGTCAGAAAGGGATTCTAACTGTGCGATAAAGAAAATGTCAAAATATAATCTGGGCTCACATAGTGCCTCGGTGTCCCCTGCTTTTGAGGTAATGGATTAGCTGAAATAGGGGCTGCACTGACAATTCACCGATCGGTTGGAGCGGCTTATTAGTTGCGGACCTCGGATCAGGAATGGAATCAACTGACAGTCGTTGGATAAGTAGAGGAAGGTATAACGTATAGTAACCATTGCAGTTGCCCCTCGTACCGGCCAAACGGTAGGAAAAAGTTACCTACCCTTAACCTGCCAATTCAATTCTATTCTGCCACGCACAACAAATCTGATGGTCGGCGACTTGCGTCACTACTACCTTGAAATCCTGAGTGGCTTAGTAAAGTCGCTGATCTCGTCGAAGCGCACTTGCCCCGGCGGTGTTGCTTTCAACAGGGAAGCGGGTAAATCTATCTTTTCACCCCGAAATTCCACCGATGGGCAGGTTGTCTTACTGAGCTTTTTACCTGTAGCTGCAAAAAACGGAAATAGATCTTCACCAACAGCAATTGATAGATCTTCTATCGATTCGTCCCAACTCAGCTTTCGGTCCGGATCGTCTGTCCAACGCTGTGACTGAACCCAACGCCAGCGAGGATACCAGGTTGGCCCATAATGATCATCTAGCTTCTGCCACACATACCAGATCATTAATCGATCCCAACCCTCTCGCCAATTTTGGAGATTTTCGGCTTTAAAAATCTTTCCTGGACTTGTTTCGGTTGACGTATAATCAGACAGAAACACCTGGTCGCATTGCCGATTTGGTCCGGCAACGACGTCGTATTTAGCGACGATTTTACCCTGCAACCAACCTGCATGTTCCTCTCCTTGATTTCCACCAAACGGGTGGTCAGCGATCAATTCACCGGGGCCAGACATAGTATGCGCCTGCTCGTGGGCGAAAATGCTACGCATTCCTTCTGGACTGGTCGAGATGGTACCTGTCTCTTTCGGTAAATAAGCGTTGATGGCCCATCCACCTCCACCACCACTACAAACTACCAGATACATCGGTTCTTCCGGTTTTGGCGACGGCACCCATCGATAGAGATCGTTTGTAATGTCCATAAAGTCTTGTCGGACGGTAGACAGGATTTCCGGCGTTTGGTTTTTGCTGTAGTAACAGACAATACCATCTAACATGAGTTCAGAATCCTGGTATATGCCACCACCGCCGTACATCGGTGTCGGCAGTCGAGGTTCACCACCGGCCGGAGAAGATCCTGCCGCAGCCCACTTAACTGCTTCGGCTAGTAAGTCTACTTTCTGTTCAATTCCATTCGGATCTTTCTCCTCAAAACGGTATAGATCTGGAGCCGAAAAGAGGACGATTCTCCCTTTTCCGCAGGAGCGACGCGCATAAATCGGTTGATCCCCTTCGCTTTTCAGCACCGTTTCCCAATTGTCATCAACTCGGATCAGTGGCCAATTGCTTCCGTTATAAGGTGTTCTCTCCGGTAAAAATTCAGCACCGTATTCAGACAACAGCAGGTTGAGAGACCATGAGGCATCCGGTCTAGAACTATGCCAATTACCAGAAATAATAAGTCCTCCTCCACGATTCAAGTAGTCTTTCAGCGCGTCCCGTTCTTCAGGCATATAACCAGGGTTTCCAACTGCTCCTTCACTAAGGACAACGTTCCATTTTGGTGTTGGCCACCACGCGAAAGGATGCTTCTTTGGTGCCACGGCAATTCTGATTCGAGCGGGAGATCCAGGCGTCAACTGCGTATCGAGGGTGGCATGACTGCCTGCACTCCGAATTCCGCGTCGATGCAACTGCTCACCCAATCGCCAAAGCAAAAAGAAGTCACATTTATGCGACATGTCCACCAGCAGGTTGATACCTGTGTCGTTGGAAACCGTAATTGGATCCAGCGGATATTGTTTTGCAACCTCTATCGGCAGTGTTTTCCCTGCCTTCCACCACTGCTCTATTTTTTCAGCCGTAAACTGCATATAATCTTCTCCATTCCTAACTGGTAAAACCGTATTGAATAAATATTAAAGAGATTGCTCAGGGTAGCATGCCCAATACATTTGCATAATCAATAGCCGATTCGGTTCGGCCTTTGGTTAGCGTTCTCTTGTCACCTTTTTGCTGTTGGCAAATACCCAGCGTCCATCGCAACTTACGTTTAAGTTTGAAAGCATTAACCAAGTAGCGACATCGGCCTTTCAACACTTCCATTTAGCTGATAGTAAGCCGAGAGGGCAAGGGCTGACATTCACATCTCGATCGAGCGTGAGATGACTACCGACTGTCGCCTGAATTGGCCCTGTAAGTAACTGCATATAAGGCGATCAGGACAACATTGATAGCAGATAAGTCGCCTGGCGACAGCGGGGATCTGTCAACTGCACGAACTAATCTTGAATCCTGGTTGACTTTGTCTTGGACACGACATGATACTCTTGGGCTTGAACAATTTCTCTAACTTTCGCTGCTCTTCTGCAAGCCATGGAAATCGAAATTGTCTAAGGCCAAATTACCCCAGATGGCGTAATTGCCCCAAGTCTGAGGTCAGCCAATTTAGCGGGAACAGAAAATTACCATCCCACTTATTATAACAAAAAAGTCGGGCTAGGTGGACTCTTGGTGGATCAGGAGTTGGCAGATAGAACTGTAGTCATTGCCATTGTTGATCATTCAAATCAGTGTTATAATTCTTCGATTCCAAGTTTGGCTCCGGCTTTATTTCATCCATCAGCCTCACCTGGAGCACCTCATTATTTTAACCTCTTCCTTTTCCCAAACAGGTTCTCAATGAGAAGTTTAGTTGGTCTTTAAATCGAATTATTATGGAGTCAAAATACATATTGGCTATCGCCATTGCTACTACAAACCCAAACGTTTAGTAAGAGTGCTGTAGCTGTTGTACCCGCACTATCAAAAACAATGTAGTGCCTAGGATCAGTTTTTCACAAATCGCAAGTACGAGATTCAACTTATTTGATAGATCAACCCAATTTAACTGAAGAGACCATAATGATATTTCCGATTACAACGACTAACCTTTTTGCTAAAGGTAAGTCCAAACCTGAACTTCGAGGTAGAATTGCAGGGTTAATGTGTAACAGGGAAACGACGACTGTAGTGATAGAGGAATTCACTAAATAGGGGGAACAGGATGGAAATCACACCTAAATCGATGATGTCAGGCACTAGGCCAAACATTTTATTTATTTTGGCCGACGATCTCTCTTACCGAGATTTGAGTTGCTTTGGGCAAGTCCAATTTGAAACCCCGAATTTAGATCGGCTTTGTCGGACCGGGTTGCGATTTGACAACGCCTACTGTGGCTCGCCTGAGTGCGCTCCTTCCCGTGGTAGTTTGATGACCGGATTACACATGGGCCACTGCCGAATCCGGAAAAACAGCTCCGCACGGGGACAAGACCACCTGTTGGCTTCTGATCTCACTATAGCTGAAGTGCTGAAAAAGGCAGGTTATGCTACGGGCATGGTCGGTAAGTGGGGGATTGGTTTACCGAACACTGAAGGAACACCTGATAAAAAGGGCTTCGATTTAGCATTCGGTTTTTACGACCAAGGGCGGGCACACACCTATTACCCTCACTACCTTTATCACAACAGCGAGCCGATACCAATTCCCGAAAACTATGGCTTTGATATGGAAGCCACTTATCGACATACTCACGCACCAGCAGGCTTGCACATCTACGATGATGAGGGGCAACTCATACCACATGGGGTTGCTAATCCAAAACGGGTCAAAAATTCAGAAAATCTCTGCTACCAAAGGGCAATCGACTTCATCGACCAACACCATCAACAGCCATTTTTTCTTTACTATGCGACCCAACTACCGCATGGCCCTTGCATTACGCCAAATCTGGGCCAGTTCAAAGATCGGCCTTGGTCACAGAAACACAAAGAGTGGGCGGGCATGATCACTCATCTGGATCGGCATGTTGGCGGGTTGCTGGATCGGCTATGCCAATACGAGATTCTTGACAATACACTGATTATTTTCGCTAGCGATAACGGCTACGCTCACTGGGGATATATGGGGCGACAGAGATATGCTGACGATCCTCTGTTTCGCAACAAAGGACCGTGGCGAGGCGGAAAATTCATCGCATGGGAAGGTGGAGTACGAGTCCCAATGTTTGCCCACTGGTCTGGGCGAATATCAGCCGGCGTCTCTTACCACACCGTGACGCTATACGATTTTTTTGATACTGCTTGCGATCTGGCAGGCGTACAAAATCCACTGACAACGGATGGTGTCAGCTTTGTACCAACTCTCGAAAACCGAGAGACCGAACAGCAGAAACACAACCACCTGTATTGGGAAAACGGCGGCCATGCCACCCATGCCCAAGCGGTTTGTCTTGACCAATGGTTTGCTTACCGCCAGCATCCAAACCAACCGGTCCAACTCTGGGATACGAAAAACGACGTCGATGGCGAACACGAGGTGGCGACAGAATATTCTGATGTAGTTCAACAAGTCTTAGATATTTTTGAACTAGAACACCAAGACAGTCAATGGTATTTAAATCCGGGGGAATCGGAAGAAAGTTTTCAATCCAAGTTACAAAGGGCGACAGAATTAGGCGAACTGCAGGGAGGCGTTCGCGCCAACACCGAATATCGAGGTGAGACCAAGTCAATGGAGAAAAATGAGGTGGCTGTGGATTTAGCTATATCCTGACTAGAAACGATGAGCCCGTAATAATCTCGATCTAGCTGTTGACAGCAACAATGTAAGTGCAATCCCACCAAAACAAAACATACCTGAATGCGTGAGGACGAGGCAATCCGCAGAAGGGTTTTATCCAGTACTATAAATCGAAACCGTCCTGACGGTACGTTAAAACAAGTGATAAAAAACCAAGCGATAAAGAATATACTTTCCACTCTCCTTGGTTATCCTACCTACGATCGACGATTGGCAGTCTCAGACCGGTCATGTGTTTTAGCAACAGTGAATCCTGCCCCAACCGGAAAAATCGTGATTAGTAGCCCTGGGTTCAAAGGTAGCAGGGATGGCTATCAGAATAAATACAGAAAGGTCGCACGGTGGATACAGCAGTTACATATTGCCGCTTTTATTCGGTACGAAATCGTTTGGCTAACAGATAACATGATGGATAGCTACGAGAATGAGATCTGCCAAGCCCTACGTGTAGTAATCGATTATGCATTAGCTGAGGCAGCAGAAATCTGTCAAACGTCAGATCCTGAGATTTATCTAGCCGGATTTTCGGCAGGTGCTTCGGCTTCAGCCGTCGTCTCGCCCGAGTACAATCAGGTTAAGAAGCTCTTGCTGATTGCCCCCACCATAGATGCGGGCAGAGAAAAACTGCAACAGGCATTACCTACCTATCAGGGAGATCTATATATTACAGTTGGCGATCTAGACTATATTTCGGAAATGACGCCAGAGATGATGATACAGCTATCTACATCTGCCCAGAAAATTAGGTTGGTGGAAGTCGAGAATTGCGACCACCAATGGACGGGTAAAACAAACGGACGGATTCTCTCAAAATCCTTCATTTGGGCCTTCAACAACGATGAGACCTATCCTTGTCCAGAAGGCGGTGTTGAGCTTTACTAGGCATATGCCATGATTTACTTTTATAACAAAGGAGGTCACTATCCACTTGGTGTTCTGAGGTCGTATCCTGGTGTCAGTTCTTGGGTTGGATTAGAAGCAAAATTGATACCCTTGATATGACGTTGCTGGCAGTGATCCTAGTGCCAACAGACAATCTCGTTTTCTCATCGGTGTCAGGCTGGTTCTCAATGGTATCATCAAAATGAGAATTCCTTGTTGGGACTGAATCCGGCGCAGCAATGGTTTAACCTTGGCCCAAAGGTCAGCCTCGGTTTGCTGGCGGCAGGCCAGCAAACGTGTCACTTGATCGCGGTTAACGGCACCTTCAGTCAAACGCGACAACCCCGTGGCCATGGTTTGACTGAAACGATACCTTGGGGATGAACGTCAAATATGGTCTGCGGGTAATCTCACGCTGGATGTGACGATAAACCCTGACTTTGGCCAGGTCGAATTCGATCCGGCACGGGTCAATCTGAGCGCTGCCCCTTCTTCGTCGAGGGGGCTAATATCTTCGACTTCTTTCATTCGCGGGCTCCTTGTTCGCCTCAGGGGCACGCGAAGTCACGAGGCGGCTACGTGGCCCCGGACGTGACGACTATTCAAACCGCCGAAAAACTGTCTGGCAAAACCGGATCAGGATGGACCATTGGCCTCCTGCAGGCCACCACCACCGAAGAAACAGCTAACGTGATCATTGACGACGGCACCGAACGTCACGAAACCATTGAACGGATGGCGCAATATAATATGGCCCGGCTGCATCTGCACTCCAACACCTTGGCGGGTGGATTCGATTTCCGACATCGTTTCTGGAATGAAAACTTTCAACTAAGTGGTTATTTTCTGGCATCCCGCATGTTAGGCTCCCAGGACGCCATCGCCCGGATGCCGACCATGTAACTTTCGATCCTACGCGCACATCGCTGGAGGACTTGAGTGCCTCCACCCACTTCTCCAAAATCGGCGGCAGTTTCTAGCGTTACTACGTTAAGTTCCGAAAGCGAACACGGGAGTGCGAAACCAATGATATCGGCTTCATGAACCGTACCGATTTTCTGGTGAGTTGGGTGGGAATCGACTATGACGACTCTTTGCCGGCCCGTCGGTTTCGTCGTTTAGGCGTGCGTTGGCACAACTGGCGTTGGCAAACCTTGGGCCTAGAACGGGTCAGCATGGGCATCCGCTTCTCTATCAAGGCTACCTTTCTCCAACTACTGGAACATCCAGACCGTCACGAGCTATGTTCTCGGCTCGCTGAGCAGGGCAGGGTACCAGCCATCCAAACCGAGGATTCGATCGGACTAAATGTGGGTTTTGCCAGCGATAGGCGCAAGAAAATACAACTCAAGATGAAACTCGACACCAACTATCGGCCGGAAAGCGATTCCTGGCCGCTCAACCTTTCGCTCAACCTAAACTGGCGTCCTGCTGGCCGGGCCCGAGCGAGTGTGAGTCATTCTACAACGAGAGCAATAAGTAGTGGGTGATGCGGATCAGTGTGGAGAATGAGCACTATATCTTTGACCACATCGCACGGCAGACCGTTGGCCTGACTGGACGGTTCGACTTCGCCTTCACACTGAACCTATCACTACAGTTCTATGCTCAGCCCTTCATATCAGCGGGTCGCTACAACCATTTGAAGCAGGTCGTTGACCCGGTAGCTGGCGACTACACCAACCATTTTCATCTTCTAGGCTATCAGGTCGCCAAAGGCGGTTTTTTGGCCGATGTTAATGACGATGGGAAGCCGGTGTTTATCTCCGATCCGGACTTCAACTTCAAGCAGTTTCGCACCAACACAGTACCGCGTTGGGAATATCGACCGGGTTCTACCCTCTTCACGGTGTGGTCCAGGGGCCTCAAAACGCTGATCCGTCAGGCCAGTCCGATTTCACCCATGATGTGGGGAAACTTTTGATACCTCGTCTGACAACATGCTCATGGTCAAGCTCAGCCACTGGCTGAATCCGTATGAAGTGCTGGGCGAATAAAGACCCCACTATGGAGGCCCTTTCGTTCCGACCTTTCGACATGTTGTAACCAAGGCTTGAAGGGGCACCTTGTAGCTTGACGACCGCAATAATGATTTCGATATATTGATCCGAGATACTCCTGTTGGGTTGGAGAAGCCAGTGGATACGACGAAATTTACCTT
>Ga0310345_10003188_pt1 | contig 15801 bp, 13 predicted proteins | sample HC15DNA20500_MG_FD_204667 | JGI IMG/M metagenome (GOLD analysis project Ga0310345, IMG submission 204667) | Marine microbial communities from station ALOHA, North Pacific Subtropical Gyre - HC15-DNA-20-500_MG | ecosystem: Environmental > Aquatic > Marine > Oceanic | place: Pacific Ocean: North... | reverse complement strand
AAATCTCCCAGACCCAAAGGGTACGATGGAGGTTCTGATAACACAGGAACCTCCTCGGCCTTCCCTAGAAGAATTTTGTTTCGTAACATATTAAGTTTTGCCATCGTTTGTTTAATCTCCGGATGCTCATTATTTCTGATCTGTAAATTTCTACATAACCAGGAGAGATTTTGGATACTAAACTTTAAACGTAATATTGGAACTACCATATCATTTGGAATCAGATCCGTCAATACATCTTTATTGAAATCTCTAAATTCTTGGCTTGTGATATCAGATATCATTTTTAATTCCTTTCTTGGTAATATGCCATTGTTTCGGTTTACATTCAGCTGAATATTCAATATTAAGATCATGTGATAATCGAGCGAATGATACACCTACATCAATAACTTTTTTCACTTCTTCACAATATTTAGCTTCAGTAAAAGCTAATTTGAATTTATTCTGGAGAGGAGTCCCATCTTCCATCATAACGGTTATTGCTATATAAAGAAACCATTTCATTAGCTGACTCCAGTCCAACAAGTTTTATAGTTTGGATAATCTGGTTGCATTGGCCCGTTAATTTCTTTTGCGTTCTGACCATTCAAAACATTACCCCGACTATGATTTCGTTCTGCTTGTTTCCAAGAAGATGCCTTTAACAAGTCACCTTTTGAAAAATAAGCGCCTGAGGTAGTACATTTTACTGTATCGTTTTCCTTAACAATAAATCCCCAAACACGTTTTTGACTATTTCGGGTATCGTCATTATATATTTTAATAAACTTGCGACCCACTTCCCAATTTAAACTAACGCCAAATTCTCGAGCTTGTTCATCTCGGGCATCACTATCATGTCCATTCCACATTTTAATGGACTCAGACCAACGACAATAATTTGCTGAAATGTCCTGGAGTAAATCTTGTATTGCATGATCCCAATGGATCAAGTAATTTCTTTGTGCATTATTCATCTTATCTTCCTCAATTAATATTCCGTCGAATGTTCTAGTCACGAATTCCTTCCTTTCGTAGATTATTTTCATATTCACGCTCAAGATAATCTTGGAGTTGTCCAACAGTATAAACTCCATAATCGGCCCAATGATGTGGATCGTTGGTTAACATTCCAACTGCCCCACGTGCCTTTGTTTCGGCATTTATTCCGTCGATATGAGCAATAAGCTCTTTTCGGTTTTGAATGACCTCTTGTTGCCATTCCATATTACTGGATAACATATAATTTCCGTCCCAAGGTATACCCATGTTTAATACTCCACTAAGTTTTTAATATCTTCCTCTGGCCCTGCATATTGAAGAACCGGAGATCCCATAACGATTCGATTTCTCAATTCGTCTTTTGCTTTTTGTACTGCTGTTTCCATGTCCTTTTCTTCCTGGACTGCCCAAACAACAAAGGCTTTTTTTCCGGTCACAACATTTAAAGTTAATGCTTTTGCAACGACCTGATACATAATGTCACCAGCTCCTTGAAAACGATTAATCTCCAAATGAGAAACCGTATCATTAATATATTTTAAATTGTCGGATAAAGATCCGTTTCCACGTTCCTTATAATTCATTAATAGTCCTCCATTTCATAATGGGTGTCAAAAGCTTCACCTGCCAATTCATCATTATGAAAAGACCAGGTTTCAAAATTATCTGGACAAGATAGACCATAATATTTGCGAGAGTAACCTCTCCCGTAACCCGTGTCCATATGCCACTTAGTTAAAATTAAAGAACCACACAACCAATGCTCGTTCTCATTTGGGGTTACTATATAAGAAGAGCAATTTTTGATGATATACATAAGTCGGTCAGATCGCTCTGGATCCACTGTTGCAATGTTTTTAATTTCTTCTATTGTTTTATCTTTTGCCATCATTTCTAATTTATCCTTATTAATCATTTTATATATACATCCTATCATACTTTTCAGATCCCGTCAAGAAAAATCGGGACTTGGTGTGCCGATTGTCTGTAAGTCCTTATTAAACAATAACTCCGTGTACATTATAAATAGAAGAAATACAACGAAGTGTTGGGGGTCGCGAACCCGCTGATTTTGTTGACGTTCCTTTAATGATGTTTTTTGATCTTGTTTTTCTCATTGGAATTTTTTGAATTTCGATTTCTGTGTTTTTGTAGTTCAATTTTTTATCCTTTTTAATCATTTAATATACCACTATGCTAACATAATTTCTAGGAGATGTCAACAAAAATCGGGACTTGGTGTGCCGATTCTCTGTAACTCCTTATTAAACAATGACTTACAGAAACATCATTAAGAAGGTCATTGCACAGATCATTAATAGTACCAAAATATCGGTTAAAATTTCTTTAATTGTTATCATTTTTAACTCCTTATTAATCAATAATATAGTACTATGCTAACATACTTTCTAGTATAAGTCAAGAAAAATCGGGAGCAACAAGTCCTTATTTTACAAGGGTTTACAGACAATCGGCCAACTCCTTATTTTAAAAGGACTTACGAAACATCTTTAATAAGTGTTATAAATATATCTATAGGGGAAACTATGTTAAAAAAAGTTGACGGCAAATGGGCTATCGTTTCAAAGTCCTCAGAGAAGGTTTTAGCATATTACAAGGGAGAAGGTAAACCAGATGAGGAATGGGTTAAGAAGCAAGAAAGACGAATCCAATTTTACAAGCATAAAGGAGAGCATAAAATTATGAAAACGTATGAAGACCTAATGGAAGGGAAGCCAAAGAAATGGGCTGACATCAAAGATAGAAATACGAAAAAGGATGCATCGCAATTTCTTAAAGCACTTGATGTGGGACAAGTTCTTGGTTACAGTATTGAACACCAGGAATTTTCCATCTTTGATGATGAGAAAGATTTTAAGAATGCCCAAAAGGGTACTAAAGGGAAAGCTATGCAATGGGTAAAAGTTGAAGGATGGATTCGTCACGGCTTATATATGAATGAAGCATATAAACCTAGTTTCAGTTTTAAAGCTGCAGTTAAAGTTGGTATGTTGCAAAAAGATGATGAGAAACCTATCCTGTCTATGAAGAAAAAAGGCTGGGAAGTATATGAATTTATTTTAACTAGTAAGGGTTTTGAATTGACAATGAAGAAGGGACCTAAGGAAAAGAAGTTTATTGACAAACGACCCGATTATGTTTTAAAACAAGCAGATAAGAAACTTTAACAAATGGCTGTTTATACAAAACCACTTTCAACAAATGTAAGAAGTTGGTCTGATCTTGATTTGGATTTTTTAGCTCATCCGGTTACCAAAGATATAGTTTTAAAAAGAGATGTTGAGTCTATTAAGAGATCGGTAAGAAATCTTATAATGACTAATAAGTTTGAAAGACCATTTCAACCACAAATTGGAAGTGGTGTTAGAGGCGTATTATTTGACTTAGTAGGACCTACCACTGCTGTTGTTTTACAGGATGAAATAAGGCGGGTAATAGAAAATTATGAACCAAGAGCAGAATTGGTTAATGTTAGAGTAATTGGTGATATTAATAAAAATGGTTATTATGTAACAATAGAATTTACACCTTTAAATTTTCCCGAACCAGTAACAATCGAATTTTTCCTTGAGAGGCTAAGATAAATGGCATTATCAGATAAAATACAAGTAACCGATTTAGAATTTGATGGAATTAAATCTAATTTAAAAGCTTATCTATCAGCTCAATCACAATTTCAAGATTATGATTTTGAAGGAAGTGGTATGAGTGTGTTATTAGATGTTCTTGCATACAATACTCACTATATGGGTTATTATGCAAATATGTTGGGTAATGAAATGTTTTTGGATTCAGCAACTTTACGGGAGTCTATTGTATCACATGCAAAAACTATGGGTGTTACTCCAACATCTGTTAAACCTGCTACTGCGAAATTAGATTTTGTTTTCACACCAGGTAGTTTACCTCCCAGTTTGACGATTGAAAAGAACACAAAGTTTGTATCGAAAATTAATGGTCTTAAATATAAATTTGTAACCACTAAGTCAACTACAGTTCCCAGATCCGTAAATGATACTTATGCTGTTACAGGTATTGAGATAATGGAAGGGGCAGTATTAACTAAATCATATACAGTAGACGCATCCGATCCTATACAAAGGTTTATTATTCCTAATGCAGATGTTGATTTAGATACATTGATAGTTAATATTCAAACTTCGGCTTCAAATTCTAAAGTCGATACGTTTACGAATGGTAATAATATTGATGTTACAACTGTCAAGTCAACAGATAGAGTTTATTGGGTGCATGAAATAGAGAAGAGCCATTATGAGATTACATTTGGTGATGGTGCAGTAGGTAGACAATTATCGGATGGTAATATTATTTTTATTGAGTACTTAGTTACATCGGGATCTGTTGCAAATGGAGCAAATTTATTTAATGCAAATACAACTGTTGCTGGTTTGAATCCATCACAATATATTCAATCAACTAATACAGCAGCAATTGGAGGGTCAGATATTCAGTCTAATGACTCCTTAAAATTTCTCACACCAAAATTATATTCAGCACAAAAACGTGCATGTACTGCAGATGATTATAAAGCAATTCTTCTGGAACAACGACCAGATATAGAATCTATCACTACATATGGTGGAGAGGATGCTGATCCTGTTCAATACGGCAAGGTTTTTATTGCCATAAAACCAACCGGTAATACAGTATATAGTGATATTGCAAAAGAAGCTATTATAAATGATGTTCTCAAACAAACTAATGTTGTTACTGTTATTCCTGAGCTTGTTGATCCAACATTCTTTTATTTACAATTAGATGTAACAATTAATTATGATCCTATTACTAATTTAACAGATGAAGTTACTTTGAAATCAAATGTCAACGCATCAATTCAAAATTATCTTCAAGATAATTTAGAAAAGTTTGACCAGAAATTTAGATATTCGCAGTTAACACGGGAGATTGATAATACAGATTCTTCTATTAGAAATAATAAGACGATGGTGAGATATGCACAACGCATATATCCTGCAACATTTGGTGTCCCTGCAGCTTATACTATAAATTTTAACAATCCAATTTTACAGGGTTGTTTTAAGAGTACTCAATTTGTAGCGTCTGATGGACAAACTTATCAACTGGTTGATGATACTGTAGGTAATGTAAAAATTGTTAGACTGTCAACTGGAACTCTTACAGGGACAGCATGGATCAATGATTATAGTAAAGGTCATATTCATAGAGTAGATACGACAGGAACGCTTCATACTGGTAAATATCATTATGAAGAAGAACATGCTACGGGTAGTCAGCTTCTTGAACAAATGATTTTACCAGATGGAACAACAAATGTAGGCTCAATAGATTATGCTGCAGGACAAATTAAATTAGTTAATTTTACACCGTATGCAATTACTTCTGGAGATGCTTATATTAAATTAAGTGTACATCCTCAAGTGACTACATCTGATGTTACACCGTTACGAGAACAAATATTAACTTATGATGTTAATGATTTAGAATCAATTGTTATTAAAATGGTTTCGGAAATAATCTAAATGGCTGAAGTTAATTCAAATTCCCCTATACATCCTGATCTTCATCAAAGGGTTTCGGTAAAGGTAGAAGGTCAGTTACCTGATTTTGTAAAACAAGATCATCCTACATTTGTGGCTTTTCTTGAGGCTTATTATGAGTATATGGAGCAACTGGGAAAGCCAATTGAGGTTATTGGTAATTTACAGAACTATATAAATTTAGATAAGACAACTGATGATTTTCTTAATTATTTTAAAACACAATTTGGTAAGGATCTTCCAGAGGCAATATTTGCTAATGCCAATAAACCATTTATATTAAAACATCTTCGTGATTTTTATCTTTCAAAAGGTAGTGAGAAATCTTTTCGATTTTTATTTAGATTATTACATAAGGAAGAAATAGATTTTTATTATCCTTCTGAAGATATGCTTCGTGTGTCAGACGGTAAATATACAAAGAATAAAATTATTAGAGTAATAGATGGATCTGGAACTAATGCAGTTTATGATTTAATAGGAAAACAAATATCTGGTACTGTTTCAGGTGCACAGGCAGTAGTTGAATTAATAATAAAAGAAAAGGTCGGTAGTACAGAAGTAACAACAATATATCTATCGGGTGTAAGAAATCAATTTGTAATTAATGATACGATAGTTGATGGTAGCAATATCTATACTGTTAGTGCTATGGTTACGGATTATAAGATAACAAATCCTGGTAATAATTATAGTATCGGTGATATTCTTAATGTTTCGGGGGGTGTGGGTGATTCTGATGCAACACTTAAGGTTGATTCATTAACTAGTGGACATATTACAACTATTACTATTAATGATGGTGGTAGTGGGTATGTTGTTGGAGATGTATTGACTGTAGATAATAATGGTGTTAAAACCGTTGATACAAGAACTGCTAGTTTTGTTGTAAAAGAAGTTACATATGGTAGTGCTATTCCACTTGGTGCTGTTACGAAAATAGAAATAGAAAATACAGGTCATGGATATACTGGCCTTCCAGTTATTAGTGGTGGATCGGGCACGGGACTTGCGGTTACTTTAACCGGAGAAAATATTGGTGGTATTAAAACAGTAAAAATTACAAATGGTGGTTTTGGTTATTTAACTAATCCAACTATTAATTTTTCTGCTTATGGTGATGGAACAGCAACGGGTTATGGCATTATTTCGGGATATGAAAATGAATATAATGTTGGTTGGTCTGGTGATGATGGTTTTCTTTCAGCAGGTAAGTACATTCAAGATAGCCATTATTATCAATTATTTTCTTATGTTATTACTTCCGGTACGTCAATTCAAAACTGGCGAGATATTGTAAAACAAACGGTACATCCGGCCGGGATGGCAATGTTTGGTAATGTACAGTTGTTTGGTTATGCTTCTACTACATTAAATGCATATACATTTGCTCCTCCTGGATTACCACAACAGGAATATACAATTATTTTTCACGAAGGTACAATTGAACCGCCTGTTGTTGTTCAGTTACCAGTTAATTCTTGTGAAGGTGAGATTGAATATATTTTCTTACTTGATGCAGATTATTTATCCGTTCTTGATTCTGAAGGAGATCCACCAGCTAATGAGAATTGGGAATTAGTTACTGAATCAATTACAGAATCAGATGATTGGGGTTTAGTTACTACACCAACTTTCTTTATTGCTCCAACAGTTTGTCAAACGTATCTTAAATTTTTAGGAATACAATATCTTAAAAATTTAAAAGGTTTAGCTGATTATTTATATTTAATTATTGGAGCAACTAGATTTGGTGATGACGGTCTTATTACAGATTTACAAGAAACTGAAGAAGGGGAGGATTTTGGAAATCTTACAGATGAAATTATTCTTTCAACACAATTAAGATTGGGACCGTTGAGAAGGAAATTAGATTACTGGAAATTCAGAACACAGGGTGGTTATTCTCAAGGTGTTATTGGAACTGGTGCTTCAGCAGATGTAGATGCTCCTGTAGCAGGTGCTATAACTAGTTTTTCAAATTTAGTAGGTGGAACTGGATATGTTAATCATCCAGGATTAAGTATAGGTGCACCGAGAGTTGTATTTGATAATACTGGAACAGATGGAACTGGTGCTAAAGCAGATATAACTATTACTGCTGGTGTTGTAACTGCTATCACAGTTACAGATGGTGGTAGTGGATATACATCTGCACCAACCATTATAATTACTGGATCCGGAGAACCTGGAGGAACGGAATCTGGAACTGGTATAGGTCCTTTCTTGGAGCAGTTAACATTTGATTGGCAATCATTGGGGGGTATGAAACAAAGAAATTTAACAAATGCAATAATTACACAATGGGATCATGCTGTAACTCCTGATATATCTTATGGTGAAACTACTACTGCAGGTTTTCTTGCAAATGTATATGGAACGGCCGATCAGGTTTTACCGCCAGCGGATGGTCCGGTTACATTACAATGGTATCAACCAGGTGGTAATCCACCATAAAAAACAACAATCAACGCAAAAAGTATTATAAATATTATAATAAACAAAAAGATGAGGATAAAAAATGTCTGCTATAATTAATAACAGTTTTAGAAAATTCAATGCTGATAATTTTATCAGTAGTTTTGTTGGTAACAATGTCTATTTGACAATTGGTAAGAATACTGAATGGTCAGGACCAAGTGCTGGGGAATATATTGAGCAGGCACCTAATGATGCTTCGATTCCAGTTCCCATTGATACGACAACTGCATATTATAAGAACCATGATGATTTAATTGCTATTAAAAAGATTAGTACCGCAGATGTTTCTCATGTAATTAAAAGAGTCAATTGGACTACAAATACTAGATATGCAGAATACGATCATCTTCAAGATGATATGATTGATGGAGTTAACTTAGATGCTAATGGTCTACCAGATCCTGCTGGTGTATTAACAGATTTTTTTGTAATGAACTCTACTTTTAAAGTATATAAGTGTATTAGTAATTATGGTGGTGCTCTTTCCGTCAATGAACCTACCAATACTCAAACGGGTGTTTTTGAAACAGCAGATCATTACAAATGGAAGTTTATGTATGAAGTTCAGCAAGCAGATGTTGTTAAATTTGTGACGAATGATTGGATTCCAATTAAAGCACCTGCTGATTCTATTTCTAATCCAGATCAGGCTGCTGTAGAAAGTGCTGCGAAAGACGGATCAATAGAACATATTAATATTGTAAGTGCTGGAACCTTATATAAAACTAATACTGGAAATGCAGTTGCGTCAACAATAAATACAATTACTTTAGCATCTACAGCAGACCAGACTGCAGGTTATTATGATAACATGACGGTGTATATTAGAGCGGGTAAAGGTGTTGGTCAGTTGAGAACAATAACGAGTTATGGTGGAAGTGATGAACTAGCAACTATTAGTCCTAATTGGGATGATGTTAATTCATATCCTGATTCGACAAGTATATATGATGTTATGCCAGCCGTTACTTTAGCATCTGTAGATAATAATGATGCTGTTGCTTTTGTTTCAAGGGTTGATGCATCAACAGGAGCTATTGAAGCTGTTGAGATGAAAGCGGAAGGAACATTATATCGTTCAGGAACTGCTACTATAACGAGTGGTCTTGGAGCTGGTGGAACAGCCGCGGTATTAAAAGTAATGATTAGTCCAAGGGGTGGACATGGCTTTAATGCTGTTAATGAGTTGGGAGGAGCATTTGTAATGTTAAATAGCCGTTTAGTTGGGATCGAAGGTGGTGACTTTCCTGTAGGTGCTGATTTTAGAAAAGTACAAATTCTAGTTAATCCTAGTTTAGTAGCAGGAGGTTTAGCAACTGGTAGTGTTTATCAGCAATCAGAATTAACAACGGATACGGGAGATATTATTTATTCCGAATTTAGAGGTCCTATTAATAGAGCATCTGATTCAACAGAAGATATAAAAATTGTTTGTGAATTTTAATAAAAGGAAAGTATAAATGGCTCATTCAGCAAATTTTAATATCAACGTAAATCAAAGTCCTTACTTTGATGATTATGATGAAACAAAAGACTTTCATCAAATATTATATAAAGCAGGATTTCCTGTTCAAGCACGCGAACTTACGCAAGAACAAACTATTTTAAGAAATCAAATTAAACGATTTGGAAATCATGTTTTTCAAGATGGTTCAAAAGTTACGGGCGGTGATGTTACTCTTAATTTAGAATATGAATATGTAAAATTACAACCACAGTATAATAGTGTTAATATTACTCCTTCAAATTTTCACGGCCATGTTGTACTTGGTACAGAATCAGGTTGTAGAGCTATTGTATTAAATAGTATCGTGAGTGATATTACTACAGGAGATCCAGATACAATTTTTGTAAAGTATGTTTCTGGAGAATCAGTTACTACAAAAGTACAAGGTATTTTTGTAAAAGGTGGGGGTGTTGGTTATTTATCAGCACCAACAGTTGCTATTACTGGTGGGGGTGGAGCTGGTGCTTCAGCCGTAGCAGTACTGAATACTGCAGGGGAAGTTGGAGCAGTTAATGTAACTAGTAAAGGATCAGGATATACTTCTGCACCTTCTGTAACATTTACAGGTGGTAGTGGTTCTGGTGCTGAAGCTGATTCAACCATAAATACTGCCGCGTCCTTTAAAAATGGCGAACGTATTGTAACAGAGAATTTAGCAACGTCTGGAATTGCACAATCAAGTGGATCGACTGGAAGGGGGTCTGCAGTTTCTATAGATGATGGTGTGTTTTATATCTCTGGTAATTTTGTTCGTGTTGCTGCTCAAACAATTATTCTAGAAAAATATACTGATAGACCAACACAGAAAGTTGGTCTTGAAGTTTCAGAAACAATTGTTGACTCTGGAGTAGATTCTACCTTATTAGATAATGCACAAGGGGCATATAATTTTTCTGCACCTGGTTCTGATCGTTTGAAGATTGCTTTAACCTTAGTTAAAAAAACAGTTGATAGTGTAGACGATATAGATTTCTTTGAACTTTTAAGAATATCTAATGGTCTTATAACTAAAGATTTTAGGAGACCACTTTATTCAGAATTAGAAAATACATTGGCTCGTAGAACATATGATGAATCGGGAAATTATACTGTACGAGCTTTTAATATTCAATTAAAGGAAGATGCATCTGATTCTACAAAATTTAAAGTTCGTATTGATCCAGGTAAAGCTTTTATTGAAGGAAAAGAATATGAAACCTTTACTGGTACTGATGTTTCAATTGATAAAGCTAGAACATTTGCAAATGTAAATAATTTTGATCGTCTAATGCAATTTGGTAATTATGTTGTTATAACTTCCTTAAAAGGATTGTTTAATATATCTACACAACAAGAAATTGATTTACATAATGTAGCTTCTGCATCTATTGATCTAACTGATGACACTACATATGCTACATCAAAAATTGGAACGGCAAGAGTTAGAAGTGTAGATTATGCTTCTTCTGGAGTTTTTAATTTATATATCTATGATATTAAAATGACTTCTTCTTCCTTCGGTGCTACTGATGCGTTTTTTATTCCGGTTGATCCATCAACTACACCAGTCGTTGAAACTTCTTCTTGTGATATTGATAATAGTGGTCGTGTTGGAGGAATAGCAGGCGGTGCTACAACACTATTTGAATCAAACGAAAATAATTTAGTATTTCCTTTAGCACAGAATGTTATTAAAACAATTCGTGATGCAGATAATGTAATTGATACAAGTTATAGAGTAAAGAGGGTATTTGAAAGTGTTGTTTTTGCAACAGGTGTATCAACTATATCAACAACAGGTAGTACAGAAACTTTTTTTGGTTCAGGTACTTTAAGTGATACAAATAAATTAGAAGGGTATCTTGTAACAGTCAGGACGGTTGGAACTTCAGCATATACGGTTGGTCAAATTATTGACTTCACTGGTGCTAATGAGAGTATGTTAGTTAATGCACCCAGTAATACTAGTATAACTTTTGATACAGGGGGAACTGACAATTTTACAGCTGATATTATTGCAACAATTAACTTAGATGGAAAACAGGAAAAGGTTAAATCATTAATTAGTACTGTAACAAAAACTATTACTACACCAAATACTACACCTACAAGTTATGATTCTTTAGAAGTATCTGATATCTATAAAATTCATGCGATATATGATTCTGGTGATGCTGTAGTTGATCCAATAATTCCTTCGCTTAATTTAGATAATCCTTCTAATGATGCATTAACAGTAGGAGAAATTATTACAGGTGAAATTTCTGGTGCTACTGGCAGGGTTGTAACAAGTGTTGGTGGTGCAAGTTCACTACAATATATTCCTTTAACAGGAACTTTTGTTCCAGAAACGATTACAGGTGGAACAAGTGGGTTTACTAAAACTGTAACTATTGCTGTAGCCGGTCATGCAGATATAGTATCCAAATATGAATTAGATAGTGGAATGCGAGATAATTTTTACGATCACGGGAGAATAAAATTAAAAGCTGGACAAACAGCACCGGGAGGAAGAATTACAGTTATCTATGATTATTTTACACATTCTGGTACTGGTTATCTTTCAGTTGATTCTTATGCAACTGTTGATTTTGATTCTATACCAGCATACATTAGTCCTATTACAGGTGTAGAAGTTGAATTAAGAGATTGTGTAGATTTTCGACCAAGACGTGCCGATGGAGGTACTACAATAGAAAATATTGAAATACCTGTACCAAATACAAATTGGTCAGCTGATTATAGTTATTACTTACCGAGAACTGATTCAGTTTATATTAGTAGAATTGGAACAACAGCAAGGGAGACTATTGCTACGGATGTATTTGGTAGTAATACGGGAGTACCTTCATTACGACAAACCTCCCCACCGCGTTTAGATGGAACAATGGATTTGTATAGAATACGAATTCCTGCTTATACTTTTAAAGCAAGTGATGTTAGCGTAGAGTATATTGAAAACAAACGATACACTATGCGTGATATTAGTAATCTTGAAAAACGATTAAGTAATGTTGAGTATTATACTTCTTTAACTTTGTTAGAAAGGGAAACAGATTCATTAGTTATTAAAGATGCTGCTGGATTAGATAGGTTTAAGAGTGGAATATTGGCAGATGAATTTAGTGGTCATTCTGTTGGTGATGTCTTTAGTCCTGATTATCAATGTTCTATTGATTTTCAAGAAAGATTTTTAAGACCACCATTTAAAATGGAATTAACAGATATTGATTTTAACTCTGACGAATCAACAGGTATACAACGAACAGGTGATTTGATTTCTCTTCCTTATGAATCTGAAACATATATAGATCAACCATTAGCAAGTAAGTTTATTAATGTTAATCCATTTGCTGTAGTTGCATGGATTGGTATTGTTGAATTGACACCACCAAATGATAATTGGATTGATACTAATACTCGACCAGAAGTTGTTGTAAATATAAATGGTGAAAATGATGGATGGGAACAAATGATTGGTTTTGGTTTTGAAAGCCAATTTAATACTTGGGAAACAATAGGAACGGGAAGACAACTTAGATCACAGACAAGAGGGACTACAGCAGCAGAAAGAGCTGGTGCAGGTGCAGGAAGAGCTCTAAGACGACAAACTGAAACACTTGCATTTCAACAAGGGTCAATAGAACGTGCTGAAATAACAGGCACAGAAGCAGTAAGAAATGAAGTTGGTGAAAGGGTTACTGATGTATCTATTATTCCTTTTATAAGGCCACGCGATATAGTTGTTAATGTAACTGGTATGAAACCATTGACACAAATATATCCATTTTTTGATGGAGAACCTGTTTCGGCATATTGTACACCAGCTGGTGGTGTTCTCGGTGATCCGATTTATAGTGGTGAGTCTGGTGAAATATCTGGTTTAATTTTTTCTCTACCTAATACTGATACTTTAAGGTTTAGAGTAGGAGATAAACAATTTCTTTTACTTGATAATGCAGCGGGTGACTTACTACTTGCTGGTACACGTGGTGAAGTGATTTATCAAGCAAGTGGTTTATTGCAACAAAGAGAGAATGTAGTTCTTTCTACAAGAGTACCAAGAATTGAAAGGAGAACTACTCAGGAGGCGAGAGTTAGTATTAATACGACTGTTGACTTTTTTAATCCTCCTCCTCCACCACCAAGAGATCCGTTGGCGGAAACTTTCTTTGTAGATGGAACTATATATCCAAATGGTCTATTTCTTTCAAGTCTTGATGTATATTTTAAAAGTAAAGATACTAATAATATTCCAGTAACTTGTGAAATTAGAACCACTGTTAATGGTTATCCATCAACTGTAGTAATTCCTTTTAGTGATATATCAAAACTACCAGATGCTGTAACTACTAGTGAAGATGCATCAGTTACAACTAATTTTCTGTTTGATAAAGGATTAGTATATTTACAACCTGGTGAATATTCTATTGTTATTCTTTCAAATAGTTTAGAGTATGAGGTATTTCTTGCAGAGATGGGTGACGATATTATTGGAACGACTAGAAAAGTTTCTGAACAACCGTATGTTGGTTCGTTTTTTAAATCACAAAATGCATCAACATGGACAGCAGAACAAAATCAAGATTTATCTTTTAGACTTAATAAATGTAAATTCACAGTAGCAGACTTTTCTGAAGCTATATTTAAAAATCAGATAATTCCTACAGAGTATAAATCAAACATTTTACAGATTGTACCAAGAGAACTTCTTACGGCAGGTACTAATATTACTTGGGGAGTTAAAATGACGGATGTTGAGAATAATATTATAGATACTACTTTCTTTGAAGTAGCAAAAATGGAAAATCTTGCTTTAGAACGACAAAAGAAAATTACAACTTTAGCAGGTAGTTATATTTCTGCTGCTCAATTTTCGTCAAGATCAGAACATATTTCCCCAATTATTGATCTTGCAAGAAATAGTGTTGTTACTGTTGAAAATATTGTTAATAATCTTTCAACAAACGAAACGGCTACAGAAGGTGGAGATGCATTAGCTAGATATCAAACTAGACGAGTAACTCTTAAAGAAGGTTTTGATGCTGCTTCATTGAAGGTTTATCTAACTGCTAATAGGCAGGAAGGAACAAGTCTTAAAGTTTACTATAAAGTTTTGTCACAGTTTGATCCAGAAATTTTTGATGATAAACTTTGGACTGAAATGGTTGAAATGACAAATCAAAATAATATTTCTGCTGATGATTCAATTAATGAGTATTTTGAAATTGAATATGAACCTGTTGGTAATGATATTGCTTATACTTTAGATAGTATTACATATCAAAATTTTAAAACTTTTGCTATTAAAATTGTAATGATGTCTAGTACTACAACGAGAGTTCCATTGATTAAAAATTTAAGAGCTATTGCATTAGCGTAAATTATGGATACATTTGTTAGAGAAGGAAAAGCACTTTTAGAAACTAATTTATCTGGTTTAGAACGATATAAGTTATTAAGAGAGCAAAAACAAAAAGAGCAAGCAGATATAAATAGTATGAAGGAAGATATTATCGAGCTTAAGAAACAAGTAAAACTATTGTTAGGAAAACAAAATGGCTAAAATTGTAAAAAGACGAAGAGGTACAACAGCAGAACATGCAGTTTTTAAAGGTGCTCTCGGTGAAATTACTATTGATATGGATAAGGATACTGTAGTCGTACATGATGATGATTTGTTAGGTGGTTTTCCATTAGCAAGAGAAGATTTAAGTAATGTTAATCTTGTGGGAAGAATTGGTATTACGGAATTAGATTTTCCAGATGGCCAACCAGGACAGTTTCTTAAAACAGATGGCTCAGCTGGTCTTTCATTTGCTACAGTAGATATAGATAATTCTGTTGTTGGTGGTGATGTTACTGGTACTGTTGCCAATATTCAGATTGCACAGGGTGCAGTAGGTTCGACAGAACTAGCTACAGGTGCAGTTTTAGAAAATCGTATAGCTGATGATGCTATAACATCACCAAAAATAGCTGACAGTGCTGTTGGTATGTCAGAAATTAATGTAATAGATGGTTCGGCTGGTCAAGTGATGACTACTAATGGTAATGGTGCATTAAGTTTTGCTACTAGTATGTCAGAAATAATTGTTACACCGACCGGGGGTCAATTAACCTTTAGTGGTTTAACTTATAATATAGGAAGAATCTCTGTTTTTTTAAATGGTATTAAACTACTCAATGGTGTAGATTTTGTTGCCAATGATGGAAGCTCTGTAGTGTTCACTGCTGGTGTTTCATCTACTGATAGAGTTGAATTTCAAATATTTGCATAATAGGAGA
>Ga0310345_10003187_pt1 | contig 15804 bp, 17 predicted proteins | sample HC15DNA20500_MG_FD_204667 | JGI IMG/M metagenome (GOLD analysis project Ga0310345, IMG submission 204667) | Marine microbial communities from station ALOHA, North Pacific Subtropical Gyre - HC15-DNA-20-500_MG | ecosystem: Environmental > Aquatic > Marine > Oceanic | place: Pacific Ocean: North... | reverse complement strand
TTGTATGCCTAAAATATGATTTTTTAATACTAGGATTGACGGCATGTAAGTCATGACCATTTTTGCAATGTAATCGATATCTTGAACATTCAACTCTTCTTCTAATTTTTTGATTATCATAATATGCTATTATACTAGTAATCCGTTCTTCTCCAGAAACATTACTAGTATAACCACATTCTTGACTATCAAATTCCCTATATTTACATTTACTTATTTTCATGATTTATTTTAGAATACTTAATATAACGAATTTATTACTTAAATCTAAACAACCAGATTTTATAAAATATTCAAATTTTATCTAGATTATCGTTCTAAATAAAGTTTAAAATATTTATTATAACTTTATTCATCTAAATTTTAGATTTAATATTTAAAAATGATTTCAATTCTAATTCATTAATATAATTAGGATTTATATATCCTAAAAATTAAGGATCCGCAGTGCCTGAAACTCTAGTGTTGCGTAGCAACACGGTTTATTAAAATTGAATTTCAAAGCAGAATTTGTAAAACAATTTAAAATGACACACAAAGTTAATGTATGTATCGATCTAATGATGCGAGAAATCACTCGTTGTCCTGAAGATTGGCTAGTTACTGGATATTCTCAAGCAGGTAGTTGTGGAGGATTTCAAGGAGATGACACACTTATTTATGAATATATCCAAAATCACACATGGGTTGGGGATAAATTCAAAGTTAAAATGATATTTACACCCGTTCGGGAATCAAAAATTATATTCAAAAAAGAACTAGTATTTTATTATGATAATAATATGCGAATTCCAATTGGAGTGACTACTAATGATGATAATGATACAATCACATTCCAATTAAATTCCAGAAAGAAGAAAACAATTACATTCAAATTGTGTAATGGGATATAATAATACTTTATGAAAACTTAGTTTTATTATAACGAAAATAATACCAATTTTGGCGATATAACTTAAATTAAAAATAAAATTGAAACCAAAATAATAAGTAATAAAAAATACAATATGAAAACTACTCTACTCATTTTACTAACAATTATTACATCGATTTATGGTGATAATGTAAGAGATAATACTCAAATTTGTGATATCTTACATATGATTCAATCACAGGAATGTAAAGATACTACTTCAACATTTTGTCAATATGTTGAAGAAATCGAACAAAAACTATGTCAAGATAATCTAAGAGATTATACTCAAATTTGTGATATCTTACATATCATTCAATCACAGGAATGTAAAAATACTACTTCAACATTTTGTCAATATCTTGACGAAATTGAACAAAAACTATGTTCAGATAATCTAGTTGGAACAGATTGGGCATGTAAATATAGAAATTGCCCCCCAGATACTCCTTATTGTAAAAATGGTCAATGTTTTGATAAACCTACAAATTCAACTAAACCAGTTGATTATGGTTGTAAATACAGAAAATTATATAACCCTTGTCCAAAAGACAAACCTTATTGTAAAAATGGTGAATGTTTTGATAAACCTACAAATTCAACTAAACCAGTTGATTATGGTTGTAAATACAGACAATTATATAACCCTTGTCCAAAAGACAAACCTTATTGTAAAAATGGTGAATGTTTTGATAAACCACAGAATACAACCCGTCTAATTAAATAAAATCAACACTCGTTATTTCTGTTCCCTTCATATTAAAACGAACCATTTGAGAACCCCCACCATTAAATATTCTAAATCCTCGCCATTCTTTTTCATATGTTACATGATAATGTCCGTTAATTATGGCAATAATATTATAATCTTTAATAACTTTATAAAAAGCATCTTTCTCTTTTTGTTCCCACCAATCTGAATAAGGTTCATCAACTGTATTATAATGATAAAAGATGATTATTGGATCATTTTTACTTTTTGGTAAATTCTTTTTTAAAAACTTTAAATTTTTTGGATAAATTCCTAATGAAATAAATAGAATATTATTACGAGTATATTTATAACAACCAGAATATTCCATCCATAAACACGGATAATATGTGGCATTATGTTTTTTTTTTATATATTGAAAAACTGGTTTATAAAAATATGGATGTCCAGTATAAGTATCATGATTTCCAATGGTTAATAAAACATCAATTCCTACATTTTCAATTGGTTCTACCCAATTCTTAATCATCGGATTTAACTCATCTTCTTTATTTTTTCTCCAACATAAACAAAATTGACCATCAACACCATATTCTGTTAAATCTCCCGCAGATATAACTATTTCTATATTATGCTGTTCTTTCATATTGATGATTCGATCAACTTGATTTTTTTTGTCAGCACGGATATCAACACCACTTACGGATTTTAGAGAACCAAAATGTAAGTCAGAAGATAAAATTATAGCCCAAGTTTTTTTATCATTTAATGCCAGTTTGAATTTATTATATAATATCATAAGAATTATATTTTATAAATTTTATGATTAATAAAAATAAAAATTAATTGTGATTATGTTTAGGATTCTGACAATCTTTTAATACACAATCAAACCACCCTAACATCATATTCCATCTTTCTGTACGATCACCCAATAAAGCCATTGCTAAATGTTCTATATTATCATTCAAATTAGGAGGACCACTTCGTGTTCGTTTAACGGTATGATGAAATGCTTCGTGTAATAAAGTTTTTACTAAATCGGCTTGAGTCCATAATAGAGTTTTATTTATGACTGTTTGTGTTCCATCCGTCCAAGCAATATCTTCCATTATATCCATATCTCTTATACCAAAACGAGCATTCATTACTGATTCTTTCATAGAACCAAAGTCAAAAGTTAAACTATTTTCACCCGATGCTTCAAACCAAGCTTCTTCAAAACGACTAAGACCTTCTGCACGAACTAAATTCTCTATGCGATCTAATTCGTTAAATGCTATTTTTTTTGAACGTTTTAACATAGCCATAGAATTTTTTCTACGCCTTTTATAAGCCCTTTTCTTTTCAAAAATCTTTAAAACACGGAGTTTTCGTTTATCTTTACAGATTCTTTTACAACAACACCGTAATTTACCTGGTCTTGTTGTAGTTATTTCCCAATTATGTGGGCACGTTCTACGATTGTGCCGGGCGGCATGACAAATTCGACAGACCATTTATCAATTGAATCCTTAGATTAGTATATCATTATAACTTTATCTTAATTTTCATCAGATTCATCTGATTTATCAGGTCTTGGTGGATCATCTGATTTTGTTTCTTGCCAACGTCTATTTCCATCATTAATTTTCGTGTCCCTATCGATAGCACTCCAATCAACTAAGTTATCTGGTGATTTCTGGCTTTTTTTTAATTCCTTATCATCTTCTGGAGAGGTTGGATAACTAACATATCTAATTAATCGTTCTAATGCTCTTTTTCTTCTAAATTCATTATTACTTAATAACATATCATCTAAAGTACTTAATTTTTTTGGAAATTTAAGTTTAATTTCTGCTAAATCTATCCATTCCAATTCTTCTAAATCTGTATTATTAGCCAATACTTGACGACTTATATTTTTTTGAATTGTCCACATATCATAATTTCTTAATAAATCTTTAAATCCTGGTATAACACCCATAACTGTCTTTTTAATTCTAGATTGAACTTTATATTTCTCATGCTTTTCAAAATCCCCTTCATCTTTTCTTTTAATACTTCTTAATCTATATTCAGAACAAGATTCTAAACCTTTTTCAATATCACCATTAGATTCAAATTTCTTTCCTAAACTTGTAGTTAATAATTCTTTTTGAGGCTTAGATACACTTGAATCATTTGCTTGATGTAATTCTAATCTAATATCTACATCCTTTCCACTTTGCCCCCAAATATAAGAATGAGGATTAAAATCTCTACAACCAGCATTTAATAAATAAATATGTTTTAAATCACCATATTTGGCATGTTCTAACCAAACTCTTTGATTTCTCTTTAAAGAAATTGTTTTAGCATCTAATCCTGGTTTTTTCTTCATAACTCTTAAGTCACCATCCATATCTTTAATGTAATTAACATACTCATCAAAGGGTGCTACCTTCTTATACGGATTTATTTTTTTATCAAATAGACTCTCATATGTATTAGAAACACCTGAAGCAGCATCCACAGCCAGATTACCCAGACCATGAACACCTGAAGTAGCCAGATTACCCAGACCATGAACACCTGAAGCAGCCAGATTACCCAGACCATGAACACCTGAAGTAGCCAGATTACCCATACCACTAACACCTTCTTTAACACCTGGAATTCGAGAAACCGCAGTTCCTAATGCCCCAACTGTTCCTAATGCTGCTGCTCCTAGTGCTCCTGTTCCTAGTGCTGCAGCTGTTGTTACAGCTCCTGTTGTTCCTAGTACTGCAGCTGTTGGATAAGCTACAGCTTTTCCTAGATATTCTGCTCCTGTTGTTGCTACAGCCTTCATGCCATCACCATATTCATCAATATAATAGTTTGTACCATGAACCATCCTACCAGGAAAATTCACTATGCCTGTTGCCGCATCTGTTACTTTTTGTTTTGCGTACTCAACATTCTCAGCTAAATCCCCACCCGCTTGAACTGCGAGATCCATTGCTTGTTTTGTTTCTCCCATTGCTTGAGATTTTTTGAAATCTAGAATCTTTTCATCAATATCTTTAAGTTGTCTCTCCAATTTAGAAACTTGCATATTTATTCTATTATTAGTTTGACTTTCATATGCTTTGACATCAAACTCTTTTGCTTCTTCTGCCATTTTTTTTTCTTCTGCTTGTTTAGCTTGTTCAGCAGAAAGTCTCATTGCCATAACTTGAACTTTTTCTAATTCTGCTCCTCTCTTTGCTGATTCTTGTTCTGCTACAATTTGTAATTTGAATTGTTTTAATTGTTCTTGGAAACCTGATTTTCTTTGTTCTAATTCAGCCAAATAAGTACCTTGTTTTTCCATTACTTTTTGGGATTTTTTCGATTGCTTTTCATCCCACTCATTTATTGATGCTGCTATTTCATCATAAAAAAATGGATGAAGTTCATTATAAGTATCATACATTTCATCCATATGCATATATCCAAATTCTAAAGGACTATTAGTTAAATCTGACGCAATTGTTGCTTGTTTGGTTTTTAAATCTTGTCCCATTAAAATTAATTTAGCATAATCATGATTTTTATAAAACTTTTTTGGATAATTTTCAATACAAGCTGCTATTTTTTCAAAATTAAAAGGAGAAACAAGACCACAAGTTTCATTTTCTTTTTTCTTAACAATTAATTTTTTGAAAATTTCAGCATAAAATTCTAAAAATCTAAATGGTTTAATTTCTTTTTCACCATCATTCAATTTTTTGACAACTTTACTTTTATAAGTTTTTCTTAAGTCGATTAAACCAACACTCATCATTTCATTATCATTTCTATCAATAGCATCAATTTCAGCATTCAAATTTCTTTTCATGAGAGAAGTAATATCAAAATTAAAACTAGCATATGAAATTGCTAACGCATCTAAATATTTATTATTTTCAGCCATAGTCTCTTCAACATAACTTTTATATTCTTTTAATTTATCAAGTCTTTGTAAAATTGGAATATCTGTATCAAAAAGCATTTGACTATATTTCTCACATTCAATTAAATAAGTTTCTATTTTCATTTCTGCTCTTGAATGAGATGATTTTTGAAGTTTGATAAGTTGCTTGATTTTTGCTTTAAAACTAGTATTAATTTCGATTAATTTAAGAATTTCAGTTTTAGAAATTTCATATTGTAAAATTTGTTCAGTAAACTCTACAAATTTACCTGGATTAAATGAATCATCTGGTCTAAATCCTTTAAATATATCATAATAAATATTTTCATTTGGTTGTTGTTCTAATTCCCTTTTTTCTTTTTCTGATAAAAGTCTTTTTTCTTCCGCCTTTTCTTTTAATTTTTCTTTAAATTCTTTTGCCTCTGCCTCTGCTGCTTCAATTAATGAACTTCCCGGCATCATTAAATCTACTTGTTGTTGAACTTTTGGATCAACTGCTGGAGCAGCCATTGGTGAAAGAGTATCTGGAGTATACACTGGAGCAGCACCACCCCCCTGAACTAGATCACAAAGTTTAGATGTAGTTAAAGTAAAATCACCATCTCTTCCCATAAATCTTTTATTAATAGTAGTTACTCTTTCATTTACTAAACTAAAATAACCATCTATAACTTTTAAAGCACCACATTGAACTTTTGCAACACCTGGAACAAAAGATTTTCTTAAATAATCTCTATAAATATCAAATTTACTAATATAATCTTTCCAATTATATTCATCTACTTCCTCAAGTATTTTCATAGCAATTGGATCATAATGATAACTATTTAATTGCATTAGTGAATCTAGTGTAGTACGACAAAAACGAGCAAATTCTTTATAGGTATGATTTGCCATTACATCTTTATAAGTTTTAAAATTTCTTTTAAAATTAGCAACATTATATTTTACTGGATTTGGAGTACGATGAAATCCTCTTTGTCCCCATTTAGCAAATTCATTTGTAATTAAAGCAAAAATAACTTGTGTATCTAAAGCACTTACATTTTTATCGAAAAATATTTTATTACTATCTCTAATTTTATTTAATTTTAAACCAAGTCGAGCATTGATATCATGAAGAAAATCTAAATAATGTGCTAATGATGAAGTTAAAACTCTATATTTATTAATTTGTCCATCTACTTCCTTTTTTAAATTTATTCTTGTTCTTGCTTCGCGATCTACAACTTCAAAATATTCTTCAAGTTGTTGAGGAGTTATGACTTGTAAATTATCTTTTAATGAAAATTTATTAAAATCTTTTGTATCAAATTTATCTTCAATATAACGCCCTACTTTCTTAGCATCTTTATCCTTAGGAATTATAACCATGTATTTTTTTGCTTTTCCATCTGGACCATTCATATACATAAACTTTGTATTAAAATCAAAGTCGGAAAATTCCAGTAAATCCTTGATTTTATTTTCGGTTTCAATGTCGATTGTAATCGAACCATCATCTTTAGTACTAATACCATGTTTAATAACATATGATTTGGCTAAATTTACATCACTATTATTTTTATGTTTTCTTACTCTATCTGTTAAATCCTCAAAATCTCTGGCAGCATTATCAGCAGTTTCGGCTAATCCCCCATATTGAATAGAACTACTTCCTCCACTTATTAAGATTAATTGTATATTATTTTTTCTTTTTTGCTGAATTTTGTTCATATATTCATGATATCTTTTAGAACTAATTTTTTTCTTTTTATTTCCTACTATTTTATAAAAATTATATGTATAACTTTTATCTGGCTTATATATCCTTTTTTTTATTAACTGAACCATTATTATATAAAATTTGTATAGATAAAAAATAAACTGTTATTAACAATCAATATCTATTTAATCAATCTTTATTCGTCTTTATTTTAAAAATTAATATATTGAATAAATTTATGTAATAATATGAGTTATTTTTCTTATATAGATGATAATCAAAGCAATAATAATACTAATAATAATACTTTTCAACCATTAGTACAAAATGAAGAAAAAAATCAACCATTAGTACAAAATGAAGAAAAAAAATCAAAAGGTGACACTTACGATAAGCAATTAGAACAACTTAATAACAGTATGTTCGATTGGAATTTTAATGAATCTAGAAGAAATTTAGGTGTTGGTGTATATGGAAATTTAACAAAAGATACTTTTTATCAAAGTTCTAGAAATTCTAAATATAATACTTCAACATTACATAATACTTCTAATAATAGAATTAATGCACATATATTCAAAAGTGATCTTAATAATCTAGATAATCCATTTCATCAAACCAATATTCAACGAAATGACTTTATAGAAACTGAAAATAAATTAAGAAATTTGGCTATTAATAACCACACTATTATGAAAAAAAAAATAAAGAAAAAAACATCTCTACAAAACTATATTAATCCTAGACAAAATAAATACTCTAACCACCCATCTCAACAAAGTTCATATAATGAAACATTACTTGCCGAAAATAATTTACGGTATGGCCAACTTAAGAAAAAAAATGAAGAAACAACTAATCCTACCTTCGTACAATCTAAAAGAAATGAATTAATGCAACCTAGACAAAATACTATTACACCAACTCAAGAAAATAATACATATATTGATAGATTTTGGCCTACTAATAGTAATAACCCATCTAATAGATTATTATAATTTAATCACCATTTTTCTTCTCTACAGTTACTTCTAATGGTTCGTCTATTATACTAAGTTCACTTGGTGGATGGACGTATAACGAATCAACACTATTTAAACTTATTGTATCATCTTCATTTACTTTATAATCATTAAATAAATTATTATTGAATTTTTCATATTTATCTAAATCTTCATTCAATTTTTCGTAAAACTCAAATACTTGTTGTAACTTGTGTGTTTGGACAGTTTGATTATTTTCCAACTGTTCTAATGCTATTAAAATATTTTCATTTATTTCCGTCTTTTTTGTTGTAATATTTAACCAATTACGAGCATGATTATAAATTTGTATATAACCATTACAAGACGGATGAAAAGCCCAAGTATAAAAAAATAATTTTATTACCAATAACTCAAATTTTAATTCCATAAATTTAAATAAAACACTTTCAAGAAACATATGACTCGAATAAAAACAACCGAATATTATTAATAAATCTGAATCATTATTATGTTTTGTTATATACTCTATATATGAATGAATAAAATATCCAAGCAAATATAAGTTTGATACCATTGTTACTCCAAATATATTGAGTAATACTAGTGTCACAACCAAGCCAAATGCGATTTTATTACTTTTTACTCTACTTACATCAAGACTAGGACATCGGCATTCTTTCAAAAAATTTTTTACATTATTTATCATTCCTTTAATTTTAATCATCTGCTGTTGCTAAATGTTAATAAATTTTAATTTTTTATTCTTAATTGCTTTCTATAAAATTATAATTTTTGACTATCTCGATATTCCTTTAGTTTCCACTTATAAAAAAATTGTAAAAAATCGCGAAAATGTTCAGTTGGCGAATTTAAACCCATGACCCAACCTGCATATGAAGGGTAATTAATTGCAATATATTTAAATGATCTACCTTTATATTTTCCATATTGAAAATAATCATTTACTGGTTCATAATCATCCCTATCATCACTTGAACTACTATCATCTTTTTGATTCTTTAATCTTTCAATTTCCACATCTTTTTTTTCTATATCTAATTTTAATTTTTCTACTCTTAATTGTAATTTTATTATTTCCGAGGCAACGGCTAAATTTTGGTATTGCTCTTCGGAAGTTTTCTTTTTGAAAGCCATATTTGTATTTAAAAAAAATGTATGAAATACTTTTAAGAAAATCAATTTTAATTAAGTTATAACATAATTAAAATTAGAATTTCTTACTATCATTAAATTCTTTCAATTTCCACTTATAAAAAAAATGTAAAAAATCACGAAAATGGTCAGTTGGCGAATTTAAAGTCATAACCCAACTAACATATGAAAGATAATTTATCGCAACATATTTAAATGATTGACCTTTATATTTTCCAAATTTAAAATACTCATTGACTGGTTCATAAGATGAGTCAGAACTTTCTGATTCATCTCCAGAATTATTATTATCAATTTGTTCTTTTAGTTTCTCAATTTCTGTATCTTTTTTTCCTATATCCAATTGTAATTTTTGAACTATTAACTTTAATTTTTGAATTTCCGAAACTAGATTTTGATTATTCTGTTCGGAATTTCCCTTTTTAAAAGTCATATTTGAATTTAAAAAAAATGTATGAAATACTTTTAAGAAAATCAATTTTAATTAAATATTATTAAATTCATTTAATTTCCAATTATAAAAAAAACGTAAAAAATCACGAAAATGTTTAGAAGGTGATTGTAATTCAATTATCCCAGCATATGCTGGATAATTAATAGATACATATTTAAATGATCTGCCTTTATATTTCCCAAATTTAAAATATTCATTGGCAAATCCCTCGTCATTTATATATAATTTGTTAAAAAGTTCAGTAATTTCTTCATCTTTTGATTTAATTTTTAATTTAAGTTCAGTGATTTTTTCGTCTTTTGATTTTTTTTTTAATTTAAGTTTTACAATTTTTGATTCAAGTTTGATAATTTTTAATTTATCATTACTTATATTATCCCCTTTTTCTATACTTACTGCCATTTATTATCGAAAAATATATATATATCGGTATATAATAAAATATCCTTAAATAACAAAATATTCTACTTCGGAATTTTCATATCTACTTACCAACGGTAATAATACATCTAATCGTTTTTCTAATGGTGTATTTCCTTTTGATCTTCTTCTTAAATTTTTTGCTGTTCTTTCCATCGACAGAGCCTCACTCTTTGTTAAATTATGAATCTTTAAATAATACTTCCATTCTCCATCGCCTTTTTTAGCATTTGTATATCGAGCACCACCCTTTATTATACCGTTATGTTGTCGTATTCTCCGAATACTATTGTTTGTAATACCAAGATAAGTATATTTATTCGAAGTATTAACTAATAAATAAACACAGTAATTATTCATTATTAATTATAATATATATTGGGGATATAAATATATATAAAATTTTATTAAAATATAATATGTTAAAACTAAATAATGATATTATATCAATACTAAAAGCATATTTGAAATGTGATGAAATTTCTTGTAATAATTATGGAACTCACGAATTGATATGCGAACTTTATTTTAAAAGAAAAAGAATATGTTGTAAGAAATGTTATAATAAACTATTAGTCAAGTATGTCTCAAATAGGTGGGATTGGATCTAATGACAATGACTATTTTAATATTTATGAAATTAAATTGTAATACATGAATATATAATGACAAAGAAAGTATCAGATAAATGTGCGTTTGTCTTTTTAATGTTTGGTGGAGATCGTTATTTAATGGGTATTTTAGTAGCAGCATATTCTATTATCCGCTACAAAACTAAACATGATATAGTATGTATGGTAACAGATGATGTACCAGTATCAGCAATAAATGAATTTAAAAAATTAAATATAAAAATAAAAAAAATTCCATATTTGGAATATGAAGTTAAAAAAAGAAGAATGAACAAGAGATATGAAAATTGGATAGCTAAATCATTTACCAAATGGAATTGTTTAAACTTAACTGAATATAAAAAAATATTATTTTTAGATGCTGATGTATTTGTAGTAAAACCAATTGATGGTATTTTTAAATATAAAGCACCATTAGGAGTATTTGCTAATGGTCATGACTCAAATTACATAAAGAAATCAAATGTCAAAAATTATTATACTAGAGATAAAAAACCTCTTAAATTTTTAGAAGAAATTAGAAAAAAAGATATATTAAAATCATTACAGAAAAAAGGATTTGTTCCAACAGCAACATCTGTATTTTTAGAACCTAATAAAAAACATTTTAAAAATTTTAAAAAAATGATGAAAAAAATGCAACCATTTGGTTTTAATTCTTATAGCGGTTATGATGAAGAAAGTTTAATATATTTCATGAGTTTATCAAAATTTGGACCAAAATTAACTTGGAGAAACTTGACTGAAAAATATACCTTTATTTTATGGATTTATAATCAACAAAAAAGAGATAATAAAGATGTTAAAATTATTGATTATCTAGGTGATGATAAACCATGGGAATTGAAAAGAGATAAATTTCCTGATGTTGAAATATGGTATGGATTATTAGGTGAAATGTTAGAAAAATATCCTACTTTAGATCTAAATAATATACCTTTCAAATATAAAAAGGATATTAATAAAAAAAATGATTATACAAACAAATATTATAAATATTTTAAAATAAAACCAAAAAAATAATTACTTAACAATTATATTGTTTAAACAATTAGTATATGCAATTTAAAACAATATTGTTAGCATCCGGGATAATGGGTGTAGGAGATATTATATCCCAAAAAATTGAAAAGAAACCAATTAATTATAATAGATGTGCCAAAATGGTTGTTATTGGTGGATTTACTAATGGATTTTGTCTAACTTTATGGTACAGACAAATTGATAAAGTATTTAGACATCAAAAACATATGGTATTTAAAAAAATGATAGCAGATCAAACAATATATGCCCCAGCATCAATTCTATTTTATCTGGGAGTAACATCAAATCAAATTGGTTCTATAGATGAATATAGAAAAGTATGTAATCAAAAATTTTTTGATATATGGAAAGCAGACTGCTGTGTATGGCCAGCATCCAATTATATTAACTTTTCATATATACCTTTACGATATCAACCAATATTCACATCATTTATAGATGTAGGTTGGAACACTTATATCAGTTATAAAACAAATAATTAAATTACTTTTACAATGTACTTTACAATTAGTAATTAATATATTGATTTAAAGACATTTTATGTATTGTATGTATTAAAAGCAAATGTATTAACTAAAATGGTTTTGAAAAAAACAATACGAATAGACAAGACAGGAACTGTATGTGAAATTAATATAAATCCGACGGAAGAGGATTACAGTAAATATTTCAGACACAAGGGAGTTCGAGCATGTAAAGAATTACATGTATGGGAGTTGTCTAATAGTTGTTCAATACATCTATATGGTTATACTAGTGGTAGAGAGAGGCACATTAATAAAGAAGAACTTCCACCACCTGTAGATACCAAACTCTTTTTTGGTGATTTACTATTACTTAAATTTAATAATAATATACTTCAACATTTCACTAAAAAAGATTATAGAGCATTTTGGGATGCTCAATTTGGGGGGGTTGAAAATTTAGATGATTCTTCTGAAGAAGATGAAGAAGATGATTATGACTATGATGATCCATTTATAGTAGATGATAGATTTATAGAATAATTATTTTAGTTTAAAAATTGAATTAATATTATTTTTTATAAAATAGAATAATATTAAATCTAAATGTGCTTGAAAACTTATTTTTATGATTTGATGTTTCATCAAAATAATCCTATCTCTACCCAATGGGGTTATTATGAAATTTTAAAACAATTACCCAGTAATATATCTATATTGGATATTGGTGTTGGTGATGGTATTTATTTCACTAATTTACTTGTAATTAATTTAATTAAAGATAAAAATATTAAAATTCAAGGAATTGATATTGATGCTCTCTCAATACTTGTATGTAATCAAAGAATTATACAAAATAATTTACAAAACTATGTAAAGGTCGAATTAAAAGACATATTTAATGTTAAAGATGAATATGATTATGTCTTATTTATGGAATCATTCCCTGTTATACCAAATCATTTATTTGCTAAATTTATGAACCATGCTAAAACAATTACTAAAAATAAAATTTTTCTTTATCATAACTTAATCCAAGATGATGAATATACTGAACTATTTGCTTTTTTTAAAAGTACTATCCTATACTATATTACATTTAATGACTTTGGTAAATTAACAACTATGACTATGATGAATGATATTTTAACAAAAAAATGTGATATTCATTCTGATAAAATATTAATAAAAGTATTACTTGAATGTAAATATAAAGACATGTTTTCTATATTAAACTGGATTCCGCGCTATCGTAATTGTGATATTAAACAATATCTCATTTCAATTGATTATTAAAATACAGTTCCATTTTTAATACTGTAAAATTGTTTATCGATTTATCTCAATCCAAAAAACCCTTATAATAAAACAAAGGATATAAAGAATTGAATTATATATAATTATAATAAATATGCCTAAATTGTGTGAATTTGAAAATTGTCGAAAGCAAGCATCATATAGTTATTTTTTTCAAAAACAAGAACGATGTAAAGACCATAAAGAAGATAGAAAACCACAATATAGAATTTGTCGTTGTGGAAATGCTAATCCATATTTTGGATTACCAACTGATAAAAGAGCGTCTTGTTGTTCTAAATGTAAATCAGATGAAATGATTAATATTACTGATAAGAAATGTAAATGTGGAACTAATCGTCCAATTTTTGGATTACCAACTGATAAAAGAGCGACTTGTTGTTCAAAATGTAAAACAGATAAAATGATTGATATAAAACATAAAAGATGTAAATGTGGGAAACATTCACCAAATTTTGGATTAGCAACTGATAAAAGACCGACTTGTTGTTCAAAATGTAAAACAAATGAAATGATTGATATTGTATCTAAGAAATGTAAATGTGGAAAACATCGACCACATTTTGGATTACCATCTGATACAAAAGCAACTTGTTGTTCAAAATGTAAAACAGATGAAATGGTTAATATTATTGATAAGAAATGTAAATGTGGAAATATACCAAAATTTGGTTATAAAAATGATAAACAAGCAACTTGTTGTTCAAAATGTAAAACAGATGAAATGATTAATATTAAACATAAAAGATGTAAAAATTGTGCAGATTGGCCTGACTTTCAATTTGCCAACAAAAAATACAAAAACTATTGTGCGAGGTGTTTTCAAAGATTGTTCCCCAAAGACCCATTAACATTCCAAATTCGTTCTAAAACGAAGGAAATTGCTGTGAGAGATTATATTAATACTATATTTGATGGCTTTCAACATGATAAAAGTTTATTTACGGGGAATTGCGATTGTACACATCGGCGAAGAATAGACCACAGAAAATTAATAGGAAATACATTGCTCTGTATAGAAACTGATGAGAAACAACATAAAAGATATGACAAAAAAGACGAAAAGGACAGATATGAAGATTTATATATGGTATTTTCGGGAAAATGGATATTTATTAGATTCAATCCAGACAAATATATAAATAAAAAAGGTGTAAGAAAAAATCCAATAATTGCTAGACGATTGTTCAGATTAAAAGAAGAAATAGAAAAACAAATTAAACGAATTCAAAATGAAGAGAATAAAGAATTAGTTGAAATTAGTTATTTATATTATGACAGATTTGATTAGAAATTTCTCAAAATATAATATTAAAGTAGTGTATAAAAATTTAAAATACAGTTCCATCTGACCTGATTTTAATTGGTGGCTCACTTGTTTTTCGCTTCTCCATTGCGATTGCTCTTCCAGCAGACCAAGTACCACCTTGTAAAACTTGAGACATCGTTAATTTAACATCATCGTTTTCATAATATTTATTAATTTCATCTTTAATTTTTTCAATTAAAACTAAAGTTAATGCTCTCCACTCGACTATGAGTTCAGAACCAACATTATGGACTTTTTCGTAATAAGTTTGGTCTTTTAATGTAATTAATCCACTATCAACCAGTAAGCCTCCATTTCGATACTCAGGTAACGCTAACATAATTTCCTTGTTCGTAAATTTAATTCCATACATTTCAAGAGGTTCAATCAAGGAATTCATTAACCAATGAAGAAGTTTGTGAAAAGGAATCAAATCTGAACCAACTTATTGCATCTTCTTTAAAGGACTATATACAAAAACATCTCCACGACAACCGATTGTTTTTTGGTTTGTTGCCCAAATTTTTCCAAAAGTGTTGCATAAAATTTTCCAAAATTCTTTGATTGAGATTTCTTTTCCAAATTTTTCTTCAATATAATCTAACAAATTACCAGATCTTTTAATTTCATGACCAAAATATTCTGGAAATCCAGATAAACAACCACCTAGTCGTTTTATACTATTGTATCTATTTTCCACACCGAATAATTGATTATCTTCGGAAATTTGAAATCCTTTTTTAAAATCTTCTAAATTCATTTTTTCAATTCCTTTAC